>OLID01000265.1_pt1 | contig 27916 bp, 25 predicted proteins | sample 1609361 | NCBI WGS metagenome assembly OLID01 (sample SAMN05416778, study PRJEB24817) | seawater metagenome | isolation source: Sea water | place: Canada:Atlantic | collected 2013-07
ATCTACACAGAGTAGATCGTCGGCAGCGTCAGATGTGTATAAGAGACAGAACGCATACTGTTAAAGCTCAGTGGCGAAGCCCTGACCGGCGAAGCCGATTTTGGCATCGATCCCAAGGTGCTGGACCGCATGGCGGTAGAAATAGGCCAGCTGGTCGGCCTGGGTGTTGAAATAGGCGTCGTCATTGGCGGTGGTAACCTGTTTCGCGGTGCGGCGTTGCATGCAGCCGGCATGGAGCGGGTGACCGGTGATCACATGGGTATGCTGGCGACGGTGATGAATGCGCTGGCCATGCGTGACGCGCTGGAGCGGGCTGGTATTTCCACTCGCGTGATGTCAGCCATCCCGATGAGCGGCGTCGTTGAGCACTACGACCGCCGTGCAGCCATCCGCCACCTGCGCTCCGGCGATGTGGTGATCTTTGCTGCCGGTACCGGCAATCCGTTTTTCACCACCGATTCGGCCGCCTGTCTGCGCGGCATCGAAATTGATGCCGGTCTGATTCTGAAAGCCACCAAGGTGGACGGCGTGTATTCGGCAGACCCCATGCGGGTCCCCGATGCCATCAAGTACGACTACCTGACCTATGATGAAGTGCTGGACAAGAAGCTGGGGGTCATGGACCTGACGGCGATCTGCCTGGTACGTGACCATGATATCCCGGTGTGTGTGTTTAACATGCAGAAACCGGGATCATTACTGAACAATGTGATGGGCCTGACCGATGGTACCTTGATTGGTGTGGTACGCCCGAATGAGTCAAGTGGCGAAGCCGCCAACTGAAGGGGATCAGCATGATTGACGAGATAATCACTGACGCCGGTGAGCGCATGGAAAAATCCCTGCATTCGCTGGAAATAGCATTCAACAAAATCCGTACCGGCCGTGCCCACCCGGGTATTCTGGACACCGTGATGGTGCCTTACTACGGTGCCGATACACCTTTGAACCAGTTGGCCAATATCACTGTCGAAGAAGGGCGTTTGCTGGTCATTGTGCCCTGGGAACGGGCGCTTATTTCGGACGTGGAAAAAGCCATCATGAAGTCGGACCTGGGTCTGAACCCGTCCAATAACGGTGAATCCATCCGCCTGCCGATGCCTGCACTGACCGAAGAGACCCGCCGCGAGTATACCAAGCAGGCCAAAAGTGAAGCGGAAAATGCGCGCGTGGCGATTCGCAATATTCGCCGCGATGCCAATGGCACCATCAAAGATCTTCTCAAAGACAAGGAAATCAGCGAGGATGATCAGCGCCGGGCCGAGGATCGCATTCAAAAGCTGACCGACAAGTATATTGCTGCGGTCGAGTCGACTTTCAGCGCCAAAGAAAAAGACCTGCTGTCAATCTGAGAGTGGACGGCACGGCAGCTCAAGCCAAGGATGCGAGAGGAGAAGCTTAAGTGGAACAGGCCCCAACAAGTGGACGGCCCCGGCACATAGCGGTGATCATGGATGGCAATAATCGCTGGGCCAGGGCGCGCGGTCTTCGCGGCAGTGCCGGCCACCGGGCGGGCGCTGAGGCGGCGCGGGAGATTGTTTACGCCTGTGCCGAGCTGAATATCGAATACCTGACCCTGTTTGCCTTCAGCAGCGAAAACTGGCTGCGTCCCAACAAGGAAGTGCGTGGCCTGATGGCGCTGTTCCTGAGTGTGCTGCAGCGTCACGAAATCCGGCAGATGCATGAGCGCAACGTGCGCCTGCGCTTTATCGGCAACCGCAGCAGCTTTTCCCCGCGCTTGCAGAAACACATGAATGATGTGGAAAAACTGACCAGTAACAACACCGGCATGGTGGTCACCGTGGCCGCCGATTACGGTGGCCAGTGGGACATCAGTCAGGCCTGTCAGCGCATTGCCGAAAAGGTGCAGCTGGGTGTATTGCAGGCCGCCGATATCACGCCCGATCTGGTGCAGCAACATGTCTGCCTGGCCGATGCGCCACCGCCCGATCTGTGTATCCGCACCGGTGGCGAACAGCGTATCAGCAACTTTCTGCTATGGCAGTTTGCCTACACCGAACTTTATTTTTGTGACACTTACTGGCCCGAATTTGATGGTGAGTCGCTGCAGCGCGCGATTGAGGACTTCAAAGGTCGCAAACGCCGTTATGGCGGACAGTCGGACAGCGACGAGATCACCACGGCCGAGGGGGCGGAGATTGCTTAAGCAGCGCGTTTTGACCGCTCTTGTCATGTTGCTGGTGCTGTATCTAGGCACAGCCTGGCTCTCGCCGGTCATGTTTGCCGGGTTTTTGAGCCTGATTCTGCTGCCGGCGCTGCTGGAGTGGGGTCGCCTGATGGGCCTGGTGCGCGATCGCGAGCGTCTGGTATTTGTCGGCTGTTTTACCGGCATCCTGTCGCTGGTCATCTGGTTTCTGCTGGTGCCCGGTACAGGTGCGACGGAGCAGACGGGCCTGTTTCTCACCTCCAGTCTGACCCTGAACGTCAACGGTGTGATGATCATCAGCGTGCTGGCGATGATGTTCTGGATTGGCATATTCTATTTTCTGCGTCGTTACCCCCGACGCCAGGAGTACTGGCAGGCGCGCTGGCGTATCGGCGTGATGGGACTGGCCTGTCTGCTTCCTACCTGGGTGGGATTCCTGTATCTCAAAGTGCTGGCGCCCTCCGGGCTGCTGGTGCTGGTGCTGGTGGCACTGGTCAGCGTGGTTGATATTGGTGCCTACTTCACCGGCCGGGCCTGGGGCAAGGCCAAACTGGCGCCGGCGTTGAGCCCGAAAAAATCCTGGGCCGGATTCTGGGGCGGGCTGGCCAGTTGTGCGGCGTTGACTCTGTGTCTGCTGACCTGGGTGCATACCGAATTCCAGGCCCTGTCACCGTTGACCTGGGTTGTGCTGTTGCTGGCAGCGCTGCTGCTGGCGGTTTTCTCGGTGGTCGGGGATCTGTTTGAAAGCATGCTCAAGCGCCACCGTGGCATCAAGGACAGTGGCCGCAGCCTGCCCGGTCATGGCGGTGTATTGGACCGCATCGACAGCCTGGTGGCGGCCACGCCGGTGTTTGTGCTGGCCATGGTGCTGCTCAGCGCCAGGCTCGAGGTTCTATGAGCCACGCCGGGTCGACACCTGCCACGCAGTCCATTACCGTGCTCGGTGCCACCGGCTCCGTGGGCACCAGCACGCTCGATGTGATCGCGCGCCATGACCAGTTCCGTGTTTACGCCCTCAGTGCCCACAGCAACACGGCTCTGCTGCTGAGCCAGTGTCTGCAGTTCAACCCCGTCTACGCCGTCCTGACCGATGAAAACGCGGCCGAGTCACTTCGGCTGCAGTTGCAGAAAGCCGGGTCGCCGACCGAGGTGTTGTGGGGGGCCGAGGCGCTGAGTCAGGTTGCTTCCGATGACGCGGTGGATGTGGTGATGGCCGCCATTGTCGGTGCGGCAGGGCTGCTGCCGGCGCTGGCAGCGGCACAAAGTGGCAAGAAAGTGCTGCTGGCCAATAAGGAATCGCTGGTGATGGCCGGTGAGCTGTTCATGCAGGCTGCAGTGGCCAGCGGCGCGGTGATTCTGCCCATCGACAGCGAACACAATGCCATTTTCCAGTGTCTGCCGGCACCGGCACAATCCGCCCGTGGCAACCTGGCCGGGCAGGGCGTGCGCAAGGTGCTGCTGACAGCATCAGGCGGGCCGTTTCTGCATACGCCGGTCGAGCAACTGTACGCAGTGACGCCGGCGCAGGCCTGCAAACACCCGAACTGGGACATGGGGCGCAAGATTTCCGTAGATTCAGCCACCATGATGAACAAGGGTCTGGAATTTATCGAGGCCTGTTACCTGTTTGACCTGCCGCCCGACGCGGTGGAAGTGGTCATCCACCCGCAGAGCATTGTGCATTCGATGGTGGAGTACAGCGATGGCTCGGTGCTGGCGCAACTGGGCAGTCCGGACATGCGGGTGCCGATCGCGCACGCACTGGCCTGGCCCCAGCGTATTGAATCGGGCGCCGACTTTCTGAGTCTGGTTAAAAGCCCGGATCTGCAGTTTATGGCGCCGGATCTGGCGCGTTTCCCCTGCCTGGCGCTGGGCATGGAAGCGGCGAAACAGGGCGGATTTGCCCCGACCTGCCTGAACGCCGCCAATGAAATAGCGGTGGCTGCGTTCCTGGACGGGCAGATCCGTTTCACCGACATTCCCTCTATTATTTCTGGCACCCTGGCGCAAATAACTTGTCGCCAGCCGGTCTCTATCGCTATGATTCAACAGCTGGATGCCGAGGCGCGGGCTGTTGCCTGTGACATTGCAGCGGGGTTGTAACTATGTTTGAAACACTGTTTACCAATATTCTTGCCCTGATTGTTACGCTGGGCATTCTGGTCACCATCCACGAATTCGGTCACTTCTGGGTCGCGCGTCGCTGCGGCGTGAAGGTCCTGCGTTTCTCCATCGGTTTTGGCCGGGCGGTGAAAACCTGGCATGGCAAGGACGGCACTGAATACGTCATTGCGCCCATACCCCTGGGCGGCTACGTGAAGATGCTGGGCCAGGACGATACCCAGGCCGGCGGTGGTGATATCCCCGAATCCGAACGACATATGGCGTTCAACTACAAACCCCTGTGGCAGCGCTTTGCCATTGTCGCGGCCGGCCCCCTGGCCAACTTCCTGCTCGCCATTGTGGTGTTCTGGCTGATCAATGTGGCCTATGGCCTGAAAGGCGTGGCGCCGGTGCTTGCCAATGTGGTGGATGATTCGCCGGCCTATACCGCCGGCCTGCGCGCGGGCGACGAGATTGTTGCCGTGGATGGCGTTAATACCAATATCTGGCAGCAGGTCACCATGCAGCTGCTCGGTCGCCTGGGCGAGACCGGTGAACTGGTGGTCAGTGCGATCCCGGCCAATGCCGTTGATGCCCGCGACTATGTGATACCGGTGCAGGACTGGGAATCGCGTACCGCGGAACCCAACCCCTTGGCGTCACTGGGCATTGTGCAATACCAGATTCCGCCGGTGATTGATGGCGTGGTGGCCGGCGGTCGTGCCGAGCAGGCCGGCTTTCAGTCGGGCGACCGGGTGCTGAGCGCGGACGGGCAACAGATCAGCAGCTGGACGCAGTGGGTGGAAATGGTTCGGGCGCACCCGGAACTGCCGCTGGATGTTGTTGTCCAACGCGGAGCAGCCGAGCAGGCATTGACGGTGACACCGCAGGGCAACGACGTTGATGGCGTGGCAATTGGCACCATTGGCGCGTATGTGGAGCACTATGATCTGTATGGCAGCCTGCCGCCGGAAATGCGTCGGGAGATATCCTACAATCCGCTGACCGCGATCGGGCCTGCCGTGCAGGAGACCTGGGACAAGTCGGTGTTTGTGCTGGATTCGATCAAGAAGATGGTGGTTGGCCTGATTTCGGTGAAGAATATCAATGGTCCCATCACCATTGCCCAGGTCGCCGGCGAGACCGCCAGTTATGGTCTTGAGGTCTATCTGGGCTTCCTGGCAATCCTGAGCATCAGCCTGGGGGTATTGAACCTGCTGCCCATACCGGTGCTTGATGGCGGGCATTTGTTGTATTACACCATAGAGGCTATCATACGCCGTCCTGTGCCAGAGCGGATTCAGGCCATGGGGCTGCAAATGGGGCTGCTGATGATTGGCGGTATCATGATGCTGGCGATCTACAATGACGTGGCAAGGCTGCTGTAGTATCAAAAATAACGACATCATTCATCCAGACATCCAGGCATCAAAGAATTTCATGATTAGATACAGTCTCAGTGCTTTCCTGACCATCGGTCTTTGTACCGCTGCCCAGGCGCAGCCCCTTTTGCCGGCACTTCAGGGCCAGTCCGACTCGTCTGCACAGTCTTCGGCACAGCAGCCGCTGTCTCAGCAGCAAAGTTTTGTTATCAGCGATATCCGAATTGATGGCCTGCAGCGCATTTCTCCCGGCGTCATGTTCAGCCTATTGCCGGTGAGCATTGGCGATACCATGCAGCCGGGCATGACCGGCCCCATCATCCGTTCAGTGACCGAATCGGGTTACTTTGAAGAGGTGGAAGTGGCGCGCGAAGGCGATGTGCTGCTGATCACCGTGCTGGAGCGGCCGTCGGTCAGCGAGATCACTATCGAAGGCAACCGCGTTCTGCAAACCGAGGATATTCTGGAAAACATGGCCTCGGCAGAAATTGTCGAGGGCGGTATTTTCACCCGCGCCACGCTGGAAGCCATCCGCCAGGGTATCCAGGAAGTGTATTCCTCCCGCGGTCGCTACGGCACCACGGTCGACATCGAAGTCACCGAGCAGCCCCGTAACCGCGTCGCCATTGACATGACCGTGAATGAAGGCGAGGAAAGCCGCATTCAGGACGTCAACCTGGTGGGCAATACTACCTATGGTGATGACGAGCTGACCGAACTGATGGATCTGGGCACCAAGCCCTGGTACCTGCCGTTCAGCCGGCGTGATCGTTATTCGCGTGAGCAGCTGTCCGGTGATATCGAGCGGGTCACGTCATACTATCTGGACAACGGTTTTGCCCGTTTCAACGTCGATTCCACGCCGGTGACCATTACCCCGGACAACGAAGAGATTTATATCACCATCAATGTCAGCGAAGGTCAGCAATACCAGATCAGCCGCGTCGACCTGGTGGGTGATCTGGTCAACGCCGAAGCGCTGCTGCGTGCCTACACGCTGGTGGGCCCCGGCCAGACCTATTCGCAGGCCCTGATTACCGCCAGTGAAGAGTACATGACACAAATCCTGGGCAACCTGGGTTATGCGTTTGCCACGGTCGAGGGTGTACCCACGGTCAACGACGACGAGCAGACCGTGGAAGTGATTTTTTACGTGGAGCCCGGTGCGCGGACCTATGTTAATCGCATCAACTTCCGCGGCAACGTATCGACGGCAGATGAAGTGCTGCGCCGGGAAATGCGCCAACTGGAAAGTGCCCCGGCTTCCAGCCAGCAGATTGAGCTGTCAAAGATCCGTCTGGAACGGCTGGGTTATTTCTCTACGGTAGAGGTGGACACGGTGGAAGTGCCGGGCACCTCGGACCAGATTGATGTGGAATTTGATGTTGAGGAGCAAAGCTTTGGCAGTATCTCCTTCAGCGTCGGTTCCGGCGGCGGCGGGGACTGGTTCGTGTCCACCGACCTGCAGGCAGAAAACTTCCTGGGCACCGGTCGTACGGTGGCCGTGGGCCTGAACCGCAGCTATTTCCAGAGCAGCGCGCGTTTTGCCTATGTTGACCCGTATTACACGCCCGATGGCGTGAGCCGGGGCTTTAACCTGTTTGTGCAGAAGCAGGATTCGCCCTTTAACATCGCCAGCTTCTCGACGACATCTTACGGTGCCTCGCTGAACTTCAGCTATCCGATCAGTGAGATTCAGCAGATCGGTTACAACGTCGGTTATACCCATACCGAACTGTCCTCGGGCGGCCTGTCGGTGCAGGAAATCGAAGCGACACCGCGACTGAATCTGAATGACCGCTACCTGATCCGGCCGGCCAATATTAACCCCTGGGAAGGTCCGGTCGTGGACGCCATTACAGCGCCGATTTCCAGCCTGCCGGAGCAGTATCGCAACCTGCCTTCGGATCCCGGTTTTATCGACAAATACGGCACGACGTTTGATAACTTCACCTTTACCACCAACTACGTGTACAGCACGCTGAACCGGGGTCAGCTGGCCACACGCGGCACCCAGCACCAGGCGGCGTTTGAGGTCACGATTCCAGGCAGTGACCTGGAATATTACCGCGCCACGTACACCGGTCAGTACTATAAGCCGATTTATGGCGATGACTGGGTGTTCCATCTGCGCACCAACCTGGGTTACGGTAACGGTTACGGCAACACTGATGACATGCCGTTTTTCCAGAACTTCTTTGCCGGTGGTCTGGCCTATAACGGGGTCGTCCGCGGCTATGATGAGAACAGCCTGGGCCCGCGCAGCACCGATCCGCGCACCATTTCGCCGCAGCGGGCAGGGCTGGTCAAGGATGAGAACGGCAATATCGTGCTGACGCCTGGTGGCGCAGCCTCGTACGACGGCTCAGTGGCCTACCCGACGGTGCCGGTGTTCGACAATAACGGCCAGCCAGTGCTGGATGCGGACGGTAACCAGCAGGTACAGCTGGCGGTGGAGAACTACAACCTGAACCGCCGTGACCGCGACTCCTTTGGCGGTAACGTGTTGACCACACTGACCGCAGAGATTCTGTTTCCGCTGCCTTTTGTGCAGGATCGTGGTGGCGTACGTTCCAGCCTGTTTGTGGACGTTGGCAACGTGTTCTCTACCAATTGCAGTGCATCTCAGGAGCGTCTGGGCTGTGGCAGCTTTGATGCCAGCGAACTGCGCTATTCGGCCGGTGTCGGGGTGACCTATCTGTCGCCGTTTGGCCCGCTGACCTTCTATCTGGCTGCGCCGTTGAAGAAGGGCGAGAATGACAGAACCAAGACCTTCGATTTCACCATCGGGGCCGGGTTCTGAGGTCACAATTTATTTAGTAAGTAGTGGTCTGTACAGGACCACAATACGGAACCACAATGATATACTGCGCGGCTATTGCGGTAGTCGGCTTTTTATAACGCGGAGAATACAGAGTGAAGACAATGAACAAATTACTGATTTTGGCCACCATGCTGCTTACCAGCAGTGTGGCATTCGCCCAGGGACCGACCATTGGCATTATCGATCTGGAGCAGGCTTTGTTCGGCTCGGAGGCTGCGCAGCAGCTGGAAGCCAGCACTCGCGAGGAGTTTGGTGCCGATGAGCAGCGTCTGGAGCGTCTGAATACCGAACTGCGGGAAATCATCGAACGCGCCCAGCGTGACGAGTCCATCCTCAGTGAAGCAGAAATGCGTGAGATGAATTCCGATGCCGAGGAAAAGCAGGCACAGATGCAGGTCATTGCCGAGCGTCTGCAGAATGCCTGGCAGCAGCGTCAACAGGCATTTGTTGAGCGTATGCGCCAGAGCCTGGGGCAGGCCATCGAGGCAGTCGTGGAAGAAGGCGGCTACGATGTGGTGCTGAACGCGGAATCGGTGGCGTATTTTGACAATGCCTACAATATCACCACGCTGGTGACGGCCAAACTTAACGAACTGGCACAATAAACCCGGCGTGCCGGTAGGACAGGACCCGTGCGGTGAAGCCTTCTTTTACTTTGAAAGAACTGTCGCGGCAACTGGATGTGCCTGTTCAAGGCGATGAGTCGACCCGGATCGACGGCCTGGCTACCTTAAAGCGGGCCGGTCCGGGCCAACTGAGTTTCCTCGCCAATCCGCGCTATGCCCGGCAGCTGGCTGATTGCCAGGCCAGTGCCCTGATTCTGCACCCCGATCTGGCGTCCTCGGTTACCGTTCCCTGTCTGTTGTCCCGATCGCCCTACGTCACCTACGCACGGGCGTCACAGCTATTTGCCCTGTCAGCAGACAGCGCGGCGGACAATGATCTGCCTGTGCATGCCAGCGCCGTGGTCAGTGCTGACGCGAGGCTGGGCAATAATGTCAGCGTCGGCGCGCAGGCCGTTATTGAAGCCGGTGCGGTGATCGGGGCGGGCAGTCGCATTGGCCCTGGCTGTGTAATTGGACGTGATTGCCGTCTTGGCGACAACGTGACACTGTACGCTAATGTCACCCTGTATCACGGCGTCAGTCTTGGCGATCGTTGTATTGTTCACGCCAGCGCGGTGATTGGTGCCGATGGTTTCGGCTTTGCCTTTGACGGCGAGCGCTCCGTGAAAATTGCCCAGCTGGGCGCGGTCAGTATCGGCGCCGACGTGGAAGTCGGGGCTGGCACCTGCATTGACCGCGGGGCACTCGATGACACGGTAATTGAAGACGGCGTGAAGATCGACAATCAGGTGCAGATTGGCCACAACTGTGTCGTGGGTGCGCATACCGTCATTTGCGGCTGCAGCGCGCTGGCGGGCAGTACGCGCATTGGCCGCTATTGTGTCATCGGCGGCGGTGTCGGCATTACCGGACACCTGAGCATCTGTGACAGGGTGACTGTCAGTGCCATGTCGATGGTAAGCCAGACTATAGAAAAACCGGGCCTGTATTCGTCCGGCACACTGCTGCAGGAAAGCAGTGTCTGGAAGCGTAATGCAGTAACACTGGGCAAACTGTCCGGGCTGTCCAAACGCGTAAAAAAATTGGAACAGGTTCTGCCCGATGAACCTGCAGAACCAGGAAAAATAAAATGATGATGAACGTCGAAGAAATCAAGGAATACCTGCCGCAGCGCTATCCGTTTTTGCTGGTCGATCGAGTGGTCAGCATGGAAATGGGAAAATCCATCGTGGCCTACAAGAATGTCAGTGTCAACGAGCCGTTTTTTAATGGCCATTTCCCTGACTATCCGATTATGCCGGGTGTGCTGATTATTGAAGCGCTGGCGCAGGCGGCCGGGGTGTTGGGCTTCAAGAGCCAGGAGAAAAAACCCAAGGACGGTTACCTTTATTACTTTGTCGGCGCCGACGACGTTCGCCTCAAGCGCCCGGTAGTGCCAGGTGACTGTTTAACCCTGGAAGCCACCATCATCACCAGCAAGCGTGGCATATACAAGTTTGCCTGCCGTGCCTCGGTGGGCGATGAACTGGTCGGTGAGGCCACCATCATGTGTGCGGAGAGGAAACGAGAACAGTGATTGATACACGCGCAATCATCCATCCCTCCGCCAGGCTGGCAGACAATGTGACAGTGGGCCCGTGGAGCATCATCGGGGCCAACGTCGAGATCGGTGAAGGTACCGAGATCAGTTCTCATGTGATCATCAAGGCCAACACCCGGATGGGTAAGAACAACAGGGTTTACCAGTTTGCCTCGGTCGGTGAAGACCCTGCTGACAAAAAATTTGCCGGTGAAGACACCTGGCTGGAAATCGGTGACGGCAACATCATCCGCGAAGGCTGCACTCTACATCGGGGCACGGCCTCGGGCGGCGGTATTACCCGCATCGGTGACAACAACCTGATGATGGCCTATGTGCATGTCGCGCACGATTGTATCGTGGGCAGCAACACGGTGTTTGCCAACAATGCTGGTCTGTCGGGCCACGCCATTGTCGAGGACTGGGTGATTCTGGGCGGTTACGCTGGTGTCAACCAGTTCCTGCGCATCGGCGCTCATGCCATGGTAGGGGGCATGACACACATTTCCCATGATGTGCCGGCCTATGTGATTGTCAGTGGCAGCCCGGCAGCGGTGCGCAGTGTCAACACTGTGGGTCTGGAACGTCGAGGCTTTGATGCGGCGACCGTGAAAGAGATCCGGCGTGCATTTAAAATCATTTACAAGAAAGGTTTGAGCCTTCAGGAAGCGCAGGCGCAGTTGGCTGACATGGCGTCAATGACGCCGGCCGTGGACGTCATGCTGCAATCCATCAAGGGCTCGGCCAAGGGCATTCATCGCTGATGCTGATAGGCATGGTGGCTGGAGAAACGTCGGGTGACATGCTGGGCGCCGGCCTTATGCAGGCCATTCGCCAGCGTTACCCGCAGGCCCGCTTTGCCGGCGTTGGCGGCCCGCTGATGCTGGCCCAGGGCTTTGAATCCATCACGCCCATGGAGCGGCTGTCAGTGATGGGATTTGTTGAGCCGCTGGGCCGCCTGCCGGAACTGCTTCGGCTCAAGCGCGACCTGGTCGAGCTTTTTGTCCGCGAACGTGCCGCGGTGTTTATCGGCATCGACTCGCCCGGCTTCAACCTTCGTCTGGAACAGACCCTTCATGATGCCGGCATCAGAACCGTGCATTATGTCAGTCCCAGCGTGTGGGCCTGGGGCAAGGGACGTATAAAGAAGATTGCGCGCGCCGTCGACCTGATGCTGGCGCTGTTCCCCTTTGAATCCGATATCTACCACCAGCACGGCATTGCTGTGCATTGCGTTGGCCATTCGCTGGCTGACCGCATTGCGCCGGGGCAGGATCAGGCGCTGATCCGGCAGCAGGCACGGACGGCACTGCAGTTGTCGGCGACGGCGCCGGTGCTGTGCCTGATGCCGGGCAGCCGCAAGGATGAAGTGCAGCGCCTGGCACCGGTGTTTATTGCTGCGGCCCTGATGTGTCTGGCGCAAAAGCCCGATCTGCAGTTTGTCATTCCCTGTGCCAATGAGCGCCGCCGTGAACAGATCGATGGCATGTTGACTCTGGCACTGGCTGACAAACCTGCCGTCAGGCAGGCATTTTCTGTGACCGACGGGCGCTCACATGAAGCGATGCAGGCCTGCGATCTGGTGTTGCTGGCCTCGGGTACGGCCACGCTGGAGGCGCTGCTGCTGAAGCGGCCGATGGTGGTATGTTACCGCCTGTCGGCGCTGACCTGGGCGCTGGCCAGACGACTGGTGAAGATACCGTTTATTTCCCTGCCCAACCTGCTGGCCGGTCGCGAGCTGGTGCCCGAGCTGCTGCAGGACCAGGTGACCGCGCCAGCGGTCAGTGCCGAGGTGCTGGCCTGGCTGAATGACCCGGCCCGGCAGGACAGCCTTTACGATGCCTTCGAGCGCATTCATCAGTCCATCCGTCTGGATGCGGACCAGCAGGCGGCGGCCGCCGTCAGTCAGTTGCTGGAGGCGCCGGATCAAGGGGCGCCACCAGATAAAGGGGCTCCACCGGGTGGAGGGGCTCCACCGTATAAGGAGCCGGGCTGATGCGGCGGGCGGCGGAGCTGGAGACTGATCCGGATTACGTAGGCCGGCTTGGGCGATTTATTGCCGGTGTCGATGAGGCCGGTCGTGGCCCGCTGGCGGGAGAGGTCTATGCCGCAGCCGTGATCCTGCCGGCAGAATACGAGTTGCCCGGCCTGAACGACTCCAAAAAGCTCAACGAGGCCCGCCGCGAACAGCTGTTTGAGCTGATTCAGGCGCAGGCAGTGAGTTACGCCATCGTCGGTATAGCGGCGCTGGAAATTGACCGCATCAATATTTTCCAGGCCACCCTGCAGGCCATGAAAAAAGCCGTGACAATGCTGGCAACCCAGCCGGACTTTGTTTATGTTGATGGTACCCATTGTCCGTCCTGGTCTTACGCGTCGCAGGCGCTGGTGCAGGGCGACAGCCAGCTCGATTGCATCGCTGCCGCATCGATACTGGCCAAGGTGGCACGCGACCGTGTCATGGTGCAGCTGGACCAGCAGTATCCCGGCTACGGGTTTGCCCAGCACAAGGGTTATCCGACCAAGGCGCACATGGCCGCGCTGCAGTTGCTGGGCCCATGCCCCGAACACCGGCGCAGCTACGCGCCGGTGGCTCAGTGTTTGACAAAATAAATAAATAAGTAAGTAAGTAAAAAAATCTGGAGCAAGTATGACCCCGGTGGTCCCGTCGAATTTTGTGCATCTACGCGTTCACACCGAATACTCGGTGGTTGACGGTCTGGTCCGCGTCAAACCCCTGATCGAAGCTACAGCCAAAATGGGCATGCCAGCGGTGGCGGTCACCGATCACGCCAATCTGTTTGCCATGATCAAGTTCTATACCGCGGCCATGGCGCAGGGCGTCAAGCCGGTGTGCGGTTGTGATGTGCTGCTGGAAAACCCCGAGCGGCCCGATAAACCGTTTCCGCTGGTGCTGCTGGTGCAGAACCTGGCCGGCTATCGCAACCTGACACGGCTGATTTCCCTGTCCTACACGGAGAAGCAGGGCCACGGCGAGCCGCAGTTGCGCCGTGAGTGGCTGCAGGCCAACGCTGAGGGCTTGATTGCGCTGTCCGGTGGCATGACCGGGGAGCTGGGGCGGGCGTTGATGGAGAGTGATCGGGCCACGTCACGCGCGGTGCTCGAGCAATACATGCGTCTGTTCCCCAATCGTTTTTACATTGAGCTGCAGCGCTGCGGGCGCCAGGGCGAGGAATCCTACCTGCAGGCGGCAGTGCAGCTGGCCGCGGAAACCGGCTGCCCGGTGGTCGCCACCAATGATGTGCGCTTTATCCACAGTGAGGATTTTGAGGCGCACGAGGTGCGGGTCTGCATTCACGAGCGCCGCACCCTGGATGATCCGCGCCGGCCCCGGCACTATTCTGACCAGCAGTATTTGCGCAGCCCGGAAGAAATGATCGCGCTGTTTGACGACTTGCCTGAGGCCATCGAAAATTCCGTGCAGATTGCGCGGCGCTGCACGCTGGAGCTGGAGCTGGGCAAGCCCTACCTGCCAAATTATCCGGTGCCCGACGGACTGACCATGGATGAATTTTTCCGGCAGGTCAGCCGCGAGGGTTTGGACCAGCACCTGCCCAGGCTGTTCCGCGAGATTCGTGGCGCGCAGGCACCAGAGGACGATTTCGCTGGCTTCTGTGAGCCCTATTACCAGCGGCTTGATTTTGAACTGAACGTGATCATCCAGATGGGTTTCCCGGGTTACTTCCTGATCGTCATGGAGTTTATCCAGTGGGCCAAGAACAATGATATTCCGGTCGGGCCTGGTCGGGGTTCCGGCGCCGGTTCCATCGTCGCCTACGCGCTGGGCATTACCGATCTGGATCCGTTGCGTTATGACCTGCTGTTCGAGCGCTTCCTCAATCCGGAGCGGGTATCGATGCCCGACTTTGACGTCGACTTCTGTATGGAGGGTCGTGACCGGGTGATTGCCCACGTGGCTGAACTGTATGGCAAGGAAGCCGTCTCGCAGATCATCACCTTCGGCACCATGGCGGCCAAGGCGGTTGTGCGCGACGTGGCACGGGTGCAGGGCAAGTCCTACGGCCTGGCCGACAAGCTTTCCAAGCTGATTCCATTTGAACCGGGCATGACGCTGAGCAAGGCCATGGAGATGGAGCCGCAGCTGCCGGAGTTTATCGACAGCGATGAAGACGCGCAGGAAATCATGGAGATGGCCTTCAAGCTGGAAGGCATCACCCGGAACGTTGGCAAACACGCCGGCGGTGTGGTGATCGCGCCGACCCGTTTGACTGACTTCTCGCCGCTTTACTGTGACGAGAACGGCGACAGCCTGGTCACCCAGTTTGACAAGAACGATGTGGAAACCGCCGGGCTGGTCAAGTTCGACTTTCTGGGCCTGCGCACGCTGACCATTATTGACTGGGCTGTCAAAATGATCAATGCGCAGGAAGCCGCGCACGAGCAGGACAAACTGGATATACGCAATATTCCGCTGGATGATATGCGGGTTTACGAGTTGCTGCAGCGCGCTGAAACCACCGCCGTGTTCCAGCTGGAATCACGCGGCATGAAGGAGCTGATCCGTAAACTGCTGCCCAGCTGCTTTGAAGACATTGTGGCACTGGTGGCGCTGTTCCGCCCCGGTCCGTTGCAGTCGGGCATGGTGGATGACTTTATCAACCGCAAGCACGGTCGTGCCGACAGCAGTTACCCGCACCCGGATCTGGAACCGGTGCTGAAGAATACCTATGGTGTCATCCTGTATCAGGAGCAGGTGATGCAGATTGCCCAGGTGCTGGCCAACTTCACCCTGGGCAACGCCGACATGCTGCGCCGGGCCATGGGCAAAAAGAAGCAGGAAGAAATGGACAAGCAGCGCAGCTTCTTCCTGGCCGGCGCTGCTGAGCGTGGCATCAGTGCCGAGCTGGCGGGTTCGATTTTTGACCTGATGGAAAAGTTCGCCGGTTACGGTTTCAACAAGTCGCACTCGGCCGCCTACGCGCTGGTGTCCTATCAGACGGCGTGGCTGAAGAAACATTACCCGGCCTACTTCATGGCAGCGGTGCTGTCAGCGGACATGCAGAATACCGATAAGGTAGTGACCCTGATCGAAGAATGCCGCGAGATGAAATTGCCGCTGGTGGTGCCCGATGTCAACGTGGGTGCCTATAACTTTACCGTCAATCCGCAGGGCGAGATTGTGTATGGACTGGGCGCGATCAAGGGCCTGGGTGAAGGCCCGATCAATGCCATTATTGCCGCGCGCAGCGAGGGTGGTCCGTTCAAGTCGCTGTTGGACTTTTGCACGCGTGTGGACCTGCGTACGGTCAACAAACGCGCCCTGGAAGCGATGATCCGCGCTGGCGCGCTGGATCATCTGGTGGACGCCGATACTGATCACACGCGCGCGCAATTGATGGCAGCGCTGCCCGATACCGTGCAGGCCGCCGAGCAGAGCAGTCGCAACCAGGCCGCCGGTGTACTGGACATGTTTGGCGATATTGCGCCAGTGCCCGAGCCGGAAATCAGCACTGGCGTGGCCAATGTGCGACCGTGGACCCAGCAGAGACGCCTGCAGGCCGAGCGCGATACGCTGGGCCTGTATCTGAGTGGTCACCCGATTGATGAGTACCTGCCCGAGCTTAAGCAGCTGACCCGGGACCGGCTGGCGAATCTGCGCCCCGAGCGTGAAAGTCAGTGGGTGGCAGGGCTGCTGGTGAGCACGCGCACCATGCGCAGCAAGCGCGGCGACAATATCGCCTTTATCACGCTGGATGATCGCAGTGGTCGCCTGGAGATTTCCCTGTTTGCCAAGGAATATGAGCAGTTCCGCGAGTTATTGCAGAAGGACGCGATCCTGGTGGTGGATTGTCAGGTGTCCATGGATGACTTCAAGGGTGCGATGCGCGGCAGGGCGCGCGAGGTGCTGAACCTGACCCAGGCGCGTCAGCGTTTTGCCAAGGCCATTGAGCTGGAGCTGCAGGCCGAAGCAATGACGCCGGATTTCACCAGCCGTCTGGCCGGCGTGCTGCAACCGTATCGGCAGGCGCCGGCGGCGGTGCCCGATACGCTGGCCAACGGTCACCCACAGGAACACGCCGATGAGTACCCGATGCCGCCCAACGCGGAACTGATGCCGCCGGAAACACCACCCAGCTGTCCGGTGCGCATACGCTACCGGCGTCCGGAAATTGCCGGTAATCTGCAGCTGGGCGAACACTGGCAGGTGCTGCCGGATCAGACCCTGATTCAGGAGCTGCATCTGCTGTGTGGCGCAAACGCTGTCAGCATTGCTTACCGATGAGGCTTATCTTTGCTATCATTGCTGCCCTAATTGACCGACTCAGGCCGGAATACACGCGATTATGAACCCGAATTATCTGGATTTTGAACAACCCATTGCTGATCTGGAAGTCAAGATCAACGAGCTGCGTCTTGTCAGTGATGACAATGAACTCAATATTAGTGATGAAATTCAAAAGCTTAAGGAAAAGAATACCAAGCTGACCGAAAAGATCTACGGCAACCTCAGCCCGTGGCAGATCTCCCAGGTGGCGCGGCATCCGCTTCGGCCTTATACCCTTGATTATATTCAGCATATTTTTGACGACTTTGACGAACTGCACGGCGACAGGCTGTTTGCCGATGATATGGCGCTGATCGGTGGTATTGCGCGGCTGGACGGCAAGCCGGTGATGGTTATTGGCCACCAGAAGGGTCGCGGCACCAAGGAAAAGGTACGTCACAATTTTGGCATGCCACGCCCGGAAGGTTACCGCAAGGCGCGTCGACTGATTCTGCTGGCCGAGCGCTTCAAGCTGCCGGTACTGTCCTTTATTGATACACCCGGTGCCTATCCCGGCATCGATGCCGAAGAGCGTGGCATCAACGAAGCCATCGCCGAGAACATGGCCATGATGTCACGCGTGAAGACACCGCTGATTGCCACGGTGACAGGCGAAGCCAACTCCGGCGGCGCCATTGCCATTGGTATCGCCGATCACCTGAACATGTTGCAGTATTCCACCTACACCGTCATCACACCGGAAGGTTGTGCCACCATTTTGTGGAAATCGTCCGAGCACGCACCTGATGCGGCCGAGGCCATGGGTGTGACATCGACCCGCCTGGAAGAGCTGGGTATTGTGGATACCACCATCCCGGAGCCGCTGGGCGGGGCGCATCGCAACGTGAAAGAGATGGCCGGGAACATGAAAACGGCACTGATCGATCAGGTTGAGCGATTGCAGAACATGGATATTGATGACCTGGTGGAACGTCGCTACAAGCGCCTGATGAGTTATGGCATCAGTAGCTGATGGTCGCCATGGGCCCGAGGGCACATGACCATGACTGACAGCCACCCGACTGAACCCGATATTTCCCGCACGCAACTGAACTTGCTGGCAACTGATCGCCATGGCCTGGAACAGGCCCTGGCGAGTTCCTTATTGCGTTTGCAGCAGCAGTTTCCGACCTGCCGGCGGCTGGTACTGGGAGTCAGCGGTGGCCTGGATTCCATGGTGCTGCTGCATGCCTGCAGCCGGTTGCTGGCGGCATTGCCCTTTGCCGCGCTGCGGGTGGTGCATGTTAACCACAGTATCAGTGCCCATGCTGCGGACTGGCAGACGCATTGCCAGGCGGTGTGCCGCGAGCTGGATATTGCTTTTGTGGCGCATCAGGTGAATGTCTCGCGAGCGCCGGGGCAGGGCCTGGAAGCAAGAGCCAGGACGGCGCGTTACGCGGTGTTTGAGCAGGAACTGGCCGCTGATGAGGCGTTGCTGCTGGCTCATCACCAGGATGATCAGCTGGAGACCGTGATGCTGCGGTTGCTGCGTGCGGCCGGTCCGCGTGGTCTGGCCGGCATGCCGGAAAGCCGCCCGTTGGGAGCAGGCATCCTGTGGCGACCGCTGCTGGCGTTGCCGCGCGAGCAGCTGGAGAGCTGGGCTGCCGTGCATGCAGTGCGCTGGATGGAAGATGACAGCAACAGCGATGACAGTCTGAGCAGGAACTTTCTGCGTCATCGCATCATGCCTCTGCTGGCCTCGCACTGGTCGGGCTGGCGGCAGAGTGTGGCGCGTACGGCGGCGCTGGGGGCTGATGCCGACAGTGTGTTGCGTGAGCTGGCCGACGAGCTGCTGGCGTTGCTGTCGCCCGTGGTCAGCGATCGCCTGAGCTGCGCCGGACTGCAGGCATTGTCCGCCGCCCGACAGAGACTGGTGCTGCGGCACTGGCTGCTGCGCGAGACCGGACAGACGCCGGGCTGGCGTCTGGTGCAACGTGTACAGGACGAACTGCTAAGCGCCAGCGAAGACGCGCAGCCGGAGGTTAACTGGCAGCACTGGCAATTGCGGCGCTTTGCCGGCCAGCTGCATGTGCTGGAGGCGCTGGAACCGGTGCCGCCAACGCCGGCTTCGGGTTATGCCTGGCAGCCGCAGGGTGACGGGCGTTTTGCCGCGCTGGTGTTGCCGGGTAATGGCGCATTGCGTCTGTATCTGGCGCCGGCGGGCAGTGCCCGTGAGCAGCTCATGCGTTTGCCGGTTGGCGAGTGTGTGGTGCGCTATCGGCAGGGGGGCGAGCAGTGCGCCCTGCCCGGTCGCCCCAGGCGGTCGTTGAAAAAGATTTTGCAGGAGTCGGCCATTCCACCCTGGGTGCGTGAGCGGACGCCGTTGGTGTATATCGATAATAAGCTGGCCTGGATAGTCGGGGTCGGTGTGTGTGACGGATTTCAGGCTGTTGATGAAGGTGCGGGCTGGGCGGTAAGCTGGCAAATGCCTTCGCGGCAGGATCATATTTAGTTTGTCGATGTTGGGCGCTTCTGGTAACCTGTAGCCCCATCAGTGACATAGGATGGGGCGTTAATGACGCGATATATTTTCATTACCGGTGGGGTAGTTTCCTCACTCGGCAAAGGCATCACTTCAGCATCTCTCGCGGCGATTCTCGAAGCCCGCGGACTCAAAGTCACCATGCTCAAACTGGACCCGTATATCAACGTGGATCCCGGTACCATGAGCCCGTTCCAGCACGGCGAAGTGTTTGTCACGGAAGATGGTGCAGAAACCGACCTGGATCTGGGTCACTATGAGCGCTTTATCCGCACCACCATGAGTGCGCGCAATAATTTCACCACCGGTCGTGTGTACGAGGAAGTCATCCGCCGGGAGCGTCGTGGTGATTATCTGGGCGCCACCATTCAGGTGATTCCGCATATTACCGACGAGATCAAACGCCGGGTAGTCGATGGCGCCGCCGGTGCCGATGTGGCACTGGTAGAAATCGGCGGCACCGTGGGTGACATCGAATCCCAGCCCTTCCTGGAGGCGGTGCGGCAGATGCGTGTGGAGCTGGGCTCCTCACATGCGTTGTTCATGCACCTGACCCTGGTGCCGTATATCGCCACTGCCGGCGAAACCAAAACCAAACCGACGCAGCACTCGGTCAAAGAGCTGCGCTCCATCGGTATTCAGCCCGATGTGCTGATCTGCCGCTCCGAACAGGAGATTGCCGAATCGGCGCGCCGCAAGATTGCCCTGTTTACCAACGTGGATCTGCCGGCGGTGGTGTCGCTACCTGATACCAACACCATCTACCGGGTGCCGTCGATGCTGCGCGCAGCGCATCTGGACGAAATCATTGTCAGCAAGTTCGGCCTGCAGTGTCCGCCGGCCGACCTGAGCGAATGGGACCGGGTGGTGGATGCCAAGCTCAATCCTGACCGGGAAGTCAATATTGCCATTGTCGGCAAATACATGGAGCTGCTGGAAGCCTACAAATCGCTGATCGAAGCCATCAGCCACGCCGGCATCCAGACCCGCACCCGGGTCAATATCAAGTACATCGACTCCAGTGACATCAAAGTACATGGCACCTCATTGCTGGAAGGCGTGCATGCCATTCTGGTGCCTGGCGGATTTGGTCTGCGCGGCGTCGAGGGCAAGATCACCACGGTGCAGTATGCCCGCGAAAACAAAATCCCGTACCTGGGCATCTGCCTGGGCATGCAGGTGGCGGTTATTGAGTATGCCCGGAACAAGGCCGGATTGCCGGATGCACACAGCACCGAGTTCAAGGCCGATTGCAAAGACCCGGTCGTGGCACTGATCAGCGAATGGGTCACGGCAGAAGGCGGTGTTGAAACACGCGACGAAAACTCTGACCTGGGCGGCACCATGCGCCTGGGCGGCCAGCAGTGTCGCCTGGAGCCAGGCTCGCTGACACATGCGTGTTATGGCAAGGATGTGATTGTTGAACGCCATCGTCATCGTTACGAAGTGAACAACAATTATGTTGAAGCGTTGCAGGCGGCCGGTCTGATCATCGCCGGCCGGTCCATGGACGGCGAGCTGGTCGAAGTCATCGAGGCGCCGGATCATCCGTGGTTTGTGGCGTGCCAGTTCCATCCGGAATTCACCTCCACGCCGCGTGATGGCCATCCACTGTTCACCGGTTTCGTGAACGCAGCACTGGCCCATCAGGCAGCCAGCGGCGACAACAAGGGTAACTGATACACCATGACGGGTTCCGACAGCAACAGCACCGGCAACATTCATCTGCAGCTCAATGAGCAGATCCGTTTCGGCAATGATCTGCCATTTGTGTTGATTGGCGGTATGAATGTACTTGAGTCAGCCGACCTGGCCATGGAAGTGGCGGCGCATTATGTTGAAGTCTGTGGCCGGCTGGGTATTCCCTATGTGTTCAAGGCGTCCTTTGACAAGGCCAATCGCTCGTCCATAAGCTCCTATCGCGGGCCCGGACTGATCAATGGCCTGAAGATTCTGCAGGCCATCAAGGATCGCTTCAAGGTGCCGGTGCTCACCGATATCCATGAACCGGCGCAGGCCGAGCCGGTGGCCCAGGTGGCTGATATTCTGCAGTTGCCGGCATTTCTGTCGCGGCAGACAGATCTGGTCTCGGCGATGGCGCGCACCGGCGCGTTTATCAATATCAAGAAAGCCCAGTTTCTGGCACCCGAAGAGATGCGTCATATTCTGCGCAAATTTGAAGAGGCCGGAAACAACAGGCTGATGCTGTGCGAGCGCGGCTCCAGTTTTGGTTACAACAATCTGGTAGTGGACATGCTGGGCTTTTCGGTGATGAAAAAATTCCGTTATCCGGTGATGTTTGATGTCACCCATTCATTGCAGAAGCCCGGTGGCCTGGCCGCCAGCGCGGATGGCCGGCGCGCCGACGTCACCACCCTGGCGCGGGCGGGCATGAGCCAGGGCCTGGCGGCACTGTTTCTGGAGGCGCACCCGGACCCGGACAAGGCGCTGTGTGATGGCCCCTGTGCCTTGCCGCTAGACAAGCTTGAGCCATTTCTGGCCCAGATGAAACAGATCGACGACCTGGTGAAACAGTTTCCGGTGATTGATACCGAATAGGTGGCGGGCGCCACTGGCAGGCCGCCCGTTAGTTGTTAATGAAAGGTTCTTACAGACAGTTTTTAATTAGTAGCTCAGGCAGGACAGGAAAACATTATGGCAATTATCAAGGATATCAGAGCACGCGAAGTACTGGACTCACGTGGCAACCCGACTGTTGAAGCAGACGTGATGCTGGATAACGGCATCATGGGCAGTGCCTGCGCTCCGTCGGGCGCCTCCACCGGTTCCCGCGAAGCACTGGAGCTGCGCGACAAGGATGCCTCACGTTATCTGGGCAAGGGCGTATTAAAAGCGGTCTCCCATATCAACAGGGATATTCGTGATCTGCTGCTTGGCCACGACGCCGCGGACCAGGCCACACTCGACAAAATGATGATTGACCTGGATGGCACACCCAACAAGGCCAAGCTGGGTGCCAATGCCATTCTGGCGGTGTCACTGGCGGCCGCCAAGGCGGCGGCGCAGGCCAACGGCCAGCCGCTGTATGCCTGGATCGCCGGGCTTAATGGCACAAAGGACAGCATGACCCTGCCGGTGCCCATGATGAACATCATCAATGGTGGCGAACACGCCGACAACAATGTCGATATTCAGGAGTTCATGGTGCAGCCGGTCGGCGCGCCCAACTTCGCCGAAGCCCTGCGCTATGGCGCCGAGATTTTCCACAGCCTGAAGGCCGTGCTGAAGAAGCAGGGCCTGAGCACAGCGGTCGGCGACGAAGGCGGTTTTGCGCCCAATCTGCCATCCAATGCGGCGGCCCTGGATGCCATCATGCAGGCAGTGGACAGCACCGGCCTGAAAATGGGCAGTGATATCCGCCTGGCGCTGGACTGCGCATCGTCGGAGTTCTACAAGGATGGCAAGTACAACCTGAAAGGTGAAAATGCTGTTTATGACGCAGCACAGTTCACCGATTACCTGGCCAAACTGTCGGTTGACTACAATATTCTGTCCATCGAAGATGGCATGGATGAGAGTGACTGGGACGGTTGGGCGCGGCTGACCCGCAAGATTGGCAACAAGGTGCAGCTGGTGGGCGACGACCTTTTTGTCACCAATACCGAGATTCTGGCACGGGGCATTGACGAAAATATCGCCAATTCCATTTTGATCAAGTTCAATCAGATCGGTACACTGAGTGAAACTCTGGCGGCCATTCGCATGGCGCGCAATGCTGGCTACACGGCAGTGATTTCGCACCGCTCGGGGGAAACCGAAGATACCACGATCGCCGATCTGGCCGTGGCCACCGGTGCCGGCCAGATCAAGACCGGGTCCCTGTGCCGTTCAGACCGGGTGGCCAAGTACAACCGCCTGCTGCGTATCGAGCAGGAACTGGGCAGCAAGGCGATTTATCGGGGTATTGAGGAGTTCCGTCACGTTAATTGACGTCAGGACCCACGTGGGTCATAGAGCCGCTTTATGAAAGCACTGATGGCAGCACTGGTTCTGATATTGCTGGTTTTGCAGTGGCGACTGTGGGTCGGTGACGGTGGCGTTGCCGATCTGCACCGGCTGGAGGAACAGCTGGCGGTGCAACAGCAGGAAAACGAAGCCTTGCGGCTGCGCAATAATATGCTGGAGAGTGAAGTGCTGGACCTGAAAAACGGTCTCGAAGCGGTGGAAGAGCGTGCGCGTACCGACCTGGGTATGACGCGCAAAGACGAAACCTTTTATATGATTATTGAATAGGCCTATGACCATCTGGGCTGTTGTCCCCGCCGCCGGCATCGGCAGCCGCATGCAGGTTGCCATTCCCAAACAGTATCTGTGTATCAACGGGCAGAGCGTGCTGTCGTTGACGCTTGCGCGTCTGTGTGCACTGGCCGACATCAAACGCATCATGCTGGTGCTCAGTGCCGAGGATACGCACTGGGCGCGGCACAATGATGTATATGACCCGAACCGTGACAAGGTACTGACCTGTCTGGGCGGAGACGATCGCTGGCAATCGGTGTTGAACGGTCTGGACGCACTGGCAGATATTGCCGCGCCTGATGACTGGGTGCTGGTACATGATGCGGTGCGACCGTGTGTGCGTATTGACGACATTCTGCGGCTGCTGGCGTTGACCCAGGCGGGCGGTGATGGTGGTCTTTTGGCATTGCCGGTCACCGATACGCTGAAACGGGCAGATGGCCGTGGCCATGTTACAGGCACAGTTGACCGGACCGCACTGTGGGCGGCCTGCACACCGCAGCTGTTTCCGTTTGAGCGCCTGCGGCAGGCCCTGCGCGACGCATCAGCAGCAGGTGTCACGCTCACTGATGAGGCCTCTGCAATGGAATGGGCGGGCGCGCATCCGCAATTGCTGCCTTGCCACAAGGACAATATCAAGATCACCTACGCTGAGGACCTGCAGCTGGCCGAGCTGATACTGCAGGCGCAGGCCCGCGAAGCCGCCAGGACATCCGGGCAGGAACCTTTTGCTTATACGGGCATACTGGAATGAAAGATATCAGAACCGGGCATGGCTACGACGCCCACCGATTCGCCGAACCCGATGATCAGCGTGCGCTGGTGCTGGGTGGTGTGACCATACCCTATGAGCGCGGATTGCTGGCGCACTCCGATGGTGATGCGCTGATCCATGCCCTGTGTGATGCCATTCTGGGGGCGCTGGGGCGCGGCGATATTGGCCAGCATTTTCCGGACAACGATGACGCCTACAAAAATGTCGACAGCGGCCTGCTGCTGCAACAGGTGGTGGCGATGGTGGCGGACAGCGGCTGGACGCTGGCCAACGCCGACATGACCATTCTGGCTCAGGCGCCCAAGATGGCGCCGCATATCCCGCTTATGTGCGCGCGTCTGGCTGAACTGCTGGGTGTCGACGTTGGGCGGGTCAACGTCAAGGCCTCGACTACCGAGGGCATGGGCTTTGTCGGGCGCCGGGAAGGTATTGAAACGCACGCTGTTGTCATGCTGTACCGCTAGATGGAAACATTGTCGCTGCCGCACAGCCTGGGTGCACCGCTGTTAACGGGCACTTTCAAGCAGACGCCGGATGACTTTGTCGTTGACGAAGTGCTGGGTTTTGAGTGCAGCGGTGAGGGCGAACACCTTTGGGTGCAGATACGCAAAACCGGCCTGTCCACGCCGGATGTCGCTGAGCGCCTGGCGCATGCCACCGGTTTGCGCCAGGCGGACATCAGCTGGTCCGGCCTCAAGGACAAGCAGGGCGTGTGTACACAGTGGTTCAGTCTGCACAGTCCGGGCAAGGACGTCAGCGGCCTGACAGAGCTGGCAGCAGATGAGCTTTGTATTGTGCAACAGTGTCGCAATCACAAAAAACTGCGACGTGGCAGTCACCGCGCCAATCAGTTCCGTATCCGGCTGCGCGATGTGACACCGGTAGAGGGTGTGTCGACAGAAACAGCCTGGCAGGATCTACAACGACGCCTGCAGGCAATCACTCAGGCGGGCGTGCCAAATTATTTTGGCGAACAGCGCTTTGGTCAAAACAACCTGAGCCAGGCTGCGGCCTGGTTTAATGGCGAGCGCAAACCGCGCGGACGCCTGGAACGCGGCATGTGGCTGTCGGCGGCGCGCTCGGCGCTGTTTAACGGGGTGCTGGCCCGGCGTGTTGAGCAGGGAAACTGGGACAGTTACCTGGCCGGCGATGTGATGAACCTTGATGGTAGCGGCAGCGTGTTTGTATCGTCTGCAGATGACATGACACTGGCGCAGCGTCTGCTGACCCAGGATATACATCCCACCGGGCCGATGTGGGGGCAGGGCGAGCTGATCAGCACGGGTGCAGCAGCGGCGCTGGAGCATACGGTGGCCGCGGAGCTGGCGGTATTCAGTCAGGCTTTGCCACGCTTCGGGCTGAAACAGGAACGCCGCAGTTTGCGTTTGCCGGTGAAGGCTTTAGACTGTCGGCGGCCCGAACCCGGTACGCTGGACATTGAATTCACGCTGCCGACGGGCGCATATGCCACGGCGGTTTTACACGAACTGATAACACGTACGGGAACCAGCGGTTGAACACTCCAAATCTGGCCGGCATAGGCATGACGTCACAACGCACCCGCGAGCGCATGATCGCCTCCCTGCTTGATAAAGGCATCAAGAACTGGGCGGTGCTCGATGTGATGCGTACCACGCCACGACACATCTTTCTTGATGAGGCGCTGTCACACAGGGCCTATGAGGACACGGCGCTGCCTATCGGCTACAGCCAGACCATCTCCCAGCCTTTTGTGGTCGCTCGCATGACCGAAGCGGCGCTGGGCAACCGGGCGCCGGAACAGGGCAAGCTGCCCAGGGTGCTGGAAATCGGCACCGGCTGTGGTTATCAGACAGCGGTGATTGCCCAGCTGGCTGAGCGGGTGTGGACCGTAGAGCGTATCCAGCCCTTGCTGGACAAGGCGCGGCGCAATCTGGCGCTGCTGAATGTGCGCAATGTGCGCTCCAAACATGATGATGGCAGCCTGGGCTGGGCCGAGCACGGACCCTTTGATGCCATCATTGCCGCCGCTGCGCCGCAACAGGTGCCGTCGGATCTGCTGGCGCAATTGGCCGATGGCGGACGCCTGGTGATTCCGGTGGGTTCCGAGCGTGGCGGCCAGGAGTTGTTGCTGATCGAGCGCGAGGGCGAGGAGTTCCACCGTCGGGTGCTGGAAGCGGTCAATTTTGTGCCTTTGTACGTTGGCCAGGTGCAGTACTGATGTCTCTCTCGTCCCCTGTGTTTCGCGATCGATCGGTGCTGTTTCTGAAAGGCATGGCGATGGGTGTGGCGGATTCGGTGCCGGGTGTGTCCGGTGGCACCATCGCGGTGATCAGCGGTATCTACGAGGCGCTGATAAATGCCCTGAAACAATGTCACCCGCTGGCGCTGAAAACCCTCTGGCAACAGGGCCCGCGTGCCTTCTGGCAGCAGATACACGGTAACTTCCTGTTGACCCTGTTGTCGGGCATTCTGCTGAGTCTGGTGCTGATGGCCAATACCGTGCTGTTTTTGCTGGACAACCATTTTGTGCTGGTGATGGCATTCTTCATGGGTCTGGTACTGGCCTCGTGCTGGCTGTTGCGCGCCGACGCCGGGCGCTGGACACTGTTCAAGGTGCTGCTGTTTGCCGTGGGATTTTCCCTGACGGCGTTGACGGCGGTACTGAATCCGATGGCAGGCAGCACGGCGCTGCTATACATTTTTTTTAGCGGCATGATCGCCATTTGTGCAATGATCCTGCCCGGCATCTCCGGCGCCTTCCTGTTATTGCTGCTGGGGGTTTATGAGTATGTGCTGAGTGCCTTGCGCAGTTTTGAGCTCGATGTGATTATGGTGTTTGCCCTGGGTTGTGTGGTCGGCTTGCTGTCCTTCGCGCATCTGCTGTCATGGACTTTCCGTTATTATCGTGAGCAGAGTTACGCCCTGATTATTGGCATGCTGGCCGCGTCACTGATTGTATTGTGGCCGTGGCGCGATGCCAGTGTGCCAGCCGCCGATACCGGCACGGTGCTGGCGGCACTGCTGTGTGCAGCACTTGGCGGTGCAGTGATCGTCGGCTTTTCGCGGCTGGCGCGCGGTTGACATGGCATAACATGGCGCCGCAGTTTATGATGTGTCGTCTCGCTGTTGTTTGAGGTGCTGTCTTCATGAATCTGTTACGTTGCGTCACTGCCCAGTCCGGAAACCGGAATCCTGCTTCGCTGATCGTCGCCTGTTCGTTGCTGCTGGCCGGCTGTGCCGGTGAATATCAGGCACCCATGGATGATCGCAGCATTGCCCTCGAACGAACGCCGCCCCTGATTGTCACTAACGGCCAGGAAGTGCCGGCGACACCGCGTCGCCGGCCCGAGATTGTCGGCAGCAGCAGTGGCAGTGGCAACAGTGGCACTACCAGTACCAGTGCCGGCAATGGGTCGGTCGGTGCCAGCACGACGGTGGTCCGCCCGGTCGCTGTAGGCGGCGGCATCGCCCGCACCACCATCAGTCGAA
>OLID01000267.1_pt1 | contig 27653 bp, 24 predicted proteins | sample 1609361 | NCBI WGS metagenome assembly OLID01 (sample SAMN05416778, study PRJEB24817) | seawater metagenome | isolation source: Sea water | place: Canada:Atlantic | collected 2013-07
CTCGTGGGCTCGGAGATGTGTATAAGAGACAGAAGTAACTCGGGTTCAGGTCAATGCCCGACAGCGCGTAGGTGGTGACAGCAATGGAAGCGCCATCGCTGCCGGTGACATCCAGACTCTCAATAGCGTCCAGTTTAAGCTCGCCGGCTGGCAGCACCGCCAGAGTATTTCCCTCAGCAGCCAATAGCAGACGTGCATATACCCACAAGGCATAGGGACTGGACTCCTGGGCGACATATAAATTGGCCTCCGCTAATTCTTCTGCGCTGGCCCCGGTGGTATCTGTCCAGACCGCTCTGCCGCCATCAATCGCAAAGTCCTCGGCGATGATATTGCCAAAGGTTGTTGCGCCCGTAATATGCCAGCTACGCGGCAAACCCTGATCATTAAATTCAATGACTTCTTCAACGGATGGGCCGCGACCATTGTTACGGTATTCATAACCCACATTGGTGACGTCGCCGTGTTGCACGTCCATTTGCCCGACCCGCGTTCCCGAGATAATCGCGGTAAACGTCTCAGCGCCGGCAGGCCGCGCAAACGCTGTCTCCTGCGACGCCGCAGCGGCCGGTGGTGTGGGTTCCTGCTGGCTGCAGGCGGCCAGTGACAGGACTGCGACGATCATCACGAGTAATGCGCGGCTTCGGCGTTGATAATTCATTGGGGGCTCCGTGAATGGGTGTTTTTCAGCAGCTGCGCGTTGGTGGCATACACTGCATGTGCTGCCGAGCTTAGCGTAACTTCGTCTGCACACCAACGGTTATCAAACTCATGTGGTTGCCAGCCCCAATCGGTTTCTGCTGCATCCCTATCCGCTGCGCTGGACAACTCCCTGATCTCGCGATACTTTCTGCTGTACACTTATTCCGACGGACCCTTCGATGAAACCAGTCACCGCGTTAGCCACACTTGTGCTCACCTTCGTAGTCACCGCCCTGGCAGTCACGCCGGTGCAGGCCCAGCCACCGCTTCAGGTGCCCGAATCCGCCCCGGCCCACGTGCAGCCGCTGCCCACGCTGCGTGATCAGGCCACCGAACAGCAGGCCTGGCTGGACGCACGGGTAGAGAGTGTATTGCCGGCCTTGATGCGCGAGTACAACGTCGACATGTGGATTCTGTCCATGCGCGAGTATGCCGAAGATCCCGTGTTCTGGTCCATCACCGCGCCCACCACCTTCGCCGCCCGGCGCCGTTCCATCTATGTCTTCACACTGCAGCCGGACGGCACCGTCGAGCGGCTGGCGCTGGGCGGCGGCGATCAGGGCGGGGTGTTCGAAGCCTATCGTTCCACCCGGCCCGCGCCCACGCAGGAAACCGGCGAACTCGTCGGGGATGAGCAATGGCAGCTGCTGCGCGAACTGATCGAAGATCGCGACCCGGACAGTATTGCGCTGAACATTGATCCAAACTGGGCGTTCTCGGACGGACTGCATGCCGGCGAGCGAGAAGTGCTGGAGGAAGTGCTCGGCCCTTACTTCGAGCGTGTGGTGCGTGAGCCGCGCCTGGCCATGAACTATATCGCGCTGCGCATCCCCGAGATGATGCCGCGTTACCGCAAAATCATGGAGACCGTGCACGCAGTGATCTCCGAGGCCTTCTCCAATGCCGTGATCACACCGGGCGAAACCACCACCGACGATGTCCGCTGGTGGCTGCGCCAACGCGTACAGGGGCTGGGCTATCAAGTCTGGTTCCAACCCTCCGTCGATGTCACGCGTCAGGGCAGTGGTCGCATCAGCGGCGACACCGTCATCCAGCCCGGTGACCTGCTGTGGACCGACTTCGGCGTGGTTGCCATGAACCTGCACACCGACACCCAGCATCTGGGTTATGTCCTCAAACCCGGCGAAACTGAAGCGCCCGCCGGCCTGCAGGCCTGCCTGGCCGATTCCAACCGCATGCAGGAACTGCTGCTGGAAGAAATGGAACCCGGCCGCACTGGCAACGATATTCTCGCCTCCACGTTGGCGCGCATCAGCGCCGAAGGCATCACCGGCACGGTCTATACCCACCCCATTGGTGACCACGGCCACGGCGCCGGTCCGCTGATCGGCCGCTGGGACGGGCAGGAAGGCGTGCCGATACGCGGTGATGCCGTGCTGCTGCCGTCAACCTGGCACTCCATCGAGCTGCAGGCTACGCGCGCGATTCCCGAGTGGGGCGGTGACCCGGCAAACTGCCGGCAGGAAGAGGAAGCGTATCTTGATGCTGACGGTGAGCGGCACTGGGTGTTCAGGCGGCAGGAGGCGTTTCATTTAGTGTGGTGACATGCGCTCTTTCTGCTATATCCCTTAGGAGCGAATGACAAACAATTCAGCAACAAGGAACGGTGCTGATATGAAAACGACCGCATACTTTGACAAGTTGCGTGCCAGAGAAGATCGGGCAGGTATACGGCTCCAATGGATTCAAAGAGTTATTAAGTCGCCCGTACGGGAGGTGACGCAAAGCGACGGAAGAATTAGACTTTGGGGTAGCGTGCCAGAAATGGAGAACAGATTTCTGCGTGTTGTCCTGCTGTCGGATAGAGAGACAGTGCACAACGCTTTTTTCGACCGGAGATTTCGCCCATGAAAATGAGTTACTTTGCGGACACAGACACACTTTATATTGAATTCAGGTCGACAGGAGCTGCGGACACAAAGGATCTGGACGACAACACCATTGTTGATTACGACGCAGAAGGCAACATCGTTGCGATCACGATGGAGCACGCCAGTGCCAGAACTGACCTTCAGAATGTGACTTTGTCTGGGATCGCGGCTTGATCCGTTACGCTGTATGCAGGCCAGCGCCATGAATACACCAGCAGCCAAAGCGTGTTGACCAGAATCTGACATTTCTGCGCCATGGCCGTGGTGCCGATGTTGTAATCTGTTTCGCCGTTCCACAACAGCAAGAGGAAGAAGGCCACGCTCAGCAGCGCGCACCCCAGGGTGAACCGGCGTAGCGGATCATCGCGGCGCCACACCCAGTGCAACAGCAAAAAGGCAGGGAACAGCCCCAGTTGCAGCGCCGCGCCCGAGTTGTGCGGCAGCCGGATAGGGTAGGGGTATATCGCCACCAGCAGGATGCCAATCGCCGCCAGCACCAGCACTGCCGCAGTCAGCGAATCACCCGCCGACCGCCGCAACTGATACAGGCGCAATGCAATCAGAAACTGCGTGGTGGCAATAGCGTAGAAACCCAGGGTCAGCACCCAGCCGGCCGGGCCAACCGCGTAGATGCTCAGCGTCCTGTGCCACAACGACAGATCGTCGCGCACCACGTGCACAACAATAACCGCCACACAGAACCATAGCGCACAGGCCAACGCCACCTTGCGGTAGCGTCGATCGCCTGGCGCGCCCATGCCCAAGCCCCCACTCGGTGTCCGGCCGGAGCCGGGCACGTTGCGCAGGGGAGAGGGTTGGCAGGTAGGGTCAGTCACTTTTTTGTTTGGCTTTGTCCTTTAGTTCACCGGCTTTGCTTTGTGCCTTGCCAGTGGTTTTCTCGGCTTTGCCTTCGTACTCCGTGCTTTTGTCGTCAGTGACTTTGCCAGTGACTTCTTTGGCTTTACCTTTTACTTCTTTGGTTTTGCCTTCGGTTTCATGCTTGTTCATACACTGTACTCCTGAAATGTCGTCATGTTAATCAGTGTTTGGTGCGAATGGCGCGTCAATTATGAACGCACCGATTCACGGACCTCGTCATACTTTTTGGATGCTTCAGACTTTGCCGCCTCTACGCTGCGGTCACGGGCCTCGCCAAACGCATCATCTTCAGCTTTGGTAGGCGGTATCAGCGAGCCCAGGGCGGCGCCCAGCGCGATGCCCAGGCTGCCGGCGATGAGCGGTTGCTCGCGATAAAACTGCGACAGGGAGTCGCGGGCGTGCTGCGCCGAGTCTTTCATGCTGTCACTTGCCTCGTGCATGCGATCGCCCATTTCGCCAGCCTTCTCGCGCGAATGCGCGACGGTATTGCCAACCGCGTCCTTGACCTTGTGGCCGTGCGAGGCGCCCGCGTCATAGGGCTGGGTTGGCCGCGGCATAGGCCGTCTGTCGGAAGCCATCATCATCCAGGAGATACCGATGCCGGTCAGTATCAGCGGCACCGGGTTGTTTTTCACCTGCGTGCCCAGATTGCGACCAAAGTCGCCACCGTGTTCACGCGCCATCACCAGCGCCTGATCGATCAATTCGCCCGGCGACAGGCGGTCGGACAACTCACCTGCCGTCCTGCCAAGGCGGGCGCGCGCCTGGTCAACTTCGCGCTCCAGCCGTTCGGGGCTTTTGTTTTCGTCATTGCCGTCGGTGCGGCCTGTATACTCGCTACCAGTATCAGTTCCATTGCTCATCGTGTCGCTCTCCTTAGTGTGTCTTTATCCTTTTTTGTAGAGTCAATTGTGCGATCTGGCACCATTTCCTTTGCGCTGATCTTTTTCTTCGCCGAGCCGACCATCACGAAGCCGACCAGAAGCGCTAAAGCGCCGACGATCAACGCGGCCAGCCACGGCTCCACCACGTTACTGAGCCCGTAGACCGCGCTCATCAGCAGCACCACCAGGCCGGCCATGCAGATGGCGCCACCAGTGGCCATCGCACCGACTGCCGCTTTGGCTTCGTGCACTGACTCCCTGACCTCAGCCTTGGCCAGGGCAAGCTCTTTACTCATCAGCGTTGACAGGTCTGTCGCCAGGTCGCGAATCAGCTCGCTGATGCCTTCGGATGAGGGCTGGCGGCTTTCCGGTGGTACGGGTGTGTTTCCGTTGTCCTTTTTCATAGCGTATCCCTCCCTGAGCCTATGTTAGGGCTTACGGGTGCGGCCGTGCCGGTTGATGGTGGCGCGCCCGTTGTCGAGCCGGCGGTTGTTGGCGGCGTCGAGGTGCCGTAGGTGCCGGCCGGATTCTGATCGCGCGATTGTCCCGTCGCGCCAGACGGCGGGCTATCATGATGATGATGCGCACTTGCCCTGAAGAAGCGCGACAGGCCAAAGCCGAGCGCGACACTGCCCAGCATGAACATGGCCGGGTTTTTGTGCGCCAGGCGCTTGGCATCGCTGGCCAGTTCATTGGCACTGCGCTGCTCAAGCTGCTGTGCCGCGTCAGACAGGTAGCTGCTCATCTCACGCGCGTGGCGAGCCAGGCCTTCACGGTCCTGGTCTTCAAGGTTTGAAGCCGCGGCATCTATCGCATCTGACAGCGCGTCCGCCTCGTCGGCCACCCGGTGTTTACCGGTTTCGGCTTTCTCTTTCGCTTTGGCGCCAGCATCTGCTTTTGCGTCGCGGGCGTCCCGCTCCATTTTCTGTTTCGGGTCGTCCCCGATGTGGTCGGGATTTTTGACCGTGCCGGGACGGTGGGGGTCTTGGTCAGATAATGTCATGAATCACTCCTTGTTGACATTTTTCCAGATACAGCAGGCGGTGCTGCCTGCTCCGCTTCGTGCTCTCAATTATGTGACCGCGTCTTTGTGGTTTGAGTTCAATACAATGACGACAGATTTTCACCGAACACGCGCGGTGCAGCCTGTCGGCCAGGCCAACACCTTGACGCCATTAGGTTTTCCTGTGACTATCCAGAGCCCTGTCACCGCGAGCATGGAGTTCAATATGAACAAGCCGCTGATTGTGTTTGGTGCGACCAGTTTTGTCGGACAGATCCTGTGCCGTTATCTGCATGAGCTGAATCTTCAGGCGCAGGGCGAGGGCGGCTCGGTCAATTGGCTGATGGCCGCGCGCTCCGAGGAAAAGCTTAAACGCCTGCAGCAAGAGCTCGGCGGCCCGCATGCCCCGGAATACCGGCTGGCCGATGCCGGCAACGAAACACAGCTGCGCGCCCTGTGTGAGGAGGCAGGTGTCATCATCTCCACCGTCGGTCCCTACGCGCTGCATGGTGAACCACTGATCAAGGTATGTGTGGAAACCGGCACCGACTATTGTGACCTGACCGGGGAAACCCAGTGGATCCGCCGCATGATTGATCGCTACGAGGCGCAGGCACGTGACAGTGGCGCCCGCATCGTGCACTGCTGCGGCTTTGATTCCATTCCTTCTGACCTGGGCGTGTGGTTCCTGCAGCAGCAGGCGCAGCAAACCCTGGGCACATACTGCCAGCATGTGAAAATGCGCGTGCGAAAATTCAAGGGTGGTTTCTCCGGCGGTACCGTGGCCAGCATGATGAATGTCGCCAAGGAAGCGGCCGGCGACCCGGCCCTGCGCCGTGAAATGGCCGATCCTTACTCACTGTGCCCGGCGGACAAGAAACCCCAGATCCGCCAGCACAAGATCACCGCCACGCTGGACGAGGATGTGAACAGCTGGATTGCCCCGTTTGTCATGGAAGCGATCAACACCCGCGTGGTGCATCGTTCCAATGCGCTGCTGGGCCAGCCCTGGGGTGCGGACTTTCAGTATGACGAAGCGGTGATGACGGGCCGAGAAAGTAAAGGCCGCAACCGCGCCAAGCTCACCGCACTCGGCCAGCCGCTGATGATGCTGGGAATGGCGGTGCCACCAACGCGCTGGCTGATGAGCCGCTTCCTGCCCAAGCCCGGCGAAGGGCCGAGCCCGGAGATGCAGCAAAAAGGCTTCTTCGACCTCGTGTTTGTCGGTCACACCCGCGATAACCGACGCATCCGCACCACGCTGTATGGCGAGCGCGACCCGGGTTACGGGGCCACTGCCCGCATGCTGGGGCAAGCGGCGCTATGCCTGCGTGATGATGTCAGCCAGGAAGATAAACCGGGCGGGTTCTGGACGCCTGCGTCCGCGCTGGCGCAGCCGTTGATTGCGAGGCTGGAAGCCAATGCGGGGTTGGCGTTCAGGGTAGCTGAGTCTGACTAATCCTATCCGGTTGTCCGGTGCGAATTATTGATCGGTCTGGCAATGAGCCGCGCAAACTCAGTCCGGAGCCGCTGCAAGGTCTGCGCGCAAATTCTGGGAGGCCAGATAAAAATGGCAGGACGACCAGAACAGTACCGTCGGTATGAGCGCCACCATGGCATAACGCAGCGACTCATTACCCAGTGTGGGTAACAGGTAGTCACTCAGCATGCCGACAGACCAGGGGCCAAGACCGAGACCAATAATATTGAGTATCAGGAACAGAATTGCCGACGCGGTGGCGCGCATGCGTTGCCCAACCAAAGCGTGCGAGGTGGCGATGGTGGTACCCAGGTAAACGTTAAACAGCAAGCCCGGGACAAAGGCAAGAATCAATGCCGTGTACTGGCTTGACGTCAAATAGACCGTCAGCATAAAAGGCAAACTGATAAAGCCCGCGATGGCAGGCAGCCACACATACCACCGTTTGTCGCGCGGCGCCAGTTTGTCGGCCAGGATTCCGCCGGCAAACACGCCTATGGCACCAAACAGCCCGGTTGACAGTGCCAGCCAGGTACCGAGTTCACCGGTTGTCATGCCGTGCGTGCGGATAAAAAAGGAGGCCAGCCAATTCAGTGTACCGTAGGCCGCAAATGCATTGAGTCCTGCCGCCAGCGCCATATGGCGAAATGATTTTCTGCTCCACAGCAGCGCCAGTACCTGCTTAAAGGGCACCAGTGCTTCAGGCACCTGTTTGTTTTCATTCAGCCCACGGATGGGCTCGGCTAAGGTTTTGCGGATCAGCACAGCAATCAGGATGCCGGGTAGACCCACGACCACAAAGGCAACGCGCCAGCCAAAAAACTCATTAAGCCAGCCGCCAAACAGGAAGCCAAACAGGATGCCGATGTTGACGCCTGTCGAGTAAATTGACAGCGCAGTGGCACGTTTTTCAGGCGGGTAAATGTCAGACACTATCGAGTGGGAGGGTGGACTGCCGCCCGCTTCGCCGATCCCGACGCCGATACGCGCCAGCAACAGCTGAATATAGTTCTGCACAAAGCCACTGATGGCGGTCATAAAGCTCCACACACCGATGGCCAGGGCAACAATATTACGCCGGTTGCCACGATCGGCCCAGCGCGCAATGGGTATGCCGGCAGTGACATAAAACATGGCAAACGCAAATCCGGTCAACAAACCCAGCTGACTATCGGACAGCGACAGTTCCAGTTTGATGGACTCCTGCAGGATCGATAATAATTGCCGGTCAATAAAATTGAAGCTGTAGACAACGGTGAGCACACCGAGCGCGTAATTCCTGGCGCGGGGGGTTGAGTAGGGGTTGAAGACGGGCGGTGGCGTTTGTTGTTCTTGTTTGCTTTCGCTTGTGTCAGTCATTAGCTGTTCCTGGAAAGGCGTGCGTTTAAGTGCTGCCTGCCGGACTGCTTTACGCCCGGCCTGTTTTTTCCCGGGGTGGGTTGCTCCGGGACAGGGCAAACAGGAAACACTTAAGACAGCAACCGCCCCCGGATCAGTGAGAGAACAGCTCTTTGAATTTTTCTTCTGTTTATATGCCGCTGGGAGACATCATATTGTGTTCTGCGTCATAAAAATAGCGGTGGCAGTTCGCCGGATCCGCTTTCTTTCAATACCACAGACTGCCAATGGGACAGGCGAAACACTTCTCAACATCAAGCGGCAGCACATGGTTGCCACCATACAGCAGTACACCACCCCGGAAGTCCTTGCCAGCGCGGTCCGCCAGCCGTTTCAGTCCCGCGCCATCTTTTTTAGTGTCCACGGTCACAGCCTTTTTGACTTCTACACCCCAGACCCCGCGACCCTGCTCAATGACGATATCCACCTCAACCTGGTCTTTGTCCCGATAGTGCGTCAGGCGCAATTCGTCATCCAGAACACTGGCCTGACAGGTTATCTGTTGCAGCACGAAACTTTCCAGTAGATGCCCGAATTCAGTGCTCTGTGTCAGCCAGTCAGCGGGTGTCAATTTGCTGAGCGTGGCGGCAAGACCTGAGTCGACGATGTGTATTTTAGGCGACTTGATCAGACGTTTGGCGTGGTTACGGTGCCAGGCAGGCAAGCGCCTGATCAGAAACAGTCGCTCCAATATGCTGAGGTACTTTTCTGTGGTTTCCCGCTGTACGCCAAGTTCCTGGGCGAGGTTGTTGATGTTGAGCAACGATGCCGTGCGGTAGGCAAGTAATTCAATCAGTCGAGACATCGTGTCCTCGTCGTGGATATTGGCAATGTCTCGGACATCCCGCTGAATGATGGCGCTCACATACTGAAGATGCCACTGCCGTGCCCGCACCAGGGTGCGTCGTAAAGGCTCCGGGTAGCCCCCCTTGCACAGCAGATCTGACAACCCAGGAATATCGGGTCCGGATTCAGCGATTTGTATACTGAAGCGACCTTCCAGCAGCGTGCTCAAAAACGTCGGTGGTGTGCGGTGAAGCTCGGCCATGGAGAGGGGATGCAGGTGCAGCACTTCCATGCGCCCGGACAGCGAGTCCTGAACCTTGGGCAGCAGCAGCAGGTTGGCAGACCCGGTCAGCAGAAAGCGGCCGGGTGTACGCCGCTGGTCGACCGCGCTCTTGATGGCAATCAGCAGTCCGGGGGCTCTTTGGACCTCATCCAGTGTCACTTGCATTGGCATGCTCTGTACAAAGCCTTCGGGATCATCATTGGCCAGTTGGCAGACAGCACTGTCATCCAGGGTAATATACGCGCGATCGGGCGCCAGGCTACGTGCCAATGTGGTTTTGCCGGACTGACGTGGTCCCAGCAGGCAAACCACGGGCGTGTCAGTTAGCGCCGTTTGCAGCCGGTTCCTGATAGCCCTGGGGTATAAGTCGTTGGTCACTTGTCTGGTCCGCTAATTTGCCGTCCATTTGCTGGTTATATTAGCGTCCATTTGCTGGTTTTACTAGCGTCCATTTGTAGGGTGGTCGGCCGTCCAATTGATGGCAGCACTCGGTGATCCGCCCAGCGGATCATCGCAGCTTCCTGGCTGTATCGGTTACGACTCGCGCAGCAAAAGGCCTGGGTAGTGCGCGGTGGATGCCATCACATGGGCGGATGGGTGTTGAGCTCCTGGCAGGTATAGCCGTGCTGCTCCAGCCCGTCGCGTAAGTAGTCGGCGAGCAGCGGGTGGTCAATCAGATACTGTGCCGTGTCGGGCGTCCATTGCTCCTTCGCCTGTTGCAGTACGCTGTCCCATTCTTCCACGGTGTAGTCTCCCCTGCCGATCCAGAGCAGGGCGACTACTTCCTGCTGCTGGTCTTCGTCGATTTCATTGATGATCGATGCGAACTCGTCGTAACCGGAGCTGTCCTTGTTATCCGCCAGCATCTGCTGCGACCAGTCATCCACCGCATTGCCGCCGTCCTCGGGGAAGGCCGTTTGCTCCTTCACATGGTAGCTCTGCGCCAGTTCAATCAGTCGACAAACGGTTTCCGGGTTTACCTGCAACATAGTTTATCCCTCACTACTCATCAGGATGTCGTATTCACGCTACCATAGACATATATCGAGCTCAATATCGTGGCCATCAACAAATGGCTGAAGGACAACCGGGCTGGACCGGGTAAAGGAGGCAGCATCATGTCAGGATCTGACCGTTCGAAAGATGAGGGAAAATGGTCGCAGCAGGTGACCCATCACAGTGATGCGCTGGATCTGGAGGAGGGCGTATTCTCCTTGAGCAGGCCAAGGATGAGCTGCGTGAGTTGTGCGGCAGGCCTCGCAAGGATGACGGAGGCAGCTGATGGAATCGCGGAAAGACATTCATTCTTCGGCTGTCCGGGGTTACCGATTTTCCTGAGCGCCGCCTGCCTGTCGCCATCGGGGGAGTCACGGCCCCAGCGCCCCAACCGGCACCACTGTCACACCATCAGGGCGTCTGTAGCCATAACCTCCAGCGGTGATCACCAGCAATGCCATTGGTTCACCGCAGCGCGTGGTGTCGACGCGTTGAGCAAATTTCAGCAGCTGCGTGGCGGCAGCATCCACAATATGTGCTGCCGAGCTCAACTTCACTTCGCATGCACACCAACGGTTACCTGGACTAGTCACCACTGCGTCAATTTCCAGCCCGGTATTGTCCCTGTAGTGTCGAACGTCTCCCCCCAAAGGCTGACTGTATACCCGCAAGTCTCTGATCACCATGGACTCAAATAACAGCCCTGTGGTGTTGAGGTCTGCGAGCAAACTTTCAGGATCAGCGCCTAAAGCTGCAACCGCTAATGAGGGATCAACGAAGTGAAATTTCCTGCTGTTGCGCACCCAACCCATGATCTGCAATATTTTCAACCCGTGCTCTGCAATATAGCTTGTTTGTCCTGCTGCTTCATATCTAGCCTGAGTTTCAACATTCGATGAGACGCCAATAGTGTGGCAATAGTGAATAGACCGACCGGCGACCAACCACATGAGACCTGTGGTGTTGAACTGGACTTCCGGCGATTTCAAAGCTACTGTTGTCCTCCTCTAACACACTGATACACCGAGGTTTTCATGCGTGGCGCGTTAATTGTTGTCTTGCCCTTCCTTCTTGTCGCCTGCGAGCGGGCAGCAACACCGATTACCGATGAGTCCGGTGAACAATTGACCATCGAGCGTCTCTACGGCTCGCCAGATCTGACCGGTCCAACGGCCCGCAATGTGCAGTTCTCACCCGATGGCAGTCGCATCAGCTTCCTGCGCGCAAAAGACGATGACCGCACTGTGCAGGATTTGTGGGCAATGGATGTTGCCACCGGCGAGGCCTATTTGCTGGTCGATGCGCACCAGCTGGTACCAGAAGAGCGCGAGCTGACGGAGGCTGAAATCCAGTTCCGCGAGCGATCGCGCATCACGTCTTCCGGGGTGGTGACCTATCAATGGGACGAAACAGGTGCAGCGGTGCTGGTGCCTCTGGACGGCGATGTGTTCTACGTCGATGTGGAAAGCGCACAAACCCGCCGCCTGACCGAAACAGAGGCGTTTGAAACCGACGCCAAGGTCAGTCCAAACGGCGGCTTCGTCTCCTTTATCCGCGACCAGAATCTATGGATACATGATCTCTCTACCGGGGAAGAGCGTGCCCTGACGACCGAAGGCGCCGGTGACATCAGCTGGGGCATGGCCGAGTTTGTTGCCCAGGAGGAGATGCGCCGCTACACCGGTTACTGGTGGTCGCCCGATGACAGTCGCATCGCGGTTGCACGAGTTGATGAAAGCCCGGTGATGGTGGTGGAGCGCTTCGGCATTTCTGCCGACGCTGTTTCGGTGTCAGAACAGCGGTATCCGCGGGCCGGCACGCCAAATGCCCTGGTGACACTGCACGTCATTGACCTTGGCTCTGGTGACATCGGTGAGGCCTCTGGCGACATCGGTGAGGCCTCTGGCGACATGGGCGAGAAAGCCGAGATGGATCTGGGCAGCGATACCGACATCTACCTCAGCCGCGTCAATTGGAGCGAGTCTGGCGAGACCTTATGGGTGCAGCGACAGAATCGGGCGCAGACGCAGTGGGACTTGCTTGCACTTGATCCGCGCACGGGGGCTGAAGACACAACACGACGTATCACAGAGCAGGCAGATACCTGGATCAATCTGGCGCACGATCTGCGAACACTTGCCGGGGGCAGTCTGCTCTATCTCAGCGAACAATCCGGCTTTCGCCATATCCGTTATGTCGGCGCAGATGGCGTAGCCCGTGATATCACCTCGGGTGATTGGGTGGTCGATAGCCTGGAAGCCGTCGACGAGGACGCGGGTATGGTCTGGTTCACCGGCTGGAAGGACACACCACTGGAGCGCCACCTGTACTCAGTGAACCTGGATGGCGGCGAACCGCAGCGTATTACGTCTGGCGAAGGACGCTGGAACGTATCGGTCGGTTCTGGCGGGTCAGGCTTTATCGGCACCTATTCTGACATCGAAACCCCACCCAACACCGGGCTGTATTCCATTGCAGGTGAACGCATTGCCTGGGTGGAGGAAAACCCGCTGGACCAGGCTCATCCTTACGCGCCTTATCTGGCACGTCATGTCCGGCCCGAGTATGGCACGCTGACGGCCGCAGACGGGCAGACCGACCTGCACTGGCAGATGTACCGGCCGGACCACTGCACGGCAGCGACGCCCTGTCCGGCCATTGTTCAGGTGTATGGCGGGCCAGGCGTACAGACTGTCACCAAGGGATGGCAGTCACTGCGCGATCAGATTCTTGCCCAGTCCGGTTACGTGCTTTTTAAGGTCGATAACCGGGGCAGTTCAAACCGGGGCCATGCCTTTGAAGCACCGCTGCATCTGCGCATGGGTATTCTTGAAGTTGAGGACCAGCTGGCCGGGCTGGACTGGCTGCAGGGGCGCGATTTTGTGGACGCCGACAGGGTGGGTCTGTGGGGCTGGTCCTATGGCGGCTACATGACATTGATGACCACGCTGCAGGCGCCGGGCAGGTTTGCCGCAGGCATTGCCGGGGCGCCGGTTACAGACTGGGCGCTATACGACACACACTACACCGAACGCTTCATGTCGACCCCGCAGGACAATGCCGAAGGGTATGACGCCGGCTCGGTCTTTGCCCATCTTGATGGTTACCAGACCCCTCTGCTGATAATTCACGGCATGGCGGATGACAACGTGACGTTTGATCACTCCACCCGGTTGTTCGCAGAGCTGCAAGAGCGCGGCCAGGTGTTCGAGATGATGACCTACCCAGGCCAACGCCACGGCATCCGTCCACCCCCTCTGCAGACTCACCTGCTCAGAACGCAAATGGCGTTTTTCAATCGGTACTTGCGCGGCGAAAACGACGAAGGCGGGTCACTTTAGCGAGGAGTCAAAATCAGGTGCAGCTGATGACGTGTATGTCAGTCTTGGTGAAAACTAGCCTTATATAGTTCGGCCTGCAGGCTGACATGTTGATCAATCGCGCCGGGCAGCCGGAATAGCCGGCCGCGTTTGCCAAGTTCGTAAACTCGATACAAGCTGTAATGCTCAGCCGCGTCTTTAGAGAAATCCAATTCGTTGGGGGTGACATAGAACGGTTGATACTTGCCATTGTTGGTGGTTTTGACCTCAATGAAGTGCTCCTCAACGCGGTCGGTTTTTGTGTCTATCCTGAATGAACGAACATCGAACCCGAGGCCATCACCACGATCCTTGCTGCTCCATTCGATTTCTTTCGCCAAGTCGCCCCGGCCGAGTTGGTTCAGCATATGTTTTTCATAGGCAATAACAAACTCTTCGCCAGAGGCGCCGAGCCGCCGGTTTGCTGCCTCAAGCTGCGGATAATTGCGCATTCTTGCTAGATATTTGCGCGGAGGCCGGGCAATGGCCGGTATTCGTTCGGGTAACTCAGTGTCTAGGACATCCGACCAGTTGCTCACGTAGGCGGGCTGTTCGATGTCACTGGTTTCAGAGGCCAGCGAGTCGATACTGTCCTGATTGGCAGCAATATGTGCCAACACCACTTCACGCAGCTGCGACTGATAGTTGAACCTGGGTTTGTAGCCTGGGATGTAGGGAAAGCCCATTTCCACCAGAATGGCACTGATGTTTTGATGTTTGAACTCTATTGAGCCGTTGCTTCGATTATTGAGTTTTTCCGCCAGCAGGTTGCGGTGGGCTGTTTTGTTGTATGGCTGACTAAGAAGGTCCTTGCTGAGCATGTCAAAGTAGTCAGCTACGCAAGCTTCGCACTCAAGCCAGTCCCAGCCGTTCACTTCCAGCGTCTTTCTGCGGTACTCATCGGTAATCGCCAGGTTCTGGTAGAGCGCCGCCTTCAACAGCTCGCGCACGGCATAGTTCTTTAGCAACTCGAACAACTCGTCATCCAGATAGGCGCACTCAACGTGTTCTCGGATTACCCCTGGGGAGCTTGCCGTAGACAGCTTTGCCCATGAATGAGCCTTGCCAGGCAGGGTTTTGATCTTCCAGAAACCTTCACTTTGCAGGTGGAAAAAGGGCAGGTGAGGGTTGTCTCGGTCTGCCTCCGAAGCCAGTCCGCCGAATTGCCGAGAGAAGGCCTCGGTCAGCGCCCCATCGAAGTGAATGCAATTTTCGGTAATGGCCTCGCTTTCGATCAGTTCCATGACTGCCATCAGCAAGGCGACCTTGTGAGGGCTGGCGCGGCCATTCGCTCTGTTGGCGTTCAGTTGCGAAAATCGCTTTTCGTAGTCCAGCACACTCATTGTTATTTCTACTTGGTCTGGGGTGTCAGCGCATTAAACACCAGATAGTCCCAGGTGACCAGGCTTCGGCTAGCATCTGGAAGGCCGCGATTGTCGCGGCTGAGGGTCAGTCCGCAGTTTTGCGCAATCTCGATGATGTTGTCGGTCTCGAATGGATGGAAGCGCCCGGCATCATCCGGCCCATGCCGTAGCGAGATGACCAGCAAACCGTCGGGCGTCAGCAGTTCACTGATAATGCGCATGGCACGTTCATGCTCATTGGGTATGAGGTGCATCCAGACGGCGCTGATCAGTATCAGTCGGAAGCGCTGGTCCAACGCGCGCAGGCGTTTCAGTTCAGGCAGGCGATCATCCAGCCAGGTGACCGAGCCTTGTTGCGCAGCCTGACTCGACGTGTTTTGCTCGCCCAGCCTGCGGAGCTCATCTGTTGGCTCAACGGCAATCACGTCCCAGCCCTTGCTGGCTAGCCAGGCCGCATCGCGACCGGAGCCGGCGCCGATGTCACAGGCCAGGCCGGGTTGATCGGATATTAGGTTTGACCAGCTTTGGTGCAAGAGTGCCGGGTCCGCTGACTGGTAGAAGAGGAACAGTTCGTTGGCGCGGTCTGAGTAGTATGTCATTGCAATCGCCGGGGAAGATTATAGCTTGATTCTTGAATAGGGGATGATCGTTGTCAATATAAGTAAGGGATACGATGGCGAAAGTGAAGAGTCGTCGGCGGGCGCGAGCTGGGAGAATACTCACTGTACAATCTGGTGCCGTATCCTAGGGGAAAAGAATCACACAAACAATCCCAGCTCGAAGCCAGTCAGGTGGGCCTGCTAAGAGTATGAGGAAAGGCTTTTCAAGGAAAGGTGCCCAACATTCTGATGTTGATTTTGTGTCCCGAACGGGTGCTGATGCTAACACGCTTCAACAACGCACGCCCACAATGTCCGCCGAAAGACCTGGCTAATAGGTGGTGTTCGGTTTAGCAGGGGCAACTACACAAATGAACCGATTGGCGCCTTCAAGCACCTCTTCCAGGATCTATCTCCACAGAGGGGTTCGTAGCCGCAGTCTAGGGGCATAAGTAACTGATTATCTTATCAGAAAGCAAAAATGCTAACTATAGTGTGTCGATTGACTCTGCATACCATGGTTAGCTAAAGACATTTACAGGAAAGGTGCATGATTCTAGAACTTTTTGGTGGGTCCGTCAGAAATCGACGGAAAGCGCTAGGACTGTCGCAAGAAGAGCTTGCAGAAAAGGCTGGCCTTCATCGTACGTACATCGGGATGATTGAGCGAGGCGAAAAAAATTTGACCCTTACGAATATTGAAAAGCTCGCGCTTGCTTTGAATTGCTCTATATCTGAATTGACTGAGGGATTATGACACGCAGCACGGAAACTATAGATGATCCAACAGTGTATGGTAGCAAAGGGCAAGCTTGGGCGCCTGAATTTGTTGCCTATATGAAAGCGATCGTGACTCACCCTATTTATGACGGAATGCCGGATGCGGTCAAGAGTGATGGAAAAATTCAGTGGGAGGCCCCGTCAAACCGGTCAGGAGGTCAGTACCAATATACTCACAACAAACGAAGGGATTGGTGGAAACTGAAAGCACAGAGTATCGGAATCGATGTTTCTCAAGATCAATGGATAAGCCGAACTGCCAAGTCGATCCATCCTTCAGGGGAAAAACCATGCAAGCGATGTGGGAAAGTGATGCAAATCGCTTACGTCTACCCTCAGGCAAATTTAATTCGCCGATTTAAGAAGTGTTTTGGGGATAGTATAGAAGTTTCGGATCTCGACTCTATAACTGACGTAATGCAAACCGTCTTTGATCTCCATGGGCCGATTCTATTTAGACATCTGCAAGATCTTTTAGCAACGAAAGATTTGAGTGTCCCTGATTTTGGGGATGATTTAGAGCGTCTAATGTTGTGGTTGAATGACGAATATGTACCGAAGGAGCCGTCGATCTTGAGCCCTGGAGCTATGTCAAATGCGCCTGACAGATTCGATGGCTTTCATTCATTTAATAGATGCTGTCGCGGCAGGGCGGACACGGGCCGATGTCCTAGTAACATGAGAAGCTACGTGACAGATAGGCGAGTGTTCGAATACTGGTCTGAGGGAGACTGGATCGCAGCAGACCGGTTGATGGGGCTCGTGAAATCGAAACTGCGAGAGGAGCCGACGGCCGACGGGAGAAACTCGCCACCGACAGCTGACCATATTGGTCCTCTATCTCTTGGGTTCTGCCACAGGCCTGAGTTTAAGCTGCTAAGTAGAAATGCCAACTCAGCCAAAAATAATAGGATGACTAAATGGGATGTTGACTATCTTATTTCGGTCGAACAAAAGGGAGAAAAAATTGTTTCTTGGTATGCCAAGCCTTTATGGGATAACAGAAAGGGAAGTGTGAACAATGAGGAAACGGCACTCAGGCTTTCGAAAATACTTAGAGATAATCAGCGGAACGCAATGGCCATACTTTGTCGCCTATTTGACGAAGGGTATCTTACTTTTTTGGTTTACTTACTCGAACTTGGTTTTGCAGACTCGAAAGTGGAGTTTGAGGGCCTGAGAGCGATAGATTTTATTACAATTTATGATCGCCTCAACAAACAGAGAAGAACGACGAAATACTCGATAGAACAGAAGGCTAGGCGTATAAGGATCGGATTTGATGCTCTGCGGACATATAAGGAGAAAGCGAATAGGCATACATTCCTGGTTGCCCAAGAAACCGTCTCAAAAAAACTGGAGGTGGCGATGGAGTTGTTGTCGAAACAATCGGGAAAACACAAACGGATGGATCAGCAAATGATTCAAACCTTATTTCCTCGCAACGGCGTAGTCCGGGAAGAAAAACTGCGAAATTATGCTTCAGAATTTCCGGTAGTGATTATCCCTGAATATGAGGATATCAAAGGCGAGTTAATCCTCGCTATGACTGCAGTTTCCGTGACGCTAAGCTCGATGTGGAATGACGCTCGTTACGTTAGAGAGGAGTTTAACCTTGACGAATGAATTAAAAAATAAACGGTTATCTAGCATGAATATTCAATAATCGTGACGATAAAGATATCACTGTTTGCCCGCCGAATCACTCGTAAGAAAGGAGAAGTACTCTTGTGCCGATATCAGTCCTCGCATCAATCGCTGATAGTCAGTTTTAGCCTCAAATCTATAATCCTTAGTAGAGCCATCCTCGCCGGGCTCTAACTCGGGCAAATCGGAGAGGGCATCATCAACGCTAACCCAATTTTTTAAACTCGAAAATAGATCCGGGCTGTTAGTGCCGGTAAGCGGCGCAGGGCGGCCGATGCTAAATCGCTTTTCTTTTGCGCCGATTAGGAAGACTCTTTTCCGCCTTTGTGGTATGGCATAGTCTTCTGAGTTGAGTACCCAGCCTGACAAGTTCGGCATAACACTTAGAAACTCTTTTTTGACTTGTTCAAATACTTTGCCTTTTTCCATGCTAAGTAAGCCTGCGACATTCTCGAAAATAAAGCCGTCTGGAATAATTTCTTCCAGAAATTTCTTATAATGCAAGAAAAGGCTGTTCCGCTCATCTTTCATGGTGCGTTTTTTTCCGGCGGTTGAGAAACCTTGACAAGGGGGGCCGCCCAATATCCAGAACGGCGTACCCGAATAGGTTTCTTTTAGCCGTTTAGCCTCACCACAAATCTTCGAGAATAATTCATCGTCGGTGATGCTGCCACAGGTAGTATTGCGGTCTATGTTCAGTGCATATGTTTCGAGGAACCGAGGTTCGATATCATTCGCGAGAAGCGGCTTCCAACCGGCCCATTTAAAACCTAGGCCCATTCCTCCGGCGCCCGCAAAAAGATCGATGAACACACCTGCCCTCCCTAGAGATTTAGTGAGTTCAGTTGCTATCAGATAGGCCAGTAGCGGAGGAACGGCGTTCCCTATTTGTGTGTTTACTATAGTTTGAGGGCCAGCAAATTGAAACGAGTCCGGAAACGATTGTAGTCGCGCTGCCTCCCGTTGAGAAATAACACGATCTTGGGAGTAGTGGATATGACACCCATTGCCAGGCCGACTAAAATACGTGTTAATAGTATATGAAGGCTTTGATGCCAAAAGGCGGCCGTAGTAAGTTGAGCGACTGCCCTCCCCTAGCGCGTAGCTTTCCCTAATCCGTGCGATGCGTTTCGATGGAATATCTTCGGGTATATTCTTCCAATTACCACCAGGAGGAACGGCGTGGACGATACGCATGTCCAATTCGCTCAGTTTTGAGCTCAGGTGGTTAAAGATTTTTTTTTGGGGCTTCTGCTTGGTAGTCTGGCGCAAACCGCCTTCGTACTCTGTTATTATCATATTTTTCTCGGTGACTGATAATTTTTCGAAGGTATCCATAATCACTGCCAAATCCTCAATTGATACCTGATAAACATCTCGCGCTACAATGGCTTCAATAGTTAGCTGTATGTTCGCTCTATCTTCCACGGTCCGTTGCTGGTCCAGCGCCCCGTCGACTGCTTGAATAAGGGAGCTGTATTCGATTAAGGTTTCTTCGTTCGGAATGAAAACCTTCCTGAGTGATGACAGAGATACATGGCCTGTTGCCAAATAGCAGCGTAACTGAAATTCAAAGCAGAGTGAATTCATTACCCCTAGTAGCGCTTTGAGTGAGTTTCGGTTCTTGCTTTTAAAGTAGCTAACTCCCAGAGAGTTCCCTGCTACTGTGCCCGGTGGGACGATTGTTGCGACCATTCGCCTCTTTTGGTTGGGCCTCGAGACATCTCGCCATGCAAGTCGATAACGACAGCTGCTAGGTGGTGGAGTCCAGTTCAATCTAGAGACAAGTTGAAAATTCTCATCTGTTAGAGTGTACCTATTTATCATTTTGCCTTTTAAGAAGCGCGGCCCCGCTCCTGTGTCGGTTAGCCAAGCCTTGCAGCCCGTCTCGTCAATCTCCCGGCCGGCCCAAATTTCACCCTCGCTCTCAAGTTCACCCCATCTAGACAACCCTACCTGCATCTTTTTCAATACAGCTAAAGCTTGCGCCCCTAGAGTAATAGGGACGACTGCATTGCCGTGTAAATCCTGTGAAAGATCTATTTTATCCGAAGATTTCAGATGTAACCGCTTGTCAAACAAATTTATCGTTGTGCCACCGCGGGAGCCGAACGTGTTTAGATATATCATTGAAGATGAGGAAACATCCGCCTTACCAAAGAGTTTAGCTTCGGCAGGAAAATACGAAACCGCCAACAACGTTCCTTTTCGGAGAAACTCAGATCTTATGCTAGCGGACTGTTCATCCGCAAAAAATGATGCTGGTAGCACAATTGCACAAATACCATTCGTCTTGCATAATTTGAGGCTTAATTCAGCACCGACCCTTGATAGATTAGTGCCCCAGCCAGCAAACTTTTTTTTCGGTTGAGATAACGGGAAACAAGAAGCCAAATAAGAATCATATTCTTTCATCGACTCAACATAATTCTTCCTCGTCTCTCCGCTTAGCATTCCAAGCTCTCGTCTGTCAGGCTTAAGGAGTTCCCAGGGTGGGTTTGTAATTACAAAATCAAATTGTTGCTCATATGGGCAGGCTAGACGAAATGAATCCCCCAATTTGATTGTATAGCTCAGATGGACTCCCATCGAGCGAATTGCTTCCAGCCTATCTTTGGCTACTTTCAGTGCATCATTATCTATATCAAATAAGTACACCTCCCACTTTGGTCGCGAGCTCTTCTGTTCTAGCCATTTCTCAATGAACCATGCGATCAAACGTCCATCACCAGCGAAGGGATCTGCGATCTTTATGGTTTCCTGTAGGCAATCATGCCCAGACTCGAATATAGTTTCATACATGGCAAAAGCAATTGCGGCGTTGGTATAGTATCGGCCAGTCGCCCTTTTATAAAATTCATCGTAGTTGGCTGATGATAGGTCGGAAATGGCCTCTAAATGAATCATTTATATTTTCTCTTCGTAGCAGTAGCGTAGTCAGACTTTTGAGCAGCCTGGCCTCCCCTTGGCATCTTAAAATCAGAAACTTCGTCTATAGAGTTCATAGCATAGTTAGCTTTATGAATGGGGGGATTTTGCAATCGGTTACCCGTAGGGTTGAGCATGGGGATTTTAATCAGGGAGTATTTGCCCCGGATCGCGCATGCTGAGGGTATAATAAAGTGCAAGGGAGTTCAATTAATACTGTATGTATATACAGTGCTTGTCGCGCAATATGAGTCAGTGCAGTTGGGATAGAATTCAGAGGGGCATTCACAGACTTGAAGTTTGAATTAAGAGTAAATCGCGAGATGTTGCCGGATCTGGAAGAAGCTTTATGTGGTGCCCAGGAGAGGACTTGAACCTCCACGACCTTTCGATCACTAGCACCTGAAGCTAGCGTGTCTACCAATTCCACCACCTGGGCATTGCGGGGGTGAAGCATTTCAGAGCGCGCATTTTGCCCATCTGCACTTCAGCTGTCAATGGGGTGTACACAAAATCTTCAACAAATAAGCTGCTGCAGCGTGTATACTGGCCGCAAAATAGCGACGAAACAGACGAATAGAGAGAAATCAGAGAAATATGTCAAGACAGAATCAAGACGGGAAGCCCACCGGGGCATCTCAGGACAAGTCCACAGGCAGTGCTCCCATCAAAGATCCCTTCGCCAACCGCGAAGCGGAAAACTACGAAAAACCCATCCCCAGCCGCGAATTCATCATGGAATACATGGAGAAAGTCGGCGAGCCGGTGAGTTATGAACACCTGTGTGAGCACCTGGAGCTGACCGATGATGAGGATCAGCTGGAAGCCTTGCGCCGCCGTCTGATCGCCATGGCCCGTGATGGTCAGCTGATCAGCAACCGCCGTGGCGTTTATGGCCTGGCCGACAAGATGGAGCTGATCAAGGGCCGCATCCAGGGTAACAAGGAAGGCATGGGCTTTTTTATCCCGCAGGATGGCTCCGGGGACCTGTTCCTCAGCCCCGGCGAGATGGTCAAGGTCTTTGACGGTGACATCGTGCTGGCGCGCGTCTCTGGCGTGGATCGCCGTGGCCGCCGTGAGGGCATGATTGTTGAGGTGCTGGAGCGTCGCACCACGCAGGTGGTCGGGCGTTTCTATCACGAGAGTGGTTTTGGCCTGGTGGTCCCGGATAATCGGCGCATCAGCCAGGAAATCCTGATTCCGGAAAAAGACATCGGCAAAGCCAAAGACGGCCAGTTTGTGGTGGCGGAAATCCGCAGCTACGCGGACAATCGCCGCAAAGCCGTGGGCGCGATCACCGAGATCCTGGGCGACCACATGGCGCCGGGCATGGAGATTGATGTCGCCCTGCGTGGCCATGGCATTCCCTTTGAGTGGCCGACGGATGTTGATCGCGCTGTGGAAGGCCTGACTGAAGAAGTGGCCGAGGCCGATCTGGTCAACCGCATTGATCTGCGCAAGCTGCCCTTTGTCACCATTGATGGTGAAGACGCCAAAGATTTCGACGACGCGGTGTTCTGTGAGCCCATGGACAATGGCGGCTCGCGCCTGTACGTGGCCATTGCCGACGTGTCGCATTATGTAAAACCCAATTCACCGCTGGACGATGAGGCGCAGAAGCGTGGCAACTCGGTGTACTTCCCGGGTCACGTGGTGCCGATGCTGCCCGAGGTGCTGTCCAACGGCCTGTGTTCACTCAAGCCCAAGGTCAATCGCCTGACCATGGTCTGCGAGATGGAGCTCAGCCCCGAGGGCAAGGTCAATCACTACCGCTTTTATGAAGGCGTGATTTTCTCGCACGCCCGCCTGACCTACACCGAAGTGGCCGACATGCTGGAAGCGCCGGACAGCGATGTCCGCACCCGGTCTCGCGAACGCCTGCGTGAGCGTTACGCCGATGTGCTGCCGCACCTGGAAACGCTTTACGAGACTTACCTGAGACTGGCGAAGTGTCGGCAGGAGGCCGGTGCGCTGGACTTCTCCAGCACCGAGACCCGTATTGTGTTTGGCGAGACCCGCAAAATAGCGGAGATCGTGCCGGTGATCCGCAACAATGCGCACAGATTGGTAGAGGAGTGCATGCTGGCGGCCAACGTCTGCACCGCGCGCTTCCTGGAAGACTCCGACCTGCCGGTGCTGTACCGCATCCATGAAGGCCCCAACCCGGAGAAGCTGGACAACCTCAGCGCCTTCCTGCGTGAGATGGGCCTGGTGCTGACGCGTAAGGACAAGCCCGAACCGAAAGACTATCAGCGGATTCTGGAAAGCGTTGGTGATCGCCCGGATGCGCATCTGATCCAGACCATGCTGGTGCGCTCGATGCTGCAGGCGGTGTATGCGCCGGAGAACATCGGCCACTTTGGTCTGGGGTTTGACGCCTATACCCACTTTACCTCGCCGATTCGCCGTTACCCGGACCTGCTGGTGCACCGCGCGCTGCGCTTCCTGATTCGCGAAGGCAAGAAAAAGCAGCAGATCCGTCAGGTAGATGGCGCGCCCAAACTGACGCGCAAGGAAATCTACCCCTACCAGTTAAAAGACATGCAGCATTTTGGCGAGACCTGCTCGACCTATGAGCGCCGCGCCGATGCCGCCAGTTATGACGTGCAGGACTGGCTGAAGTGTGAGTATGTGCAGGACCGCGTCGGTGATGACTTTGAAGGCACCGTCAGCTCGGTGACCGGCTTTGGCCTGTTTGTCACGCTTAACGATATTTATGTGGAAGGCCTGGTGCATATCACCGCGCTGGCCAATGACTATTACAAGTTTGATCCGGTGCATCAGATGCTGGTGGGCGAGCACAGCGGTACCACCTTCCACCTGGGTGACTCGGTGCGGGTGCGGGTCGCTCGTGTAGACCTGGATGATCGCAAGATTGATCTGCAGCTGCTGGACTCCAGCGGTAACGTGGCCGCTGACAAGGCGCGTAAGGGTCGTGGCGGTAAAGATGGCGGCAAGGGCGGCGGCAAAGGCAAGGGTGCCGGAAAGGGCGCCAGTGCCAGAAGTGCTGACCGGGATGACGCCAAGCCCAAGCGCGCGCGCGGTGGCAAGGGCAAAGATACGATTGACGGTGATGCACCCAAGGCCAAGGGTCGTGGTGCAGGTACTGTAGCCAAAGCCGGTGCCAAAACCGGTGCAAAGGCCGCTGCCGGCTCTGGTACAAAAGCCGGTACCGCCAAAAAGGCTGCGCCTAAAGCTGGTGCGAAGGCCGGGGCAAAAACTGGCGCCAAGACTGAGCAGAAGCCTGGCCAGAAGCGTACGCGTAAACCGGCGCAGACTGCGGCTCAGCGCCGGGCCCGTCAGCCGGCAAAAGAGTATTCACAAAGCCCGGGTGACACCTCGTCGGCCAAGCCCTCTCGCCAGGCAAATAAAAAAGCAGCCAAGAAGCTGGCACAAAAGCCGGAGCAGAAAGATGCTGGTGGCAAACAGCCCAGTATGTTCAAACGCTTTATGAAAAAGCTGGGAGTGTCTGATTAATGTCCGCCCGCGAGTGGATTGTTGGCATTCACGCGGTCAGCGAGCTGCTGCGGCGCCACCCGGAAGATGTGCACGAGTTGTTGCTGCAGCAGGAGCGCAGCGACCAGCGCATTGAGGAAGTCCGGGCGCTGGCGCAGGAGCTGGGGCTGCTGTTTAAGGTCGTGCCACGCGCCGAGCTGGAAAAACGTATTGCCGGTGACGGTGCTTCCTCGGGTAAAAAAGCGGCTGGCAAAAGCGGCGCTGACAAGCGGCCGGGCAAAACCGGGCCGGTGCACCAGGGCGTCGCCGCCCTGTGCCAGTGGCGCGACACCGTCAAGGATGAAGCCTTTCTCACGGCCATGCTCGATAAGCTGCCACACCCACCTTTATTGCTGATTCTGGATGAGGTCACCGACCCGCATAATCTGGGCGCCTGCCTGCGCACGGCCGATGCGGCCGGGGTAGATGCGGTGATTGTGCCCAAGGACAACTCGGCCACGATGAACCTGACCGTGCGCAAGGTCGCCAGCGGTGCTGCCGAAAAGGTCAATCTGGTGGCCGTCACCAACCTCAGTCGCACCATGGCGGCCCTGCAGCAGCGCGGCATCTGGATCAGTGGCGCAGCCGGCGAGGCCACACAAAGCCTGTACGAAGCCGATCTCACCGGCCCGCGCGCCATCGCCATGGGGTCAGAGGGCAAGGGCCTGCGCCGTCTGACGCGGGAACATTGTGATTTCCTGATTTCCATTCCGATGGCCGGGGCAGTCAGCAGCCTCAATGTGTCGGTTGCCACCGGCGTTTGCCTGTTCGAAGCCGTAAGGCAGCGTCAAATAACGAAATAGTTTGCATCTTCCCTGCAGGTTCATTAAACTTCGCGGTCCCTGAATTCCTGCCGGAAGGCACGTCTGCAGCCACGTGAAGGCTGAACAGCAGATGGAACCCGGGTTTATTGTTCACTCCTTGTCTTACCGTCAATTGTCACAGTGACTGTGCTTGCGGAAGACTTATTGCCAGAAGGAGTCTCTATGAGACATTACGAGATTGTATTTGTAGTACACCCTGATCAAAGCGATCAGGTCCCTGCGATGGTTGAGCGTTACAAGCAGATGGTTACCGAGAGCGGCGGCAAGATCCACCGTGAAGAAGACTGGGGCCGTCGTCAGCTTGCCTACCCGATCAACAAGATCCACAAAGCGCACTACATTCTGATGAATGTTGAGTGCAACCAGGACATCCTGGACGAAATCGTGACGCTGTTCCGTTACAACGATGCCATCCTGCGTAACCTCGTCATCAAGATGGACGAAGCGGTGACTGAAGAGTCGCTGATCCTCAAGGGTGAGCGCGAGAGCCGCGAGCGTCGTGCCCGCGCTGAGCAGAAGCGCCGTCTGGAAGATGAAGCCGCTGAGCGTCAGGCTGCCCGCGAAGAAGCGGAAAGCGACGACGACAGCGATGACGAAGATTACGATGGCGACGACGCTGACTCCGACGACGACAGCGACGAAGACGACAAATAATCACCGATTTTTTAAAGGATACTGACTATGTCACGTTTTTTCCGTCGCCGTAAGTTCTGCAAATTTACGGCTGAAGGCACCAAGCAGATCGATTACAAAGACCTGGAAACACTGAAGGCCTACATCTCTGAGACAGGCAAGATTGTTCCCAGCCGTATTACCGGTACCAAAGCACGTTACCAGCGTCAGCTGTCAACCGCGGTCAAGCGCGCGCGTCACCTGGCCCTGATTCCTTACACGGACAGCCACAACGTTTGATCCCCGGTTTACGCGGGGCTCTTGCTGAAACGAGAGTGATATGCGGGGTTTAGCGCAATACGCAATGAACGGCCGCCGACAGGCGATCACGGCAGCGTTGTTGTGCGGTTTGATCCCGCTTGCCAACATGCTGACCCCGGCCATAGTGGGGTTGGTAGGTTTACGACACGGGCCGCGAGAGGCCTTGCTGGTGGCAGCCTGGGCAGCACTTCCGCTGTTTGGCTGGGCGATGGCCGGGGATATTACCCCGATCATTCTGCTGCTGGGCGTGCTGGTGCTGGCACTTGTGCTACGCCGGACACTGTCCTGGCAGCCCACCATGCTGGTGGCCATATTGGTCGGGGTAGGTGCAGAACTGACACTGCGGCTGCGACCGGAGTTTCTGATGCTGCTGACCGAACAGGTTGAACTGTTCATGGCCAGCAGCACAACAGAGATGCCGGATGTAGCGCCGGAGCTGATGCAGGGAGTCCTGGTCAGCCTGTTTGGTGTCATGCACATGTTCCTGGCGATATGCCTGCTGTTGCTGGCTCGCTGGTGGCAGGCCCTGCTGTTCAACCCGGGTGGGTTCCAGCAGGAGTTTCACCAGTTCCGCCTGCAGCCTTCGGTTGCTGTGGCACTGATGGCGATGTTTGTGCTGGCCAGTTTTGGCATCACCGTGCTGTCGGGTTGGACGCTGTATTTTATAATGCCCCTGTTTTTTGCCGGTGTCGCGCTGGTGCATGGGCTGGTAGGTATCAAGAACTTGTCGCGGCTTTGGCTGATCGCATTCTATATGCTCATGCTGAATCCGCCGCTGGCTCAGTTGTTGGCCGTGTTCGCGTTGGCGGATAGCTGGTACGACTTCCGGGGCCGGATTCAGAAACAGAGCTAAAAATTGAGGAAAACATCATGAACGTAATATTACTGGAAAAAGTAGGTCGTCTCGGCGGCGTTGGTGACACGGCTTCGGTGAAGGCAGGTTACGCACGTAACTTCCTGTTCCCCACTGGCAAGGCCATCCCGGCCACCAAAACCAACCTGACTGACTTTGAAGCCCGTCGTGCCGAGCTGATGGCTGCGCACAACGAGAAAGTGGCCGCGGCGCAGGCCCGTGCCAACAAGCTCAAGGAACTGCGTGTTGAAATCGCTGTTAACGCTGGCGACGAAGGCAAGCTGTTCGGTTCTGTCGGTACCAAGGACATCGCTGATGCCGCCAACGCTGCTGCTGGCAGTGATCTGGTGAAATCAGAAATTCGTCTGCCAATCGGCGCGATCCGCGAAATCGGCGAGTACGAAATCAGCATCGACCTGGGTTACGAAGTCGAAGCCGTGATCACTGTGGCGGTTGTACCTGCCTGATCCACGGTCCATCTGCTGGTTGTGAAGACAACCATGTAGTGGGAGAATAGAGCCTGTCTCTTATACACATCTGACGCTGCCGACGATCTACTCTGTGTAGA
>OLID01000268.1_pt1 | contig 27602 bp, 26 predicted proteins | sample 1609361 | NCBI WGS metagenome assembly OLID01 (sample SAMN05416778, study PRJEB24817) | seawater metagenome | isolation source: Sea water | place: Canada:Atlantic | collected 2013-07
GCCATCTCAACGCCGTGAGGTGGCTGCAGAAATCGTCAAACGCCGGGGCGTGAGCGTCAGCTTTGCCTGTTTGTGCATGAGTGTGAGCCAGTCGTGCTATTACTACCAGCCTAAGCTTAGTTCGCAGAACGCGCTGATAGCTGACTGGTTGCTGCGGCTCACCACGGCCCATAAACGTTGGGGATTTGGGCTTTGTTATTTGCACCTACGTAACGTGCGCGGATTTTCCTGGAATCATAAGCGTGTGTACCGCATCTATCGGGAGCTGGAGTTGAACTTGCGGATTAAACCCAGACGGCGCATCAAGCGCGACAGGCCTGATGCACTTAGTGTTCCAACCACCGTCAACCAGGTCTGGTCGATCGACTTCATGAGCGACACGTTGATCGATGGCCGCAAGATGCGCACCTTTAATGTGATTGACGATTACAATCGTGAAGGCCTATGTATCGATGTTGATTTGTCATTGCCCAGTGCCCGAGTGGTCCGCTCGTTGGAGCAGGTTATTGAGTGGCGAGGAAAGCCGTCAGCCATTCGCCTGGACAACGGCCCGGAATACATCGCGCAAACATTGATCGACTGGGCCAATGACAAACGGATCACGTTACTTTATATCCAGCCGGGTAAGCCGACCCAGAACGCGTACATTGAGCGTTTTAATCGGACGGCTCGCCATGAATGGCTGGATTTACACCAGTTCCATTCGATCAGCCACGCTCAGGAGCTGGCGACTGAGTGGCTGTGGAAATACAATAACGAAAGACCCCATACAGGCATCGGCGGCGTACCGCCGCGACGACTACTGATGGCAGCATAAGTTTCTACGAGTAACGGCTGCGGAAAATGGGGGGATTACAGGCACACATAAACAGCTTACAGGTTGCTATGACCGTACTGTTACAATCCGGCGCACCTCAGATCAAGATGTGATGGCCGGACGCTTACCGTTGCCAAGCAATGAGGAGAGAAGGAATGCATTTTTTCAGGATAACCTATTGTTTGATCAGCGGCTTAATGCTGGCTGGCTGCGAAACAGCTCGACCAATACACGTCGAGCGATACGTTTCTAACCCCTTAACGCTACAAGCGCTCCTAAAAAATCCGGCCACAAGCGTCTCAGTTGGTAAAATAGAAAATGGTGTAGGCATTGAAAAAACACTTGACTGTCTCAACGAGGGCATTCCCTTCCCTGACTTGGCCACAGCTGGGGACTATATCCGATCTGGCCTGATCACTGAGCTTAGCAATGCAGATCAATTCGAAGTCAATGCAACCAATTCGATAGCAGGTAGTGTGGTCGTGGCAGAGTTGACTTTCGAAAGAAAGATCATGTTAGCTGCTCATGGTGGCACTTGGAATTTTGAAGTAAACCTGACTTCAACAAACGGCCAATCTATGACCGTCAAGTCCAGTCATAGCTACCATACAGGCTATGCCCCTATCAGGTGCAACATTGCAGCGGATTATCTGATGCCAGCTATCCAAACTCTTATTTATGACATCGTTAGAAATCCAGATTTCCAAAAACTATTCTGATGCCGCTGCTCAATGGTACACCCGGCCACAGTTACGCTCCCAATTCCAGGTCCTGGCGTTTATCGAGTGGTCTCAGTTGAAGCGCCGCTCGCTTGCAGGCCTCGTACTCCAGCAAATCTACAGTCGACTCTTTTATGTTTGATCGGGACAGACGTGCTGCCAGCCATCGTATTCGCTCCGCTTGTGACGGCTCTCTATCGCGATCGATAAACGGAGCAGACTGCCCGAGGCGGATGCTTTTGTTGACGATATTTTTATTAACCACAAGCTGTGTGCTGTCACGCGCGCGACTGGCCGCTACGTATGTATCATGTTTGTCATAGGTAGGGCTAAGCAGCACAATCGCGTTATCGACAGTCAGGCCTTGCGCTCCGTAAATAGTCGATGCGTAGGCATGGCTGATTGGCAATCGATTTTTATCGTCAGCCAGTGTGGACAGTGGGAAACTTATGCGGCGACCGTGGATGCTGATATCTACTACTTGAGTCTCTAGGCCAGCATTCTCTGTTCGACCCGCAACGTGCAAGACAGTTGCTGTCGTGCCATTAATTACACCCAGCGCGTCGTCCCGTTTCAGGAACCGTATCTCATCTCCGGCGGCCAAATTAATTTTGGCCGTGTGCCCCGAAGGTGTAATCGTACTCAGTGGTAATTCCGGGCCGTAAACGACTCCTTCAGCTTTTAATCGTGATCTGATTTGCTCATTAATGGTTCGAACTTCCGCATTCGTTTTGGCTATGAGCAGCATAGATTTAGCGGGATTTGACCGACGGAGTTGTGCCCAGCGATAACCAATCTCTGTGATTGATTCAGCGTCTCCTTCAGCTTCTATGAGGAGGCCGCGCTCGGCAAAAGCCCCGAGCGCGGCATCAGCGTCTCCGTTTCCTAGCGCTGTCACTGCGTCGCGAGCCCAAGCCTCGTGCTGTCTAACAATAGTGGATACACTACTGTTTTCTACTGCCCTGGCTACCAATGGGAGCCCACCAGCTCCCCCTATGGCCTGCAGCTGATCCCGATCACCAACAAGTACAACTTTGGCTCCAGATTTCTCGACAGCCTGGAGCAGCTTGTGGGTATCCTCCGAGCTCATGAGTCCAGCTTCATCAACGATCAACAAAGTGCGATGATCGAGGAATCGATGGTTATGACGAGCGACCTCGAGCCACGATGCTAGCGCGCGGGTTTCTATCTGAAGGTCGGCTTTCAATTCATTGGCAATGCGCCAGGCTGATGCGGCGCCAATTACTCGCAACCCAGCGTTTTTATACGCTTCAACGATCGGTGCCAGTGTAGTAGTTTTTCCAGACCCTGGGCTGCCTTCAATACAAGCGATTCGAGCGGTGCTGCAAGCTGCGAGAGCTGCTGCTGATTGTTCCACACTTAATCCGTGCTGATGGGAGCGCTCCTTTATGTCGCCCGGATCAATCTCGTGCCAGTTTTCCTGGGCCATGTTGGATGCGATGTGGACCACATTCTTTTCAATCTTGATGCGATCTGGTGTTGAGTATCGAAGCGCACCGATAACGTCGGTGCCCAGAGCTATGAAATCCTCGCTTTTGACGAGATGCTCAATTCGAATGGCAATCTGATCAGTTGTCTGCCCTGAGCCGACCAGTTCAGCTGTTCCCGCTCGAACCAGGTCGCGCCGATCAACTACACTGCGTGTTTCCATCAACTCGCAGATTATGTCCGATCGGTAATCTGCAAGGATATCAGTGGATAGCGCCGCTAGGTCTCGACTATTTGTAGCCTCCAATGCCAGCCTATGGAGGTCAGAAATGTCGAATCCGTTGGCGAGTGCTGCTTCTTTCCAGATCTGGTCGCTATCAAGATCCTGCCTCGGCAGCTTTGCAGAGCGGGTTGATTTGGCTACAGATGCAGCCAGTTCTGGAGATTGTTTACCTGTTGTACCTGCTTCAGATAACTCGTCGACAATCTCATTGTGTCTCGCACTGAAGTATTCGATGATGTCGTCATCAATTCCGGCAATCTCAAAAGTACCGTTGTGGCCAATTCGATCTATCGTGTATCCCAGTTTTTGTAGCTCGAAGGCAAGAGCGGCGTGATATGTGGCTCCTGCCGCCATTTTCCAGTCGCGTAGTACAGTCGAATGAAGCGCACCGATAGTGCCATCTGCTCGAACTGCCAAGTTTGGTATCACACAGTGGGTGTGAAGGTTTGGGTCACCAAACTCCCGCCCATCACTGTGCCGTGCAGGGCGACTGTCTCCGTGCTGAAAACACGCGGCTGTCAGGGCGACCTTTTCGTAAAAAAGACCGCCTTTACCTCGCCGGCCGTAACTAGCCTCCCGCTCCAAGACACTCAGAGCTGCGCGGACTGCTTTGGCCTGCGCGTGCTCAATCGCTAATTTAGTTTCAGGGCCTCCGCCGGCCCACAGAAGCGACACTGACCGAGAGGCTGACATTGTGTAGTCGAAAGCCGGTATACGGTCAGTACGCCTACCGGAAGCAGGCAAAAGAGACTCTCCTTTAGTATCTATACCGGCGAATAGGTTTTCAAATTCTCTAATATCAACCTGACTACCGTCATAAATGTCGAGTTGACCCGAAGGACAGTACCAGACCGCAGGAATATGATTGCCCTCCAAGTAATACTGAGTTTGATTTGTATAGTAACTGCTGCTTGCTGCGGGATTCCAAGTGGCAACCACTTTTAATTACCTGTACTGAATAGTTGAAGGGTAGTTTTTTTCATGGATCCACATCTCAAAATTAGATTTTGAATAAAAATCGGATGAGATGGCAGTTTCAGTTAAAAACGGCCTTCGCAATAGATGCTGGCGGACTAAGAGAGAGTTTTGTGTCGATTGGCGTGCCTTTTCTTGCGAGGTGTTTTTTGAACAGGAACATGCGACGGCCTTCTTTCAATCCAAGATGTGAAAGGAATGTTTACTATAGCTGGCACACCCAGCCCAAAAATTGCTGTTCGGACCTGAAGCTGACCATTGATTTTTCGAACGCCTAAATCATCTGATAGTTGATGAGCCTCAATGACTGATATTTTCGACTCTCGGCGCGTCGGAGGGTGATCTTTTTGGGCCGGATCCCATGTAACAACCGTACGACTACCAGCATACTTTTCTACGACACGGTCCCGAGTTTCACTTATACCAAGCCGACAAACGACTTTTATTCTGAAGCGAGCTTCAAGTGTCTTAGCATCTTCGTCTCCATAATTCTTTATAACTTGCTCCCAATCCTGTGCTGCGGCAATGCATCGCACGCCTTTTTCGCGGCCCACATTGAGTAACTCTGGCAATCGGTGCAGTTTTTTTAGCACAGGCAGCTCATCTAAAATCATGTATAACCACGGCGACGAACGCTTAGGCATCTTTGCTGAAAGAATTTTTCCGGCAATGACCTCAACCAATAGTCCATTAATAGCTGTTGACAGATTCGGGTGTTCCGAGGAGTTTTGGAGGACCAATTTGCCTGGTAGGTTAGAGTCTACTGACAGCCACTCTGAAATGCTGAACCGCCGTAATTTGGGTGTGCGTCTAGAGAGCTCTACAAAGGGTAGGATATTTGTTAGCGCCGAGATCCACAAGGTCAGGAGAATGGATTGAGTTGTCCGATTTATTTGCCCATCGTTCTCCACAACGATCAAAACCGAATCTGGAGAACCGTTCTTTTCCAAGGTTTCCTTTATATCCTTAGCAGATTGAAATATCTGCCCGTTTAAGTGCTCCCAGGTCCAATTGACGCCATGCTGTCTTCGTAGGCATTCGATTAGGCCTGTTAGCACTCTCCTGGCCGAATTCGGCCAGACGTTATCTCCGGTATCTGCAGATTGAATAAATTTTGCAGAGAACTCTGCTGAATCCTGGCTGTTTCTAATATCACGACCGGGCTCCCAACACCAACTTCGTCCGTCATTGATGGCACTGAGTATGAAATTATCCTCAGGTAACTCGGCTGTGAAGTCGCCTTTGGCGCAATGAATTAAGAGACGATAGTCGTGTTGAAGGATTTGTTCCAGCCACCCTCTAAGAATTCCTGTTTTGCCAGATCCATGATCGCCCAATAGGATCGTATAAAACGACTCTGCCGCGCGCGTCAGTTGCACATACGGCATCAACCACAGACTAGTTTTGTCAGCTTTCCCGTCACGCTTAAGTTTTGCTCTGATTGATCCTCTGCCATCGGAGTCATAAAGGACTCGGGTGCCCTGAATCGTTTGTGCAGTTTCTCGTAGGGGCATTTGCCTGATTTTATACCAAAAAGCAATTGCTCCTCCGCTAACGCTAGCGAGCGCAATCGCGATCAAGTGCCACTTCATAGCAGGAAACCCCAACATTGATTTCATGTTTTGTAGGCGGCAACCAATGTCGATCCCGCAGCCATTCCCAGGAGCTATGAAGCCAAGAGTCCAAACGTACTCCCAAACATCTGACAGGTTAACCTGCAGGCTTGTAAAATCCCTGTCCCACCAGTATATAGTTGCCACACCAAGAACGAGTGTCATTGTCAAAAAGGCAATTGTGACTGACGTCAATAGCGGTTTCCGTGTATACATCTCAATAGCTCCCCAAATTGATAATTTTAAATACGGTGGCGCATAGTGCCAGCAGTATGAAACCTGCTGACAGGCCATAGATTACTGCTCGGATAGTCCACAAAGGCTCGGATCGACGCTGTTTCTTCCAGCCAAACGATTCCCCAATCTGCCTTGATGGTCCGATCGTTTCTTTGGACGGCTTGTTGATTCTGCACTCAGCTAATAAAGATGTCTGATCAATGGAGGACAAGAAATGCCGTAAACCAGAGCTGCCAAGTTTTTGCAGGGCGCGAGGATCAAAATCAGCGCTTTTTGCAAGAAACTCCTTGGCTTGCGCCTGTGCAATGCCAGCACGGGCCTTTGCTCCATCATTAATCGCTGATTGGGCCTGTTTACGAAACTCTTCCCTGCTCATAGTTGTGGCTCCTTGATGGTGAATATTCTATCGAATTGGTCAAGCATAGAGATTAGCCACTGGCTTACGTCACCCCGGGCGATTTTAGATTCCGCACGTGGAAGCCCAGTCAATTCCATGGTCTCAGCGGTTGTCATATCGACGACGTCTATAAATCTGCAGTTAGAGGATTCGAAGGTGCGCCATGATCCGGCAGGTATTGCAGGTAGGACTAGCCTGGTTGATTTTTTAAGCCACGGATCAAGGAATTCTTTAGCAGCTTCAGCAGCGGAAGATTGGGTGTGTTGCTTAGACAACCTGCCATCTCGGCGATTCTCGACGAGGTATAATAATGCGCAGGGGAGCGCCTTTTGTAATCGTTCGATGGTCAACCCTGCCTGCCTAATCGACTCGGCTTCGGCGAGGAAAGGCACTATGATGTGGCTCTGGATGCCCCACTCCGAAAGATCCTCCTCAAGGTCCACCAGGGCGGCCCAGGCGGCGAACCTGTCACCCTCGCCCGCACCGACATCGATTAGGACTGGGGAGGTTGGGTGTGCCTGCTCAATTCTTTCTAGCAGGGGGCTGAATCGCTGGACTTCCATTTCAGGATTTGCCCTTGCAGCCGCTGGGTCAGACGCAATTGTTAGCACATCACCGCCCAGGGCTTCTGCCAGGCGACGCTGGCGGTCTATCTGTATAACGGAGGGCGGGTTACCTGCGAGCGACAACCAGTCTGCTACTGCCACAGATAATAGGGACTTTCCGACACCGCCTTTGTCGCTAGCGACTAGGAATAAATTGTGTTGTGGTACGGTTAATTGTGCAGTCATTATTTACTCCCACGGTATTAAATGATGCACTTCCCATGTGCAGTTTCGATGAAGCCCTTGGCATCGGCTGCAGATAGGTCTGCGTTGATGTAAATCATCTGATACCCGCACTTCACTATGCTCGCACTGAGAGAACAGGATGGTGGTTTTCTCGCCATTGGGCTTTACAGCCACGACAATCGGGTGACCTGCGACAATGAAACCATCAATAATAAACTCACGGTCAGATAGCTCACTGGCCTCTTTGATCGGCATAGCGAAATCATCCATCCACTCAAAGTGGTTCGGTGGTTGAGGAGCTGCGAACTGGCGCACGACGATGGTATTGAGATCGATTGGCATATCATCCATGCTGCTGTAACCTCGCAAGTCCGTGGACACAGCGCGCTATTGCTCGCATCATCGATTTATCTTCTGATGTCAGGATTTTCCTTTCAGACAGATCAGACTTGCAAACGACACGCTGATACAGATCGACGTCCAGTTCGCGGAGTATTATCTTTAGGGATTTTGCAACAATATCGATTTGCGGATTCGGTCGATGGGTACTCACCTCATACCCCCTGCTGCGACTTAGTCTCGAGGTAGGCATCAAGACTTTTTTTGGTCCATCCCACACATCTGGGGCTCAACCGGATCTTCCGTGGAAAATCGGGGTCTTGTTCAGAAAGGAAGTGAAGTTTTGTACGACCGATACCGAGGTAATTCATTGCATCGGAAGGGCGCAAAAAAGCCTGATCCAGCTTGATTTGCCGATTGCTTTTTTGCTTTGCTATAGACACTTTAAACACCTACGTTGCTTGTTGGTGTTTCAAATACTATGGCAGATGATACTGTTTAGGTGGGAAAAGTTGGGCGCTCAGTTTTTCCTACGGTTCTGTTTGGCCTGGTCCTTGACAGGGAACTTCCTATTATCCCAGATTTTTCTAACGCCCTCGTAGCTCGGCAATCCAAACTCTGTGCATTCAGGCAAGGTAGACATGGCCTCCTGCACAATGTCGCAGCCGCTGTTATTACTGCTACTGTTACGAGTTGGCTTTATCCCTGCTACTTCACAAACCATATAAACACTATATTGAATAGCTTCGTCCCTCAGAGTCTTATTACGGCTGCCCTTACTCGGACGGGAAGGCTTTTTCAGGTGGCTTCGCAGCATGTTGGCCAGCTCTGGTGTTAACCCCAGCTCTAAATTCGAGCTAGCGATCATCAAGCACGCGTCGTAAGCAGCGCTATCTTCCTTTGCAAGGGCGACCAATTGCGAAAAATCCGTGCCATTAAATTCCAATAGACCATCTCGCATGCATACCATTGCATCAAAGAAATTTTGGCTCGTCTGATCCATGTCATCCCCCGACAATGGCCACTCACCACCCTCTTCGTCTCTTAAGAGCACGCCGGTGGAAAACGCAAATTCCAACATGGCATAAGTGTGACCACCAGCTATACCTAAACCTGGGGCTAAGTAAGAGCTGAGAAAACCACGCGCCATCTCTATCATTTCGCCTCTGCCCATAATTGCTACGCTACCTCACCCTTAATTTTTGAGCCGCTTGCGATTGTGCCTGCCACAATATCCAGCGCCTCAGTCGCTTGATCAGGGCAAAGGTGTCCATAGTGCTGCAGGATCATTTCAACGCCCTTATGGCCGGCCAGCTTCGCCACGGTGAACACCGGAACACCGGCAGCGAGCATCGCGCTGATAAAATGGTGCCTGAATGCATAGAAGTTCAGTTCGTCGCCCAACCCGCCTAATAACTTGACGTGTGCCCATGGCCTTCTGTGGGCCTGTACGTCCAATTGCCTGCCCGTTTTCGGCGATGGAAATACCAGACCTGTGCTCGGCTGGCCCTGATCCGCCCACCACGCTACCAAGACCGCCTTAATCGTTGTGTTCAGTTTCATATCGACCACTGCCGGCTTCTTCTCCCGGCGGATTGCATGAGAGGTTTTTTCACACACCTTTGTCAACCTGCTGGAGCTCAGATTTAACTCCTGCCAGGTAATGGAATACAGATCGCCCGGGCGCAGCCCAGTATGGAGTCCCAAATGGCAAAAAGGGATAAACCAGTGAGGGTAGTTCACGTCATCAAGATCGGGCAGTTCAGGTTTGCCGTGAGCACGACTGCTTCGCCTTTGCCGACGCAACTCCTCCGCGAATGCGTCAAGACCAGTCAATACACCGTGAATCTCCTCTTTGCTCAACAGTCGCCGCTCAGACTTGCCCGGATCAGCCCGAGTGCTGTGCTGGTCTTTCAGGGTAGGTTCCAGCAATTTATGATTTGCCAAGGGGTCTGAATCGAGGATGCCATCTTTCACCGCTCGACGGATCATTGTTTTCAGAGCCCCGAAATTGCGTCGGACAGTGCTGTATGCTCTGCCATTCTTTTCAGTTTCACGCTGCCATTTGTTGATATCGATCTTGTCGATCGTGGCCATATCCCGATCAAGCAAGTCAGCGAAGTGACCGGCGATCCTGTTATAGTTGGCTTTCGCGTTATCAGCCTTCCAGCTTCGCTCCATGTGCGGGCGATAGTAGTTATCCAGGTAATGACGCAGCGTTCTGGCTTCTGCTTCCCTGGCGGCGTCTTGAGCCTTTATTCGACGCACTTGTTTGTTCTGCAGCGGGTCCACATCGTTGCTTTGCAGGTCCAGCACGGTTTGTGCAGCCGCCACTGGTTTCATGTTGTTATAACTGCCCAATGTCGCTACCCGGCGCTTTCCTGTCGGATCAGTATAACGCCAGCGCCATGATCCGCCCTTCTTCAGTTTGATCAAGCTCAGACCGGGAATTTGCTTGCATGACAAAACATCGCGTTCCCCGGCACCTTTCAGGAACTGGTGAGCAGCAGCGTCAGAAATGGATGTGATTTTTGCTTGCGCCTTAGCCATCGTTCTCTCCTAGGCAGAGGACAGAGGTTCAATTTTGTGCGACCAATATGTAACCATAATGGCGACACAAACGCAAACAACAAAATACATCAAAGAACATTTATTGTTTTTATTCAATTTGTTAAGTACCGATTGGCACGTGGCACAGGGGTTATCTTTGCCCTCCTAAGGGGCAGGTCGCAGGTTCGAATCCTGCCCGGGGCACCACTAAACCCATCCCAAACCTCGCTCCGCTCCCTCCCAACGCTGAATTTCACCACATCCACGTCAAATTATTGACTAACTCCATTATATGTTCGGTAACAAACAGAGATGGTTCCCCCGCTTCAGTACTCTTCTAATCGACCGGTACACGGAACTGCCGGTCATCCAAAATGGAATACGGGTAGCCAAGGAAGGAGCAGTTGCGTATTGGATATAAAGTCCCGGCGAATGGATTTCCCGGGCACAAATTCTAGGCTGGTGCCGCATCGCTACATCAGCATGTTAACGCAAAAAGGAGGCCCACAACCTCCATTGCAAGCAGTACCCGATCAGGAAACAACGCCAGGTCTTTTGTCGCCCTCCCCGATTCACGGGGTAGGCATCTGTCGCCATACCCGCTAATCTTGACACTCCCATTACTGTGAACGGACTTTCAGCATGCGCAATGGTCTGATTGTTGAGGATCTTCCTGAGGCCCGTGCCTGGCTGACAACAGCGCTCGGCGATGCTTTTCCCGGCATACAGATCGCCACCGCCGCCTCCCTTGCCGACGCCCGCCGGGCACTCACCATAAGCCTGCCCGAGATCGCTCTTATTGATATCGGCCTGCCAGACGGCTCCGGCATTGAACTGATCGACGAACTGAATCTCAAACACCGTGGTGTCATGTCCATCGTGACCAGCATCTTTGATGATGACACCCATCTGTTCTCAGCGCTTGGCGCCGGCGCGTCGGGCTACCTGCTTAAAGACCAGAGCCGCGATGAATTGACTGGCATGCTCAAACGCATTGTCGATGGACAACCACCGCTGTCGCCCGCCATAGCACGTCGCCTGCTGAGTTTCTTCAACCCGCGGGAGGATGCCACCCCGGTCCACCTGACAGCCCGTGAAAAAGAAGTGCTGGGGCTGATCGCCAAAGGGTTCAGTACCCCGAAAGTTGCTGACTTACTGGGCATCAGCAATAATACAGCCGCAGGCTACGTCAAATCCATCTATGCCAAACTCAACATTTCCAGTCGCGCCGAAGCCGCCATGGAGGCATCCCGCCGGGGCCTGGTGACACAGGACACATTTTAATCTGGCACCGGTTGATTCGGCACATTTATCAGATCGGTCGCAGAGTCCTGCACCATAACCGGCATGGGGACACGCAAGTTCATGCCTTGGTGAGGGTCGGTCTCAAGCACATAGTGAGCCTCCAGCGCCTGCAACCGTTTAAGCAACAGGGGCGGCCAGGCCATGCTGACAACACCCTCGGCAGCGATGACATCTCCATCACAATGAATACCAATCTGCAGTATGTGCATTTCAGAGCTGTGTTCGCGCACCAGGGTCAGTGTCAGAGCCAGGGTTCGCACATGTGCCAGTCCTAACCAGTGGCCGGACAGTTCCCGCAACAGTAGGCGCAGTTTCAGCATACGGCGGCTGCTACAGCTGACATGTTCAAGCGCGTCATCAGCCTGCCAGGAAAATGCTTTGCCCAGCGACAGAGCCCGGTTCTCGTTCTCTGCCATGCAGTCTGCGATGCCAGCAGCGAGCCGATGGTCTTCCTGCGTAACCCGACTGACAATGTCGCGCAGGTCCTGCAAGGCACTGCGTGCCAGGTCGCGTGCCTGACCGGGTGCGGATTTAAAAACCAGTGACAAAAGCCGTGCCCCCAGGTCGTCGTGCAGGTCGCGGTAAACCAGTTCGCGCTCCGACGCCAAGTGAATGTCACGCTGCATTGTCAATTGCTGGTCGAAGACCTGCCGAAGATCCCGCTCCGCCTGGCCAAGACGTTGCTGCAGCTGAGCGTTGAGGTCATCAAGTTCTTTTACACCCGCCAGAAATGCCCTGACGCCATGCCAGGTAATAATCATCATCATCACCGGCTGGGTTATATAGGAGACAAACATATCCCAGCGCCAGCGCTCCATGCTGTTGCTGACGGCGAGCGATACATCATGGCCGGCAGCCAGCAACATGATCACCAGGCCGCAGACGATGCTGTAGGTTTCAGCATTACGCAATGCTTTGGTGCGCATTAACTGAATTATCAGTACAACAAAGAGAAGTTGCGCCAGAAGTTGACCGAGGCTACCGGCAAGCACCACACGCTCGTCAGGGGCCACGAGCAGAATAGCACCGTGGCACAGGGATGCAGGCCACAACCATCGCAAACGGCTGATCGCCACCTGCAAATAATAAGAGTAAATAAAGGCCAGCAGAAACAACGCGCCAGCCACTGTTCCCCAGTGCGAGAGGCGCAAAAAATCAAACTCATCACGTAGCACAGCGGGTACTGTCGGCAACAAAATATACAACAATGGCAGCGACCAGCTGAGGCACATCAGGGAGATAAGTAACCAGTGACGCTGCCGGATGCGCAGCCAGACAAAAACCCCCAGGCAGGCAATAAACACCATCGCCAGCAAGCTGACTTTAACCAGGTCTATCTGCAGAAAATGGTTAAGTCGGTAGCGGCTCATGATGGCGGCCTCGTCGCCCAGCAGCAACGGGCTCATCACACCGAAGTCCGGCGCGGAGTGCAGCCGGAAATACAGCATTTGCGGTGCATCCGTGATGAGTGCCTCGGGCAGCGTCCACAACACCGGTCGATTCCAGTTTCGCTGCATATTCTCCGAAGACACCGGACCGGCACTGCCCAGATAGTGCTGATCCAGCCAAACCTCCAGATTCATCATGTGGCGCAGTATCAACAGGTGTCGCCACCCTTGTGTATGCGCCTCGACGGGAAGCGGCAGTCGATACCAGACCTGAGTAAGACCGACTGGTTGCAGGTCGTCGGCCGGCCAGGATCGGGGCAGGGAAATTGTGCGCCAGTCGGCATCTGCAAGATACTGCGGTGGTGACTGTTGCTGGGTTGGCACCATGGCGCTGTTTGCCGCCTGAATGGACGTCAGAAATAATGAACTGCCCTCTGCACAGCGAAAACTCTGCAGTAGCCACACAAACACTGCCGTGACCATCAGACCAAGGCCGGCATAACAGAAAAACCGCTGACGACGACTCATGAGACGGTTACTCCAAGAGGCAACAGAAACTCAAATAAAGTGCCCCCTTGAACACCGGGCGACCAGACCAGCGTTCCTCCCAGCTCGGTCACCCGGCTGCGCATATTGATCAGCCCGCGCCCCGGCGCAGCGTGAGCTGACATACCTTTGCCGTTGTCACTGATACTGTAATGCAAGCGGCCGTCGGCCTGACAGGCCACATTTACCACGACCGCGCTGGCCTGGGCGTGTTTGAGCAGGTTGCTGAAGGCCTCCCTTACAGTCCGGCTCAACGCTGAATGCTGGCGGGCATTCAGCGCCCAATCTGGCAACCGGCTCTCCTGTTGCCAGCTCAAGGCGATACCGGCCTGATCGCAGCGATTCTGGGCTTCACTGCGAATGTCTGCCAGCACGTCGGTCAAGGGACGCTGGTGGTTCGGCAACAGATTACGCGAATCACGCAGCTCGGCCAGCGCAGAGCGCGCCAGGTCGCTTGTGTCAGTGTCATCGGCAGAGTAAATAAGCTGCAACAATTTGTCGCCAAGATCTTCGTGAATGGTTTGGTAAATGCCACGACGCTCGTTCATTCGGGCAGCCCGCAGCGCATCACGCGCAAGATCGCGGTAGCGAATACGGTACTCCGCTGTGGCCTGTGCCACCCGCTGATCCAGCGAGGCATTGAGGCTTTGCAGCTCTGCACGTATGTCGGCGTGCCGGCCAGTGAGAAAATACAACGCTGCCAGCACACCGGCAACCTGACCGATGGGAACCAGTTGCAGTGTCAGACCTGGATGATTGGCCAGGTCAAGGCCGGCCAGCACTATCAGTGTGTCAACGCCAAGCAGTACCATAAGCAGCAGCAAGGTAGCCTGAAACAGGGTATGTGCGAGACCGGCGTAAATTTGCCACTCGCCCGTAGATGGTTGACGAAGTCTGACCATGAACAGCAGAATTGCCAGGAAATACACGGCATTGACAGTTAACTGGACCACAGTCGGCAATGCCAGTGCGGCAGGCAGGTAATAGAGATTTCCCGCCAGCGCAAAGCCAAACAACCATCTGAGCAGGGGCAGACCGGATTCCTTGGACGCCACCAGAAGTAGTACCAGCAACACCAGTGCAGACAACAGGCTAATGATGACGGTCCACACGGGGAGTTGCCAGAACAGCAGGTCGCGAAGTTGCAGTGTCTGCTGCAGGTCGGTGTAATCGCCTGACACAAACGGCACATTGCCTGATTGCAGGCGCGCCAGCACAGACGCCACCTCCGGCGTCTGTGCGATGTCCGAGACCGGGGCGTCCGCTTCGCCCAGCAGGACGAGGCTGCCCGTACGACCGGACTGTACCGGTAAATCCGCCATCGCGACCGGCATTGACGTCAGTAACGCGGGTCGGGGCACCTGCTGCGCCTGAGAGGATATTGGCAATAGCACCATGCATATTACCGGTACCATCCTGATCAGGATCTTCAGCATGACAGTCACTCACCTGTATACCTGGATAGGTTCAGGACAGCCTGGCCCATTGCCGAAACTCTCCAGTCTCCCAGTATTATATTGTATCGCCCAATCAAAAAAATAGTTGCTGCCATGCCAGGAATACAGCAGTATCGTTAACTATAATATCGACCCTCTGTCAATAGCCACACAGCCGATCATTGGGCAGGGCTTCTTCGTTCGCAAGTCACCCGCAAATCGATACAAACCGGCAAGAACGCCACATCAGTTTACAGGAGTAACCCACTATCGTGATCAGACTGAAGTTTTCCATTACCCTGGATTACCAGGTGTTGAGTCCAAACTGCGACTTTGTTTTCAATTTTCACCCGGCGCTGAACAACAGGCAGAACGTGCGCGAGGAGTCGCTGACGATCGCCCAGGAAGTTCTGTCGCAGACCCTTGTCGACACTGAAGAAGGCACCCGCTACCTCCGTGTGCAGGCCTACCCAGGTGCCCTGTCACTGAGCTATCAGGGCATCGTCGACATCAATCATCACTACGAGAATCCCGAGGCACTGCGCGAAATGCGTGTTGCCGAACTGCCAATGGACGTTTTGCCTTTTATCTATCCCAGTCGCTACTGTCAGTCTGACAGTTTTGCCGCACTGGCAAATTATGAGTTTGGCACCATGGCACCTGGATATCGGCGGGTACTGGCCATCCGCGACTGGGTAACCCATCGAACCCGGTTCGTGTCAGGCAGTTCTGGCAGTGCGACGTCCGCGCTCGATACGCTTATCGATCACAAGGGAGTATGCCGTGATTTTGCCCACTTGATGATTGCCATGTGCCGGGCCTTGAATATGCCCGCAAGGTTTGTATCGGGCATCGACTATGGCGCCGACCCCGCCCTGGGCCCAACCGATTTCCATGCCTATGTTGAAGTCATGCTCAGCGGGCGCTGGTATCTGTTTGACCCCAGCGGCGTCACCAATCCAACGGGGTTGCTCAGATTGGGCACTGGCCGGGACGCCGCCGATGTCGCGTTTGCCAATGTCTTTGGCAATGTTTCCGCGCAGCCGCCACGTATAACCATCGATGCCTTGAGCGATGCCGAAAAAGGCATTACGTTACCCACTTTTACGCATCAGGCTGTGTCCAGCACCGACCAACAGGTGTGTACAGGCGGCCTGATCCAGAAGTGACAACAACAGGTTCTGACTGGGAGACGGGCCGGCAGGCCGGGGCATCGCTTTTGTCTGAGCGAACCCGTTCAGCCAGCAATCATCAGAACAATGGCTATCAACTGCGTCAGGGCCCATACTGAACACTACCCTTCGCTGCTCAACCAAACCGAGATTGACACAATGACCATATCCCTGACCCCCTTGATTGCTCTGATTGCCGGCATTCTGATTCTGCTGATGCCCAAGCTGCTGAACTACATAGTTGCCGGCTATCTGATTCTGGTCGGCGTAGCCGGCCTGTTGAATTCCTCTGGCTTTAATCTGAGCCTTTAACCGTTGCGCTACGGACCCGCAGTGGCGCATTGAACGGGGTTTTCGTGCTAGGCTTGCGAACTGTAGTCCAGCCCAATAATCCCGCCATGACACCGCATGATAGCGCTATGACAGAGAGTACCGATCAACACAAGCTGCGCGCTGAACTGGCCCGGCTGATGTTCGCCGGGATGGTCGCCCTGGTGCTGGCGGCATGTTTGCTGAGCGTTCTGACCCGTACCTCGAATGCAATGCTCTACCTGCTCGGCAGCACTGCGATCTGGCTTCTGGTCTGGCAGCAGACCCGCACCCGCCTGGACCTGAATCGCGCTGCTGACACTGCTCCGCCCTATCCTGTGCTGGGTTGGGCCAACCGCATGACCATCGGTCGTGGTTGGCTGATTGCCGCCACCGGCGGCTTTCTTCTGCTGTCTGACGCCGTGGAAGCTCAACCCGCGCTGTTATGGACAGCGGCAGCACTGTACTCTCTGGCCGCCATTCTGGATCGGGTGGACGGCTTTGTCGCCCGGCGCACGCGCCAGACCACGTTGCTGGGCGCCCGTCTGGATACCCTCTTCGATGCGCTGGGGCTATTGGTGGCGCCTTTGCTGGCGCTGCAACATGGCAAGATTCACTCGTCCTATCTGCTGGTCAGCGTGGCCTATTACCTGTTTGTGCTGGGCATCAGGATGCGTGAAAAGCATCACCGAACTGTGTATCCGCTGGCACCCAGCCTGCTGCGCAGATCGCTGGCAGGATTCCAGATGGGTTATATCGCCGTCGTCCTGTGGCCACCCTTTGAGGCCGAGGTGACGGTGCCGGCCGGGTTTGGTTTCATGTTTCCCCTGCTCGTTGGCTTCCTGGTGGACTGGTTGGTGGTCAGCGGGCGCCTGACGTCACAGCATGGCGTCAGCCACTGGTTCCGCTATCTGCACGATATCACCCAGCGGTGGTTGCTGCCGGCGCTGCGCACGGCGCTGGTGCTGACTGCAGCGATGACAGCCTTCCAGCTGGATCCGGCTGCTCCGTGGTCGCCACTATTGATCAACACTCTGCTTGGGCTGGGCGTGGCCATGATGGCGCTGGGCCTGGCGGGTCGGGCTGGTGCCATCATGGTATTGATGCTGCTGGCCTGGACGGTGCCCTTGCCAGTGATGTCAGCCACGTTTGTCATCAGCCTGGTCATCATCACCGCCATCCTGCTGCTGGGCTGCGGCCGATTCAGCCTTTGGCAGGCGGATGATGACTGGGTCAATCGCCAGGATGGTGCCTGATGTTGCAGTCTCGCTGGATAGTGATGCTGTTGTGGCCTATGGCGCTGTTACTGGTTATCTGGACCCTGAGCCAGATGCCATTGTCCGGTTTGCCCACCATTCTGGGGGCACTTAACTGGTATCAATGGCTACTGTGGGCTCTGGCCAACCTGCTGGTGATTGCGGTCAGCACCGAGCGCTGGCGCCGACTGGGCCGCATGCTGGGTGAGTCGCCTGGGTTCTGGCACATGCTGCTGATCCGGCAGGCCGGGCAAACCATCAGTTTTATTACGCCCGCGCCGCATTTTGGCGGCGAGCCTTTTCAGATCTACTGGCTTGTTAAACGCCTGGAGATGAGCACTCACCGAGCCGTGCTGTCACTGGCGCTGGATCGCTTCTATGAGTTATGGATCAACTTCCTGATGTTGCTGCTGGGCGTCAGCCTGGTGGTACTGTCACAAACCAGTGTCACCGCCAATCGACAGGGCGACTGGCAGACCGTCGTGTTGATGTTGCTGGGCCTATTGGCCCTGCTTTCCCTGATTGCCTGGCTGCTGGTCAGACAACCCGTACTGATTTCCGCACGCCTGGAAAAACTCGGCGCACACTGGCTGAGCAGTCCACGACTGATCGCCCTGGGCAGCCACTGGCAAGTCCTTGGCAGCGAACTGAAGACCGTCGTCAGCACACAAAAACCGGCACTGCTGGGTGCGCTGGGGTTATCGCTGCTGGGCTGGGCATTGATGATCTTTGAGGTCTGGCTGGTACTGGCTTATTTTTCTGTGATGCCTGACGCCTTTAGTCTTGCTTTGATTCTGGTCGCCATGCGCCTGGCATTGCTGCTGCCGCTGCCCGGTGGTATAGGCAGCCTGGAGGCTGCCGTGCTTTGGTCCTTTCAGAGCCTGGGGCTGCCCGTGGATGCGGCACTGGGTCTGATTGCCCTGATGCGTCTGCGTGATGTGCTGGTGCTTCTGAGCGGGTTGCTGTGTGTGCGGGCACTGCAAGGCAAACAGGTATCTGTTCAGCCTGTTGCCTGAACCCCTGGCCTGAACCCAGCTCGACCGGTCCACCGTCAGAAAGCTTTTTTATAGGCGGCCCAACAGGTGGCATTTTCCCACAGTTTAACATTCAGCGTGCCACTGCCCGGCGGTTTGATGCTGGCCAGCATACGCTCGCAAATGATGCGACTGAAGTGCTCGATGCTGGGATTGAGCCCGGCAAACTCGGGTTTGTCGTTGAGCATGGCGTCGCGAAAATCCGCAACAATGGCATCGAGTGCAGACTCAATATCGACGATATCAACCAGATAGCCGTGCTGATCCAATTCCGCCGCCTCAATGCTGATTTCGGCCACATAATGATGAGCGTGTGGTGAGTTTTCGCTGCCCCAGTCACCCCCGACAAGGTAGTGGTTGGCAATAAAGTCTTTGGTTACAGCAACGGTGTACATGGCGTGTCCTTTGTGAAAAATAAAATTTTTTGACGGCCGGCTCAGTTATAGGTAAACACGGCCTGCAGCACATCCTGGTCGCGGTCATGCAGCAGCTGATACAGGGCTGCTGCGTCATTCAGCGACCGGCGATGACTGATCAACCGGTGAGGTTGCAGCCCTCGTATCATCTGCCAGGTCGTGGCAAAGCGGCGTGCCTTGCTCCAGCGCCCGGTCAGGCCCGGGGCCAGAGTGCTGACCTGGCTGGTGCTGATTTTTAACCGGTTGCGATGCGCGTCGCCGCCCAGCGCAATGGGGGCTGATTCGCTGCCGTACCAGCTGCCAATGACAATGCGGCTGTCGTATCCACTCACGGATATCGCCTGATTGAGTGCATCGGGCACACCGCTGACCTCATAAACCAGGTCAGCGCCTTCGCTCGCCAGTATCGTGGTTTGCAGCTTCGTCATATCTGTCTGCGGATCGAGGCTGGCGCTGGCGCCCAGCGCCAACGATTGCTGCCGGCGACCCGCCAGCCTGTCCAGGGTGTAAAGACCGGCCAGCGGATGCTGGGCCAGCAGGCCGGTCAACAACAGCCCGACGATTCCTTGCCCCAGGACAACCACCTGTTCACTGAGCATCGGGGCGCCATCCTGCACCAGATTGACGGCAGTTTCCATATTGGGCAGAAACACAGCTGATTCGGTGTCCACATCGTCGGGTACCTGCATCAACTGATCAGTGGTGGCTATAAAATGCGAGGCATGCGGCTGAAAGGAGAACACTCGCTGACCGAGCCAGGCTGGGTCCACATCGTCACCAACATCGGTCACTTCGCCGACGCAGGCATAGCCATATTGCAACGGATAGGTCGACGAGGACTGCAATGATGCCAGGTTAGCATCAAGTGACATTTTTTCAGGCAACTCACCACTGTAAACCAGCAGCTCGGATCCGGCACTGATCGCCGAACACAGAGTTTTTACACGCAACTGCTTTGTGCCTGGGGCTGGCAGGCTGACCTGCCTGACGTCAACCTGCTGTGGGCCGTTGAACCACAACTGCTGCGCGTCAATCTCGCTGGCGTTCGCTGGCCGGCCTGTCATCCGTTGACCTCGCCATCATCCCGGCTCGTATCATCGCCGCCCGTATCATCAAAAGTGACCTGCCCCCACATGATCAGGTCGTCACCCAGTTTATCGGTAAACACTGGCGAAATGCGGGGCAACGCGACCCTGTCAACAAACCCAAGATCACCCACTGCCTTGTATCCACCAACCAGTCTGGGTGCGATCGTCACCACCATGGCATCGACGAGTTTCTGCTTGAGGAAGCCGGTAATGACCTTGGCACCGCCCTCTACCATCAGGCTGTTGATACCACGTCGCTTGAGCTCGCGCAAAGCGTCGTGCAGTGACACCCGACCGTCACTGTCACCAGGCAAACGAATAATGTCCAGCGCCGAATCGTCCGGGCATACTGCATCAGCGCTGGTCAGAATCCAGCAGCGTTTTTCTGACAGGTGGCACAGACGAGCCCCCGGAGGCATCCGGAAGTGAGCATCCAGCACAATGGGCTGGGGATCAGGGCCGCGCCATTGCCGTACGTTCAGCCGCGGATCATCGGCCAGCACCGTACCGATACCAACGAGTATGCCGTCGTGCAGGCTGCGCAGATGATGGGTCAGTTGCAGGGCTGGTTCACCACTGAGCGCAAGAGGTTCGCCGGATTGCAGCGTGATGCTGCCGTCCCAGCTCTGGGCGTAACTCAGCGTGACAAAAGGTCGTTCGCTGCCGGCGGTGAAGGGTGCACGCTGCGACAGCAACCAGCGCTCAATTTGCTGGTTCAGGTTCATGCTTTTCCTGCGGATGCCGACTGCCGGGTTTTGTCGCTGTGTCTTCTGCTGGTAGCACCAGCATATGATCCATGCGCCGGGCCTTGGTGAGCAGATAGGTCTCATTGTCAGCATTGATCGGTGCTTCCAGTGACACCCGTGTACTTACCTTGATGCCGGATGCCTGAAGCGCCGAAATTTTCAATGGATTATTGGTCATCAGCTGCACTGAGTCCACACCGAGGTCTTCCAGGATACACGCCGCCAGCGAATACTCGCGCTCGTCAGCTTCATGACCCAGCATCAGGTTGGCATCGACGGTATCGTAGCCCTGATCCTGCAAGTTGTAGGCATTGAGCTTGGCCATCAAACCAATACCCCGACCTTCCTGACGCAGGTAAACGATTACGCCCCGGCCTCTGGCCGCAACCAGCGCCATGGAGCGCTGCAGCTGCTCCCCGCAGTCACAGCGGCGTGAGCCCATGACATCCCCGGTAAAACACTCCGAATGCACCCGCGTGAGAATGTCCTCGCCACTCACGTCACCCATACAAAACGCCAGATGTTCCTTGTTGTCGATCGAGTTGGTGTAGTACACCAGTTGAAAATCACCGTGCTCGGTAGGTATGCGGCCTGCGGTGACACGCGTCACTGTTGGTTTGTTTTTGCCGGTGCTGAGTGCTCTGATATTTGTCATAATTGGAAATACTACGGTGCTACCCTGCTTTAGGCAAGCTGCCGCCTGCGGTTGATTGACCTGATATCTTTTACAATCTACGCTGGCCGGGGCATTCCGGTTTTCCGCACGATGATAAATTCAATACCGGTGCCCGTTGGTACACCCGCCCCGATTACCAGTAATGGTCGCTCGATGACCTGGACGGAACAGATATTGAAGCCAGACCTGTATTTTGTCATTCCCGGAGACTTGCAGACCCTGACCGGTGGTTACGCCTATGATCGCGCCTTGATGCAGGCGCTGGCTGAGGCCGGGGTCAACGTCCACCACATCGCACTGTCAGCGCGCTTCCCGATGCCTGATACAGCCGCACTGGCGGACGCTGCTGCACAACTGGCCAACATACCTGATCATGCCATAGTAATGATAGACGGTCTGGCTTACGGTACGATGGATGACATAGCCAGCCAGGAACACCGTCGACTGAACATCATTGCCCTGTGTCATCATCCGCTGGCACTGGAGTCCGGACTTGATGCGGAGACCGAGCGCAGGCTGTTTGACTCGGAACACAGGGCACTGAATCTGGCTTGTGCTGTGGTGGTGACCAGTCATGCCACGGCCTCGCTGCTTGAAGAACGCTTTGGTATTGCCCGGGCGCAGCTGACCGTCGCCCTGCCCGGCACCCAAAAACAGGTTTTTGCCCGTTGCCAGGGCGACCCACCCTGCCTGCTGACGGTCGCCACGCTGACCCGCCGCAAAGCCCACGATGTGCTGATTACCGCGTTGGCACGTATCAAACAGCTGTCGTGGCGCGCGCGCTTTGTCGGCGGTGATCATTTTGACCCGGCCTGGTCGGCGGCGCTGAGAGCACAGGTCTGCGAACAGCGTCTGGATGATCGCATTCATTTTACCGGCAGTGTCAGCGATCTGGACGCCGAGTACTCGGCCGCGGACATTTTTGTCTTGCCGTCACGCTTCGAGGGCTACGGTATGGTCTTCGCAGAGGCGCTGTCATTTGGGTTACCCGTGGTGGCCGCGCGGGTTGGCGCGGTGCCGGATGTTGTCCCCGCCAATGCCGGCATTCTGGTGCCAGCGGACGACGCAGTTGAACTGGCAGACGCCTTGCAGCGTCTGCTGACCGATCCCGACAAATACCAGGCACTGCAGCGCGGCGCCAGAGCCGCCGCCACCACGCTGCCGGACTGGCGGGATACTGCCACACAGGTCATACAGGTCATGCACAACGTCGTGACACCCCAGCAATGAACGACAAGACTTATTCTGAAGAACAAAAGAGGCACACCGATGAGTGGATTTTCCGTTAGCTGGCTGGATTTACGAGAGCCGGCTGATCACGCCGCACGGGACCCGGCACTGGCTGCTTCACTGGTCAGCTACCTGCAGGCCGATACGGCAATATCGCCGATTATTGTCGATCTGGGTTCGGGCACCGGATCCACTTTGCGCGCCCTGACCAGAAAAGGTGCCCAGCGCTGTGTCTGGCGTCTGGTCGATCACGACCCGGCTCTGCTTAATGAAGCGCTGCGCCGGCACGGTCAGACCGAGATTATCGAGGACTATCAGGCCGACTTGCGCGAGGTAGCAGCACTGCCGCTGGGTGGCCTGACTCTGCTTTCGGCATCGGCGCTGTTTGATCTGGTATCCGACGAACTGGTTGACGCCTTACTCGCCAGAGTGAGCCAGCAGTCAGCCGCATTTTACGCGGCGCTGAACTACGATGGCCGAACCCAGTGGACACCGGCACACCCGCTGGATGAGGCGGTTCTTGCGGCCTTCAATCACGACCAGCGCCGCGACAAGGGACTGGGGCCGGCGCTGGGCCCGGACTCGGCACCCTACCTGAAAGCCGCACTGGAAAAGCTCGACTTTACCGTCCATACCGCTGACAGTGCCTGGCAACTGGGACCGGCTCAGGAAGCGCTGCAGGCCGATCTGATCACAGGCATTCGGCTCGCCGTTGCCGATGCCCCGGACCTGACTGAAGCTGCCCTTGACGACTGGCAAGCCTTCCGCATGGCGCACGCTGGCAGCGGACAGTGCGTGGTCGGCCATATCGACGTCCTTGCCTTTCCGGCTGGCGCCTGACACACGGCGATTTTGGGCAGGTCACTGCAAGCACGGTGAATGGGCTTAACGCCAACGCAGGAAGTGGGCTATTATCCGCAACCTGATGAATCTGCCAGGTATAAGGAGTTCCGCCCATGACCATTAAAATCTGCTGCCGGGCCGTGATGTCCAGCCTGCTTCTGTTACTGCTGCCGGGCCTGAGCAGCGCCCAGGTTTTTCCGCACGGCAATGGCCTGTCAATGTCGGGTGTAAAGCAGTTCGACATGCATATACAGGTTGCCAGCTGGGAGGACATGACGGTTGATCCCATGGATTTCCGCTTGCAGGCACAGCGGAAATTTGAGTCGGTACTGCAGTCAGTCGGTGTCCGCCGCCAGTCGGCAAGCCGTGATTATCTGGTTTGCAAAATCAGCGCCTTGCGCAGCAGTGATGCATCAATTGCCTACACCACGACACTGGAATACTGGGGACTACGATCAACGAACGTGCACACCCTGCTGTGGGAAAACGGCGCGCTGGGTGCGGTAGAAGCCGCAGATTTCAGAGCCGCGATGCTGGCAGAAAAATGCGCCCTGACCTTTATTGACGAATGGTCCAAGTGGAATCCGGCGCCCTGAGAAGCCATCACCTCACCACTTTACCTCAGTGAGGCAATATGTTTTCCTGTTCCGGTAAATCAACTTTCAGGAGGGAAGACGATGAAAAAACACGCCTCGGCACATTGGCAGGGAAACCTCAAACAGGGCAAGGGTACTATCAGTACCGAAAGCGGCGCCCTGTCAGATAGCCCCTACGGATTCAACACACGATTTGAAGACAAGCCGGGAACCAACCCTGAGGAACTGATTGGCGCCGCGCACGCTGGCTGTTTCTCCATGGCGTTTTCCATGCTGTTGGGTGAAGAAGGGTTTACGCCCGACAGTATTGACACCAAAGCGACTGTAACGCTGGATAAGGTGGACGATGGCTTTGCTGTCACTGCCGTGCAGTTGGTTATGCGGGCGAAAATTCCCGGCATCGACCAGGCAGCCTTCGACGCCATTGCCAACAAAGCCAAAATCGGGTGTCCGGTGTCCAAGCTACTGAAGGCGGACATATCGCTGGAGGCGACGCTCGATAGCTGAGCATCGCTCATTCGGCCGGCCCTGGGCAGGCGATCAATCCTGGCGCGGCGCACCGCGCCAGTGCTTCAGTTGCAACACACACGCCGCCGGCAAATGCACAATCCCGAAAGCGCTCAGGAATATGAGCACCTGGGTAAGACCTTGACTGGCGGTATAAACAAAGGCCATCACCCAGCCAAACGCCGCTGCCACGACAATCAGTACCGATCGCGTCACCAGGCGCGTGCTGGCAGCATGAGTATTGAGCCGGTAGTGCGCCCATACGACTGCGAACAATGACAAAATACACAGTATTAACAACAAAATGGTATTCAGCATAGTTCCAACCTTAAGAGCTTTGGCCTCTGTTGGCAAGCCATGAGAGAATTCAAAACGGCATTAACTCAATGCAGGAGACTCACCATGAACTTCGACGATATGTTGCTGGATCCGGCCGACGCGTTCAACTCACCGGAACAGGTTCTTGATACGGAACAACTGACGCGCGAACAGAAAGTCCAGATTTTGCGCCGCTGGGACGACGATACACGGCAATTGCTCACCGCCCAGTCCGAGGGCATGACATCGCGCGACGGCGCCTCGGACGTGCTTAAACGAATTCAGCAGGCGCTGGAGAAACTGGACGCCGCGGCGTCCGATACCTGACCCGGCTATGACTATCTGCGAAGGGTTTCAGGCATCGTGAGATCTGGCGCCGCCGAAAGCATCGAACAGGGCATTGAACAACCCTGACAATGTCAGGGTCATCACCGCAAAGTCCTGGTCAAATTGCTGGGCAGCAGTCTCGGCGTCAGCTTCCTGGGCCTTCTCCAGAATCATGTCCTCGAAGCGTAGCCTGCTGATAGTCAAATCATCAGCCAGCACACAACTGAGGCTCTGATTCCACACCACGCCCAGCTTCCTGACCTGCTTGCCGGCTGCCAGATGCACACCGATTTCGTCCGCTGTCAGGTCCTGGCCGGAACAGCGAATCGAGTTGCCATCTTCGGCCGGATTAACCAGCTCGCAGTTCTCGCTGATCTCAAATTGCCCTTCCGCCATCTGGGCCTGCAACCACGCCGTCATCACCGGACCCGGCGCCTGCTGCACATCCGCCGGCACGACCGGCATTGAGCCCAGACTCTCGCGCAAACCGGAAATCAGCTCTTCCGCCGCAGTGGCACTGCTGGTATTGATAACCAGCAGGCCGGCCTGCCGGTCAATATAGGCAAACACCTTTCGGGTGCGGGAAAACGCGCGCGGCAACAGCGCTGCCGTAACATCATCCTTGATCTGCAGCTTCTCTTTGCGATACACCTTGCGACTCTGCTGTGCCTCCAGTTCCTCAACCTTTTCATTGACGGCATCATTAACCACTGAGGCAGGCAACAGTTTCTCATCCTTGCGCGCACAGACCATGATGTAGTGGCCCAGGCTATGTGTCAGCGCCTCGCAGTCTTTGCTCAGCGGACTGACCCACCCAAAGCGGCTACGCTCGAAACTGCTGCAGGGCTGAAACGGAAAGTCAGACAGCTTCTGCTCCAGCTCATCGGCAGACAATAAAAACGGCCGGGTAAATTGATACAGACGAATATTTTTAAACCACATTAGAGTCTCCCAGAAGTTGTCTCACTATCTCAGCGCTGCATTGTACCGAATCGAATTGCATGACCAAGCAAATATTTTCTGTTTTATTTCCGCCCGCATCTTGACTTTGTGAATAATAGGCATAAAATTCCCAACCCTCGCAAATAGGAGCAGATTCCTTGGCGAGTCATTAATTTTTATTACGGCAACAAACCATGTTTATTTCACATTCATTCACATCGCAACAGCGTCTGACGCTGGCTACGCTAAAACCGGTCTCCGCACTGGCGGCATCGTGCTGGGCGTATGCCACAGAAATGCCTGTGTCAGGTCAGCGTATTGTGCGTAGTCATGTGATGAAACGGGAGGTATGCCAGACGTAATTTGTAAATCAGAAAATTTACAAATCAGGTTTCGCGAAGGCCTCTGAGTTTCAAAAGAATTCAGAGGCCTTTTTCTTTGCCTGAAAAAAGCAGCCATCAGGCTGAAGGTCTGTGGAAATAAAAAAAAGGGAAAAATGCCGGTTACAAAAGGCCGGTGAGGAAGTGTAACGTGGTTGATAAACTGCAGAGAAATATAAAAATAGTCTACGCATTGGCGTTCTTTCACATGTTCTTGTTGATTGTGCCAGTGCTGGTGCCCTATTTTCAGTCAAAAGGTCTGAGCCTGTCGGAGATTTTCTACCTGCAGGCAATTTATGCCGGCGCCATTGTCATTCTCGAAGCGCCGTCAGGCTATTTCGCTGATGTCATGGGCCGTCGGCTGGCTTTGATGATCGGCGCGCTGGCGCATGGTCTGGGTTTCTTCTGGCTTAATTTTGCTGATGGATTCTGGGGATTGGTGATCTTCGAGCTGGTACTGGGCCTGGCGGTCAGCATGCTGTCTGGTGCAGACCTGGCGCTGCTTTATGACAGCGAACGGGCACTGGCCCAGGGCGATGGTGAACATGCTCAGTCCCTGTCAAAACTGGGATTCACCAAGTCACTGGCTGAAGGTCTTGGCGCCCTGTTCGGGGGTCTGCTGGCGATGTGGTCATTTGACATCATGGTACTGGTGCAGTCGCTGACGGCCTGGGTGTGCCTGTGGATGGCGCTGCTTGTTGTTGAACCGCCGGTTGATAATGTCAACGAGCCCGGCGACCGGGTCGTCAGCCTAAAGGACATCTATCAGCACGTGGCACGCGGTGACCGTATCCTTCGCATGGTCTTCATCGCCCTGCCGGTGTACAACCTGGCGACCATACATGTGGCCTGGTTGATACAACCATACTGCTGTCTCTTATACACATCTCCGAGCCCACGAGACAGGCAGAAATCTC
>OLID01000269.1_pt1 | contig 27552 bp, 21 predicted proteins | sample 1609361 | NCBI WGS metagenome assembly OLID01 (sample SAMN05416778, study PRJEB24817) | seawater metagenome | isolation source: Sea water | place: Canada:Atlantic | collected 2013-07
TACACAGAGTAGATCGTCGGCAGCGTCAGATGTGTATAAGAGACAGGCACCATCCGTCTGGGCAAGGACCCGATCATTGAGTATTTCAAGTCCAATATCGCCCTGCTGCGCTGGATGATCAGTGAAGGTTATGGCGATGCGCGTACGCTGGAGCGTCGTGCCCGTGCCATGGAAGCCTGGCTGGAAGATCCCAAGCTGATGGAGCCGGACGCCGATGCCGAGTACCACAAGATCATCGAAATTGACCTGAACGAGATCAAGGAACCGCTGCTGGCCTGCCCCAATGATCCGGATGACGTGAAGACCCTGTCCGATGTGCAAGGCACCAAGATCGATGAGGTGTTCATTGGCTCCTGCATGACCAACATTGGTCACTTCCGCGCCGCCAGTGAAGTACTTAAACAGGTTGAAGGCACGCTGCCGACACGCCTTTGGATTTCACCACCGACCAAGATGGATCAGCACCAGCTGACCGAAGAAGGCATCTACAGCGTGTTCGGCGTGGCCGGTGCACGTACCGAGATGCCGGGCTGTTCACTGTGCATGGGTAACCAGGCACGCGTGGCTCCCCGCTCCACGGTGATCTCGACTTCAACGCGCAACTTCCCGAACCGTCTGGGTGATGGGGCCAATGTCTACCTGGCTTCTTCTGAGCTGGCCGCAGTGGCTTCGGCGCTGGGCAAGATCCCGACCATGGATGAGTACATGTCCTACATGGGTAATGTGAAAACCATGTCGGATCATATCTATCGGTATCTGAACTTTAATGAGATCAAGTCGTATATGGAGGCGGCGGAGCGGCAGAAGGCTATTCCGGTGACCAACATCGCTAACGTTGCTTAACGGCTGACTGAAGCAATTGTAAAAAAACGGCTCGGACAGTGGGATCAGCTCACTGTCCGGGCCGTTTTTTTTGTCGCGGCCAAATGGTATTGACCAGGTTCTTTTGGAGTGCGGCCCGGCCAGCGGGTAGCAGATCCAGCCCGGCCGCTTCCTTTCACGGATCACCCGGCGGGGGGGAACTCGACCTCGCGGCTACACCGCTCGGGACTCAAACAGTCCCGCCCGCTGATCGGGTGATCCGCAAAAGGAAAAGCGCGGCCTGATTGGGCTGAATGCTGCTACCCGCTGGCCGGGCCTTGTGCAAGTCTGCGGCAATCATTGCTCTGCGGTCTTGCACGAGGCTCGGGCTGAGAGTGTGCACGCCTTGGATCAATAGTCCTGCAGACTTGCGCGAACGACGGCGATCGGAGGGAGCGCTGGGAACCAATCAGACCATATCTTCTTCTTTGCTATGCCCGGAGTGACGCCTATAGTTTCAAAAACTGGCCGCCCTCGCTGCTGTGCTGCTCGGACTCCGGAAAGTCCTACCGCCTTTTCGGCTGAATGCCTGAAAGCGATACGCGAACTGATCGGGCATGTACCTGAGAACTACCACCCGAGCCTAGTGCAAGGATTCAGACAGCGGTCGCCGAAGCCTGGCACGAGGCCCGGGCAGCGGGTAGCAGCATTCAGCCCAATCAGGCCGCGTTTCTCCTTTTGTGATTCACCGGAAAAGCGGTAGGACTGTCTGAGTCCGGAGCGGCGAAGCCGCGACGTCGAGTTCCGCACCGCCCGGTGAATCACAAAAGGAGGCGGTCGGGCTGGAACTGCTACCCGCTGCCCGGGCCGCACTCAAAAAAGGACGTGATCGGACCGAAGTCTGCCCACTGCGCAAGCCGACACTTAAACGAAGTCACAAGTATCCGTCCCGCAAGAATAAAAAGGGCGCCGGGGAACGTGCAGCAACTCCCCGACGCCAAAGGTGAGTTCCGTCAGCGTTTCTCAACCCAATAATCTGTCACCACCCCATCGCGTATCTCCAGCGCCAGCGTCTCTGCCCTTTCTTTCTCGATGTTGATGTTGAACAGTAAAAACAGTCCTATCTCCGATTCCGACTCCGACGTATTGCGATAACGCCACACTTCCATGCCGTTGTCATAGGTGCTCACCCGGTCCGGGCTGCCGAAATTGTTGCGTATCCACGTGGCGTCGGTAGTGCCCACTTCAACCCGGTCCAGCTCCGACTCATTCCACTGCTGATCACCGATGCTCTCGCGCGAGTCAACGACAAACAGACAGCCGGTCATGGTTGCTGCTACCAGTATTAATGCAAAGAATCTGATCATTTTTTTCTCCTGTTGTTGTTAGAGGTCGAGTCTGTTGCCTGTTCGGAACTCACCCGTTGCCCTTGTTGCCTTCCGTATGAGTTAGCAGCTTCCGTGCCAACCCGAAAAACCACAATAAGCGCTTGTTTTACAATGAAATAAAAAAACCGGGGAAATGCCACAACGGTGCCAGTCACCACTTTTTAGACCTGCGCCGCCATCAGTTGGTAAAATCCACCAACCCCCGACTGATAATTAAACACTGCCTGACTGAACGGTGACTGAACGGTGACTGAACCGACAACGCGATGCAGCGCCACAACTACGCGGCAGAGTGACGTGACGCCGCAAAACGCGAACCTTATACTGGGTTTCGGAAATTCACGCACTGGAACACGCACTGGGAACACACACTGGGAAAAAGTCACTATGAACCGCTGGAATCTGACCCTGAAAAAACCGTTGGCCGCTGCTCTGCTCAGCGCACTTCTGAGCACTGTATCGACACCCCTGCTGGCACAGGACGAAATCATTCGCGGCGAGTTGCCACCAATGCCGGAGATCGAATGGATCGCGTCACCCGAGGGGTATAAGGTGGAGGAGTTCGCCACGGACCTGCAGGTGGTCTGGGCCATCAAGTTCGCGCCCGATGGCCGTATGTTTGTCACCGAAAGGCCCGGTCGTGTGCGTATCATTTCGGCAGACGGGGTGATGGACCCGCAGCCCTGGCTGTCCATTGAGGAACGCATATTCTTTCAGGGCGAGAGCGGCCTGACCGGTCTGGCGTTCCATCCGGACTACCCGGAAGACCCTCGCGTATATGTCATGTATACCTATATGACCGATGAGGGGCCGTACAACCGTATCAGCTATTACACCGAAAACCAGGGGCGTGCGGGTGAGGAAACCATCCTCTATGACGAGCTGGCGGCACAGGCGAGCGGCGGCAGCCACAGTGGCGGCACACTGCAGTTTGGTGATGACGACATGTTGTACGTGGCAACAGGTGATGCCTTTGAGCGGCAACGCTCAAATGATCTGGAAGATTTGTCGGGGGCGGTATTGCGTATCACGCCCGACGGCGACGTGCCCGCTGATAACCCATGGCCGGGCAACCCTATCTGGGCTCATGGTATGCGTAACCCGCACGGTCTGAGCTGGCAACCCGGCACCGGCAATCTGTTTGCCGGCGATCACGGACCCACCGGCGAAGATCAGTTGATGGCGCATGACCGGATCGTTGTGCTGGAAGGCGGCCGGCACCATGGCTGGCCGGTGATGGTGGGCGCGATTGGTTCACCGGACTATGTTGATCCGATTCTGACCTTTGTACCCTCGTCTCCACCAGGGGACGTGATGTTCTACGACCACGACCTGATGCCTGAGTTAAGGAATGATCTGTTGGTATCGGTGCTGGGCTTTCAACCGCAGGACAGACAGAATCTGATGCGTATCCGTTTTCAGGACCCGACTGATCCGACCCGGCCGACTGCAATTGAGCGCTGGTTCAATGACGGTGAAGGTAACAGCACTTACGGCCGTCTGCGGGCGCTGGCGACCGGACCTGACGGTGCGATCTATGTAGGCACCAGCAATCACGACGGGCGTCAGATGACCGCCAATCACCGTGAACAACCGGACCGTATTCTGCGTATTACACCAAGCTCTTACTGACCACTTCGTAGACATCCTTGGACAGCTCGGGCTCGGCCTGTACGCGCTCCAGCTGGGCCTTCATCAGTTGCTGGCGTGCCGGGCTGTATCTTTTCCAGCGTGTCAACGGGGTCAGCAGGCGCGCGGCAATTTGCGGATTGAGCCGGTTCAGCGTGATGACCTGGTCAGCCAGGAAGGTGTAACCCTCGCCGCTGAGGTCGTGGAAGTTGACGGCATTCATATTGCAGAACGCGCTGATCAGCGCCCGCACCTTGTTGGGATTGCGGATATCAAAGGCTTCGTGTTCCATCAGCGCTTTGACCTGCTGTAAGGTGCCTGGCCGCGACGCAATAGCCTGCACGCTGAACCACTGATTGACCACCAGTGATTCATGCTGCCAACGCTGGTAGAAATCAGTCAATGCCTGCGTGCGAAGTGACTCCGCCGCTGGTGCCTGGCTATTGATCAGCAGGCGCAATGCGGCATCCACGTCGGTCATGTTGCCGGCCTCGGAAAACTGCCTGTAACACACCTCCAGCCAACCCGGCTCCTGGGTACGCACCAGATAGGCCAGGCAGCAGTTTTTCAGTGCCCGTCGGGCGATGTTTGCCGCATCGGCGCTGTAGGGAGCATCGGACTGGCACAGGGCGTAGAGCTCGGCAAATGCTGAAACGTGTGTTGTTGCCAGCGTGTCCGCAAGGCGTTCACGCACAAGGTGAATACCGTCCACATCAATTTCGTCGGACAGCTCGCCCAGGTAAGCCTCCGAGGGCAAGCTCAACAGTTGCGCCAGCATGGCCTGATCCAGCTCACCGGCGCCCCGTGCATCAGCAATGGCGCTTTGCAGTATGTCGCCCGATGCCTTGATCAGACGCGAGTCAATCACCGGCTGCTGGCCGGTCTGATGGCCGTGCAACATTTCCTGGATAACGGCGACTGCCAGGTCCTGCGCGGCACTCCAGCGATTAAAACCGTCACTGTCGCGCGTCATGATAAACAGCAGATCATCCCGGGAATAGTCAAACTGCAGCTTTACTGGTGCGGAAAAACCTCGCAGCAACGACGGCACCGGCTTGCTGGCCACCCCCTTGAACACAAAACTTTGCACTTCACGCGTGACATCCAGCACCCGTTCGGTCGGCGCTGGCGATGCATCGCCCCCCTGCTCACCTGCCAGCACCAGAGGCAGGTCATTGCCATCAGCATCCAGCAAACCCATGCGCAGAGGAATATGGAACGGCTCTTTGTGCGACTGTTCCGGAGTAGGCGGACATGATTGCCGCACCAGCAACTCATAGGTCTGCGCTGACGCATCATGATGGGCACTGACCATGAGCTGAGGCGTGCCGGCCTGCGTATACCAGCGCCGGAACTGACGCAGATCAACGCCGCTGGCATCTTCCATGGCGCGCACAAAGTCCTCGGTGGTAACAGCCTGACCATCATGCCGCTCGAAATACAGATCCGATCCCGCACGGAAATTGTCCGGGCCCAGCAGCTCGCGGATCATGCGCACCACTTCAGCGCCCTTTTCATAGATGGTCAGGGTGTAAAAATTGGAGATTTCCATATAGGAGTCAGGTCGCACCGGATGCGCCATGGGACCGGCATCTTCGGCAAACTGGGCGGTCCTCAGAAAGCTGACATCCTCCACACGTTTGACCGTGCGTGAACCCATGTCTGCAGAGAATTCCGCATCACGAAAGACCGTGAACCCTTCCTTTAGACTGAGCTGAAACCAGTCGCGGCAGGTAACGCGGTTGCCCGACCAGTTGTGGAAATATTCATGGGCAACGACCGCTTCCACACGCTGGAAAGCCAGATCCGTGGTGGTGGCCGGATTGGCGAGCACACAGGACGTATTAAATATATTCAGGCCCTTGTTTTCCATGGCGCCCATATTGAAATCATCGACCGCTACAATCATGAAAATATCCAGATCGTATTCGCGGCCATAAACTTCCTCGTCCCAGCGCATCGCGTGTTTCAGTGAGGCCATGGCGTGATCGCACTTGTCGAGGTCTTTTTCTTCAACAAAAATGCGCAGGGTGATCTCTCGCTGACTGCAGGTGATGAACCTGTCCTCAATGTACTGCAGATCACCGGCCACCAGCGCAAACAGATAGCAGGGCTTGCGGAACGGATCTTCCCAGCTGACCCAGTGCCGGCCATCATCAAGATCACCGTGACCAACATCGTTACCGTTGGAAAGCAGTACCGGGTATCTTTGTTTATCGGCAACAATCGTGGTGGTAAACACGGACATCACATCGGGCCGGTCCAGGTAATAGGTAATCTTGCGGAAACCCTCCGCTTCGCACTGCGTACAGAACATGGTGCGTGACTTGTACAGACCTTCCAGACTGGTATTTTCCTGCGGCCTGATCAGCGTGACACACTCCAGCACGAAACCCTCATCCAGCGACCTGGCGGCAAATGCGCCCAGCGATTTGATAGTCAATGATTCCTCACCCACGACATAGTCGTCGGGCGACAATGCTTTGCCGTCTATGCGCAGCGACTCCAGCACCATGTCCTGACCATCAAGCTGTAGCGAATCCTGGTCGTTGCCAACAAGCCCGGAATTCCGGCGAATAAGCAATTTCGAACTGACGCGGGTCTGCGTTTCCGCCAGATCAAAATGCAGCTCGGTCTTTTCAATCAGAAAAGCGGGTACCGTATAGTCTTTCAGGAAAATGGTTCTGGCTTGTGCGTCTCGCATAATCTTGTTTACCTCGTGGGTCGATACCCTATGAACTGCTCAATTCAACATGATAGCCGGCATAACGACGAATGTTGATGACACCACCATCAAACATCAGGTACTGCCCTTTGATGCCCAGCAGCGTTCCTTCCACCAGCGGATCCTTGTCAAAATTGTAGGAAGCGATCTTGTCCGGATAGCCCTGTACCGGATAGCTGATATCAACCGGGTCAACACCACTCAGTACGCTGATGGCATGAAAACCGAAGCGCTGGATCATCTCCTGCAGGTCATGATGGACCAGATCCAGCAGACGCGCTTTTTCCGCCAGCAGGTCAACGACCTGATCACCTTCCCGCAACATATCGCGCCAGTTGGTCTTGTCGGCGACGTGCTGCCTGAACATGACTTCCAACGCACCGCTTTGCAGGCGACTTCTCACTCTGACGATAGGCAGGGCCTGCACCGCACCCTGATCCACCCAGCGCGTGGGCACCTGTGTCGCACGGGTAATGCCCACCTTGATACCGGACGAGTTGGCCAGGTAAATGATGTGGTCCTGCATGCAGAACTCCTCACCCCAGGCCGGTTCGCGGCAGGTGCCCTGATCATAGTGGCATTTTTCCGGATGGATGATGCAACTGTCGCACTGTGCCAGAGACTGAAAACAGGGATAGCAGTAACCACTGTTAAAACTCTTGTTGGTATTGCGACCACAATGCACACACTCGATCCTGCCGGTGTAACGCAGCCTGACAGTCTTGCCCAATAGTGCATTCATCGGTATGACGGTGTCTGCCAGTGGCAAACCATAATCAACCGGGGACTGCAGACGGCTATGCATTTTGCGCATCAGGCCCTGGGCCAGAACATCCATCCGATGATTTCTCCTGTCTTGGTAAGGTGCGGACTGATCAAAGCGGTGCTCAGATCAGTGTTTGGTCACATTGATGGGCATGACTTTGTCATGGTCCTGTTCACCGGATGCCGGATCATCACAGTCGGTTTTTTTCAAACCCGTGCGATCAATGTAACCCACGCGCTGCTGCTCCGGCAGAAATGCCTGCTCATAGGCGATGATGGCCTGCAAACAATATTCCAGTTGTTCCGCACTGAGTTTGCGTCCGTCGGGCCAGCGTCCGAGTTCCACCGCGGTTTTAAGATTCATGTGCACCTCAGGATTCATCATGGCGAGAATATCCTGCAGCGATTCGATATTTTTTTCAGACATAGGATTCCTTATCTGTTTCCCAACAACCTGCCCAGCACCACACCAGCCAGCATGCCACTGAACAGACCACCCAGATGGGCAGCGGTGGCGATCATGGCCGAGGCCAGGACACCCATCAATACCAGAGCCACCAGGAATACCATGATCATGGCGGTTGGCAGCCGCAACGCGGATTGCGGCTGCACGGTCTGCCACATCCAGATGAAACCCAGCAAGCCGTAAACCACCCCGGACATGCCGCCAAACATGCCATTCCCCGACCACAGATACTGTGCCATATTGCCGCCGAAGGCGGCCAGCAACACCAGCGCCAGCATGCGCCACCAGCCCAGCACCGGCTCGATCATGCGTCCAAAATACCACAGCCATAACAGGTTAAACACCAGATGTACGGCACCAAAATGCAATAGCGCCGGCGTCAGTGTGCGGATAAATATCCACGGCGAGTCCAGCAGTCCGGTCTGTCGCAGATCAGGAAAAAACAGCCCGCGCACGGCCATCGGATCAGCCCCCAGCTGACTGAGCAGGGCGACCAGCAGACACGCTGCAATGAACACCATGCTGACCGGCGCCAGCCAGATGGCACTCAGCAGATTCTGCGCAAAGGTTTTACCCGAAAACAGCGGCACGGCAGCGGCAGCCGGGCCGCTGCCGGGTATATCAAGCTCGTCTGCCTGCCATTGGGCAAACAGCTCGGCGATCAACCCTGCCTCGCGCTCCGATCTTGCCCATATCACCAATTTGCCGGATTCCTCGGTGATGTGGTGGGGCATGGTGCGGGATTGCAGATAGCGTACAAAGGGACGCAGATCCAACGCCGCATCAACGGCAACAGCTCTATGCATCATCTTTGACCAAACGATTGCCCCAGCCCAGTTTGCTGCGGCAGACTTCATAATAACTGTAGTCCAGCGGATGAATCAGACGCAGTGGCTGCGCTTTTTTGCGGATAATGATTTCATCCCCCGGCTCAGTATGAAAGCGTACCGCACCATCACAACTGATCACCGGCGAAATGGCACGCTGCTTGACCATCCGCAGCCGGATCTCGTTGTCAGCATCAACCACCAGCGGACGACTGCTCAGGGTGTGCGGATACATGGGGACCAGCACCAGTGCATTGAGACTGGGGTGCATAATGGGTCCGCCAGCCGACAGCGAATAGGCTGTGGAGCCGGTCGGTGTCGCCACGATCAGGCCGTCTGACTGCTGGGAGTTAACAAACTGACCGGCAATAAACAGCTCGAATTCGATCATCTGCGCCGCAGTGCCGGGGTGCAACACCACGTCATTGAGCGCAGTGCCACCAGGCAGCAGATTGCCATCACGGGCAGCTTCAAATTCCAGCATGAAACGGGATTCTTCATGATAGCGACCATCAAGCACGGCGCTGAGTGTGTCTTCGATGTCGTCGGGACGAATGTCGGTGAGAAAGCCCAGCCGGCCCCGGTTGATACCCAGTACCGGCACGTCGTGGTCGACCAGCACCCGGGCCGCATTGAGCATGCTGCCGTCGCCACCAACCACCACCACCAGATCACAGGCTGCACCCAGGTCGGTGCGTGTATAGATGGGCAGCGTGGTGGGTGGCAACAGCTCGGCGGTACTTTGTTCCAGCACGATAGCGAGCTGGCGGGATTGCAGAAACGCAATGAGCCGGGCCAGCGTCTCGACAACCCCGGCATGACCGGGCCGCCCAATCAGGCCAATGTGTTTGAATGTCGCCATAACCCAGTGCCCCAACGGCTGCCAGACGTAAACCAATGCCGGGGGTAGTCGATGCCCCGGGCGTCACGGTTGCGCATAACCGGAACGCTGGCGAGTATAACACGGGGATTGCGGCAGACGATGGCTGAATGCCTGCCGCTGGCCTTCACTCAGGGGGTTGACCGGACATTCACCACCATGGGCTCCAGCGTGTAGATCAGTTCACCGGAATCCAGCAGACGGTAGGCCACAAACAGCACAATGGGCGAGCCGGCCATTTCCGGCAAGGGTTTGAAATTATTGAGGATGTGCAAATACTCGACAGTATTCAGGGATCTGGCGTCATTAAACGCCACCAGCTTGTCGACATCGCCCCGCCAGTCAAACACCTGGCCTTTGTCTGTCAGCTGCACAAAACCCATGCCAGCACTGTTCAGGTCCGCGAGCACATGAAACTGTCCCCGCCGTCCGACATGCGCCGGATCGATATAAAGCTCTGCGCTGATATCCAGCGATTGTGACAGCCCCACGGAGGCGGCGTTGCTGAGCCCCTTGTCAGTGCTGGCAGCGATACCGATATGCGTGGCATTGGGGCTGCCATCCAGTGATCCGACCAGCCTGCCGGGACGGTCGGCAACCCGTGTCGGCATAAAATCTGCTACCTGAAAACGCACCAGATTCAGTGTTCGCACGGCATCGGCGCCAAAGCGTTCATCACGATGGTCAACGCCGCACGGCAAACCTGCACATGTCAGGACCGGGCTGGAAAACAGGGGGATACGCTGGCTGGCGCTGAAGGCGTTGGGATTGGCCATCACGGTGGCAAAACTGTGGTCAACACCATGGCCTGTGGCAAAACTGAAGGTGCCGCCGCCTCCATCTTCGCGATGTGAATGGGTCAACCCCATATTGTGGCCAAATTCATGGGCCAGGACGCTGCTGACGGGACAGTCAATGGCGGCCAGTGAGTAGGCAAATTCGCCATCATCAAACGCAGTCAGATCGCCGTTGGTGCGATACCCGCCCAGATTGGCCAGTCCACACATGGAGGGCTGCGCCGCCAGCGGCCGGAACACTACCGTGAGATCGGCACCATAACGCTGGCGCAGCGCAGCCACATCGGCAAACGCCGGGTGGTCGCCGTAGGTCAACTGCTCAAGCATGGTGTGCATGTCGACCTGGCTGGCCGGATAATTGATGCCACCGTGGTACACCGGTCGCAACGTGATGGCGATACCGCTGTCTTGATAAACCTGATTGGCAACACTGATCAGCTGATTGATGCGCGTGGCGGTGTGGATACCATAAACTGCCTCGGCATCCGGTGTATACAGGGCCATCACGTCAATCACCACGTTACCCAGGCGGTCTACGTGGCTCTGCTCGGCCAGCCGCTGATTAAAGGGGCTGACAGCCTGCTCTGCATCACCCACCACATCATTGACCACGTTGATATGGGCATCATGGCGGACGTCGCCCACCACCACCGTGCTGAGCACTCGCCCAGGCTGCATTCGGGGGCCGACCCTGACAATAAAACTGAAGGACCGACGGGTGCCGGGTGCCAGCGAGCCGCTGATTTCACAGCTGAGCACCGGTTGGGGCGGCGATGACTGCGTTGTCCGGCGCCGGCAGGCGGGGGCGCTGACCAGCTCGGCGTCTTCCAGAATGAAATATACATCGGCATTGAGACGAGGCACGGTCTGACTGCCCTGATTGTCGAACTCTACGACAATCTCGATCTCGGCGGTATTGCCGAGCGTCACCACATCCTGGCTGAACCGCTGACTGATTTGCAGCCCTGCCTGGGCGTCGATTGTCGCCTGGCTTGCTGATCCGGCACCCGGCAACGTCAATGGCGCGGCCTTTCGCTGCCCCCGCAGTTGCTGACGTGGAATGACAAAATCCGACTCAGCGCTGTCGCCCAGCGTGCCACTGGGCTGATAGAGCCAGCCCTGCAGGGTCTGCCTGCCTTCGGCGGCAATCACCCAGCGCTGGTCTTCGATACCCAGATCGGCAAACAGCGCGTTCTCACCAAGCGTCAGCACAAACTGCAGATCGCGGCCGACGTCTACGCCGACACCACGCAACACCCGGTCACCGTTGATATAGGTATCGTCGTGGGTCACGCGACCATGGATGATGTCGAGGGTCTGCTCCCCCGCCAGCCTGATGCCCTGGCCGGGCAGCATGAATTCGAATTCACTGCCTTCCTGCAGGGCGAGCACATCGGACCGGGCAAAGCTCACCGGCTCCGCTGCCGTTGTGGCAAGAGGTCGCGGCGGCCAGTCGGCCTGGCTTCCCTGCGCGGGCGTTGTCCACAAACCTGTCAGCAGCAGCCCGAGCAGTAGCCGGCCCGGCAGTGACCGGCGTGCGTTCTGAAGTCTTTGTAAAACCTGCATAAGTCTACACTTGAGAGCATCAACGGCGTACAGCATACCTTGCCGTGGGAAATTTTACCACACGCATATCAAACCGGCCGCAAACCACCGGTGTGCAAGACCAGAATGCGGCTGCCGGGGGCATACAGACCGGCACTGATGCGCTGATACAGGCCGTGCAGCAGCTTGCCGGTATAGACCGGCTCCAGCGGTATTTTCTGCACCCGGCTAAAATACGCAACAAAATGACGCAGATCCTGTCCGACCCGGGCATAACCCCCACCGTGATAGGCGGTCTCCAGCGACCAGTCGGCATCGCTCGTGGACGAGCCCACACGCGCCAGCCAGCGACGGATATCTGCGCGCAGGAAGTCAGCTCCTTTGAGCACAGCAAAACCGCGGACGAATGCTGAAACCGGCTTTGTGCATCCGGATGCCGGATCGGGCGGCAGATGCCGGAGCCCACTCACCAGACCCGCAAGCGTGGTGCCGGTGCCGCAGGCCAGTGCAATTTCACAACCGTGAAGATCAGGAACCCGGGCCGCCAGCTCGGTGGCCATGTCCTGACAACCCCGCACACCCGCTTCATTGGCACCGCCTTCAGGGATCAGGTAAAACGGCCCGTACTGCTTGCGCAGCTGAGCGAGAAAGTCCTGGTCGCCGCGACGCCGATAGTCGCTACGGCTCACCGGTATCAGTTGCATGCCCTGGTCCCGGGCAAACGCCAGCGTGGCATTCAGTGGTGTCACCAGCTCGCCGCGGATGATGCCAATGGTGTCAAGCCCGGCCTCGGCGCCAGCGCCCGCCAGCGCATAGAGGTGGTTGGAGTAGGCCCCGCCGAAACTGAGCAACCGGCTGGCACCCTGCTCCCGGGCCAGCGCCAGGTTGTGCTGCAACTTGTACCACTTGTTGCCGCCCACGACCGGGTGCGCCAGATCAAAGCGGACCATGCGCAAACTGACCTGGTGCGCGCGCAGGAAACCGTCGTGAACGGGCTGAACGCAGATTTGACTGTTGTTTAGCATGGGGCACTACAGCAGGCGTCGTGGAATGCATGCATTGTCATCGTTTCCCGATAGGATCACAATGTCAGTGTCAGTGTTTCGAATCGTGTCGACCCATTCTCTGAAAAGGATAATTCAGGAGACAACACCATGCGAAAGCAGATGCAGTACTGGCTCGGGCCCCGGCGCCCATGGTTGTGGATACTACTGGCGTTGCTGTTGTACACCCTGGGCGGCTTTATCGTTGCGCCCTGGCTGGTTGAGCGGCAAATGGTCAACATCTCTGCCGAACGCGCGGGGCTGAACACCTCGATCGACAATATCGACATCAACCCGCTTACGCTCACCCTCACAATGGAAGGCCTGGACGTCACCGACCGTGAGAACGAGCCGCTGCTGTCGCTTGAGCGGTTGTTTGTTAACTTTGAACTGGGCAGCCTCTGGCACCGGGCATGGACTTTTGACCAGTTCCATGCAGACGCCCTGCATGTCGCTGTGGAGCGATTCAGCGACGGCGACACCAATATCGGTACGGTCGCCGAACGCTGGACGGCGGCAGAGCAGGCACCCGAACCACAGGAGGAAGACAGTGGCGGGCCCGTGCGGCTGGTCATTGCGGACCTGCAGGTAAATTCTTCGACGCTGTCGTTGGTAGACCACGTACCCGAAGAGCGCTTCGAAACACGGGTTGAGGCATTTGATCTGGTAATCCGCAACCTCAGTACCTTGCCGGACGACACTGCCGGTCAGAACCTGACACTGACAATGGACAATGGTGCTGTGCTCAGCTGGGACGGGACTTCTTCACTGTATCCGTTGCACTCACAAGGCCGGATTACCCTGCAGGGCGCGTACCCGCAGTTGGTCTATGAGTATTTCCAGGACCGGTTGCCGTTCGATATAAACGGCAGCGAGCTCGACGCGGAATTTGAGTATCGCGTGGGCACTGACGCTGAAGGCATGCTGTCAGCGGACATCACGGATGCCGGATTAGCCTTGCTGGATATCGTGATTTCCGACCGGGACAGCGGTGCGCAACTGCTCAGCCTGCCCGAACTCAGCGTTGAAAACGGCGAACTGCACTGGCCCGCCAACACTGTTCACGTGGAAAACATTCACCTGCGGGGGACTGAACTCTATCCGGTGCGGGAACAGGATGGCACCCTCAATTTTGTCAGTGTGATCGAGGCCTTTCCGGTTGAAGGTGAGCCGGTAGCAAGTGAGGCTGACGCAGGAGAGGCGAACGAGGCCTCACCCTGGCGTCTCAGCGTGGCAGAGCTTGCGCTCGAAGACTGGGAAGTCAATTTTAACGACCAGGTGCCGGATCAGCCCGCGATGATCGAGCTGGGCCTGGATGCCACAATCACGGATATCAGTACCGTCCCGGATGCCGTGATGCAACTCGAATCAAGCATTGACGTCACCAGCGGTGGCATGGTGTCCCTGAGCGGCACAGTGGTGGCCCTGCCGCAATTTCAGCTCGACAGCGAACTTGCGCTGGAAGACCTTGCCCTTGGCGTCCTGCAGCCCTATATCACCCCGTTTGCCAACCTCGCTATCGACCAGGGACGTCTGGGCCTGGACGGCAGCGTGACGGCAAGCCTTGATAGCCAGAGCTACCGGGGTGATGCATCAGTCAGCGAGCTGTCATTGACTGACACGGTGGAAGACGAGTTGCTGCTCAGTGTCGATACACTGCAGATCAACAGCATTGCGTTACAGAACGGAGAAGAGGCATCACTGGAAGTGGACGAGGTCAGGATCCTGTCGCCTTATGCCAACGTGGTGATCGAACAGGACCGCAGCACCAATATCGGACGTGTCATGGTGACTTCGGAGGCGGATGACAACGCCCCGACCGCCCGTGCCGGGGAGGAAGACGCGGCAGATCAGCCCATGGCAGTCCTGGTGGACAGCATTGTGCTGGATTCGGCACGTGTCGATTTCGAGGACAAGTCGCTGCCTCTGCCCTTCTCCGTGTCCATTGACACATTGGAGGGCAATGTCTCGGCACTGTCTACACGCTCTCAACAACCGGCGACCATCGATTTTGAAGGCCAGGTTGGCGAGTTCGGCGCGGTGACTGTTGCCGGCGAACTGCGGCCGCTGGCCTACGCCGAAAATACTCAGGTGCAGTTGTTATTCAACAACATCAATATGCCGACGCTGTCTCCCTATGTGGCCGAATTCGCCGGCCGGGAGATTGACGGGGGTCGACTGGACGCTGACCTTTCCTATCGCATCGAAGATGAACAGCTAAACGGGAGCAATGAGCTGGTCATGCGCGATCTGCAACTGGGGGAAACAGTGCCCAATCCCGATGCGATGGATGTCCCGCTCGGGCTGGCGGTGGCGCTGTTGCAGGATGGTGACGGTGTCATCAATCTGGATATACCGGTGTCTGGTGATGTCGGCAGTCCCGAGTTCGATATCGCCGAGGTGATCGGTGATGCGGCGACGGGTATTCTGCGCAATATTGTCACCTCACCTTTCCGCTTCCTGTCGGGTCTGTTCGGCTCCGATGACGACGAAGACATGGCGGTGGTCGGATTCCCACCCGGAAGCAGCGATGTGGCACCGCCAGAGCGGCAACAGTTGCGCGACCTGGCCGGAGCACTTGAACAACGCCCGCAACTGCAGCTCCAGGTACCGGCGGTCTATGCAACACAGGCCGATACCGAGGCGCTGGCGCAACGACTATTGACGCAGAGTGTCGAAGAGCGCATGAGCGGCCCGCTCGAGCCGGAGCAGGAAGAAATGAGCGCCAGCACCAGGCGTGTGCTGGTGCTTGAGGAGATGATGCTCTCGCAGGGGCTGGCCGTTGAGCAAGGTGGCGCGGAGGACACTTCCGGCGCTGACCCCTCAGAAACGGCAGATGGCCCGGTGTCGCTGGCGATGCTGCGTCTGGGCCACCTGATGCCTGCACAGGAAAACGAAGAGGCCAGACTGGATGAACCGGCCTACGCAAATACGCTGCGCACCCGTCTGTTGGCGGAACAGTCAGTACCCCCGGGCGAGCTCGAAGCTCTGGCGCGACAGCGCGCCGAGCAGGTGCTGACCATCATCTCCGATGCCCGACCGGCGCTGGGCACCAGGGTGGATCTGATGGAGGTAGCGGAAACCACGCTGAACGAAAACGGACAGGTGACGATGGCGCTCGAACTTGGCATAGATGGTTAAACGTGCCGGCCCGAGAGGTGGCAGGGTGACAGGTGGCAGGTGACACTTGCCACCTACAACTGTTTACGCACCAGATTCGACATTGCTTCCTTGCAGCGGGACAAAAATCCGCGGCTCTGCCATTGTTCGTAACTGCAGCGCACACTGCGCTCACAATTCTGAGCGAATATGCGTCTGTGCTGCGCCGCAAATTCTTCGCTAAAGACGTTTACAATAACTTCGTCATTGAGAGAAAACGAGCGATTATCAAAATTCGCCGAGCCGATGATGACCCAATTATCATCAACTATTGTGGCCTTGGCATGCAGCATCGTCGGCTGATAGATATGGATACGGACGCCGGCACGCAGCAGCTTGCCCCAACATGATATGGAACTGTAGCGCACTACGGCTGAATCAGTGTGGGGACCGGGCACCATGACATCTATGCGTATGCCGCGCTCTACCGCAGCAATCAGGGAGGCAATGGTGGTGTCGTCCGGAACAAAATACGCCGTGATTATGATTAACGACTCGGTTGCCGTGTTAATGGCGTGCTGGAACAGCAGATAAATAAGCTCGCTGCCCCGGCGTGGAGAACTGCTCATCACTTGCGCCGCGACCGTCTGCTGGTCGGTTCGAGGCGGCGGTGCATTGACGTCAGGTGATTGCGCACGTTGCTGCACTACCTCCGCCCACACCTCATGGAAGGCCTCGCAAAGATCACGCACCACAGGCCCGGTGATGCGGTAATGGAGGTCGTACCACTCGTCCGGTGAGCGCGCATCCCCCAGCCATTCCTGCGCGATTCCCACGCCGCCGGTAAATGCCACCTTCCTGTCAACCACCAGAATCTTGCGATGGGTTCGGTAGTTCATGCGATCAAGTTGCCACCAGCGCAGGGGATTGAAATAACGGACAGTCACTCCGGCTTCACGCATTTGCGCAATCAGGCTTTGCTCCATCTTGTGCGCGCCCCACCAGTCCAGGAGGACAAGCACCTTCACCCCACGCCGGGCGGCATCAGCGAGCGCCGTGGCAAATTGCACAGCGATTTCGCCAGACCAGTAGATAAATGTCTCAAAACAGATCTCCTCCTGTGCGTCAGAAATTGCCTGAAGCATGGGAGGGAAAATCCGGTCGCCGTTGACCAGCGTGTCAATGTGATGCCCAAATTCAAACGGTCGCTCGACAAGCTCACTGAGCCTCTCATTTAGCAATGGCTGCGGCGAATCTTCGGGCTCCTGCTTTTCCATCTTGTCCTGCCCGTTTTCTATTTTGTCCGCCGCCATCCCGCTGACCATAGCCGACCACACGTCGTGGAATGCGTTTCAACTACAAGGGTATGGCGGCGTGACATGAACTGCATGGATTATCGAAGCTCGGGATCGTCCTCGTCGTCGTCCGGCAAGTCAACATCGACCGTAGGCACTTCAACCTCAGTCGTGCCGACATCGACATCGGGACCGTCGACATCGTATTCGGGCATATTGCCTCCCGATACATCGACATCAGGCATCTCCCCTTCTTCGACCTGCTCGACGTCGCAGCCGGCGGTGACCAGAAAGGCAGTGAACATTGTTGCGGCAAGTGTCAGTCGTGACAATTTCATTTTACAGTCTCCTTATTCAACTCCCACTATCCAGGGGCCATATAAAAAGTGCCCTGCTTGTGGCAGTCAAATTCCTTTGGTGATTGTTATCCCTGGACAGTATTGCCCCTTCTCAATCACGCCTGTCCGTTATCGGGACGTCCTTCTACCTGTAAGTTTGAAGGATGACATTTAGTCATCGTCTGGAAAAGGGTAACACAGGCTGACCACGATCCGCAGCCCTGGCATAGACAACGGCCCGTAGACGACAGGCAAACATCCAGATGCACGGCATCCGTTCAGGATCAGGAAAATTTTGGGAAATCAGCAGGATGGAGTAGGCAGAAATAAAAAAGCCCTTGGGGAACAAGGGCTTTTTTGTCACAAATAATGGCGGACCGGACGAGACTCGAACTCGCGACCTCCGGCGTGACAGGCCGGCATTCTAACCAACTGAACTACCGGTCCACGGTAGCGCAACACTTTAACATCAAATGACGTCAGCAACGAGCCATTTGTTGGTGGGTTGTGAGGGATTTGAACCCCCGACATTCGCCTTGTAAGGGCGACGCTCTACCAACTGAGCTAACAACCCGCTGTGTTGAGTGACGCGCATTTTACCGACTTGAGCTGACATGTCAAATAAAAAATCATGATTTGCTGATCTCGGCACGGGCGCCTGGCCTGGCTGGCACTGTACAAGTTGCCAGGCCGGCGTTAGACTTGCCAGCCTATGGAAATCTACAAAGAATTTACCTTCGAAGCCGCACACCGTCTGCCTAATGTTCCGGCCGGGCACAAGTGCGCGCGCCTGCATGGGCACTCCTTCCAGGTGACCCTTGTGGTCAGTGGCGAGGTCGGCGAGCACAGTGGCTGGGTGATGGATTTTGGCGACATCAAGAAAGCCTTTAAACCCGTCTGGGAGCAGCTGGACCACCACTACCTGAATGACATCGACGGTCTTGACAACCCCACCAGCGAGAACATATCGCGCTGGATCTGGCAGCAACTGAAACCGCAACTGCCCGCGCTGTGCCGTATCGAGATCCGCGAAACCTGCACCAGCGGCTGCATCTACACCGGCGATTGATAAAAGGGGACGGGGCTTGAATCCCTCCGTCCCCTTTTAGATCCCCTTTTAGATCTTGCCCTTCAACGCCATAAAGTCCTTCGGGCGTCTGACACAGTCCGCTGCAATCAGTCTGCCATCGCGAAAGTACTGCAACACAAAACCCGCCGGATCAGCCGGATCCAGACTGCCTTCAAGCTGTGATTCATCGAACCCGTCAGACAACCCGGTAGACTGCAACTTGATATCAAACTGATCGGACCAGAACCAGGGCGCGACGTCATAAACCTCGTGGCCGCCACAGATATTAATGGCAGCAATACGGGCCTGGTCATTGGCGTTCTGCACCGACTCCAGGCGCACCCGACGCTGATAGCGGCTGTCGGGATAGGAGGCACAGTCTCCCGCAGCGTAGATGTCCGCATCGCTGGTACGGCAGTATTCATCAACATAAATGCCGTTTTCGATGCGCAGACCGGCGTCCTGCGCCAGCCCGGTTTCCGGCGTCACGCCAATGCCCACGATGACGATATCGGCGGGATAGTTTGAGCCATCCGCGCAGCTGACCGAGTCTACCGTGTGCTTGCCATTGATGCCGATCACTTCCGCATTGCAGATAATTTCCACGCCATAGGAGCGATGCAGATCGGTAAAATACTGTGACACCTGCTCACCGGTGACACGCTGCAGCACCCGTTCGGCGCGCTCCAGCACAGTGACCTGCAGGCCAAGTTGGGTCATCACCGCAGCGGCTTCCAGGCCAATATACCCGGCGCCTATCACCACTGCTCGCTGCCTGCCCTGCAAGTGCTGCCTGATGGTCTCAACGTCGGCATAGCTGCGCAGATAACACACCCCGTCAAGGCCATCGCCCAACGGTAATTTGATGGGCCTGGCGCCGGTGCACAGTGCCAGTTTGTCATAGGTCAGTGTCTCGCCGTCGGCCAGCACAATGTTTTTCTGATCGGGCACAATCCGTTGCACCGTCGTCGCCAGACGCAGCGTGACAGCGTTGCTGGTGTACATGGCAGGCGGGCGCAGCAGGATATTGTCCAGCGTTTTGCTGCCGGCCATCACAGTTTTTGACAGTGGCGGCCGGTGATACGGTAACTCAGCCTCGGCGCCTATCAGCACAATCTCGCCGGCCCAGCCGTTCTTGCGCAGGTTCACGGCCAATTGCGAACCGGCGTGACTTGCACCAATAATGACGCAGCGGGCATCGCTGCTGCTGTCCTTGAGGGTCAGGGAATCACTCATGAGTTACTCCACCCGCCAGTCAATGGGGGTCTTGTTATGTTGCTGTAACCAGGCATTGGTTCTGGAAAAATGCTGGTTGCCGAAAAAGCCGCGATGGGCGGACAACGGTGAGGGGTGCGGTGACTGCAACACCAGATGCCGGTTTCGATCAATCATTGCGCCCTTGCGCTGGGCGTAGCTACCCCAAAGCAGGAATACCAGATTGTCGCCGTGTTCATTCAACAGGCTGATCACTCTGTCGGTGAATATTTCCCAGCCTTTGCCTTGATGCGAGGCAGCCTGCCCGGCCGCCACCGTCAATACTGAATTGAGCAACAGCACCCCCTGCTGTGCCCAGGCATCCAGACACCCGCTACGTGGCACAGGCAGACCCAGATCTGCGTGAATTTCCTTGCAGATGTTCTGCAGCGACGGTGGCAAGGGCACACCGGGGCGCACCGAGAAACACAAACCATGTGCCTGGCCAGGGCCATGGTAGGGGTCCTGGCCGAGAATGACGACTTTGACCTGATCGAACGGCGTGCTGTTCAGTGCGTTAAAGATGTCGGCGCCCGCCGGATAAATCTGTTTGCCCTGCTCCCTTTCGGCCTGCAAAAAGCGGCGCAATGCCTGCATGTAGTCCAACTCGAACTGATCGGCCAGTAACGCCTTCCAGGAGGGTTCCAGCTGGATATCACGAGGCATTGGTTACGACTCTTTTACCGGCCGCATATGTGGGAACAGCAGCACGTCCTTGATTGATGGCGCATCGGTAAACAGCATCACCAGGCGATCAATACCGATGCCCTCACCTGCCGTGGGTGGCATGCCATATTCCAGCGCGGTAATGTAGTCAGCATCGTAATGCATGGCCTCATCGTCGCCGGCATCCTTCTGCTCGACCTGTTCACGGAAACGCGCGGCCTGATCTTCGGCATCATTCAGTTCCGAGAAGCCGTTGGCCAGTTCACGACCACCAATCATCAGCTCAAACCGATCGGTGACTTCCGGGTTATTGTCATTGCGCCGCGCCAGTGGCGACACTTCCGTGGGGTATTCGGTGATAAACGTGGGTTGCAGCAGATGATGCTCGACCTTTTCATCAAAGATTTCCATCACGATGCGACCGACGCCCCAGCCTGCCTCCGGTTTGATGCCAAAGGACCGCGCCAGGGCAACGGCAGCTTCGCGGGTTTCCAGTTGCTCCGCCTTGACCTCGGGGCAGTACTTCAGAATGGAGTCCTTCACCGGCAGCCGCGTAAACGGCTGGGCAAAGTCGATCTCCAGGCCCTGATAGGTCAGTTTTGTAGTACCCAGCACTTCCAGCGCGATGGTGCGAAACATGTCTTCGGTAAAATCCATCAGATCATGGTAGTCGGCATAGGCCTGATAAAACTCCACCATGGTGAATTCGGGGTTGTGCCGTGTGGAAAGACCTTCGTTGCGGAAGTTGCGGTTGATCTCGAACACCCGCTCAAAGCCCCCCACCACGAGACGCTTCAGATACAGCTCCGGCGCAATGCGCAGATACATGGTCTGGTCCAGCGCGTTGTGATGGGTAACAAAGGGCTTGGCCGTGGCACCGCCGGGGATAAGCTGCATCATCGGCGTTTCCACTTCCATGAACTGGTGCGCCTGAAAATAGTTGCGCATGCTGTTGACCAGTTTTGAACGCAGCATAAACGTGCGACGCGACTCCTCATTGGCGATCAGGTCCACATAACGCTGGCGATAACGCACTTCGGTATCCGACAGGCCTTTCCATTTATCGGGCAGCGGGCGCAGGGCCTTGGTCAGCAGCTGCAGCGAATTCACGTTGACAGTCAGCTCGCCTTTGCCGGTGCGGAATACCTCACCCTCAACGCCGACGATATCACCCAGGTCCAGACTCTTGATCTCTTCCATCTGTTCGGGTGACAGGGCTTTGTGATTGACATACAGCTGCAGGGCATCGCTGGCGTCCTGGATCACCGAGAACGGGCCACGCTGACGCACCAGACGACCGGCCACCTTGACCTGTCGACCGAGCTTTTCCAGGTCTTCGCGCGTGGTATCGGCAAACTCAGTGTGAATGTCGCTGGCCCGCGTATCGCGCCGGAAATCATTGGGAAACGCGTTGCGTTTGGCCTGAATGGCATGCAACTTGTCACGACGTTGGGCGATCAGCTTGTTTTCTTCCTGCGCATTGAGGGCCTGGTCGGCGCCGGTGGTCGCGGTCTGCTCGTTACTGGTGGTCATCTGATCACAATCCCATTTTTAAACTGGCTTCGATAAAACGGTCCAGGTCGCCATTAAGTACGGCCCCGGTATTGGTGTTCTCGACATTGGTGCGCAGGTCCTTGATACGGGACTGATCCAGTACATAGGAACGGATCTGGCTACCCCAACCGATGTCGGATTTCTCGGCTTCCACGGCCTGCGCCTCTTCCTTGCGTTTGAGTTCTTCCAGCTCGTAAAGCTTGGCTTTCAATTGCTTGATGGCCTGATCCTTGTTTTTGTGTTGTGAACGCTGGTTCTGACACTGCACCACAATGCCGGTGGGTTCGTGCGTCAGGCGTATGGCCGAGTCAGTGGTGTTGACGTGCTGACCACCGGCGCCGCTGGAGCGGAAGGTGTCCACACGTACCTGCGACATGTCCAGATCAATCTCAATGTCATCATCAATTTCCGGCGACACAAACACTGAGCTGAATGAAGTGTGGCGTCGATTGCCGGAATCATAGGGCGATTTACGGACCAGTCGGTGGACACCGGTTTCGGTGCGCAGCCAGCCGAATGCATACTCACCGCCAAAGTGCAGGGTCGCGCCCTTTATGCCGGCGACCTCGCCCGACGACACGTCCATGACCTCAACATCAAATCCTTTATCTTCGCCCCAACGCATGTACATGCGCATCAGCATTTCGGCCCAGTCCTGGGCTTCGGTGCCACCAGAACCGGCCTGAATCTCAAGATAGGCGCCATTGGCGTCCATCTTGCCCGAGAACATGCGACGGAATTCCAGCCCATTGAGTTCCGTCTCCAGCGCCTTGAGTTCGGATTCCACTTCTGCCAGCAGATCGGTGTCATTTTCTTCCCTGGCCAGCTGCAACAACTCACTGTTGTCGGCCAGGCCGGTATACAGCCGATCGATGGTGCCAACTACATTCTCCAGGCTCGATCGCTCACGACCCAGCGCCTGCGCCAGTTCGGGGTTATCCCAGACTGTGGACTCGCCCAGTTCCAGTTCGACCTCGGTCAGCCGATCCTTTTTGGTATCGTAGTCAAAGATACCCCCTGAGCGTATCGGTACGCTCGGTGAAGTCTTTGATTTTATGGAGTAATGGGCTAATTTCCATGGTATATCCTGTTAGAACGCGGTCAGAACGCAGATCGAAGTGCGGGCAAAAATCACAAGAGCGGCATTTTACACCACTCAGCCGCGTATTTCACACGGCGACTGCAACACGTGCAAATACGGTACAATCGCCGGCATGAAACAACCCAGTGATATTCACAACGCCAATATTACCTGGCAGGACGACGGCGCGCCCTATTCTCCGGATTACGACGATGTGTATTTCTCACGCCAAGGTGGCCTGGCGGAAACCCATCATGTTTTCCTCCGTGCCAACGATCTGCAGGCCAGGTGGCTGGCAGCCGAACAGCACGCGGGGGCGGGCGTTTTCACCATCGCGGAGCTGGGCTTCGGCACTGGCCTGAACTTCCTGAGCTGCTGGCAGCTGTGGCAACAGACTGGGTGCCAGCGTCTGCGCCTGCATTTTATCAGCTGCGAAAAGCACCCGCTGAGTCGGGACGCCCTGCGTCAGGCCCTGTCACAGTGGCCTGAACTCGCCGAGCTGAGTGTACATCTGCTGGCACACTACCCGGACCATAGCGGCGGCTATCACCGCCTGTTGTTGCGCGCCGGCAGCAAGCAGACACACAGCGTGGTACTGGACCTGTACTACGGCGATGCGCTGGCCATGCTACAACAACAATCGAGCCCGCAGGCACGTGTTGATGCCTGGTTTCTGGATGGCTTCAGCCCGGCGCACAATCCGGCGCTGTGGAGCGAAGATATCCTTCACAGCATTGATCGGCTCAGCCGGCCGGGCACAACGCTAAGCAGCTACAGTGTCACCGGTCGTGTGGTCAGGGCGCTGCGCGAACTGGATTTTGCCGTCGAGAAACGCCAGGGTTTTGGACCTAAACGCCAGATGCTGTTTGCCTGCAAACAGGGAGACGCCAGGCAGATACAAGGGGCCGGTGATCAGCAGGCGGTGGTGGTCGGCGCCGGGCTGGCTGGCGCGACTGCCGCCAGGGCGCTGGCGGAGCGCGGCGTAGCTGTCACGGTACTGGAACAGGCCGATGATATCGCCCGGGGGGCATCAGGCAATGCCCAGGCGGTTGTACAGATGCGTCTGAACAAGCAGGCCGACACCCACTGGCAGTTTCACCTGCACAGCTATCTGTTTGCCCTGAGTTATTACGCCGATCTGGCCAGTATCAGTGACAACGCCGTCGAATGGCACGCCTGCGGCGTGCTGACCCTGGACAGTGCCTACACCAATACGCGGCATCAGACCGGCGCCACGGTTCCGGCCGAGGCCAACGAACCGTATGCGCACTACCCGACACAGCTGCTGCGCCGGGTGGCAGCCGGGCAGACCCGGGCGGTCGCTGGCATCCATTTGCCCGAGGACGGTTACCTGCAGCCACTGGGCGGCTGGCTGAACCCGGCCGCCACCTGCCGCGTATGCCTTGATCATCCACTGATCACGGTGCGCCGTGGCATCCGTGTTGAGGACATTGTGCATCACGGTGGCCGCTGGCAAACCCTCGACAGTCGCGGCCAGCAAATCAGTGACAGCAATATTCTGGTGATCGCCAACAGTTACGCGGCGCGAGAATTCCGGCTGACTGCCGCCTACCCGGTCGCACCGTTGCGCGGACAGGTCACTGAGCTGGCGGCCAGTGATCAAAGCTCTACCCTCAGGATGGTGGTCTGCAGTGAAAGATACCTGGCGCCTAAAAGCAGCAAGGGACAGCATTGTATAGGCGCCAGTTACGTCAAGGGCAACGTTGACACGCAGCTGAGCACTGAAGAACAGGACGGGAATCTGGAAAAATCAGCGGTGATTCGGGAACAGCTGCAGCTTGAGGCGCCAGCCGAATTACTTGGCCGGGCCAGCATCCGCGGCAGCTCGGGTGACTATATGCCCATTGCCGGCGCCGTGCCTGACCCGGACCTGCCGGAAACCCGCTACGGGAGCACACAACATGTGCCAGCGCAGGGTGCCGCGCAGGCGCTACCTGACCCGGCCCTGTTACCGGGGCTTTATATCTCGACGGGTCATGGCTCACACGGCACGGCAAGCTGCCCGATTGTGGCGGAGCATATCGCCTGTCTGGCGCTGGCGGAAGCCAGCCCCCTGCCCGCCCCTCTGGCTGATTGCATCGCGCCGATGCGCTTTATCCGCCGTCAGCGACGCAAACAGCTGAAGCGTCGCTGAATCAGGATTGGAAAAAGCGCCCGACTGCACGGGCCAGATACCAGGCGTCGTCGCTGCCTGCCAGCTCACGAATCGAATGCATACCGTAGGTGGGCACACCGATATCGATGGTTTCGACACCCAGCCCGGCGGCGGTGACGGGACCAATGGTACTGCCGCAACCCATGTCGCTGCGCACCACAAATGACTGCACCGGAATATCAGCCTGTTCGCATAACGATTTGAACAGCGCGGTCGTGCGGCTGTTGGTGGCGTAGCGCTGATTGGCATTCACCTTGATCACCGGCCCCTGATTCAGCAACGGGCCATGATTGTTGTCATGTTTGTCTGCGAAGTTGGGATGCAGGCCGTGGGCGTTATCGATGGACAGAAACAGTGAACGTCGGGTCATGCGCTCTACCGCCTCAGCGGCATCGCCGCTACTCAGCTGGGCACTGATACGCGCCAGTACAGAACGCAGAAAAGGACCCTGGGCACCGCAGGCAGAGTTGCTGCCCACTTCCTCATGATCATTGCACACCAGCAGGTTAAATCCGCTGGCCGCAGGCTGCCGGTCGGCCAGCAGTGCCTGCTGACCGACATAACAGCTCAGCAGATTATCGAGCCTTGCAGAGGCGACGAAATCTTCGTTCAGCCCGACCATGGCCGGCGCCTGGGTATCATAAAAATACAACTCGTGGGCGAGTATACTGTCCACATTGTCGATGCCCTGCTGTTCTTGCAGCGCGGTGATTATCCATTGGTTAAAATCGAAGTCGGCGGCTGAGGTCTGCAGCGCCAGCACCGGTGGCAGATCCTTCTGGGCATTGATGGTGCGGTTGCTGTTGGCTTCCCGATCCAGATGGATGGCCAGGCTGGGCACCGTCGCTAACGGCCGCTGCCAGTTCAGCAAGGCAGAAGCCAGCGAACCGTCGCTGCATCTGAACTCTACCCGACCTGCCAGTGACAGATCGCGATCAAACCAGGGTGCCAGCAGTGCGCCACCATAGACTTCCACGGCGAACTGCAGCGCCCCGCCGGTTTGCGGATTGACGGGCATCACGGCATTGGGTTTAAGCTTCAGGCACGGACTGTCGGTATGAGCACCGCTCATCCGGAATCCGCATTCGGCCGGATCTCCCTGACCCAGGGTGAAGGCGATTATGGATGAACCATTACGCTGCACGATATAACGCCCACCTGGTTTGAGGCGCCAGGTATCTTCCTCATGCAGGATTTCAAAGCCGGCCTCACGCAAGGTTGACTGCATGGTCTGTACGGCATGAAACGGTGTAGGTGACTGCTGCAGAAACTGCAGCAGTCCTTCATTAAATGAAACTTTTTCCACAATAGTCCTGTGCCCTGGGGCAATACGCTAATGGCTGCCTCGCAAACCCGAGATCAGGGATTGACCTCAAGGAGCTCGACGTCAAAAATCAAGGTTGAATGTGGCGGAATGGGGCCCGAACCGCCGGGACCATAAGCCAGATCCGAGGGAATGAACAGGCGCCACTTGTCACCCGGCTTCATCAGTTGCAGTGCTTCCGTCCAGCCCGGGATGACCTGGTTCAGCACAAACTGGGCCGGCTCGCCGCGCTCTATGGAGCTATCAAACACCTCACCATTGATGAAGCGGCCTTCGTAGTGGGCCAGCACTGAATCGGTGGGTCCAGGCGAGGTGCCGCTGCTGTCACCGGACTCCAGTACCATGTACTGTAACCCGGAATCGGTGGTGGCCACGCCTTCAACCTGGGCATTGTCGACCAGGAAGGATTCACTTTCAGCGCGCAACGCGTCCTGCTCGGCCTGCGCACGGTCCATCAGCTGTTGCTGAAAATTGGTCAGCGCCTGCATCATCTGCTCTTCGCTCAGTTGCGGCTCGCCGGTCATGATATCGTTGAAGCCCGCAATAAAAGCGTCCATATCAATGTCGGCCGCCAGACCCTGCATCACCAGCCCCTGGCCAATATTGACACCAACACTGTAGCTGATCTGTGTGCGTTCATCGGTCAGATCCAGATCCTGTGCCTGCACAGAACCCCCCAATACAGCCAGCGACACCGCCAGGCTGAGGCCTGAGGCACGAATACTTTTCATAGTCTTGTCCTGTTTCGGTAAGAAATTCAATTAACGGCCAGCATACTAAACCTGTCTCTTATACACATCTCCGAGCCCACGAGACAGGCAGAAATCTCG
>OLID01000272.1_pt1 | contig 27241 bp, 19 predicted proteins | sample 1609361 | NCBI WGS metagenome assembly OLID01 (sample SAMN05416778, study PRJEB24817) | seawater metagenome | isolation source: Sea water | place: Canada:Atlantic | collected 2013-07
CACAGAGTAGATCGTCGGCAGCGTCAGATGTGTATAAGAGACAGCTTCTAAACTTTCTTTACTTAGTTTTTCTTCAAAAGCAGCATACTCTTCACGCTGCAATTCCATTTGCGCTTTTATTCTTCTTAAATCGCGCTCTTTTTTTGAGTTTTTTAGCGTATTTTTTTTCTCTTTAATATCAATTTTAGCCTTTTCTGTTTCTTGAATAAGCTTTTCTTTTAACTCTAAATAGTCAACATCATTTTCTAAGATTTCAATTTGATTGTTGATGCTGTTCAGTAATTCTTCTTCTTTTAAGAAATAAGAATCTTTGGTTAGCATATTAAAAACTGGCGGAACAAACTTTTTATGTCTATTTGTTTCAGCTAATTTGCCTGAAACAGCGGCAATATATCCAATTTCTTTTTTAGAGTTTTCAACCACTAAAACTCCAAACATTTTACCAATAATCAATCCTTTTTTTAATGGTTCTAATCCGAAGTTATGTTTAAAGTCAGTTTGTGACTCTAGATAATTTTGCAATTCTTTTGCCGCAATTTTACATAGCTGATGAGGTTCGTAATAAAACGGAAACGTAAACTTTGTTGGAAGTTTAATTTCATCAATTGGCGAAGTAAAATGTTGAAAATAAGGTAGCAAAAGATCAGGATATTTTTCACAAAGATAGTTTTATTAACCTCTTTTTATAAATTTTATTTATGGAGATATAATAAGATAATTGCCAATTTAACATTTTTTTGTTTAATTATTTATTATATTTGTTAAACAAAATAACATTAAATAATATAGTTATGAAGTATAAATTATTAATAAGCAGTGTTTTAGCTTATTTTTTCCTGTTTACTTTTAATACAGAGAAAAGCGATAAATCTAACGATTTTCAAGGAAAAGCATATTATATGTCTAAATCTACGATGGATTTAGGGAATTTTGGAGCAAGATTTAGTGAAGCACAGAAAAAACAAATCATGGCTAGGATGAAAGGACGTCTTGAAAAGAAATTTGTCTTAACATTTAATAAGCAAGAGTCGATGTTTTATGAAGAGTCAAAATTAGACGCAGTTTCTGGAGCTACAGATTCTTGGGGGAAAAACTTTGCACAAGGAGATCAATACAAAAACACAAAAAACAACGAGCAGATTCAAAATCAAGAATTTTATGGTAAAAACTTCTTAGTTAAAGATGTTTTGCAACCGATAAAATGGGAAATGTCTGCAGAAACAAAAAAAATAGGGAAGTACATCAGTTATAAAGCAACTGCTACGATACCTACTAACGACCTTACCTGGTATTCTTTTTCTTGGGACAGAGTTAGTAATGATGCTAATAAAGGTGAGAAGAAAGAAGTTAAGATGACAAATATTGAAGCTTGGTATTCTCCTCAAATCCCGGTTAGCCATGGTCCTTCAGAATATTGGGGATTACCAGGTTTAATTTTAGAAGTAAGTGCAGGTGATACAACATTATTATGTTATGAAATCGTAATGAATCCTGAAAAGAAATTAGAAATTAAAGCGCCAAAAAAAGGAAAAAAAGTTACGAAAACTGAGTATCAAAAAATCATTTCAACTAAAATGAAAGAGTTTAGAGAAAATAGAACTGGGAGAAGGTAGTATTTTAACGATATATTTAATCACAAAAAAACACACAATGAAAATTTTTATTTTAAAATGGTACCCAATTATTTTAGCATTCACCTGTTTATTGTATTCAGTTGGGCTCGGAATCTTAGGTATGACAGAAGAAGCACAATATTCAGCACATTGGCCTGGTACAATACTATTATTTGCAATAGCAATTAGACAAAGAAGAAAACCATGAATATAGGATTTTTAATAGTAGGTGCTTTAATATTCGCAATATATATGGGATTAACTATATGGAATATAATCTACTCAAACCGGAAACAAAAAGAAGAAAACTACCCAGATAAGAAGTGAAATCTAGTTTTGAGTTTTACAACGAATATTGAAACTAATTTTAATTTCAACTTACTGAATATTATTTCTTTTACCAACTCGCAGTTGGATAAAATAATAAATCATTTGGATCATTCTTTTATAAACATTGAAGATACTAATTAAATAAAAAGCGAATTTACTTCGCTTTTTATTTATCAACGATACACGTTGTTTAGCCAGTTTATTTTTCACGAATATTTTTAATCATTTCTTTTGCGTTTGAATTGGTTGGATTTAATTCTAACGCTTTTTTATAATTTACTAATGCCAAATCATTATTTCCATTAAGGTAATAAGCTTCGCCAATACTATCGTATCCATTTGCTGAGTTTGGGAATTCTGAAATAAGCAATTTGAAAATCTTAATTGCATCCTCTATTTGATGTTTCTCAATTAGCTTATAACCAACTCGATTTAGTTCACTCTCGTTTGAAAAATTATATGTATCTGGAAAGTTCTCTTTTAAATCTTTATAAAACTGTATTCCTTCATTTACATTGTCATAACATTTTTGTCTTATGGTAAGGTAAACAGATTTTTGTGGAATTGAAAAAGCGTTTCCTTTTGTAATGTTCTCAATAGATTCAGCAATTTCTCTTAATTTAAAATTTTTATTGTTAGTCATTAAAACTATTGATAAATCCTCTTTTACATTATAATGGATAAAAGATTCATAATTGAAAGATGACCCTTGGTGTTGATGAATACTTAATTTATCATTCTCAAATTTACCAACACCTAATGCAGATTCACTGCTCTTAGAATATGAATCGAATAATTGCGCTAAAGATTCTTTAGAAATTAACTTTCCTGAATGTAAACTTCCAATCCAATTACGCATATCACTTAAAGTAGGATGAACCCAACCTGTAATTTCAATATCCATTGGTTTGTCATTTATAAAATCATTATTAAATGGTTTTGCTAATTGAAGATTCTCACTACTTGGGTCAATTAAAGCACCCGTCATATTGCTTGTATTAAGAAGGTTTTTTTGTATAAAATCAACAAAACTCATTCCCGATACTTTTTCAATAATTTTTCTTTGAAGAATAACATTATTGATGCTATAAATATATCCTGAACCAGGTTTAAATTTCAATTGTTTGATTTTCCTTAAATCAGCAAAAATGTCTTTCTCGTTTTTAACAGTTCTCCACTCTACTCTTGGTAATCCGCTTGTATATTGAAGAAGGTGATTGACACGAATCGTATTTGACCATTCTGGCAAATTCATTTTAAATTTTGATATTTTATCATCTAGATGAAGTAGACCTTTCTCTTTCAGCATCATTATAGCAACTGCGTTGAACTCTTTCCCTATAGATCCAATGTTAAATATTGAGTTTCTATTAAGTTTTTTTAATTTAGAACCATCTGTATACCCAATCTCATTTTGATATATTATTTTATTATTTTTAGCAACAAGGATGTTGCCATTAAACACGCCACGCTCATAAGACCCTTTCATCAATGAATCAATCAGATTTTGATTGATTAAATGATTATTTTTTATTGCTGATAAATTACTTGCTTTTTTATTGCTGCTGTTTTTACAACCAACTAATAAGATTATTGATAATAGTAAAAATTTTGATTTCATTAATTTCGTTTTTAAAACTAGGTTTATTAAGTTTAAAGACGCTATTTTTTTTTGAATGTTGCAGTGTTTTTGAAATCCCCGCTAATCGAGAAGACTTATATAAGAAATTCTGAATACTACTCGCGGAATAAGGTTTCTGATCTGCGCCTTCTGCAAAATATTTTCTTTACCAACTAGCAGTGGGAGAAAATAATAAGTCAGTTGGAGTATCAATATCATATAAATATTGAAAACTTCTTGATTCTTTTTTGCAAAAAGGTTCTATTAGGTTTACCATATTAATAAACCCTTTTAAAGTTAAAATACAGAAAAAATTTTCGTTGTCTTTTGTGAGTATTCCTTCGTCAGATTTAAACAATCCGAAAATTAAATTGCAGTTTCTAGGTTCAATAAAATCAACTTCAGATACATCTAATTTTTGCTTTTTATTAATGATAACATCGTTAATTAAATCTCTGAATTTAATTGCTTCTGCTTTGTCAAAATTGTATAAACGAACCACGTTCTCGTCAAGTCCATTTACGTTTTCAATAAAATCTACTTCCATTTATTTTTTAATGTGCTTCTAGCCAATTATCACCTAAATCAATTTCAACATCTAACGGAACCGTCATTTTAAAAGCATTTTCCATTTCTTGCTTAATAATTGGTTTTATAATTTCTAACTCATCTTTATGTGTGTCAAAAACCAATTCATCATGCACTTGCAACAACATTTTCGACTTAAAGTTCTCTTTCTCAAATCTGTTGTAAATATTAATCATTGCTAGTTTTATAATGTCTGCTGCAGAACCCTGAATTGGAGCATTTACAGCATTTCTTTCTGCGCCACTACGCACAATTGCATTCTGAGAATTAATATCTTTTAAATACCTGCGTCTGTTTAATACCGTTTCTACATAACCATGTTCACGCGCAAAATCTACTTGAGATGTCATGTACGCTTTTAACTTCGGATAGGTTTGGTAATACGTATCAATCAGTTCTTTTGCTTCGCTTCTTGATAAATCTGTTTGATTGCTCAAGCCGAAAGCAGAAACACCATAAATAATTCCGAAATTTACCGTTTTTGCATTGCTTCTTTGTTCTCGAGTTACTTCTTCAATCGGAACATTAAATACTTTTGCAGCTGTTGAAGCATGAATATCCTCGCCATTTTTAAAAGCTTCAATCATCGTTTCTTCTTCACTCAAAGCAGCGATAATTCGCAATTCAATTTGAGAATAATCTGCCGCCAACAACACATAATTTTCATCACGTGGAATAAACGCTTTCCTCACTTCTCGACCGCGTTCTGTTCTAATCGGAATGTTCTGTAAATTAGGGTTGTTAGAACTCAAACGACCAGTAGCAGCAACAGCTTGTGCATAAACTGTATGGATTCTGTTTGTCTTCGGATTTATCTCGTTTGGCAACGCATCTACATATGTGCTTTGTAATTTTTTATACTGACGGTATTCTTGAATATCTCTAATAATTTGATGGTCTTTTGCCAAGAATGATAAAATATCTTCGCTTGTTTTATATTGACCTGTTTTTGTCTTTTTTGGTTTGTCAACCAGTTTCATATTTTCGAACAATACAATTCCTAATTGTTTTGGCGAAGCTATATTAAATTCTTCGCCAGCTTGTTCGTAAATGCCTTTTTCAAGACGAGCAATATCATCAGTTAATGCAACAGAAAGTTCTTTTAAAAAACTGGTGTTTAAGTTGATTCCTTCAATTTCCATTGCCGATAAAACAGCAACTAAAGGCAATTCTACTTCGTTAAATAGTTTTGTTAAATTTCCTTCGGATAATTCTTTGGTGAAATGCTCTTTTAACTGCAAAGTAATATCTGCATCTTCAACGGCGTATTGAGTTTGTTCTTCAATCGGAACGACTCTCATTGAGAGTTGGTTCTTTCCTTTTTTACCAATCAATTCTGTGATAGAAACGGGTTGATAATTCAAATATGTTTCTGCTAAAACATCCATGCTATGTCGCATATCTGGATTGATCAAATAATGTGCAATCATCGTATCAAATAACTTTCCTTTTACAGGGATTTCGTAGTTTGATAATACTTTAATATCGTATTTTAAATTATGACCAATCTTTTCAATGTCTGATTCAAAAAACGGAATAAACTCTTCTAAAATAGCTTTTGTTGCTGACTGATTTTCTGGAAATGAAACATAATATCCTTTTCCGATTTCAAACGAAAAAGAAATTCCGATTAACTCAACTTCCAGCGCTTTCAAACCTGTTGTTTCCGTATCAAAACAAACTGATGTTTGTTGCATTAATTTTTTTAACAACATTTTTCGTGACAAAGGCGAATCTATATGTTGATAAAAATGATCGGTGTTTTTTATGGTTTTAAAACCAGAAGCAATTTCATCTTCAGAAATAGTTCCTGTTCCTGGTGCTGCAAATAAATCGAATTGTCCACTTGCATTTGAAGGTTTTTTTGGCGTTTTAGGTTTTTCTTCCGTTTTTTGTTCGCTGAGCGAAGTCGAAGCGACATTCTTTTTTTCATCAACAGCAAAAGTTCTCGTGAAATTGACTAATAAATTTCTGAATTCTAAATCGTTAAAAAGCGCTGTTACTTTTGGAATATCTGGTTGATCTAACTCAAAATCTTTCGCGTCAAAAGTTACAGGGACATCCAACATTATGGTTGCTAATTTCTTAGAAAGTAAACCCAATTCTTTTGCGCCTTCAATTTTTTCTTTCAGCTTTCCTTTTAAATCTGCTGTGTTTGCTAACAGATTTTCCATTGAACCGTATTGTGCTAAAAACTTCTTTGCAGTTTTTTCTCCAACGCCTGGTAAACCAGGAATATTGTCAGCAGAATCTCCCATCATTCCTAAAAAATCAATGACTTGTTCTGGATTAACAACTCCAAATTTTTCTTGTACTTCTGGAATCCCCCAAATATCATAACCGCCACCAAAACGTGGTTTGTACATAAAAATATTTTCTGAAACTAATTGAGCAAAGTCCTTATCTGGCGTAACCATAAAAGTTTTATAACCTTCTTTTTCTGCTTGCTTAGAAAGTGTTCCAATTACATCATCTGCTTCAAAACCCGCTTTTACCATAATTGGAATGTGCATGGCTTTTAAAATCTCTTGAATATACGGAACTGCAATTTTAATTGCTTCTGGCGTTTCGTCTCTGTTGGCTTTATAAGCTTCAAACATTTCTACTCTGTCAACACTACCGCCTTTATCAAAACAAACCGCTAAATGATCTGGTCGCTCACGCTTTATAACATCTAATAATGAATTCATAAAACCCATAATTGCAGAAGTATCAACTCCTTTAGAATTGATTCTAGGGTTTTTAATAAAAGCATAATATCCTCGGAAAATTAATGCAAAAGCATCAACTAAAAAAACTCTTTTTTGATCTGACATTGTAAAAATATTGAAGTTATAAATCTACAAAAACTTATGCGTTTAATTCCTATTAATTGAAATGCAATTTGTAATTTTCAACTTTAAAATAATAACATGAAAAACTTTTCAATTGCCATTCACGGCGGTGCAGGGACTTTAGTAAAAGGAATGATGACTTCTGAATTAGAAGCACAATATAAATCGGCTTTAAAATTAGCCTTAGATGCTGGTTACTCCGTTTTAGAAAATGGTGGAAGTGCTGTTGATGCAGTTGAAAAATCAGTAATCGTTTTAGAAGATTCTCATTTGTTTAATGCAGGAAAAGGAGCTGTTTTTACTGCGCAAGAAACACATGAAATGGATGCTGCAATTATGGACGGAAAAACATTAAACGCAGGTGCAGTTTCTTTAATTACTGGAATTAAAAACCCGGTTTCATTATCAAAAGATGTGATGGAAAAAAGTGAGCACGTTTTTTTAGCAGGAGAAGGCGCTATGCAATTCGCGAAAATGAACGATTATAAAATTGAAGATGAATCTTATTTTTATGATGAATTTCGTCACAACCAATGGTTAGAAATAAAAGATACGGATAGTTTTCAGTTAGATCACGCAAAGAAAAAAGATTCAAAATTCGGAACAGTTGGTGCAGTTGCTTGTGATCAAAATGGGAATATTGCTGCTGCTACTTCAACTGGAGGAATGACGAATAAAAAATTTGGTAGAGTAGGAGATTCACCTATGATTGGAGCAGGAAATTATGCAAATAATAAAACGTGTGCTATTTCGTGTACTGGAAGTGGAGAGTTTTTTATTCGTGGAGTTGTAGCATATGATGTTGCTTGTTTAATGGAACACAAAGAAATGTCTTTAGAAGAAGCTTCTAACGAAGTAATTAATAAAAGAATTTTAGAAATTGGTGGCGATGGTGGTTTAATTGCTGTGGATACAAAAGGAAATATCGCCATGCCTTTTAATACAGAAGGAATGTACCGAGCTTGTAAATCTTCAAAAGAAAAAGAAGAAATTTCTATTTATAAATAACAATTGGTAGCTGAGCGAAGTCGAAGCTAAATAAAAGGGGCATCAATTGCTAATACAGAAACTTTTCTGTCTTTTATAGAATACATATCACTATTAGAAAGTACATGAACGGTAAGATTTGCCATTGTCATTGGCGTACCTTCTTCTAATATTTTTTCGTTGTTGTGTGTAAGTTTACTTCCATCAAAAACAATCACCATTCCAGAACCAATTACAGTGCATTCGTTTCCGTTTTTAATAATCATTCCTGTGTCTTCAGCTAAACCTAGACCAATTAAATTGGGGTGTTTTGCAACGGCTTCGGATTGTCTTCCAAAACGTCCACGTCTAATAAAATGTGTATCAATAATTAATTCAGGAATCAAGTTTAAACCATTATACATCGTAACAGCACCTTTAATAAAAGCTTCAGAAGCGCTTCCGCCTGCAATCATTTCATTTGCCATTGCCATTGCACCAGCACTTGTTCCAGCAATTACAAAACCTTCTTCGTTTTTATAACGATCAGCTAAAATTGTATGGATTGTTGTTCCGCCAATTTTATCAGTAATTTTAGATTGATTTCCTCCAGAAAACATTACGCAATTAGCATTTTTTATCAATTCGATAGCTTCTGGTTTTTCAGAATCGTCTTTGCTTCTAATGTCTAAAACTGCAATGTTTTTACAGCCTAATGTCGTAAAGGCATCTAAGTAGTTTTCTCCAACTTCAACCGGAATGCTAGATGCTGTAGGTATAATTACAATATTTGCATCAATCCCTCCAGCTTCTTTTACTACATGAAACAAAATTCCTTCGCTAATAAACTCTTGAGTGTATTGCTCGTTTTCTTCATTTCCCTTATCCTCATTTCCTCCAATCGGAATTAATGTTCCTTTAACTAATTGCATCTAAACTTATTATAAAATAGGTGGCAAAAATAAACTAATTTTTTAAGGAAAAATTACATATATTTATAAACTTTCAATAAATAACCAAAACAAAATAACGAACATGAAGATTAGAGAAATTAACGCAATGAGAGGGCCGAACTATTGGTCAGTTAGAAGACATAAATTAATTGTAATGGTTTTAGACCTTCAAGAAATGGAAGAGAAACCATCAAATAAAATAGAAGGTTTTCCTGAACGATTAAAAGCAATGTTTCCAACCATGTATTCTCACAGATGTTCTGAAGGTTGTGAAGGTGGTTTTTTTATGCGTGTTGATGATGGAACTTGGATGGGGCATATTATAGAACATATTGCTTTAGAAATTCAAACTTTAGCAGGAATGGATACTGGTTTTGGAAGAACGCGCGGTTACGGAGAAGAAGGAGTTTATAGCGTAGTTTTTTCTTATATGGAAGAATCAGTTGGGAGATTTGCAGCGAAATCTGCAGTTAGAATTTGTGAAGCATTAATTGCTGGTGAAGAGTACGACTTAACTGATGATATTCAGGAAATGCGCGAATTAAGAGAAGATTCGCGGTTAGGACCAAGTACAGGTTCTATTGTAGAAGAAGCAGAAGCTCGAGGAATTCCTTGGATACGATTAAATAAATACTCTTTAGTTCAATTAGGTTATGGCGCCAATCAAAAACGCATACAAGCTACAGTAACAAGTGAAACTAGTAGTATTGGTGTTGAATTAGCTTGTGATAAAGAAGATACAAAATACTTGTTGGAACAAGCAGAGGTTGAGGTTCCAAAAGGAGATATTATCCGAAGAGAACGAAGCTTAGAAGATGCTTGTAATTATGTTGGTTATCCATTAGTAATTAAACCAATTGATGGAAATCACGGAAGAGGAATTACGGTTGATATTCAAAATTATGAAGATGCACTTCAGGCTTTTCATCATGCAAAAGAGAGCTCAAAAAGTGGTGCAATTATTGTCGAAAAATTTGTAAAAGGAGAGGATTATCGCTTGTTAGTAATTAACAACGTTTTGGTTGCTGGAGCAATAAGAACTCCTGCGCATGTTATTGGTGATGGAAAATCTACTGTTCAAGAATTGATTGATAAAGTAAATGATGATCCACGTCGTGGTTTTGGACATGAAAATGTTCTGACCAAAATAACGACCAACGAATTAACAAAAACCATAATCAAAGATGCTGGTTATACTTTAGAATCTATTATTTCTAAAGGAGAAAGACTTATTTTAAAAGATACTGCAAACTTAAGTACAGGTGGAACAGCAGAGGATATAACAGATATTATTCATCCTGCAAATGTAAGTATGGCAGAACGTATATCTAAAATTATTGATTTAGATATTTGTGGAATCGATATTATGACCACAGATATATCGAAACCATTATCAGAAACTGGAGGAGCAGTTTTAGAAGTAAATGCTGGTCCTGGATTTAGAATGCACTTGGCGCCAACTACAGGATTACCAAGAAATGTAGCAGCTCCTGTAATTGATAAATTATTTCCAACAAAAGGAGAAACAGGTAGAATTCCAATTATAGCAACTTCTGGAACAAACGGAAAAACCACAACGACTCGTTTAATTGCTCACATTGCAAAAATGAAAGGATATCGTGTAGGTTATACAACAAGTGATGGTGTGTATATTCAAAACAGGTTATTAATGACAGGGGATTGTACAGGTCCTGCAAGTGCAGAATTTGTATTGAAAGATCCAACAGTAAATTTTGCAGTTTTAGAATGTGCAAGAGGTGGATTGTTACGTGCTGGTTTAGGTTTTAAAAAGTGTGATGTTGCAGTTGTTACAAATGTTGCAGCAGATCACTTAGGGTTAAAAGGAATTCATACGGTTGAACAATTAGCAAAAGTAAAAGCTGTTGTTCCAGAAACAGTATTGCCTGACGGTTATGCTATTTTAAATGCAGATGATGATTTGGTTTACGGTATGCGCCGAAATTTAGACTGTAATGTTGCATTATTCTCAATGGATGAAAACAATCCGCATATAAAAGCAATGCAACGCTTAAATGGAATTACAGCAATTTATGAAAATGGTTTTGTAACGATTTGTAGAGGAGAATGGAAAATGCGATTGATGAAGGCAGAAAACATTCCGTTAACGTATGGAGGAAAAGCAAAATTTATGATTCAAAATGTACTAGCCGCTGTATTGGCAGCACATGTTCAAGGCATTAGTATTGAAGATATGAAAGCAGCTTTAGAAACATTTATTCCTTCTGCATCTCAAACCCCAGGACGTTTAAATTTATTTGAGTTTAAAGACTTCACGATTTTATTAGATTATGCCCATAATCCAGCAGGAATGCGTGCGTTACAAAATTTTACAGAAGAATTAAATGCTACTGTAAAAGTTGGAATTATTGCTGGAATTGGAGACAGGCGTATTGAAGATAACAACGAAATGGGCGGAATTGCGGCAGAAATGTTTGATGAAATCATCATTAGACAAGACAAACGTTTAAGAGGAAAAACAGAAGAAGAATTGATTAAAATGCTGAATGATGGAATAAAAAAGAAAGATCCAAATAAAAAGACAACCATCATACCATCAGAAAAAGAAGCGATATTATTTGCGGTAAAAAATGCGGTAAAAGGGTCGTTAATTATTTTGTGTAGTGATGTGGTTCCTGATGCTTTAGAATTAGTACAAAAACTGAAAGAACAAGATGCAAGAGGCGAGTTAGTTTTTAAGGATTAATAAAAAAACTAACAGATCAATTACGCTTGTTTTGTTGAAAAAAGCTTGATAATCAGTTGATTTAATCAAAAATGTTATATTTGTAATCTAACAAGTAGATGACTATTGTATTTTTCCCCCTAAAAAACTATAGATTATGACAAAATTTGGAGAGTTAATTAATGTAAAAAAACCAGTCTTAATAGATTTTTATTTTGATTGGAGTGAAGAAGAAAACAACCTTGATACTTTAAAGGATGTTGCTGCTGCATTAGGTGACAAAGCAAAAGTGATAAAAATTGATATCAAAAAGAACGAAATTCTTGCAGACACTTTACGTGTAAAAGGAAATCCTACTTTTATGATTTATAAAAATGGCGAAATGAAATGGCGTCAAACTGGCGAGCAAGATGCCAATACTTTAATCGGTTTAGTTCAGCAATACGTTTAAGTAATCGCTTTAAATGTAAATCCTTTTTCAGAATAGTATTCCAATACTTTTGGTAATGTATATTTGAGTTTTTCAAAAGCTTTTATGCTGTCATGAAAAACAACAACACTTCCGTTTGTTGTGTTTTTTATAACGTTTTCTAAACATTTCTCTTTTGTGATTGAAGTGTCAAAATCTGCACTTAAAACATCCCACATAATTATTCGATAACCTAAATCGCGTAATTTTCTTGCTTGTTTTCTTTTTATTTTCCCATAAGGTGGACGAAATAAGTTAGGTTTGAAAGCTTTTAAGTTTAAAAACTCTATGGTTTTTTCAACCTGAAGAACATTGTTGATGTAATTTGCTTTTTCAGTTTTCCAACCATTAAAATGATTCTGTGTATGATTTCCAACAGAATGACCTTCAGATATTATTTCCCGAAATATTTTTGGATGATTTTCAATATTCTTACCAATGCAAAAAAACGTCGCTTTAGCATTGTGTTTTTGTAATTCATTGATAACAAATTTGGTTATTTCTGGAGTTGGTCCATCATCAAAAGTGAGGTAAATTTCTTTTTTAGCCAAAGAAAAATGCCAAGTATAATTCTTGAAAATTTGCTGAATTATACTTGGCGTTTTTGTAAGATACTTTTTCATAAACCTTGCTTTATTCTTCCATTAAATGGTCAAATAAACTCATAGAATTCATAAAATCTTCTTGAAGCTTTTTAACATAAACTGTGTCTTTGTCTCTTAAGGTAACTTCTTCTAAAATACCTCTCTTGTACATTAATAAAACGTTCTGAAGTTCTTCAATAATAATAGTACTGTACTTAAGATCATAATTACTGTACCAAAGTAATTTTTGCTGTAATATTTTAATTAATGTATTTGCAGTTATTTGTGCTTTCTCTGGTTTGCCAATTTTATAATAAATCTCAGGATAACCAAGTGCTATACTATAATGATCAAATTGTTCTATCGGCATTTTTTCTAAAGATAAATCTAGAATCTCTTCTGCTTTTTCAAAGTTGTTTTCATCGGCAAAAGTTTCTGCTAAACGTAACATGTTATTACGCAAAGAAATTGCATTCTTACGACTTTGATCATCAATGTAGATTTTACCGCTATTGATATTTCTCCATTCTAACTTCTGAATGTTATTGTACATTTTTTCAGAATCGATTCTTCCCATATCGAATATAGATCTTTCTCTAATTTTATTTCCAGCAGCATCAAGCTCAATCATTGGTGTTTTAATAGGAACTAACTTAAAAGCCATTCCGTCTAACTGTAAATAATCCTTTAGCCAGATATACTCGCTATCATCATTTGCGCCACCAGTAAAATAAATTGGTTGTTTCCAATCAAAATTTGCTAAGATGTCTAACATTAAAATTCTGTTTTTCTGCAATCCTCTTCCGTCAATTGTAATTTCAATAAAGTCAACAATTTTGTCAGCATCTTTTGCGGCAACAATTCCACTTTTTAGAGCATTCTCTTTGTTGACAGGAATTATAATTTTATTTGTTGGATAAACCTTAAGCCTATCTTCACCTCTTGTTAGGTATGTAACATCATTATCACTTTCTATCCACAACATGAAATCTTGAATAGACATTGAGTCTTTGTATTTTAATAACTCAGGTCTTTGTTTTTCTTTTGCAAGCTCTTGAGCAGGGAAAAAATACGCAACATCTAAACTACCAGTTCTATATTTTTCATGTGTTAATTGTGATGGAATTGGAGGTGCTTCATAAGTTGCTTTTTTCATCTGATCGATATACCAATCTGTAGCAAATAAACTTGAGTTTACTAATTTGATATCCCTTCTAATTCCTTCAACTTCTTGCATGTACCAAAGCGGAAAAGTATCATTATCTCCAATGGTAAACATTATAGCATTTGGATCACAAGACTCTAAATATGCTTGTGCATTTAATCGTGTTGTATAACGATTAGATCTATCGTGATCATCCCAGTTTTCTGAAGCCATTAAAGTTGGTACAGCTAATAAAGAAATAACGGAAACAGCAATGGCAATTGTTTTTTTGTTGCCTAAATGTTTTAAATATTGATAGAGAGCAAAGACTCCAAAACCAATCCAAATAGCAAAAATATAAAAGGAGCCAACAATGGCGTAATCTCTCTCTCTTACCTCAAATGATTTTGGATTTGTGTAAAAAATTACTGCAAACCCTGTAAAAGCAAAGAATAAAAACAACGAGTAGAAGTTTTTCTTATCGAATTTTATTTGATGTAATAATCCAATAATCCCTAAAATCAATGGTAAAAAATAATATTTATTTCTTCCTTTATTCTCTTTAACATCGTCAGGTAGGTTTTGTTGAGATCCTAATCTTGCTTCGTCGATAAAATCAATTCCGCTAATCCAATTACCGTTAAATAAATCTAACTGACCTTGTTTGTCGTTTTGCCTTCCTGCAAAATTCCACATAAAATAACGCCCATACATATAGCCAAATTGAAAGCTAAACATAAAATTTAAGTTCTCTCCAAAAGTTGGTCTTCGTTGAGAGTTTGCTGGAATACCTACGATGGTTTTGTAATTTGCTTCTCTATCTGGATCAACCATTCTTGGAATAAATCCTTTGTGTCTAGATGAGTAATTTGGATCTGTTTTTTCGTATTTATTTACAATAATATACTTTTTGTTCTTTAAATCCTTTTCATATTTTGGTTTCCCGTCAACGTAGGGCTCGTTTTTATCTAAATCATCTGTGTTGTATTTAATAGAGTAATATGTGTCGTAAAACACATTGGCATCACCATATTGTTCTCTATTATAGTACGCTAATAACTCCCTTGCGCTTGACGGATTATTCTCATTAATAGTTGTGTTTGCATTTGCTCTAATGGGTAACATTAACCAAGAAGAGAATCCCATCATAATAAATAATATTGATAAAATAAGAGTGTTTAAATTCACTTTATTCTTTTTACGGGTATATTTAATTCCAAAATAAAAGGCTGCTATTAATACAATGGCAGCAATAATGCTTCCAGAGTTAAAAGGCAATCCAAAGTTATTTACAAAAAATATTTCTGTTGAACTGAAAAATTGTAATGTGTAAGGGAATAAAAATTTAAAAACAAAAGCTAAAATTAAAACAGAAATTACCGAAGCTATTGCTGTCGTTTTTAAGTTGATCGTATGATAAGTTTTAAAGAAGTACAACATTACAATTGCAGGAATCACCAACAAAGATAAAATGTGAACTCCGAAAGATAATCCAACAACAAAACTAATTAACAATAACCATTTATTCCCTCTAGGAGAAAGCATTTCGTTTTCCCATTTTAAACCTAGCCAAAATAAAATTGCCATTAAAAATGAAGACATTGCATATACTTCTCCTTCTACAGCACTAAACCAAAAACTATCAGAAAAAGTGTATGCTAAACCTCCTACAACTCCGCTTCCTAAAATAGCAATGATACTCCCAATAGACAACTCATCTTCTTTAGAAGTCATTTTTTTAGCCAGATTAGTAATAGTCCAAAACATAAATAGAATGGTAAACGCACTTGCTAAAGCAGACATAAAATTTACCATTTTTGCAATTCCGCTTAATTCACTAGTAAACATTGCAAAAAATGCTCCTAGCATTTGAAATAGTGGCGCTCCTGGTGGGTGTCCTACTTGTAGCTTTACAGAAGTTGCAATATATTCCCCACAATCCCAAGCGCTAACGGTTGGTTCTAGGGTAAGTGTATAAACGATTAATGCAATTGCAAATACAATCCAACCTGTAATTGTATTCCATTTTTTATATGTAGATAGTGTCATCATCAAAATTAAATATGTGTGGCGAATTTACTAATTTATAAGTAATTTTAGGTTTGTAAAACGTGGTAACTAGCATTTTACTGTAATAAAGATTTGTTAAAAATAAAAAAACACAAAAAATATTTGCAGAATTAAAAGTTTGAATTAAATTTGCACCCGCAATTGGCCTATGGTGTAATTGGCAACACACCGGTTTTTGGTACCGACATTCAAGGTTCGAGTCCTTGTAGGCCAACAAAAAACCTCACTATTTATAGTGAGGTTTTTGCTTTTTATACAGTTTGGTTCCTTATATCATGAATGTAATAACTGGCTTTAAAGAGTTTTTGGAAAGACTCTTGCTAACACTTTTGTTATTAAATAGTCTAAAAAAGCCACTACTTTCATGTGTAGATAATGCAATTAAATCTGCATTTACTTCTTTAGAGAAATTTAAAATTCCGTTTTCTACAGAATCATCATCATAAACATTTATAGAGTGTTCTATATTCTTGTATGCACTTAAAAATGTTTCCATTTTTTGTTTCGCTTTTTTTGTGCTTTTAAAACGATTCATTGTATTTACATTTAATACGTGAATTTTGCTTTTAAATTTTCTGGAGAAATCTAACAACACTTCAAACGATTTTCTGTCTTCTTCATTAAAATTTGATGTAAATACTAATTCTTTAATATTAAAATCTTGTGGATCGTTTTTAATTACTAAAACCGGAGTGTTAGATTTTTTAACGACTCTTTTAATGTTAGATCCTGTAATTAATTCATCAAAGACACTTACTTCTTTAGAGCCCATTAAAATAAGATCAGCATTTATTTTAGAACTAAATTTTAAAATTCCGTCTGTAGGTTTTTCAAAACGAATAGCGTATTTCACAACGGTATCTGGACTAAACGATTGTGTTTTTAGTGCAATGATTTTGTCTTCAATTTTTTGAATATAATGCATGCTTTGTGGAATCCCAAAGCTACTTCCGGCTCCCATGTCTACGTGGCCTTTAGGTAGTTGTAATAAATGTAAAAGATACACTTCTATTTCTGTTTCACTTGCAATTTTTGAAGCCAATTTTATTGCGTACTCCGATTGTAATGAAAAATCTATTGGAACTAGAATTTTTTTCATGATGTAGGTTTTAATAAAATTATAGGAGTAAAACAAATATACAAAAATAATATTTAACTGTAAGCTATTTGGGTATTCGTGAATAAGTTACTATATTTGCAGCGAAAATAACGTAAGAGAAGAATGAAGGGGCTTAATAAGCCCCTCTTTTTATATCAAAAATGGATAAAAAAAAGGTACAAGATTTATTAGAAGAAGCATTGGCAGAAAACCAAGATTTATATTTAATTGAGTTGTCTTTTTTGCCAGGAAATAAAATAAATATTGTTATTGACGGTGATTCTGGGGTTTCCTTAAGTGAATGCATTAGAATTAGCAGAAGTATAGATGGTAATTTTGATAGAGAAGAAGAGGATTTTTCGTTAGAAGTTACTTCTCCAGATATTGCAGAACCCTTAAAGGTAAAAAGACAATATGTTAAGAACCTTAATAGAATTTTATCTGTGAAGTTAAATGATCAAAAAGTAGAAGGAACTTTATCAGAAGTAAATAAAGAAGATATAATTTTAACTTGGAAAGCAAGAGAACCAAAACCAATAGGAAAAGGTAAAGTTACTGTCGAAAAAACAGCGACAATTGCTTATCAAGATATAATTGAAGCAAAAGTGAAGATAATTTTTTAATAAAAGAGATTAATGGAAAATATAGATTTAATTGATTCATTTTCAGAATTTAAAGACAATAAAAGTATAGACAGAGTTACATTAATGTCTATTTTAGAAGAGGTTTTTAGAGCTGCATTGAAACGTAAGTTTGGGTCGGATGATAATTTTGATATTATTATCAATCCAGATAAAGGAGATTTAGAAATCTGGAGAAATAGAGTTGTTGTAGCTGATGGAATGTCAGAAGATGATAATGAAGAAATTGAGTTGGCGGAAGCACAAAAAATTGAGCCAGATTTTGAAATTGGTGAAGATGTTTCTGAAGAGGTTAAGTTGATAGATTTAGGAAGAAGAGCAATATTGGCATTACGTCAAAACTTAATTTCTAAAATTCAAGAACACGATAGCACAAATATCTTCAAACAATTTAAAGACTTAGAAGGAGAAATTTATAGCGCAGAAGTTCACCATATTCGTCATAATGCAGTAATTTTACTTGATGATGAAGGAAACGAATTGGTGTTGCCAAAGAGCGAACAAATTCGTTCAGATTTTTTTAGAAAAGGAGATTCTGTTAGAGGTGTAATTAAAACGGTAGAATTAAGAGGGACAAAACCAGCAATTATTTTATCAAGAACATCACCTAATTTCTTAACAAAATTATTTGAACAAGAAATCCCTGAAGTATTTGATGGATTAATCACTATTGAAGGTGTTGCAAGAATTCCAGGTGAGAAAGCAAAAGTAGCGGTAGATTCTTATGATGATAGAATTGACCCAGTTGGAGCTTGTGTTGGTATGAAAGGCTCTCGTATTCACGGAATTGTTCGTGAATTAGGAAACGAAAATATTGACGTAATCAATTACACAAAAAACGAACAATTATTTATTGCTAGAGCATTGAGTCCAGCAAAAATTGTTTCAATGGAAATAAAACCAGCAGAGGAAGTAATTGATGGAAAAAAAGGGCGTGTAGATGTGTTCTTAAAACCAGAAGAAGTTTCTAAAGCAATTGGTAAAGGTGGTGTAAATATCCGTTTAGCAAGTCAATTAACAGGTTATGAAATTGATGTGCAGAGAGAAGGAATTGAAGATGAGGATGTTGAATTAACAGAATTTGGTGATGAAATCGAAGGATGGGTAATTGACGAGCTTAAGAAAATAGGCTTAGATACTGCAAGAAGCGTATTAGATAAAGACGTTGCAGAATTACTAAAAAGAACCGATTTAGAAGAGGAAACAATTCTAGAAGTTCAAAAAATATTAAAAGAAGAATTTGAAGATTAATTTTATTATTAATCAGACAATTATAAATTATTCTGAGAATATAACTATACATTGTATAAAGTGTATTTTCTTTAAAGGCTAAACAATAAAAATATATGGCTGAAGGCAAAACAACGAGGCTTAATAAAGTTTTAAGAGAATTAAATATTTCTCTAGATAGAGCAGTAGAACATTTATCAAAAAATGGACACGACATAGAAGCGCGTCCAACTACTAAAATATCTGGTGAAATATATCAAGTACTACTTGATGGTTTTCAGAATGATAAAACTAAAAAAGCAGCTTCTAAGGAAGTAGGTGAAGAGAAGCGAAAAGAGAAAGAAGCCATAAGATTAGAGTTGGAAGCTAAGCTTGAAAAAAAGCGTTTAGAGGATGAATCTAAAAAAGAAGTTCTAAAAGCAAAAGCAGAAAAGCTTGAGTTTAAAACTGTTGGTAAGATTGATATCAATCCAGTTGCGCCAAAAAAAGAAGCTAAAAAAGAAGCCACAGAGCCTGTTGAAGAACAAGTTGTAAAACAAGAAAAGCCAGTTGAGAATAAGGCTGAAGAAAAAGTAGCAACAAAAGCTGAAACAACTGAAAAGCCAAAGAAAGAAACGAAGCCTAAAGCGGAAATCAAAGAAGAAACTGAAGCTCCAAAAGTAAAAGAAGTACAGAAAGAAGCTAAGGAAATTGTAAAAGAAGAAGTTGCTCCTAAGGAAGAAGTAGAAGTAACGCCTGAAAATGCAGAAAAGCTTACCACAAAATATAAGAAATTAGATGGCCCAAAAATTACAGGTCAAAAAATTGACTTAAAGCAATTCGAAAAGCCTAAAAAGAAAAAGCCTGAAGCAAAGGCATCTGATAAAAAAGGAGCCGCAAACGATCCTAAGAAAAAAAGGAAAAGAATTGTTAAGCCAGCAAATAATAATAGAAACAATCCTGGAAGAACTGCAGGAAGAAGCCCTGTTGGAAATAATAGAGGTGGGTTCAAAGGAAGAGGAGCTGCTAGGCCAGTTGTTAAAAAGGAAGAACCAACAGAGGCTGAAGTACAAAAGCAAGTACGTGAAACACTAGAAAGACTTCAAGGAAAATCTAGTAAAGGAAAAGGAGCAAAATATCGTAGAGATAAAAGAGATCAACACAGACATCAGTCTGAGATGGATCAAGAAATTGCTGCTGCAGAAAGCAAAATTTTAAAAGCAACAGAGTTTGTTACAGTAAGTGAAGTTGCAACAATGATGGGAGTTCCTGTTATTGATATTATTTCTGCGTGTATGTCTTTAGGAATGATGGTGACGATGAATCAACGTTTAGACGCAGAAACATTAGTTATTGTTGCTGAAGAATTCAACTATAAAGTAGAGTTTGTTGGTGCAGAAGTAGAAGAAGCTATTGTAGAAATAGAAGATAAAGAAGAAGATTTAGAAACACGTGCGCCAATTATTACGGTAATGGGTCACGTAGATCATGGTAAAACTTCTTTATTAGATTATATTAGAAAAGCAAATGTTATTGATGGTGAATCAGGTGGAATTACACAGCATATTGGTGCGTATTCTGTAAAGGTTGGAGATCAAAAAATAGCATTTTTAGACACTCCTGGTCACGAGGCGTTTACCGCAATGCGTGCACGTGGAGCTCAAGTTACAGATTTAGTAATTATTGTTGTTGCAGCGGATGATGATGTAATGCCACAAACAAAAGAAGCAATTTCTCACGCTCAAGCTGCTGGGGTTCCAATTATATTTGCAATCAATAAAATTGATAAGCCAAATGCAAACCCAGACAATGTGAAAACACAATTATCTACTATGAATTTATTGGTAGAAGAATGGGGTGGAAGCATTCAGTCACAAGATATTTCAGCTAAAACTGGTCAAGGAATTGAAGAGCTTTTAGAGAAAGTATTATTAGAAGCTGAGATTTTAGAATTAAAAGCAAATCCTAATAAAATTGCAAATGGAGCAGTTGTTGAGGCTTTATTAGATAAAGGAAGAGGTTATGTTACTACAATTTTAGTACAAGCCGGAACTTTAAATATTGGTGATTACATGTTAGCTGGTAAAAACAGTGGTAAAGTAAAAGCAATGTTCGATGATAAAGGAAATAACTTAGAAGTTGCTGGTCCATCAACACCAGTTTCAATTTTAGGGCTAGATGGCGCGCCACAAGCTGGAGATAAATTCAATGTGTTTGAAGACGAAAGAGAAGCAAAACAAATTGCATCTAAACGTTCTCAATTACAGCGTGAGCAATCTGTTAGGACCCAAAAAACATTAACACTTGATGAAATTGGTAGAAGAATTGCGTTAGGAGACTTTAAAGAATTAAACATCATCTTAAAAGGAGATGTTGATGGTTCTGTAGAAGCTTTAACAGATTCTTTCCAAAAATTATCTACTGAAGAAATTCAAGTAAATATTTTACATAAAGGAGTTGGAGCAATTACAGAGTCTGATGTATTATTAGCATCAGCATCTGATGCAATTGTAATCGGATTTAATGTTCGACCTCAAGTAAATGCTAGAGTTATTGCAGATAAAGAGGAGGTAGATATTAGAAATTACTCGATCATTTATGATGCAATTAATGACCTTAAAGATGCAATGGAAGGAATGTTATCTGCTGAAATTAAAGAGGAGGTAACTGGTAATGTTGAAATTAGAGAAGTTTATAAAATTTCTAAAATTGGTAACATTGCAGGTTGTATGGTAACAAGCGGTAAGATATTTAGAAATTCATTAATTAGAATTATTAGAGATGGAATTGTTGTGCATACAGGAACTTTAACATCATTAAAACGTTTTAAAGATGATGTAAAAGAAGTTGCTAAAGGGTATGATTGTGGATTGCAAATTAAAGGTTACAACGATATTAAAGAAAACGATGTAATTGAAGCATATCAAGAAGTAGAAGTTAAAAAGAAATTGAAGTAATATCAATTTAAATCATAAAAAAAAGGAGCGATAATTCGCTCCTTTTTTTATTCCTAATATTTTCTTTTATCTCGGAACAATAATTGCCAACGGAAAATTCAATTTAATTCCATTTAAAATCTTGACAGCTTCCAGTCTTGTTTTGTAGTCTCCAATTTGAACTTTCCATTCTGGAGATTCAAATAAAATGTATGTTTTTATCGTTGGGTGCTCTAATCTAAATTTACTTTGAGTTGTCTTAATTGTAGTTTCAAGACCATTGTCTAACTGAATTCTAAATCCATAGCCGTTCTTTTTATTATATTGAACTTTCTTTTTAATCAAAGATTTTACTTCGTCACTAGCATTTGTTTGTCCATTAACACTCATTGTTCCGAGGATAAGAGTAAACAAAAAACTTGTTAAAACAGATTTGATATTCATCATTTTTAAACTTTTGTACAAAAGTAAGAACTTGTTTGAAACTAGTTTAGTATTTGTCTTTATTTAGAATGGGTATAAATTATGAATTAACATTCTATTAGCATTTCAAAATTTAGAGATAAATACTACTTTTGTGTTGCTGTACAAAATACTCAATATTGTGGTTTTTGTATTATTTAAAAGCACCAAACTAGATAGAAAATTTATATTTTATAGTATGAAAAGTGTGGAAAAACACAGTCAATTAACCAGATTACTACTAAAAAGTTTTACTTTCCTTTTATTTTTCGCAATGAGTTTTTCTGTGCATGCACAAGATACTGTTGATGCGGATAGACAAGCTGAAGGTAGAAAATTGTTTAAATCTTTATGTTCTTCATGTCATAAACTTGATAAAAAGTTTGTTGGTCCAGCTCTTGGTATGATAGAAGATAAAAGAGAAGCTGATTGGTTAAAATCTTGGATTAAAGATAATAACGCATTAAGAGCATCTGGAGATGCAGATGCAATTGCAATTTTTGATGAGTATAAAGGTTCTCCAATGACAGCTTTTCCTCAGTTAACAGATAAAAATATTGAAGATATTCTTTATTATACAACTGTAGGAGATCCTAAAAAAGCGACAGCTACTGGAGGCAATGCTACTGTAACAGTTGAAAAAGAAGCTTCACCTTGGTTAACATATATCTTAATTGGTATTGTTATAGCGGGAGTTTTAATTATTTCTAACTTATTAAAAGTTATTAGCGAATTAAAAGGCGCTCCAAAAACACCAGGTTTAGCAGGTAATGTTCAAGATTTATGGGCAGGATTTAAGAGAAACACGTTTTTACATGTATTGCTAACCATCTTTTTAGCATTAACAACTGCTTATGTTTTATTTGGAACGTTGTTCCAAATTGGTGTAGATACTGGATATCAGCCAATTCAGCCAATTGCATTTTCACATACAATTCATGCTGGAGATAATAAGATAGATTGTCAATATTGTCACTCATCAGCAAAACACAGTAAGACTTCTGGGATTCCTTCAGTAAATGTGTGTATGAACTGTCATAAAAATATTTCTGAAGTAGCTGAGGATACAAAAATTGAATCTATGGGTCTGGGAAAGAAAGAATTAGATGCTGAGATTCAAAAATTATATACTGCTGCAGGTTGGGATGCTGAGAATTTAGAATATACTGGTGAAACACAACCTATTAAGTGGGTAAGAGTACATAATTTACCAGATTTCGCATATTTCAATCACTCACAACACGTTACTGTTGGAGGTCAAAAATGTCAAACATGTCATGGTCCAGTTGAGACGATGGATGAAGTATATCAGTTTTCTCCATTAACAATGGGCTGGTGTATTGATTGTCATAAAGAAACGAAAGTAGATTTAAAAGGAAATGCATATTACACAAAAATCCACGAGCAATTATCTAAGAAATATGGTGTTGAGTCTGTTACCGTTGCTCAATTAGGTGGAAAAGAATGTGGTAAATGTCACTATTAATAATTAGAAAGTAAAACAAATATATACATGGCTTCAAACAAAAAATACTGGCAAAGTGTTGAGGAACTGAAAGAAAGTTCTATTGTTGAAACGCTAAGTAAAAATGAATTTGTAGAAGAAATTCCAACAGATGAATTTTTAGGAGATAAAGAAACTTTAGAAGCATCATCTACGTCAAGAAGAGATTTCTTAAAATACGTTGGATTTACAACTGCAGCTGCATCTTTAGCTGCCTGTGAAGGTCCTGTAAGAAAATCGATTCCTTATGTTGTAAAACCAAATGATATTACATTAGGTGTTGCAGATTGGTATGCAACAACAATTGCAGATGGTTATGATTTTGCAAATATTTTGGTAAAAACTAGAGAAGGTCGCCCTATTTTAGTAATGCCAAATAAAGAAGCAAACGGAACTACAAATGCAAGAGTTCAAGCTTCTGTGTTATCTTTATATGATAATCAATTACGTTTAAAAGAGCCTCAGAATAGAGAATCTTTTTTAACTTGGAATGATGCTGATAGTCAAATAGCCAAAAAGTTAAATGACTTAAAAGCAGCAAATGAATCTGTTGTTTTATTAACAGGAACATTAGCAAGTCCTTCTTCAGAAAAAATAATTTCAGAATTTATTACTGCATTTCCAAATGTAAAGCATGTTGTATATGATGCTGTTTCTGAATCAGGAGCATTAGATGCTTTTGAAGCTTTTTATGGATCACGTTCTTTACCAACGTATCATTTTGATAATGCAAAAACAATTGTTTCTGTTGGTGCAGATTTCTTAGGAGATTGGCAAGGTGGTTACGATAAAAGTTATGCAGAAAGTAGAAAGCCTTTAAAAGGTAAAATGTCTAGACATATTCAGTTTGAATCAAACATGACATTAACCGGAGCGAATGCTGATAAAAGAATTGTTTTAAAACCTTCTGATCAAGTTTTTGCTTTAATCAACTTATATAACGCAGTAACAAGCCAAAGTTTACCATCTAAAGCTACACCAGTAGATGCAGATGTTAAAAAAGCAGCAGCACAATTACGTGCAGCAGGTTCTAGCGCAGTTGTTGTAACTGGTTTAAATGATAAAAATGCACAAATAATTGCAATGGCAATTAACATTGCTTTGCAAAGTAAAGTAATGGATGCAGCAACTACAAACAATATCAGACAAGGAAACGATGCTGATGTTGCACATTTAGTTGCAGATATAAAATCAGGAAAAGTAAAAGGATTAATTACACACAATGTAAATCCGGTATACTCTTTAGCGAGTGGAAATGATTTAAAGGAACAATTAGGTAAATTAAAATTATCTGTTGCACTTTCTGATCAATTAGATGAAACGGCTAGCGCAACTGAATTTGCATTACCAATGTCTCATTTCTTAGAATCTTGGGGCGATGTTAGTTTAACTACTGGAGTTTACAGTTTAGTTCAACCAACAATTCAACCATTATTTAATTCACGTCAATTACAAGATGTGTTATTAAAATGGTCGGGAAGTTCAACTTCTTATTACGATTATTTAAAAGCTTTTTGGGCTTCAAATATATTAGGTGGTCAATCTTGGAATCAAGCATTGCATGATGGAACATTTACAAAGGCAGTTTCTAATTCAGTTTCTGCTAAATCTGTTGATGTTGCAAACGCAGCTTCATATTTAAACAGAACTACAAAATCTTCTGATATGGAGTTAAACTTGTTTACATCTACCGCTTTAGGTGATGGAAAACAAGCAAACAATCCATGGTTACAAGAATTACCAGATCCATTAACAAGAGCTTCTTGGGATAATTATATTACGATGTCTATGCCAGATGCTAGAGAATTAGGTTTCTCTAATCCTGTTAAAGATAACGGAGCAATAAATGGTCAATACGCAAACGTAACTGTAAACGGAGTAACAGTTTCTAACATTCCAGTGATGATTCAACCAGGACAAGCAAATGGTTCTATTGGATTAGCTTTAGGCTATGGAAGAACACAAAACTTAAAAGATGCAATGGTGGTTGGAGTTAATGCATTTCCATTATACTTCAATTCAAATCATATTCAAGCAAATGTTACAATAGAAAAAGCTTCTGGAACACATAAATTTGCTTGTACACAAGTACAAAAAACAATTGCTGGAAGACATGATATCTTAAAGCAAGCAACTTTAAAAGAAGTTACAAGTAGCGCAGATCCAAAACATACTTGGAACAAGCCCGCAACAGCTTCTTTAAATCACAAAGAAGTAGATGCAAATTCTGTTAACCTTTGGGATGAAAAAGATAGAAGTATTGGCCATCACTTTAATTTATCTATCGATTTAACATCTTGTACTGGATGTGGAGCCTGTGTGGTTGCATGTCATGCAGAAAACAATGTTCCTGTTGTTGGTAAAAACGAAGTAAGAGTTGGTAGAGATATGCACTGGCTGCGTATTGATAGATATTATTCTTCTGAAGTTACTGAAGTAGCGGAAAAAGAAGGTAAAATTACTATAGAAGAGTTTTCTAAAAAATATCCAAAAATTGCAGGAAAAGATTTAGAAAGACAATATGCTGAAAAAGTTCTTGAATTAAGTGGTGGAGATTTATTCGCAGCGATTGAAACTGAAGCAGAAAATCCAACAGTTGCATTCCAACCAATGATGTGTCAACATTGTAACCAAGCACCATGTGAAACAGTTTGTCCAGTTGCGGCAACATCTCACGGTAGTCAAGGTCAAAATCAAATGGCATATAACCGTTGTGTAGGAACAAGATATTGTGCAAACAACTGTCCATATAGAGTTCGTCGTTTTAACTGGTTTAACTACAGTAATAACAATGAGTTTGACTTTAATATGAATGATGAATACGGAAAAATGGTGTTAAATCCAGATGTTGTAGTTCGTTCTAGAGGAGTTATGGAAAAATGTTCTATGTGTATTCAAATGACACAAGCAACTATTTTAAAAGCTAAGAAAGAAGGTAGAAAAATAGAGAAAGATGAATTCGCAACAGCGTGTTCTAATGCTTGTACAACTGGGGCAATGGTATTTGGAGATGTAAATAATCCAGATGATGCAGTTGCACATTTAAAAGAAGATAAAAGAGCTTATCACGTGTTAGATTATATTGGTACAAAACCAAATGTAGTGTATCAAGTGAAAGTTAATAATACAAACGAAGCGTAATTAAAAATTAAGATATAGAATATGTCTCATTACGAAGCACCCATTAGGGAACCATTAATATTAGGTAATAAAAGTTACCACGATATTACTGAAGATATTGCAAAACCTATTGAAGGTAAAGCAAATAAAAATTGGTACATCGCATTTTATATTTCTTTAGCAGCAATGTTATGGGGATTTGGATGTATTTTCTACACTGTAGGAACTGGAATTGGAGTTTGGGGATTGAACAAGAACATTGGATGGGCTTGGGATATTACAAACTTTGTCTGGTGGGTTGGTATTGGTCACGCCGGTACATTAATCTCAGCTGTACTTTTATTATTCCGTCAAAAATGGAGAATGGCAATTAACCGTTCTGCAGAAGCAATGA
>OLID01000273.1_pt1 | contig 27236 bp, 25 predicted proteins | sample 1609361 | NCBI WGS metagenome assembly OLID01 (sample SAMN05416778, study PRJEB24817) | seawater metagenome | isolation source: Sea water | place: Canada:Atlantic | collected 2013-07
GAGATTTCTGCCTGTCTCGTGGGCTCGGAGATGTGTATAAGAGACAGAATAAAAATCTAATCCTAAATAGTTTTTAAAAAACTCCTTTAATATATGCTTGAGTGTTCGTTTGTTTCGTGATATGTCTACATCAAATTTCCAGTTCACCATATCAATGCGGGCTTTCATTACTTTTGGATGTGTTTGATTGAATCGTTTTAAATTATGCGCTCCCTCAAGATATTTAAATTCGTCTCCTTTTACTACGTTTTTATCGACCCACTCGTCGTCGTGCCATAGTTTATTAAACTCTTCCTGTTTTTTTTGCATTGTTCTTGGAGGTTTCACCCAACCATAGTGATAAATATATGCATCAATCAATTTAACTTTAAGTTTTTCATTGTTTCCTTTTCTAAAGCCCTGAGCGTCTTTGTACGAATAAAACGAACTATTTGGTCGAATAACTCGAACTTCGTATGCATACCAACTTTCAGCTGTACACACATAGTCATAAGAACCATAAAAATGGTTGTAATTAAAAAGTAATCCATCCACCTTTTCATTGTCAAGGTATTTATTCATTGACGAAAGTACAATTGCCAAATAGTCTTCATGAATTACTTCATCTCCTTGGATATAAAATGCCCAATCACTGTCTTTCGAAATTGCTTGAAACGCTTTATTTGTTTCTTCCGCAAGCACCTGTCCACCTTCTCTGAGAGATTCATCCCACTCTGTTTCTATGACTTTTATTTTATTGGAATTTATCGAATTGATAAGGTTCAAGGTTTCATCCTCTGATTTTCCAACAGCAACAATAACTTCATCACAAATTGGCAATATTGATTCTATTGCTTCAACAATCGGATAATCAAACTTTAACGCATTCTTCACAAATGTGAAACCTGACACTTTCATTTTAACATGATTTTTTTATCAATTCTAAAAGTAATTGATTTATTGGGTTTTTTAGTTCAAAAAATGGTGTCTAATCTTTTACAACTCGAAAACCAACATGGAAATATGCGTCGTTTTTAGATATTGATTGGCGTGAATCTGAAGTATAACCTAAACAATATTCAGCATCGCATAAAAACGATCCGCCTTTCATTGCATAAATCGAATTTTTCGCATCAAATTTACTTGCCGTAATTTCCCAAACATTTCCAAACATGCCATATAAGTTTAACGCATTTGCAGGAAACTTTTTTACCGGTGAAGTATACAAATATCCATCTACGTCATCTGAGGTTTCGCCGTGACTTATATTAATATTTTTTTGAGAAGTTTTTCCCTCCATGCACGCATGCATCCATTCTTCCTCTGTTGGCAGTCGCACTTTTGCCCAATCGCAATAAGCCATGGCATCATTATACGTTACCTGAACAACTGGATGATCCATCTTGTCTTTAATAGACGATGGTTTACCCATTGGATGTCTCCAATTCGCCTTCGGATCAATTTTCCATGCTGAATTTATATAAACAGAACCTCCATAATTGTCCTTTTCAGCATCGGTTACATATCCAGTTGCGTCCACAAATTCTTCAAACTGCGCATTTGTTACTTCTGTGGAAGCAATGTTTAAAGGTTCTAATTCGCTTGTGAGCGTTGAAATCCATTCTGTAGACTCAACTTCGCTAGAACATGAAAAGAGTAAAAGTCCTATGCAGGAAAATAATATACTTTTTCTCCAATTATAAATTTGCGGTCCATTATTCTGGGCCATAATGGTTTTGTCGGTAAGTCTTTGTTCCATGCTTCGAAGAATTCTGTTAAATTTTTACGTTCTAGGTTATTCAATTCGCTTAAATCAATTGTTTCGCCTTTGTCCGAGTCTAAGTTATACAAATGCAACCAATTATCGCGTGTACTTAAAACCATTTTCCAGTTTTTATGACGAATTGCGCGTACATGATCACACCTCCAATACAATGTTTCGTGTGGAATACCTTCTTTTTTCTTGGTGATAAACGGAATTAAGTCTACACCATCCAATGGAGTTTGATTGGTATTCTTTATTTGAGAAGCATTCAAAGATGTTGGAAATATATCCAATGCAGAAACAGCAGCGTTGTATTTTGTTCCCGCAGGAATTGTTCCTTTCCATTGCATCATAAATGGCACATTAATTCCGCCCTCAAACAAGGTTAGTTTTCCTCCCTTCAACGGTTCGTTCTTCGTGGCTTTGGTGTAACTAGCGCCGCCATTATCCGAAATAAAATAAACGATTGTGTTTTCCAGTATATTCAATTTTTCTAGGTGATTCATTACTTGTCCAATTCCATCATCCAAGGCTTTTATCATTGCCAAATACACACGTTGATTTTCATCTTTGATGTGATCAAATTGATTGTAGTATTCATCTGGTGCTTGAAAAGGAACGTGTGGCGCATTAAAATTGAGCATCATAAAGAAATTGTCGTCTTTATTTTCTGAAATAAACATTTTCGCTTTGTTGGCAAAGGCGAACGTTAAGTACTCTTTTTCAATAATTTCCTTTCCATTTTCTAGAATCTTTGCATTTTTCGTTCTCCCTACTTTCCATTGGTACTTACTGCTAAAATCGTCTTGAATAAAGGTGTGATATCCAGGTGTTTTTTCTTCTTCTGTGTATCTTGAAAATGCACCCAAAAATCCATAGTGGTAATCAAATCCACGATTTTGTGGTAAATGCTCTGGACCAAATCCCAAATGCCATTTTCCAATCAATGCTGTTTTGTATCCTGCTTTTTGGTAGATTTCTGCCAAACTTGTTTCGCTAACTGGAATGCCTTGATGTTCCAACATTTCTTTTCTAGGGTAAATAGGCTCTGTAACTACAGTCCAATCTCCCAAACGTTTGGCTTTCTTTGCTAAACTGTGTTTAATTTTAGAATTTGGATAGAATTCCATTGGTTGGGTTTCGAACCCATAGCGCTGCTGGTATTTTCCGGTTAAAATTGCAGCACGGGATGGTGCGCAGACAGGAGATGTTACGTAAGCATCGTTGAAAACAACGCCATTTGCACCTATTTTATCGATGTTTGGTGTAGAAATTTGGGTAGCTCCAAACGAAGACAGCTCAGCTTTTCCCAAATCGTCTGCCATGATGATTATTACATTTGGTTTTTGGTCAGAAACACTTTCTATGTTAATCTCGACTTTGGTTGAAGTTGGAATGTCCCAATCGCTCGATTGTGTTGATGAACAGCCAGAAAGTGCAAATAAAGTAAAAGCTATAAGCAGGTAGTGACAATTGATTTTCATGTAGTGATTTAATTTCGCTGCGAAGATACGGGTTAAATGAATAAAAAACTCCTTCTTCTGATTTCTCAAAAAAAGGAGTTATTAATGTGTTAATAATTGCGGATCAATCATTTACACTTGTTATGTTATACTTGTGTCCATTCTTCAGAGGGTCGCCAAACCGGCTCCTTCTCGAAGCTATCGCCGCCTCTTAGCTCCCACACATTTCACAATCATCCGGATTATCGATAGAACACGCTACAGCTGCGGCTGCTTCTTCCAAAGATGCTGCTGTTGGCTCAGCGATAGACGATTTATCAATTGTAAATTTAATTGCGTCTGTTGCTGCTTTTGTTCTAAGGTAGTACATACCTGTTTTTAATCCTTTTTCCCATCCGTAGAAATGCATTGATGTTAATTTACCAAAGTTTGCATTCTCCATAAAGATGTTCAACGATTGCGATTGACAAATGTATGCTCCACGATCTGCTGCTTGTTCAATGATTGATTTTTGTGAAATCTCCCATGCAGTTTTATATAAGTCTTTTAAATGTTGAGGTACTTCATTTATGTTTTGAACTGAACCGTTTGCTGCCATAATTTTTTGACGCATTTCTTTGTTCCACAAACCTTCTTTTACTAAATCTCTTAATAAGTGTTTGTTCACAATGATAAACTCACCAGACAATACACGTCTTGTATAAATGTTAGACGTATATGGCTCAAAACATTCGTTGTTTCCTAAGATTTGTGCAGTAGATGCTGTTGGCATTGGTGCAACTAACAATGAGTTACGAACTCCGTGCTTAACAACTTCTTCTTTCAACACATCCCATTCCCATCTGCTTGTTGGAGTAACACCCCACATATCGAATTGGAAAATTCCCTTTGAAACTGGAGAACCTTTGATTGTTTCGTATGGTCCATCCACTTTCGCTAAATCTTTAGACGCAGTCATCGATGCATAGTAAATCGTTTCAAAGATTTCTCTGTTCAATGCTCTTGCTTCTTCTGATTCAAATGGGAATCCCAATAAAATAAATGCATCAGCTAATCCTTGAACACCTAATCCAATTGGACGGTGACGCATGTTAGAATTTCTTGCTTCTTCTACTGGGTAGAAGTTTCCATCAATGATTTTATTCAAGTTCAACGTCGCTTGGTACGTTACTTCAAACAATTTATCGTGATCGAATGTTCCTTCCTCCGTAACAAACTTAGGCAATGCTAAAGAAGCTAAATTACATACTGCAACCTCATCTGGAGCTGTATATTCAATAATTTCTGTACACAAGTTAGACGACTTAATCGTCCCTAAGTTTTGTTGGTTCGATTTAGCGTTCGCTGCATCTTTGTACAACATGTATGGCGTTCCTGTTTCGATTTGAGATTCTAAGATCTTAAACCATAGGTCTTGCGCTTTAATTGTTTTTCTACCTTTTCCTTCTGCTTCATATTTCGTGTACAACGCTTCAAACTCAGCGCTGTGAGAATCAGAAAGACCTGGACATTCGTGTGGGCACATTAGCGTCCAATCTCCATTTTCCTTTACACGCTTCATAAATAAGTCTGGAACCCACAAAGCGTAGAATAAGTCTCTTGCACGTTGTTCTTCTTTTCCGTGGTTCTTTTTCAAATCCAAGAAATCGAACACATCAGCATGCCAAGGCTCAATATACATTGCGAAAGAACCTTTACGCTTTCCTCCACCTTGATCTACGTAACGAGCAGTATCATTAAACACTCTCAACATTGGAACGATTCCGTTAGAGGCACCATTTGTTCCTTTGATGTAAGATCCAGTAGCACGAATATCATGAATTGCCAACCCAATACCACCAGCTGATTGGGAAATTTGAGCACATGATTTCAATGTATCGTAAATACCTTCAATACTATCTTGTTTCATTGTTAATAAGAAACAAGAAGACATTTGAGGTTTTGGAGTTCCTGAATTAAACAATGTAGGTGTCGCATGTGTAAACCAACCTTCTGACATCAAATTGTATGTTTTGATTGCAGCATCGATGTCGCCTTTATGAATACCAACAGAAACACGCATCAACATTTGTTGTGGACGTTCAGCAATCTCACCGTCTAATTTCAACAAGTACGAACGTGTCAATGTTTTAAATCCGAAGTAATCGTATCTAAAGTCACGGTCATAAATAATGCTTGAATCCAAACGCTCACTGTTTTCCATGATTGTATTGTATACATCCGTTGCCAACAAAGACGCGTTTTCTCCTGTTTTAGGATCAACATACGAGTATAAATCAGTCATCACTTCAGAGAATGTTTTCTTTGTCTCTTTGTGCAAATTAGAAACCGCGATACGTGACGCTAACAATGCGTAATCTGGGTGATCCATTGTTTTTCCCGCTGCAACTTCCGCTGCAAGGTTATCCAATTGTGTTGTTGTAACACCATCAAACAATCCTTCAATGACTTTCATTGCAACTGCTTCTGGTGATACTAATGGGTCTAGTCCGTAACACATCTTAACGATGCGCGCTGTGATTTTATCGAACTTTACAGCTTCTTTTCTTCCGTCTCTTTTTACTACGTACATGCTTGCTGGTTTAATTTGGTGGTTATGGTTTAGGTATTCTTAAAAATCTTCATCCATGCTGAATGTTTGATCAGCATCATTGTTTAGTACTCCTGCTTTTTGGTATTCGGCTACTCGTTTTTCAAAGAAGTTAGTTTTTCCTTGAATTGAAATCATTTCCATGAAATCAAACGGGTTAGAAACATTGTAAATTTTATCGTTTCCAAGTTCTTGCAACAAACGATCAGCAACAAATTCAATGTATTGTGCCATCAACTCACTGTTCATTCCAATTAAACGAACTGGCAATGCTTCCAAGATAAATTCTTTTTCAATCTCAACCGCATCAACAATTATTTTTTGAACTTTTTCTTTTGAAAGTTTATTTATAACATGGTTGTTATACAACAAACACGCAAAATCACAATGTAATCCTTCGTCTCTCGAAATCAATTCGTTTGAAAAAGCAAGTCCTGGCATTAGGCCTCTTTTCTTTAACCAAAAAATTGAGCAAAACGACCCTGAGAAGAAAATTCCCTCGACTGCCGCGAAGGCAACCAAACGCTCTGCAAAGTTTCCTTCATCAATCCAACGTAAAGCCCAGTCTGCTTTTTTCTTAACTGGCTCCATTGTGTCAATTGCGTTGAACAAGTAATTTTTTTCTTTTGTGTCTTTGATATATGTGTCAATCAACAACGAGTATGTTTCTGAGTGAATGTTTTCAATAGCTACTTGAAAGCCGTAGAAAAACTTTGCCTCTGTATATTGCACTTCTGACAAGAAGTTTTCTGCCAAATTTTCGTTTACAATTCCATCCGAAGCCGCGAAAAATGCAAGAACGTGTTTCACAAAGTGACGTTCGTCATCATTTAATTTTGACTCCCAGTCTACTAAATCTGCTTGTAAATCAATTTCCTCTGCCGTCCAAAAACTTGCTTCAGCCTTTTTATAAAATGACCAAATATCATCGTGTTGTATTGGAAACAAGACAAATCTGTTCTTGTTTTCTTCTAAAATCGGTTCTACTTGTTCTGCCATTTCTTAAAATTTAAACGTATATATTCCTACCCAAAAAACTGCGTTTTTTGATTTTTTAACTCAATAAAGTTGTTGTTTCCTCCAAATTAAATCGAATGCTCGATGCGTTGTTGATTTGCTTCCTAGAGGCATACAAAAATTGTCAAAAATCTTGCTTCTACCAACTAAAGAAATTCACAATTTCGTAACGTTATTAACATTGTCTTTCGGAACCCCTTTGAGAACAACCGTTAACGTTTTTATTAACACCTACCATAAAGATATTCACAGTGCAAACTTCCAATTTTGTCGATAAAAAACCCTTATTCGTCTCATCGCCTTTAACATCAGGCCTTTAAATAAGGTTCTATAAATTTAACGATGAATTACCGTTATGTCAAGAAAGATTTTTTGTTATTTTAAACAACCCAATGTTTATAAATTGGGTTTTGCAAAACACATTTTTCACCCTGCTCAATGAGAACACAAATTAAGCTCATTTCATTCCTATCAGATATCGGAAATTTAATTTTCCCACAATCATGTTTGGCATGCGAAAAAGAACTTTCTCGTTTTGAAAGTCACATTTGTTCATTTTGTAAAAACGACCTTCCATTAACCAATTTTCATCTTTTTACCGAGCCAACTCATACAGACAAATTGTTTTGGGGTCGTGTTCAAGTTTCAAACACCTACTCTCATTTGTTTTTTGAGAAAAACAAAACATCTCAGGCGATTTTATTTAACTTGAAATACAAAAACAAGCCCGAATTGGGTGTTTACTTTGGTAAGGCAATAGGCGAAACGTTAAAACAATCTCACAATTACAAACATATAGATGCGTTAATTCCTGTTCCATTGCATCACAAAAAGGAATTTATTCGAGGATACAATCAAAGCGAAGTGTTAGCTGTTGGAATTGCTGAAAAAATGGCTGTTCCAATGGATAAAGCCACAATAATACGCACAAAGCATTCAGAGTCTCAAACAAAAAAATCACGTTTTCAACGATGGGACAATGTGAATGAAATATTTCGAATCTCCGATAAAATTATGGAATACCGACACATTGTACTTGTCGACGATGTTATTACAACTGGTTCAACTTTGGAATCAATCATTCAAGCAATTCGAAAAAAGAACCCTGATTTATTAATTAGTGTTGTTACCTTAGCGGTAGCATGACTTTAAAAGACAAAAAGTATATTATCGTAGGTGGCGGATTAGCTGGAATTTCCGTCGCAATCCAATTGATTCGTGCTCAAGCGAAAGTTGTTTTGTTTGATAAAAACGAAAACCATAGTTCCGTTGTCGCGGCTGGAATAATTAATCCAATTGTTTTTCGAAGAATGACAAAAAGTTGGCGAGTAGATGAGTTTTTGCCCTATTTAAAAACGTTTTATGCGAAATTAGAGGAAGAAACACAATCCAACTTTTTTCATGAGTTGCCAATGCGTCGGTTATTTTCATCCATCCAAGAACGTGAGTTTTGGCTGCAAAAACAGTTGAAAGAATCGTTTCAACCCTTTTTAAATTTCGTAACAGAAGACGATATGAATTATTCTGTTTCAAAAAATGAATTTGGCTCTGGAAGGGTACGAGACGCACATTTTGTAGATGTGAAAACTTTTATATCTAAAGGCAAAGAATGGATTTCCCAAAGAGCAGAGTTGGTACATGAAGCTTTTGAATACTCCGAACTCACTACGACCACTTACAAAAACACCGTGTTTGATGAAATCATTTTTTGCGAAGGATTTGAAAACAACAACAATCCCTGGTTTAAAAGTTTGCCGTTGGATCAAACGAAGGGTCAAACGCTCACTATTAAATCAAATGAGCTACCTACAGATGTTTCACTGAACAGAAAGTGCTTCGTTCTACCTCTCGAAAAAAATCTTTTTAAAATAGGTTCTACCTACGAATGGCACAACCCAACGACCACTATAACAGATGAAGCGAAGACTGAGATTCTAGGGCATCTTTCTTATCTCACTGATGAAAAAGTAGAGCCTGTTTTTCAGGAAGCAGGAATAAGACCTACGACTAGAGATAGACGGCCACTAATTGGCACTCACCCTAATCACCGTAATTTCCATATTTTTAACGGACTTGGTGCAAAAGGGTATATGACCTGCCCTTTATTATCTTTTGAATTTGTACAATATCTTGCTCAAGTTGGGTCATTGGATAAAGAAGTAGATATAAAGCGCTACTTCACCAAGTTATAATGCTTAAATTTGTAGAATAATATAAAAAACAACAATTATGTATCCACCAGAATTAGTAAAACCAATGAAAGAGGACCTTACAAATGCAGGGTTCAATGAATTGACAACACCTTCTGAAGTTGACGAAATGATAAAGAGTAGTGGAGATAGTTTACTATTAGTTGTAAATTCAGTATGCGGTTGCGCTGCTGGAAATATGCGTCCAGGAGTTAAACTTTCACTAGGAAATGATAAAAAACCAATTACTTTAGCAACAGTTTTTGCTGGAGTTGATAGTGAAGCGGTGGCACAAGCAAGAAAACACTTCTTGCCTTACCCTCCGTCATCTCCTTCCATCGCATTATTTAAAGATGGTAAACTCGTTCACTTTTTAGAACGTCACCATATTGAAGGGGGAACAGCTCAAATGATTGCTGAAAATCTTTCAGAAGCTTACAATCAATATTGTTAAACTAAAACCCGGTTACATTCGTGATCGGGTTTTTTATTCTCAATGCGTAAAACCGCGTTTATAATCGCTCTGATTTCACTGGTTTCAGCCTGGTGTATAAATCAGTATAATCTTTCTGAGTTAAGAAAGGATGGTGTTGAGTTACGCCTAAATGAAACGGTAATCACAGCCGATGACGATAGTTATATTGCACCTGCGCGAAACTTTTTAGAAACGGGAGAATTAAAAAACAACCTTAAGGATAAAAGCGCCTATTTTCTTAGACCACCGGGGTACAGTTGGTGGCTGATTTTTCATGGAGGAGTTCAAAACTCTGCTCAACTTTTTACTTTAAAAATTACACAAACTCTATTGTTTTCTTTTAGTGTGTATTTTTTGTTTTTTATTGCATTTGACTTTCTTAACTCCAAAAAACTCGCGGCGATAACTTCTGCTGTTTACGGTGTTTCCACTATAGCATCTGGGTTTTTGTTTTATACACTAACAGAGGCGATTACACCGGCTCTAGTTATTTTCCTAGTATACGCATTAATCAAATCAAAAAACGAAGACCGAACTAGGCGAAAACAACTGTTCTATTTTCTTTCATCCGCCCTTTTCGCGGCTTTATTTATCACGCGACCGGTTCTTGGAGTGTTTGCTCTTGGCTTATTCTGTTTCATCCTGTTCGACTTTTGGAAGAATAAAAAACAGTTAGTCATAACTGTTTTAGCTGCTTTTTTAATTGCATTTACACCAATGGCTTTATGGCAAATAAGAAATTCAACCATCGCACAGCAATATGTCGGTTTGCACCCCATCTATTTCAATCAACACAGCTCGACTTGCTTTCGGCCAACACATCAAGCACTTTGGACATTGAACAAAGGCTGGGGAGAAAAGGGAGCCCGTTTTCACGAATACTTCGGTGAATTTTGGTCGGCCGGAATCAATGGTGATACATCGTCTACTCAAAGAGAAAAATTCATATCAAACATCCCAAAACACGTTATTCAGGCGCTTGGTAGAAAAAACATTGATGAAATGCTTCACCATTATCAAGTATCAATTCTCCATCAAAAAACATTTCATGACGCCAAAATTTCAATGCCTCAAAAGCTGCCGAATTCAGAAGTTGAAACCATCAAAAGAATCGAACAATTAGTTCGTCAATATAAACAAAAACTGCCTTTGGAATATTACTTAACAAGTCCTTTGAAGGTGTTTAAAACACTCGCGTTTCATTCAAACTTGTCCCTTTATATTTATCAAAAAACACTGAGAGGAAACCTTTTAATGGAAGGGTTTCGACTTTTAGCATACGGATTTCATGCGCTAATTTTCACACTTCTAATTTTCAGTGTATTTTCTAAAACAACAATTGAGTATAAATCACTGTTTTCAATTACAGTAGTTTTGTACGTTGGCTATTTAATTTTCATTCAACGTGGTATAGAGGAAAGATATACACTTCCCATTTTTGCAATTGCACTCATAAGTTCTACTCAAGTTCTCCAGCAAATCGTTGGAAAAGTAAAAAAGGGCAAACTCAAAAAGCCTGCCCTTTAATTCTGGTTTATAATTAGCCTAAAGCTTGTTGAATTTTGAAACTATTTGATTTGCTTTCACAAAGTATAAGCCTGGTGTATAAGCAGAAACATCAATCGATTCAAAATTATTCAATGAGTATGTTCCCATCAATTGCATTGATGCATTGTATACTTCAACTTCTGTTTGACCTTCTAGGCCTCGAAAAACAATTTCCGTCGTCGCGGGATTTGGGTAAAAACTAAACTGTATCTTTTCTTCCTGTTGAACGCTTGCTGTTCCGCCTGAGACACCTGTTTTATAAATTTTGTTCTGTGCACCGCCATTACTAACCCCAGCAAACAATGAATTTTCAGCCATAGATAATTCAATAAAGTAACATGATGTACAATCCGTATTGGTGTAATCAAGATTAAACGTAGTCCCACCATCCATCGATTTATAAATCTTGTTTTCTGCTGTCGCATAAATTGTACTGCTATTAACAAAATAGCATTCTATGTACGTTCCTGTTGCTCCGGCAGCAGTGAAAGCTGAGTTTATAGACGTCCAACTTGTACCGCCATCAACCGTCTTGTACAATTGGCCTCCTGCAACGGCAACCCCATTTTGAGCATCTAAAAATGAAATTGAATTGATATTACTTGATCCACCGATACTCAGTGTACTCCATGTTGATCCAGCATCTGTTGTAATAAATGCATTAGAATTCGCACCTGAAATCATTGCTTTTGTATTCGAGATAACCTCAACATTAAACATTGTCGATAAATTTCCGCACAACAATGTATTTGGGACATTTGTCCAGTTTGCACCGCCATCAGTTGTATAGGCGGCAGCACAATAATGATCAACTAGCACTCCAAAATTTCCAGAAAAATCGATAGCGCGTATATCGCTTACCGGGTTTGCTATTTGGTTAAATGTGGTTCCACCATCTGTACTTTGGTATACCTTTCCTGCTCCTCCTATTAATATAGAACTAGCACTTTGATAATGTGTTGCGTACATAGCTGGATAAGGCCAAAAGTCTTTCCAATCAGACCAAGTTGCGCCTCCATCAGTTGTTGTATAATAAACATACCCTAGAGAAACAATCCCATTGTTGTCGTCTAGAAATGAAAAATCATCCAAAGAAGCATTTGGTAAAACATCAGTAGGTGTTGCTGTACCCGGAACAAAAATTGGGGACCACTGTGCGTTTAAGTTTAACCCTGTTAAAATTAGTGTAATTGTAAAGTAAATTTTTTTCATAATGATTGGTTTTTAATATGAAACCAAAATTATGAAAGACGAAAAGCCCTAACAATAAGCAATTTGCCGTATTTTTTTCTTTCTAGAACAATTTAGTGATTTTTTCATCGGTTGGTTTAACACCTGACTTGAAATGCTCAATGTATTTTCCGTTTTCATCAATCAAATACTTTTGAAAGTTCCACATTACCTTACTGTCTTCCACTCCATTTGCCGTCTTGGACGTTAACCAAGCGTATATAGGGTGTTGATTGTTGCCTTTTACGTCAATTTTGGACGCCATTAAAAACTCAACACCATAATTCTTTTGACAAAAAGACTGTATTTCTTCTTCCGAACCTGGTTCTTGTCCTCCAAATTGATCACACGGAAATCCAATAATAACAACTCTGTCACCATACTGTTCATGCACTTCCTGTAATTCGGCATACTGTGGAGTAAACCCACATTTTGAAGCAACATTTACAAAAAGTATTTTCTTTCCTTCAAATTTCTTTAGGGAAACCTCATCGCCGTTAATATCGGCAAAAGATAAATCATAAATGTTTGTTGATTGGGCGTTTATTGCAATTGTTGTCATTGTCGTAAATAACATTAATAGTAACTTTTTCATGGTTTTATTTTAGACTTTGAATTTATTGTTTTTTATAGCACTAAGCCAAAATTTAACTTATTTTTAATGTTAATTGTAATCATTCTATCAAACATGGAAAACAAAAGTATCTGGGACCAACTGCCAATAGCAGCGAAAGTAAAATACATTTCCGTTATCGCTATTGCGATACTTTTTACCATATTTATTACTCAAAACCTTGAAAAGGTAGAATTAAACGTTTTATTTTGGACGTTCAATGTTCGTTTCGTTTTTGCTTTGATCTTCTGCTTTCTTATTGGTGTTTTAACCACTTATTTCTGGATGAAAATGAAGCTTTCAAGGAAATCGAAAGTTGATAAGTTACTTCCCGATACAGAACTTCGCGAAGATATTACCCAATAAATCATCCGTTGAAATGTCTCCGGTAATACTCCCAAGGTAAAACATTGCTTGGCGAATATCCATTGCAACAAAGTCAGCGGTTATTCCAGTTTCCAAACCACTCTTAGCTTGAGTTAACGATTCAGCCGTTTTTAACAAGGCTTCATGGTGTCTTGCGTTTGAAACAATCGTCTCATTGGCCATATCAAAATTACCTTTAAAAGTGTCCACTAACCACGTTTTCAAAACTTCTATGTTTTGCCCTTCTTTGGCGCTTATTTGTATTTCATTGTCGTTCAACGATGAAATGGAATTTAAATCCATTTTATTCAGTATTACACCAATTTTTTTACTTGGATAACTATCCAATAAATCATTCGACCAATTCTGTACTTCTTCCACACTCACATTACTACTAGCATCAGCTAAGCAAAGCACTATTTTTGCTTGATCTATTTTTTCTTTCGAACGTTCAATTCCCATCGCCTCAATTTCCTCAGCTCCTTCCCTTATACCCGCAGTATCTATCAATCGAAAAAGAATTCCGTCTATATTCAACGTTTCTTCAATTACATCACGTGTTGTTCCAGCAATATCACTCACAATCGCCCGGTTTTCACCCAGTAACTGATTCAGCAGTGTGCTTTTTCCTGTATTAGGAGCACCAACAATTGCCACAGGAACACCATTTTTTATGGCATTTCCCAATTCAAATGAACTTGCCATCCTCATAACGTAGATTAAGACATCTGAAACCAATTGCTTCAGCTCCGTTCGATCGGCAAACTCAACGTCCTCCTCAGCAAAATCCAATTCCAATTCAACCAAAGAAGCAAAATGAATTAACTTGTCTCTTAAATCTTTTAATTCATTAGAAAAATTTCCTCGTAATTGTTTTAATGCTATATCATGTGCGCTTCGCGATTGGGAGGCGATCAAATCGGCCACTGCTTCTGCTTGTGACAAGTCAAGTTTCCCATTTAAAAAAGCACGTTGTGTAAATTCACCTGGATTAGCCATTCGTGCACCAGACTGAATAATGGCATCAATAATTTTACTCAATATAAAAGATGAACCATGACACGAAATTTCCACACTTTCTTCTCCAGTATAGCTTTTTCCAACGGAAAAAAGAGTTACAAGTACCTCATCTAAAAGCTCTCCTTTTGGACTTGTAATTGTCCCAAAATGAACTGTGTGACTTTGCTTATCTTTTAAATCTTTAGAAAAGAGTTTTGATGTAATGCTCCATGCGTCCGCTCCTGAAAGGCGAATAACACCAATTGCACCTATCCCATTTGGCGTAGCTAATGCACAGATTGTATCTTGATTTCCTATCATTGGCACAAAAATAGCGGTTTAATACTGATAAATGGATTTCTTTTAATTTGATTAGCTCGAAAAACACATTTCTGGCACTACTAAAGGGATTGAAAAAACCTACTGTTTTTAATATAAAAAGCCCCCATCTTTTAAATGGAGGCCTCTCAATAATAATTTTGTGTATTTTACTTTTTAATCAATTTCGTAAGAATTACTTCTGTATTTTTTATAATTCTAACAACATAAACCCCTTGTGCTAACCCTGACACATCGTAAGAATTGTCTCCACTCTGGATTACACTTATTACTTTGCCTGAGAAATCTACTAATTCTACTTTACTGTCAACATCAATTCCACTAATTTCAAAGCTTGTTTCCGTAGGATTTGGTACTATCAAAATTTGAGCAGATTTAATTTCCTCTATTGATGCACAAGCATTTACATTTATAGTTGTATTTGCGCTATTTGAACATCCATTTCCATCTACATATGTATAAGTTATGGTGTGTGCACCCAATCCTGCAGATGAAGGAGTAAACATTCCACCAGAAACACCTGTTCCAGAATATGTTCCGCTTGCCGGTGTTCCTTGAGTGAGAGAAAAAGCTGAATTGTATGTACAAACATCAGCCAATGCGCCCATAGTTACAGTAGGCAACGCATTTACAACTAGGTTTGCCGCGTTATCGGTTCCAATTGTTGATGGACTTGAAGATACAACTCTTATTCTGTAGCCTGTACCAGCAGCAACACCAGCAGAAATACTCGTTGCTATTGACAGTGAGCCAGAAGCAGTTGAACTCAAAGTTCCAATGCTCGTGGGTGCTGCAAATGAACCAGCAGCATCTGATAATTGCGCAGTATAAACATTCCCTGCTGTAAATGTTCCTGTTGAAGTAAAGTTAACCGTTCCGTTGGCCAATGTGTTATAACACCAGGAAGCAGGGCTAACATCATTTGTAGTTGTTATCGAGTTCGCTGAAACAGTTGTTGCTCTTATTTTTACATCATCAATTGAAAAAGAAGGGTCTCCTCCACCTGTTGCCACATTGTTCACAAACCTGTACGCGAACCGTAATGTTGGTTGATTGTTCCAAGCTGCATTCGTCAGCACCTGATTTTGCCAAGTACTACTTCCAGAATAATTTGAAATTGGCGCTGTAATTAAGGTCCAATTGACACCACCATTTGTACTGTAATAAACTTCTCCAAAAGCATTTGGATCACCCATACACATCCACCAAAAATCTAACTCCACATTATTCATTCCAACTGTGCTCACATCATTGTTCATTTTAACAAAATGACTCTGGGCAAAAAAGCAAAATGAACCATCCGCAGCTGAATAATTGGCATTTAATAGTCCATTGTTTGATCCATCATCACTTAAAATGTGTAAATAATTCGAGTTTGGACCATTTGCTATTCCCGCAGGCTGACTAGGTGATGCCGGAATTGTAAATCCAAACCCAAAACACGATGATGTTCCTGATCCACCTGTATATACGTTATTGATTACCCATGCATTATCTCCTGCAAGACCAACCTGTCCGCCAAGATCGCTTGTGTTTAATGTGAAATTTGTGCCTCCCGTTTCAAAACTCTCTGACATTAAGATTGTTTGTGAAAAAGAATGTGACAACATAAAAGTTGCCCCTAATAGTAATAGTGATTTCATAGTAATAGTTTAATTGATTTGGTTAAATGTAAATCATTTAATAAATATATGCAAATAACATCCTATTAACCAGAAGGCTATATCACCTTGAAAAAAGATTGGGCTTGGTTTTAGTTGCGTTTCATGGAAAAAAACAACTTTAAAATATCGGCACACTCCACTTCCAAAACTCCAGATTCGACAACTGTTTTAGGGTGATACATCCCGGTATGTTTTCCAGCTCCGCGTTTTTCGTCTTTCGCGGCATAAACCACTTTTCCAATTTGTGACCAGTACAATGCTCCTCCGCACATCGTGCACGGCTCCAGTGTAACATAAAGTGTACAATCTTTTAGGTATTTACCGCCTAAAAAGTTCGAAGCAGCTGTAATCGCCTGCATTTCTGCATGGGCTGTAACGTCTGTTAATTGTTCTGTTAAGTTGTGCGCTCTAGCAATTACTTGATCTTTACACACTACAACAGCTCCTACCGGAACCTCTCCTATTTCAAAAGCTCGTTGCGCCTCTTGAAGCGCTTGTTTCATAAAATACTCGTCGTTGAAAGGTGTAATCATAAACCATTAATTATTCTTCAAAATTAATGAATAAATTTACGGCATGAATTTATCCATAGAACCACTTCGTAAAGGAGACACAATAGCAATCGTTTCGCCAGCAAAAGCAATTGAAAGAGAAAGTGTACTATATGCCCAGAAAAAGTTGGAAGAGTTTGGGTATAAAGTGGTTGTAGGAAATAACACTTGTGGGAGATACAACTATTACAGTGGCACCATTACCGAAAGGTTATCTGATTTTCAGGAAGCCATAGATAATCCAGAAATAAAAGCGGTTTTATGTGCTCGAGGCGGATATGGCTGCATTCAATTGGTTGATAGTATTAATTGGAGCTCCGTTTTACGTCAACCCAAATGGATTATTGGTTTTAGTGACGTTACTGTATTTCATCAGCGGTTGCAAAAATTAGGTTTAAAAAGCATACATGGAACAATGCCGTTGAATTTCAACGAAAATTCCATGGAAAGTTTTACTTCGTTAATAGAAGCAATTGAACAAAAAACATATTCAATTACTGTAAAGCCCAACTTAAAAAATAAACCTGGTATTGCTAAAGGGGTATTAGTCGGAGGCAACTTATCAATTTTATATAGTCTTTTAGGCACTGATGATCAAATTGATTATACAGACAAAATCTTATTCATTGAAGACCTTTCCGAACAATATTATGTGCTAGACCGAATGATGTACGCATTGAAAAAGGCTGGAGTTTTAGATAAAATAGCAGGACTAATCGTTGGCGGAATTACGAATATGTCTGATACAAATCCACCAATAGGCGAAACAATAGAAGAAATCATACTTAAACATTTTCACTACTCTAAGACACCTGTTTGCTTTGGGTTTCCAGCAGGTCACATCAATGATAATAGAGCATTGCGTTTTGGTTCAGCCACGGAGTTAACAGTCGATGACTCACTGGTTAAGTTAACTATTAAGCCTTAAATTACCAAAAATCTCCTAGTCACTTTTTGACCGTCTAGCTCGACCTCAACAATGTAAGTTCCTACCGAAAGTCCATCAAGGAAAAATTCGTTTTGTTCTACGTCCCAAGTTCCAATATACGTTCCCTTTGTACTAACAACTTTACATGTTGACCCTTTAGGTACATTTAATGAAATTGCACCACTGGATGGGTTTGGAAATACAACTATTTCGTATTCAGCTAAATTTCGCTTTTTTGTGACTTCAACTATTTTATTGTCTGATGTCTGCGCGTTTAGAGTATAAAAGCACCCTAAAGCCAGAAAAAGGAGAGCGTTTTTCATGACGATTGTTTTACAGTTCAAACTAATAACGGTTTTCTTACTAGTTGTTACATATCATCGCCTCTTATTTACATTTAGTCTAAATAAACAATTTTTATTTCTCATTTTTATTGAAATGTTACATTTGTAAAACAAAATTTTATAACTCAAACTTCGAACATGAGTAAGTCAGGTATGTTAAAATCCTCAATTGCGAGAAAAGTTGCAATGGCACTTTCCGCATTTTTTCTAATGATTTTCTTGCTTCAACACTTAGCGATTAATCTAACTTCAGTATTTAGTGCTGAAACATTCAATGAACTTTCCCAATTTATGGGAACAAACCCTCTCATTCAATTTGTGATGCAACCGGTTTTGTTATTCGGTGTTTTATTTCACTTCATAATGGGTTTTGTGCTAGAGTTTAGAAACCGGTCTTCACGAAGCGTGAACTATGTAAAAAACAATGGGGCTGCAAATTCATCTTGGATGAGTCGCAACATGATTTTATCAGGGTTAGTGATTCTTGCGTTCTTCTGTTTGCATTTTGTTGACTTTTGGATTCCAGAAATTAACACCAAATTTATCCAAGGAGATTGGACAGGTGTTGTCGCAGGTGAAGAAGGTTTCCGTTACTTTGCGGAATTGCAGCATAAGTTCGTCAACCCTATTCGTGTTGGTGTTTACTGTTTAGCCTTTGTTTTTCTTGCGCTGCATTTATTGCACGGGTTTAACTCGGCTTTCCAGTCAGTTGGAGCGAACAATAAATACACAAAAGGATTGAAAAAATTCGGAACAGCATATGCTATTCTTGTTCCACTTGGCTTTATTTTTATCGCCCTTTTCCATCATTTTAACCATTAAGAAACTGTAGAGAATATGGCAACTTTAGACTCAAAAATTCCAGAAGGACCACTTAAAGACAAGTGGACGAATCATAAAAATCACATTAACGTTGTAAACCCAGCGAACAAAAGAGCAATTGATGTTATCATCGTTGGAACTGGTTTGGCTGGTGGATCTGCCGCTGCTTCTTTGGCAGAGATGGGATACAGCGTAAAAGCATTTTGTTTCCAAGATTCACCGCGTCGCGCGCATTCAATCGCAGCTCAAGGGGGAATTAACGCAGCGAAGAATTACCAAAATGATGGTGATTCAACATTCAGACTTTTTTACGACACAGTAAAAGGAGGAGATTACAGGGCGCGTGAAGCGAATGTTTATCGTTTAGCCGAAGTTTCTGCAAATATTATTGACCAATGTGTTGCCCAAGGAGTTCCTTTTGCACGTGACTACGGAGGATTACTGGATAATCGTTCATTCGGAGGTGTATTGGTATCAAGAACTTTTTACGCAAAAGGACAAACGGGTCAACAACTTCTTTTAGGTGCATATTCAGCAATGAATAGACAAATCGGTAAAGGAAAAATCAAAATGTACAACCGTCACGAAATGTTAGAATTGGTGATGGTAGATGGTAAAGCGAGAGGTATTATTGCTCGTAATTTAGTTACAGGAGAAGTAGAACGCCACTCAGCACACGCTGTGGTTATAGCGTCCGGAGGATATGGGAATGTCTTCTTCTTATCTACAAATGCAATGGGCTCCAATGTTACAGCCGCATGGAGAGTTCATAAAAAAGGAGCGTACTTCGCTAATCCATGTTACACGCAAATTCATCCAACTTGTATTCCACGATCGGGAGATTATCAATCAAAATTAACATTGATGTCCGAGTCGCTGCGTAATGACGGTCGTATTTGGGTTCCAAAAAACATGAAAGACGTTGAGGCCATCCGTAATGGTTCCAAAAAACCTGTTGAGCTTTCAGAAGAAGAAAGAGATTATTACTTGGAAAGAAGATATCCTGCATTTGGTAATTTAGTTCCTCGAGATGTTGCTTCGAGAGCAGCAAAAGAGCGATGTGATGCTGGTTACGGTGTTAATGCAACGGGAGAAGCTGTTTACTTAGATTTTGCTAGCGCGATTATGCGTTACGGAAAAGAACAAGCCACAATTCAACATGAACATGATGCTTCAGACGCAAGAATAAAAGAGTTAGGAACAAAAGTTATTGAAAATAAATACGGTAACTTATTCCAAATGTATGAGAAAATAACAGACGATAATCCATACAAAACCCCAATGATGATTTATCCAGCCGTTCATTACACCATGGGGGGTATTTGGGTAGACTACAATTTAATGACAACCATTCCAGGATGTTACGCAACGGGAGAAGCAAACTTCTCTGATCATGGAGCAAACAGACTTGGCGCTTCAGCTTTAATGCAAGGGTTAGCTGATGGGTATTTTGTATTGCCGTATACGATTGGTGACTATCTAGCTGGTGACATTAGAACTGGTGCAATTCCAACTGACTCTCCAGAATTTGACGAGGCAGAGAAGTCTGTTGTAGATCGTTTGAATAAGTTTATAAACAATAAAGGAACCAAATCTGTAGACCACTTCCATAAATTACTTGGAAAAGTAATGTGGGATAAGGTAGGAATGGCAAGAGACGAAAAAGGATTGAAAGAGGCTATTGCTGAAATCCGCCAAATCCGTGAAGACTTCCATAAAGATGTCTTTGTTCCTGGTACAGTAAATGAATTTAATCCCGAATTAGAGAAAGCAACGAGAGTTGAAGACTTTTTAGAATTGGGTGAATTATTTGCAATGGACGCTTTAGAACGCACAGAATCATGTGGAGGACACTTTAGAGAAGAATCGAAAACAGAGGAGGGTGAAGCAAAAAGAGATGATGACAACTTTGCTTATGTTGCAGCTTGGGAATGGACAGGTGACCCTGGAAAAGCGAAATTACACAAAGAAGAATTAACGTTTAACGACATTGAGTTGAAACAACGCTCATACAAATAAGAAAACGACATGAAATTAACATTAAAAATTTGGCGTCAAAAGAACAGCAACGATAAGGGTGGAATTCAAACTTATCCTATTGATAATGTGTCTGAACATATGTCGTTTTTAGAAATGATGGACGTGTTAAATGAACAGCTCATTACTCAAGGAACAGACCCAATTGCTTTTGATCACGATTGTCGTGAAGGAATTTGTGGAATGTGTTCCATGTACATTAATGGTGAGGCTCATGGACCAGACAGAGGAGTTACAACTTGTCAGTTGCACATGCGTAAATTCAAGGACGGAGACACCATCTACATAGAGCCATTTAGAGCAAAAGGTTTTCCTGTTATTAAAGACCTAGTTGTTGATAGAACTGCCTTTGACCGAATTCAGCATGCCGGTGGATTCGTTTCTGTAAATACTTCAGGAAATACACAAGATGCAAATGCAATTCCAATTCCAAAGGATGATGCCGATAAAGCGTTCGATGCTGCGACATGTATCGGTTGTGGTGCATGTGTTGCATCCTGTAAAAATGCTTCTGCAATGCTTTTTGTATCGGCTAAGGTTTCTCAATTCTCGCTATTACCTCAAGGGAAAGTGGAGGCAAAAAGACGTGTTTTAAACATGGTAGAACAAATGGACAAAGAAGGATTTGGAAATTGTACCAATACTGGGGCTTGTGAAGTAGAATGTCCAAAAGGAATTTCATTGGAAAACATAGCAAGAATGAATCGCGAATACTTAAAAGCCTCATTAGCATCTGATTAATGATTCAATATAAACTATTAAAAAAAGAAAAGGTGAGGCGTGCTTCACCTTTTTCTTTTGGTAAACATTTGCAGAAAAAGTTTTTATATAATCGTATTTAATCGTAATTTAGCACAACTAAAATGTATTCTATGAAAAAAATATTACTTACTTTAACCCTAACAGTGTCAGGTTTTATGGCACTTTCTCAGGCAGTTGTGTCTGGAATTAGCCCAGCGGCAATTCAGGGAAATTATGACTATGCGAATCAAGCGCATATTGGCTGGCCAAGCTATACAGCAGGACAGGCAGCAGATGAAAACTGGGGTCTTACATTAGACTTTAACGTTGCCGGTACATATGTACAAGGTGAACTGGAATTGGTTTATGATGGAACTCCTGGAATAAATCCACAAGGAATTGATTCAATGTATGAAGGATGCGGTACTCTTTTAAATACAGATTTAACTGGGAAAATTGCCATCGTTTACAGAAACACATGTGATTTTGCTTCAAAAGCGTTTAAAGCGCAACAATTAGGAGCAATTGGATTAATTATTATTAACCGTGAGGACGCAACAAACATGATTATGACTGCTGCTGCTACTGGAGACGGACCTAATGTTACTATTCCTGTTTGTATGATTACAAAAACAGATGGGGCTAACATTATTGCAACAATGCAATCTGAACCAGTTACAATGTTCATTGGTAATAAAATTGGTGTTTACACGAATGACTTAGGTGCAATCAAAGGAGAGTATTTAATTTCTCCATTTGCAACGCACAATTCATTTTTGATGAATGGGTTTGATTTAGGTATCCAAGTTTACAATTACGGTTCAGCTGTTCAAACTGGAGCAACAGTTAACGCAACGATTGTTGGCCCTGGAAGTGTTGAAGTTTATAATGAAACTGTTAACTTGCCTTCTATGAATTCAACAGATACTGTTTCTGTTTTTAATGGTAATACTGAAGAATTTCCTCCTTTCGATTTAGGTGGTATCGGAAATTATCCAATTGGAGATTATACACTAACATATACTGTATCTCCAAGCAGTGCTGATGATGCTGATTATGACAATGTTTTCTCATCACAGTTTTCTGTGTCTGACGATAGACTTTCTACAGCAAGAGACAATGGTGGTGAACCAGTTGTAAATTCATTTCCAAGTAATACAGATTCTGAATACCAATCATGTATGTATTTTGAAGACCCTAACGCAAGTTTAGTTGCATTAAAAGGTGTTTATTTTGCTGCATCAACAGATACTGCATTGTATGAATTAGAAGGTGCTGAAATATTCATCAATGTTTACGAATGGAATGACACATGGATTGACATTAATGACCCAGCTATTACAGCTAACAATGATTTTTTCACTTCATTAAACTTAATTGCTGCTGAGACATATTACCCAGCATCTGACAACGAAAACAAATTAGTTCAATATGTTCAATTATCGAATCAAATATCATTGCAAGATGGCCAAAGATACCTAGTTTGTAACCAAACTTATGACCCAAACATTTCATTTGGTTATGATAATGGTCTTGATTATGGTGGTAACCTTGGAATTATTGCAATGCCAGTAGCTCCAATTCAAGTTCAACAAGGAACAGATCCAATCACTTGGTTTATAGCAGGGTGGAATGGTTCTCCAGGAAATGGTCTAATGTTAGATTTGTTTGACGCTAATTTATTGGCCGTAAATAACGAATCAATAATTAATGGTAAAGCATTCCCTAACCCTACAAATGACAATGTTACTATTGCATTAGAGGCAAACGGAAATGGTAATTTGACTGTTACAGATGTTGCTGGTAAAATTGCTTTATCACAAACTATTTCTTTAGTAAACGGAAAAACGAACATCAACATGTCTAATTTGGATGCGGGCGTTTATATTTTCAATATTACTTTAGAAAACGGTAAATCATCGCAATTTAACGTGGTTAAAAACTAATTTTCTATCCGAATATAGAACTAGGCGCCCGATGCATTCGGGCGCCTTTTTTATTTACAATTTGTTAACAATTGATTGATTAATCGTATATTGGCGTAACTAAAACAAATTAATATGAAAAAAACACTACTTTCTTTATCTTTAGTAATGTCTGGTTTCGTGGCTTATACTCAAGCTGTCGTTTCAGGTATTAGCCCTGCAAGCATTCAGGGAAATTATGATTATGGTATTCAAGCTGGTTCGGGATCTTGGCCAGGCGAAACAGATGATGCCACATGGGGCACATTAACACACAACTTTAACAACCCCGGTGAATATGTTGAAGCCGAAATCATGTTAATCAATGATGGTTCTCCAGGATTAAACGCGCAAGGGAACCCTATTTCAGCTCAAGCATGTGCAGGGTCTCCTGCTGCAGGATCTCCTCCTGGGCCGGGCACTTATAATGACTTAACAGGAAAAATTGCTGTCGTTTACAGAAATACCTGTGAGTTCGGGTGGAAAGTACTTCAAGCTCAAAATGCCGGTGCAATTGCATGTATTATTGTTAATCGTGAAGATGCCGTTATTGACATGGCTGGTGGTGTTGAAGGTCCAAATGTTACAATTCCATGTGTCTTCATTGCTAAAACAGACGGAGCGAATTTGATCGCCGCAACTGCCGGAGGTACAGTTCCAGTTACTGTGTTTATTGGTAACAAAATCGGAATTAATGCAAATGATGTTGGAGCTGTAAAGGGTGAATTTTTAGTCTCGCCTTTTGCCACACAAAACACATTTCTTATGAATGGTTTTGACTTAGGTATACAAGTATACAATTACGGTTCTTCGGATCAAAATACAACTACCGTTAACGCAACTATTGTTGGACCAGGAAGCGTTGAAGTTTATAACGAAACAGTAAACCTACCACCAATGGTAATGACAGACACTGTTGCTATTTTTAACGGAAACCCGGAAGAATTTCCTTCTTTCGACTTAGGTTATGGTAATTATCCTGTTGGAGACTATACATTAACGTATACAATCGACTTAGGAGTTGCTGACGATTCAGACTATGATAATGTTTACACTTCTCAATTTTCTGTAACTGATGACCGTTTATCTTTAGCTAGAAATAATAGCGGAGAACCTATTGTTAATACATACCCAAGTAATACGACGTCAGAATATCAATCGTGTATGTTTCTACAAGATCCAAACGCAAGTTTAGTGGCATTAAAAGGAGTATACTTTGCAGCATTCACTGATACAACTTTAAATGAATTAGAAGGTGCTGAGATTTTCATTAATGTTTACGAGTGGAATGATACTTGGACAGACATCAATGATCCAAGCATTACAGCCAATAATGATTTCTTTACTCAGTTAAACTTGATGGCTGCGGAAACATACTATCCATCATCTGACCTTGAAAATGGTTTGGTTCAATATGTAGAATTCACAACACCTATTCAATTCAACGATGATCAAAGATACTTGGTTTGTAATCAAACTTATGACCCTAACATTTCTTTCGGATATGATAATGCCGTGGATTATGGAGGAAACCTTAGCATTTTCGCTATGCCATTAGCACCAATACAAGTACAACAAGGTACAGACCCGATAACATGGTTTATTGCTGGTTGGAACGGTTCTCCTGGAAACGGAATAATGTTAGATTTGTTCGACGCAAATTTAGTAAGCATTAACGACCAATCAATTGTGGACGGAAAAGCATTTCCTAACCCAACGAATAACAATGTTACTATTTCATTAAGTGCTACTGGTAATGGACAATTAAATGTAACCGATGTTGCAGGAAAAGTTGCCTTATCACAAGCGATCTCTTTAGTTAATGGTCAAACAAACATCGACATGTCAACTTTAGACGCTGGTGTTTATATTTTCAATGTTACATTAGAGAATGGTAAATCATCTCAATTTAATGTTGTAAAAAATTAAATTGAATTTAGTTCATGAAAAAGGGCGTTCGACAAAGTCGAACGCCTTTTTCATTTTAATTACCCCAAAAGCTCTTACTTAAAAAATAACTCCTTTAGATATTTATTGATAATCCAAAACTTAACGGATAAACAGCGATTGTTTTGTCCGTGTCGAACATAGGCAGTAAATTGTAGCTTGCAAAAACTCCCCAATGTGAGTAACCAAATCGAACTAGGGCGTCCAATTTAAAGGCATTTAACCCTTGAGCTCCTTTTGTTTTTTGAACAAATTTCTCTCCAGCTATTTCACCTTTTCTTTTTAATGCCGATGCAATTCTAACACCTCCAACTACTCCCGCCGCTAAATAAAAGGATTTACTAGACCTTGCATTCGTGTTAAACTCAAAAAGTAACGGAACTGTAAGGTAAGTAGCACTCAATTTATTCTTTCTGTAGTTAGTTAGCGTGTCTATAAACGCATTTAAAGTATCTGGTGTATGATTCACAACATAATTGTCTTTAAAGCCAATAGAAGTAAAGCTAAAGCCCAAACCTGTCGTGACTCCGAAATAGTGTTTCGCTATTTGGAACTTGTGTTCCAATAAATTTAAATTCCAAACAGTGGATTTTGCAGGGTCATTTTTCCAGTAAGGATAATCACTAAAACTGTTGTCAAAACTGGAATTCATAAGAGTTGTAAAACCAAAGTCCAAACCAGCCCAATGCGCTTCTGATTTCGTTTTACGAATATTAACCACTGTATCACAATTGTCCACAATGATTACTCGTTTGTTTCTTAAGTTGATGTTGGTTGTGTCGCAGTCATTCTTTTCTTCTTGAGATAAAGCAGGAAAGCAAAATAAAGCAACAAGAGCAATTGAATATACTTTTTTCATAATCTATTTGTTTAATTTCAATCGTAAGACTGACAACTAAACAAAAAGTTACAATTCACCCCAAGTATCCAAAAAATCATCTAAATTTCGACGATCTTTTTTAGTTGGTTTACCTGTTCCATTGTCCCTATAAATGCTTTGAGAAAGTTGATATGTCTTTAATTTTTCAACTTCTAACGGATCTGTTATATCTATAATATAATCTGCCACAAGTTTCGCTCCAACTCTTTTTTGTAAGAGTTGAATTACCTTAAATGAGAAAACAGCTGTATGGCGGATAACTTGAATTTCATCACCCAATTTAACCTCTTTTGACGGTTTAATTCCTTCTCCGTTTAGTTTAACTTTATTTTTAGAAATTGCATCTGCAGCTTGCGTCCGGGTTTTTGCCAAACGTACAGACCAAACAAATTTATCCAAACGACAACTCATCGCGTTGCTTTTTAGTCAATGATTTAAAAACCAAATCATAGGAGTGATCTATCAATTCTAAAATTAGTTTTTCTGGAACATCCTCATTCACTGATACCGTATTCCAGTGCGTTTTATTCATATGATAGCCTGGAATTACACCTTGAAATGTTTCACGAAGTTCTAATGCTCTTTCCGGATCACATTTTAAGTTAATACTCTGAAACCCTTCAACATCTGTTAGAGCGAACATTTTTCCAACTTTAAAAACCAGTGTTTTATTGTCAAATGGAAAAGACTCTGTTGCACCTAATTTTGATAAACAATATTCTCTAAAATCATCAATATCTGTCTCTTATACACATCTGACGCTGCCGACGATCTACTCTGTGTAG
>OLID01000279.1_pt1 | contig 26587 bp, 28 predicted proteins | sample 1609361 | NCBI WGS metagenome assembly OLID01 (sample SAMN05416778, study PRJEB24817) | seawater metagenome | isolation source: Sea water | place: Canada:Atlantic | collected 2013-07
GAGATTTCTGCCTGTCTCGTGGGCTCGGAGATGTGTATAAGAGACAGGGGTATAGAGGTCGTCCTGCGTCAGGTCGATGCGCAGCCGGGGCAGATTACTGATGATGACCACGGAGATCAGCAGGGCAACACCAATCAGGGCAAGGCCGGCGGGAGAAAAGAGTGCTTTGTTCTTCATGGCCAGCTCCTAGTTCGCTTTCTTGATTTCGATGACAACCGCACTGGCCAGTAGCCAGGCAGCAATGACGGCAGCAAAGAACAGCAGATCCCGGATATCCAGCACCCCCCGGCTGATAGCCTCAAAATGCGTCAGAAAACTCAGCGTGGCAACGGCATCAATCAGCGTTTGTGGTGCCCAGCCGGTAAAGGCATTCATGACAATGGCCGACCCGGAGACGACAAACAGGAAGCAGATCGCCGCCGTCAGGATAAACGCGATAACGGCGTTACGGGTCAGTGCCGACATGCACGAGCCGATCGCCAGAAAACCACCGGCCATCAACCAGCTGCCAATATAGGCGGCCAGAATAACGCCGTTGTCCGGTTCACCCAGATAGTTGACGGTGATCCAGATAGGGAAGGTCAGCAGCAGCGCACAGCCGCTGAGTACCCAGGCGGCGAGGAATTTACCGATCACGGCCTCATGTAGCTGGATGGGCAGGGTCAGCAGCAGCTCAATGGTGCCGGTCTTGCGTTCATCCGCCCACAGTCCCATGGCCAGCGCTGGAATCATGAACAGATACAGCCAGGGGTGAAAATTGAAAAACGGCTGCAGGTCGGCCTGGCCGCGCTGATAAAAGCCGCCCAGATCAAAGGTGGCAATGCCGTTCATGACCAGAAAAATGACAATAAACACATAGGCCAAGGGTGTACTGAAGTACGCTGCCAGTTCGCGTTTGAAAATAATGCCGGTAGTACCCATCACAGTGCTCCCTGTTCAGTGACGCTGCGGAAAAAGGCTTCCAGACGGCCGGGCGCTGACGGCGCCTCGGCCATGGCAGCATCGGTCGGCGCGCGTGCTTCCAGCTCCTGCGGCGAGCCGTCGGCGACGATGCGGCCGTTGGCGATGATGATGGCGCGTGTGCACACGGCGCTGACTTCTTCCAGGATGTGGGTGGACACAATGACAATCTTGTCCTTGGCCAGATTACGAATCAGTTGTCGCACCTGGTGCTTCTGGTTGGGGTCCAGACCATCGGTGGGTTCGTCCAGAATCAGGACTTTGGGATCATGCAGAATGGCCTGCGCCAGTCCGACGCGGCGTTTGAAACCTTTGGACAGGGTGTCGATGGTCTGCTCGCAGACGCTGCCCAGCGCGACGTCGTTGATGACCTGCTCAATACGCTGGTCTTTCTCTTTGCCGCTGAAGCCGCGAATCTCGGCAATAAAACCAAGAAAATCCAGTACCGTCATGTCGGGGTAGCTGGGCGCGCCCTCGGGCAGATAGCCGACCAGTGCCTTGACGGCGATGGGATTCTCGGTGATGTCGTGACCGTCCACCCTCACCGTGCCCGAGCTGGGGGCCAGAAAGCCGGTGATGATTTTCATGGTGGTGGACTTGCCGGCGCCATTGGGGCCCAGAAAACCCAGGACTTCGCCTTCGGCAACCGTGAAACTGAGGTCATCTACGGCGGTAAAATGCTCAAATTTGCGGGTCAGGTGACTGATTTCAATCATATTGTTATTTGCCTGTAAAAGTGCCTGGCAGTGGTTGCAGGGCTATTACTGAGGGGCAAATATAGGTGTATGGGGGCTATTTTTCAACCTGCCCCCACAGATCGTGACAATTGAGTCATTAATCAGTCGTCGTCGCTGCCGGCATCCTCGATGTTCAGCTCCTTGATCTTGCGGGTCAGGGTGTTGCGACCCCAGCCCAGCAACAGCGCAGCATCTCGACGTCGGCCCAGGGTGTGCTTGAGGGCGACCTGTATCATGGTGCGCTCAAACTCGGGTGTGGCCTGCTCCAGTATGCCCTTGTGGCCAAGGTTCAGTTCCTGGTCTGCCCACTCTTCCAGCAGCTGGGTCCAGTCGCGGGCGCTGCTGTTCTGCGCCTGATGTTCCATCAGTTCGGGCGGCAGGTCGTCAATGCGCACTTCCCGGCTGGAGGCCATAACGGTCACCCAGCGACAGAAGTTTTCCAGCTGACGCACGTTGCCCGGCCAGTTCAGGCCAGTGATGTATTTTTCGGTTTCCGGGCGCAGCACCTTGGGCTCGACGTCCAGCTCTTCAGCGGCGCGCGCCAGAAAGTGACGCGCCAGGCGGGGAATGTCTTCGCGGCGATCACGCAGGCGGGGAATGTGGATACGGATGACGTTGAGGCGGTGAAACAGGTCTTCCCGAAACAGGTGCTGGCCGACCAGTTTCTCCAGGTTCTGGTGGGTCGCGGCAATGATGCGCACATCCACCTTGATCGGTGTGGTGCCGCCGACACGATAGAACTCACCATCGGAGAGTACGCGCAGCAGGCGGGTCTGGGTATCCGGTGGCATGTCGCCGATTTCGTCCAGAAACAGTGTGCCGCCGTTGGCCTGTTCGAAACGGCCGGTGCGGTGCGCGGTAGCGCCGGTAAACGAGCCTTTTTCGTGGCCGAACAGCTCCGACTCGATCAGCTCCTTGGGTATGGCAGCAACGTTCAGGGCGATAAAATGTTTTTCCCGGCGCGGGCTGTGCTTGTGCAGCGCGTGCGCCACCAGTTCCTTACCGGTACCGGATTCGCCATTGATCAGCACGGTGATATTGGACTGCGACAGACGACCGATGGCGCGGAACACCTCCTGCATGGCCGGTGCTTCGCCGATAATCTCCTTGCTGTTTTCAAGGATGGGGGTGGGAATATCGATGTCCTGTTCGCGGGCATGTTCCAGCGCGCGCTGGGTCATGGCCACGGCTTCGTCAATATCAAAAGGTTTGGGCAGGTACTCAAACGCGCCACGGCTATAGGATGACACGGCACTGTCGAGATCGGAGTGGGCGGTCATGATGATCACCGGCAACTGCGGAAACCGTTCGTGGACGGTGGACAGCAGGTCCAGACCGTTAATGCCGGGCATGCGGATGTCGCTGATAATGGCGTCGGGTCGCTCCTTTTCGAGCCGGTGCAAAAGGTCGTCGCCATTGTCAAAGCAGTGCGTGCTCAGCCCGGAGCGGGTGAGGGACTTTTCCAGAACCCAGCGGATTGACTTGTCGTCATCCAGTACCCAGACCGTGTTGTGTTTGCTCATGATATCTATACCCCTACTTGCCGAATTGACCACTGAAGACTCCGGCGGCATGGTTGCCAGAGCCGTTGCCGTGGTAGTCCGACGGTGCCGGCGCCTGTGTCAGCACAGGCAGGTAAATGGAAAAACGTGTGCGTCCAGGTTCACTGCTGCACTCGATAATGCCTTTGTGTTGATTAACGATGGAGTGGGCGATGGACAGGCCCAGGCCGGTGCCTTCGGCGCGGCCACTGATCATCGGGAAAAAGATATTGTCGATCAACTCCGGTGGCACGCCGGGGCCGTTGTCGATCACTTCCAGTCGCGCCACCAGGCGATGAAATACAGTACCGATAGTCACGTTGCGCATGACCCGGGTTTTCAGTTCGATCAGCCCGGAGCGATGTTTGACATGTGGGCTTTCCAGCGCCTGTACGGCATTGCGCACGATGTTGAGCGTGGCCTGGATAAGCTGCTCAAAGTCACCCTGTAGCTCCGGAATGCTGGGGTCGTAATCGCGCACCAGCGTGATATCCCGGTCGCTGACTTCGGCATCTACGAGGTTGCGCACCCGCTCCAGTACTTCATGCACATTAAGCGAGCGATACTCCATGGGTTTTCGCGACCCCACCAGGCGATCAACCAGTTTGTGCAGGCGGTCGGCCTCTTCAATAATGACATTGGTGTAGTCGGTCAGATCGGAGTTGGGCAATTCGCTGGCCAGCAGTTGCGCCGCGCCACGGATACCTCCCAGCGGATTCTTGATTTCGTGTGCCAGGCCGCGCACCAGTTCCCGGGTGGTCTCGTGCGTTGAGATCAACGTCTCGTCGCGACTGATGCGTTCGGCATAGTTCATGCTCTGGATTTCGATCACTACGGCGGCGTCAGGAAAATCATTCAGCGGCGTGACCGTGTAGTCAACCTGGAGACTTTTGCCATTGGCCAGATGCAACTGCGTTTTGCGCTTGGTGAAGCTGTGGTGTGCAGCCACGGCCTGGCGGATGTCGGTAACATCGTCGCTGGCATGAATGAAGATGTCACCAATGAACGCATTGTTGACCTGGCGACCGCTGATGGCGAGCAGGTTTTCTGCCGCCAGATTGATGTATTGCAGGCGCAGGTCGTCGTCCAGGACCAGGATGGCTGTTGCCAGTGTGTCGAGCAGGCGTCTGTATGATTTGTTACTGCTGGCTTCCATGATGGGTCGGCGTACCTCGTTGGTTAGTCAAGGCCATGCAATAAACAAACCATCTTCGGACACAAGGTTCATGACGGCGCATGGTTGGGGTTGATGTCCTTTTTTGGCGCGATTATGCGGGGTGCAGAGGATGGATAGCACTCGCCCGTTATCAGGCATTGGTCGAACTATGCACCAACATGGTGCGAATGGCAATTTGCTGATGACCGCTCGTGGGGCAGTTGAATAAATTGGGGCCAAAAAAAACGCCCGCCGGGCAAAGCCGGCAGGCGTCTTTGTGTACAGCCCGAAAATTAGCAGCTGTAGTACATGTCAAACTCAACAGGGTGGGCAGACGCGTTCAGGCGTGTGCAGTCCTGCTGCTTCAGCGCGATGTAGCCGTCAATCAGGTCGTCGCAGAACACGCCGCCCTGCTTGAGGAACTCGCGATCCTGGTCCAGTGCTTCCAGCGCCTGATCCAGCGAGTAACAAACCTTTGGAATTTCTGCTTCTTCTTCCGGCTCCAGGTCGTACAGGTCCTTGCTGGCCGGGTCGCCAGGGTGGATCTTGTTCTTGATACCGTCCAGGCCTGCCATCAGCAGGGCGGCGAAGAACAGGTAGGGGTTGGCCGTACAGTCACCGAAACGTACTTCGATACGCACAGCTTTTGGATTGCCACCCAGGATGTACGGAATACGGATTGATGCAGAACGGTTGCGTGAGGAGTACGCCAGCAGCGTTGGTGCCTCGAAGCCCTTGACCAGACGCTTGTAGCTGTTGGTAGAGGCGTTGCCGAAAGCGTTCAGGGCCTTGGCGTGTTTGATGATGCCGCCAATGTAGAACAGGGCCGTTTCCGACAGACCGGCATAACCGTCACCGGCAAACATATTCTTGCCGTCCTTGGAGATGGACATGTGAACGTGCATGCCTGAACCATTGTCGCCTACCAGCGGCTTGGGCATGAAGGTAGCCGTTTTGCCGAAAGCGTGCGCGGTGTTGTGAATACAGTACTTGAGGATCTGTACTTCGTCAGCCTTGTACACCAGCGTGTTGAACTTGGTGCCGATTTCGCACTGACCTGCGTTGCCCACTTCATGGTGGTGCAGTTCAATCTCAAGGCCCATGGACTCCATGGTGTCGCACATGGCGCCACGCAGGTCGCTCAAGGAATCAACCGGGGGCACAGGGAAATAGCCGCCTTTGACTTTCGGACGGTGGCCCATGTTGCCGCCTTCAATGCTCTTGCCTGAGGACCAGGCTGCTTCTTCGCTGCCGATCTTGAAGAAGGCGCCGTCCATTGCGATGTTCCACTTGATCTCGTCAAAAACAAAGAACTCTGGCTCGGGACCAAAGAAGGCCTTGTCGCCGATACCGGTAGACTTCAGGTACTCTTCGGCGCGGCGGGCCACGGAACGCGGGTCGCGGTTGTAACCCTGCATGGTGCGTGGTTCGATAATGTCGCAACGCAGGTTGAGCTGCACTTCGTCCGCAAACGGATCGAGGACTGCAGTGGTGTCATCCGGCTTGAGGATCATGTCTGATTCGTTGATGCCTTTCCAGCCGGCAACCGAAGAACCATCAAACATAACGCCGTCCATGAAGCTTTCATTCACGACTGCCGCCGGGAAAGTCACGTGCTGCTCTTTACCCTTGGTGTCGGTAAAACGAAGATCGACCCACTTGACGTCGTTCTCTTTGATTAAATTTAAAGTCTTCTCAGACATTCCTGATCCTCCGTGTGATCGAGAATTGGGTGACGATTAAGGTCACAGTTAAAAAGCTGATACGGTCGCGTCTGACGGCCGTTACTCAGTGTTTATTTTCTTGTATGCCTGTCGGGTGCCACACTCTTTGCTGTCACCGCACTCAACAAGCCGGGCATTCGGCATTATAATGGCGTTCGCATACCATGCCCGAGTACCGTTGAATGAGCAAGATATATGCCATTGTTTACGGTTGACGGGGCCCCTGTATATTCAGCGCTCGCCCGACAGGTGGCCATGGTTGATCCGAAATAGCGCACCAATATGGTGCGCATAAATCAGACGCGCACCGATAAAGTGCATAACGCCCTTTTTTGAGGCGCCCGCTCGCCGCATAGCTCCAACACAAGGTCAGAACAATGCTGTTTGTCATCCGCTTTTTCCCAGAAATCACTATTAAGACGCGCCCTGTGCGCCAGCGTATGATCAAGGCGCTGAGACGAAACCTGAGGACCTTGCTGGGTCGTGTCGATGCGCGCATCAGTGTAACCGGTGACTGGGATCTTCTGGAAGTGGAAACCCACAGCGATGATGAAAATCTTGTCAGTCAGGTGGTGGAGATTCTGCGCAATACGCCGGGTATTTCGTTGATCAGTCAGGTTAGAAAGCAACCGTTGCCGGATTTTGACGGCATTCTGGCGGCAATCATGCCTTTCTACCGGGATCAGCTGCAGGGGCGCAGTTTTGCCGTGCGCAGCAAGCGTCAGGGTAATCATGAATTCAACTCCATGGAGCTGGAGCGTTTTCTGGGCGCGGCGCTGCTGAACCAGACCGGGGCTACCGGTGTCGAACTGCGCCAGCCCGATGTGACGGTGAGAATAGAAATCCGACAGCAGGTTCTGTATGTGGTTACCCATCAGTGGCGGGGTATGGGTGGTTATCCCATGGGCACTCAGGAGCCGGTATTGTCGTTGATCTCGGGTGGGTTTGATTCGGCGGTGTCCAGCTATCTGTTTATGCGACGAGGTATTCAGACACACTTCCTGTTTTTTAATCTGGGCGGCAAGGAGCACGAACTGGCGGTCAAGGAAGTGGCTCTGTATCTGTGGATGCGCTTTGGTTCCTCCCACCGTGTCAAGTTCGTCAGCGTGCCTTTTGAGCCGATACTGAGCGAGATCCTGAACAAGGTCGATACGGGGTTGATGGGTGTTGTACTCAAGCGCATGATGATCCGGGCTGCCGAGCAGGTGGCCCGCGACCTGAAGCTGTCGGCACTGGTGACCGGCGAATGCGTGGCACAGGTGGCAAGTCAGACACTGCCCAACCTCAATGTCATCGACCAGGTCACCGACATGCTGATCCTGCGCCCGCTGATCGTCACCGACAAACAGGACATCATCGATATGGCGCGCCGAATCGGCACCGAAGAATTTTCCGCACAGGTGCCGGAATATTGTGGCGTGATTTCAGTAAAACCCACCACCAGCGCCAAGCCTCAGCGTGTGGCAGAAGAAGAAGCAAAAATAGACACCAGCCTGATCGACGCCGCCGTGGCTGCGCGGGAAATACAGATGATTGACCGGGTAGTGGAAGTGCTGGCGCATCGCGACGTGGAACCCGAGCAGATGACCACAGTGCCGGACGGTGCCGTGGTGATTGACATACGGCACCCCGACGAGCAGGAGCGGGCACCGCTGAGCGCCGGGGAATTCGAAGTGGCCGTGGTGCCGTTTTACCAGCTGAGCAGCCGGTTTGCGTCGATGGATGCGTCCCGGCAATACCTGCTGTATTGCGACAAGGGCATGATGAGCCGCCTGCACGCCTCGCACCTGAAGGATGCCGGGCACCGTAACGTGGGTGTGTACCGGCCTTAGTGCCAGTGTAGGCCGGATAACCGGCTCCGCATGCCCACGCCTGGCGGCGTTCGCAGATGCATTGGCCGATGGGTTCATGTATTTGAACATGTCCCCTGTTGTGTGGTGGACCTGCGATTGATGCGGTCGTAATGGAATTGTCAAGATAGCTGATGTATAATCTCCCACCTTTTTTTCGGCAGTGCTCCCCCCTTTTTTGTAATAGGTGTCCCTAGTGATTGAGAAAATCCGCAATATCGCCATTATCGCCCACGTTGACCATGGTAAAACCACGTTGGTCGACAAACTCCTGCAACAGTCCGGTACGCTGGGCGAGCGCGGTGGTTCTGTAGAGCGCGTGATGGACTCAAATGACCAGGAGAAAGAGCGCGGCATTACCATTCTGGCCAAAAACACGGCTATCAACTGGAATGGCTACCACATCAACATCGTAGACACCCCCGGACACGCCGACTTCGGTGGCGAAGTTGAGCGCGTAATGTCCATGGTCGACAGTGTACTGTTGCTGGTAGATGCGGTTGACGGTCCGATGCCGCAGACCCGTTTTGTGACCATGAAAGCCTTTGCTCAGGGGCTGCACCCGATTGTGGTGATCAACAAGGTTGACCGCCCCGGCGCGCGCCCTGACTGGGTACTGAACGAAGTATTCGACCTGTTTGACCGCCTGGGCGCGACTGACGAGCAACTGGATTTCCCGGTGATCTACGCCTCGGCACTGAATGGTATCGCCGGTATGGAAGCTGATAGCCTGGCGGACGACATGACGCCGCTGTTCCAGACCATTATCGATAAAGTGCCACCACCCCCGGTAAACGCCGATGCGCCTTTTCAGATGCAGATCAGCGCCCTGGATTACAACAGCTACGTCGGGGTTATCGGTATCGGCCGTATTACTGGCGGGGTTGCCAAACCCAATATGCAGGTGACTGTCATTGATAAGGACGGCGAGACCCGTAAGGGCAAGATTTTGCAGGTGAAAAGCCACCTGGGCCTGGATCGCGTCGATGTGACCGAAGCCCGCGCCGGTGAAATCATCTGTATCACCGGTCTGGACAAGCTGAACATTTCCGACACCCTGTGTGACCCTGATCATGTCGAGGCGATGACGCCACTGACGGTGGACCAGCCCACGATCACCATGACCTTCCAGGTCAACGACTCGCCGTTCGCCGGTCGCGAAGGCAAATTTGTCACCACACGTAATATCAGAGAGCGTCTGGATCGTGAATTGATCCATAACGTGGCACTGCGGGTTGAGGAAGGCGACACCCCGGACAAGTACAAGGTATCAGGCCGTGGTGAATTGCACCTGTCGGTATTGATCGAAACCATGCGTCGTGAAGGCTTTGAGCTGGCAGTATCACGTCCTCAGGTGATCATGAAAGAAATAGACGGCGTGCTCAGCGAGCCGTTCGAAATCCTGATGATCGACTGCAACGAGGAGCATCAGGGTTCCATTATCGAAGAGCTGGGTCTGCGCCGCGCCGAGATGTCGGACATGCTGCCTGACGGCAAGGGTCGTGTGCGTTTGACCTTCACCGTGCCGACACGAGGCCTGATCGGCTTCCGTTCCATGTTCCTGAGCATGACCTCGGGTACCGGCATGATGAACCATGTGTTTGATCATTATGGTCCGGCCAAGGCTGGTGATCTGGCCGCCCGCAAGAACGGTGTACTGGTGTCAATGGTGACCGGTAAGGCGCTGGGTTACTCGCTGTGGGCACTGCAGGAGCGTGGTCGTCTGTTTATCGAGCCCAACGTCGAAGTCTATGAAGGCATGATCATTGGTCTGCACAGCCGCGACAATGACCTGGTAGTAAACCCCATCAAGGGCAAGCAGCTGACCAACGTGCGTGCCTCCGGCACGGATGAGAACATCGTGCTGACGCCACCGGTAAAACACACGCTGGAGCAGGCGATGGAGTTTATCGATGAGGACGAGCTGGTTGAAATTACCCCGGCTAGCATCCGGTTGCGCAAGAAGCACCTGACTGAGAGTGATCGCAAGCGGGCCAGTCGTGGCGGTTTAGCCCGGGGCTGATTGGCAGCATGATCGCGTTGATTCAACGGGTAACGCATGCCAGTCTGAAGATTGGTGGGGCAGAATACAGCCGCATCAATCAGGGGCTGGTCGTGCTGTTGGGTCTGGAGCGCGACGATACCCTGGCGGCGGGCGAGAAGCTGCTGGGCAAAGTGCTCAATTATCGGGTGTTTGCTGACAGCGAAGGGCGCATGAATTGCAGCGTCAGGGGTATCGGTGGCGAGGTGATGCTGGTGTCCCAGTTTACGCTGGCAGCAGCTACTGGCAAGGGACTGCGCCCCAGCTTTACTTCCGCCATGCCGCCGGCCGATGCCGAAATTCTTTATGATCAGCTTGTCGCCTGGCTGCAGGCTGAATACCCGGCAACCGTGACCGGGCAGTTTGGCGCCGACATGAAGGTGCTGCTGGAAAACGACGGCCCGGTTACTTTCCTGTTACGAAGCTGACCACCTGCTCTGACCAATCTGTGCCTGGTCAGGAATCAGAATTCTCCGGACTTTGTGCTTCCTCTGCCGCCTTCTTTTTCAGAAACGCGCTGCCAAAAAACACGCCCAACTCGAACAGCATCCACATCGGAATCGCCAGCAGGGACTGTGTGAACGGATCCGGTGGTGTCAGCAGCATGGCCACGACAAAACAGCCGACGACAACATAGGGGCGTTTCTTTTTCAGATCTTCCGGTTCGATCAGCCCTGCCCACATGAACAGGAACACGGCGATGGGGATTTCAAAGGCGAACCCGAACGCAAAGAATATCTTCAGCACAAAGCTCAGGTAGCTGGCGATATCGGGCGCCACGGCAATGTCTTCCGGTGCCACCGACACAAAGAAGCTGAACACCACGCCGAACAGCACATAGTAGGCGAACGCCATGCCGGCATAAAACAGCAGAACACTGGACACAAACAGCGGGATGGCCAGCGATTTCTCGTTTTTGTACAGGCCGGGAGCAATAAACGCCCAGATCTGGAACAGCAGGTAGGGGGCGCAGACAAACAGTGATGCATAGAATGTCAGCTTGAAGGGCGTGAAGAACGGCGACGTCGGGTCGATCGCAATCATGCTGGTGTCGGGTGGCAGTACAGACACCAGCGGTGACGCGACGAAGGTGTAGATGTCGTTGGCGAAATAGATCAGCGACAGAAACACTACCAGCAGGGCGACTATGCATCTGAGGAGGCGGTCGCGGAGCTCTACCAGGTGTCCGACAAGTGTCAGGTCACCCGTTGTTTCGGGTGCAGGTTTCGAAGGCTCATCTCTCATGTCTGATTCTCATTTGTTGCCTGAGGATGAGTCTGGATCTTTCGGTTTGTTGTCGACGGCAGAAAATTTTCCTTTTTGCAGGCTGACAATGCCGGAAGGAGGGGTGCTGTAAATGTCCTGAGTGGATTCCGTCTCCGGGACAGGTTCTGCCTCGCTTGCCGTGCCGGTCTGCGACGTGGTCTCGACGGAAGTGGCGGCCGTTTCAGGCTCGTCAGCGGGTTCCGCTGCCGCTGCCGCGCTGGCGTTATCGGGGACGCGGTAATTTTCCGGAGGAGGTGTCGGGATGCCCTCATCGGCGCTGGTTGTGGCGTTGGTCGCGGTACCTGATTTACTGCCGGGCTTGCTGTTCGGGTTTACGGAACGCTTGACGCTATCTTCGGCACTGCGAATCTCCGACTGGGTATCCTCGATCAGTTTATTGGCATTCTTTTTGGCTTTCTCAATATCACCCAGAATCGATTCGTTATGCAGCTGGCGGCGGATCTCGTCGGCGTTGATCTGCTGTTCAATCTCGGCCTTGACGTTATTGAAGCTGCGCTTGGCGCGGCCAAACCACAGCGCGCCGGTACGAATGGCCCCGGGCAGCTTGTCCGGGCCCAGCACCAGCAGGGCCACGATACCGATGAGTAGCAGCTCCATAAAACCTATATCAAACATCGCTGCGATCCACGTGCAATACCCTGAAAACTGAATTGGTGACTGAATCTGTGCAACCGGGCCGGTTGATGGTCGGACGCAAAGCCTGCGGGCACCGCCAGGCGCCCGGCGTTATCGCGGTTTACCGGTCTTTTGGTTTTTCAGTCTCGGCGTCGGGCTGTGCGTCTTTGCGCATCGCCTCCGTGCCAAGCTGGCCTGCTGCCGGCGCTTCCTTGTTGTGTTCGTCTTCGTCTTCGTCGTCCTTGTCCTTGACTGCCTGCTTGAAACCCTTGAGCGCGCCGCCCAGGTCGGAGCCCAATGTGCGCAGCTTCTTGGTGCCAAACAGCAGCACGATGATCAGTGCGATGATTAGCAATTGCCAGATACTGATGCCGCCGATACCCATGATTCCTCCGGTGTAGCCTGAAATGGTCACCTGGGTGACCTGGTTTAATGAATGCCTGTCTCTATGAATCGGATCGGGCGGCTTTCTCCGCCAGCCCCGATATGTTAAATCGCTTTGCCAGCTCTTCCAAGACCTGCTGGTGGCTCAGGTCCAGGTGGCTGAGCATGACCATGCTGTGAAACCACAGGTCGGCCGTTTCGCTGATGACCGCCGCGGCGTCACCACCGGCATCCCTGTCGCGCGCTGCCAGAATAGTCTCCACTGCTTCTTCGCCGACCTTTTCCAGAATCTTGTTCAGGCCCTTTTTATGCAGGCTGGCAACGTACGATGTGTCAGCGTCAGCCTGCTTGCGCTCTGCCAGTATGGCCGCCAGTTGCGCCAGTGTATCGACGTCTTCGCTGTTTCTGTGATCAGTCATGGCTGCCATTGTCATTCATATTCGTTGCTTGTGCGCGTGCACTGTACATTGTCGCCGGATCCTTGAGCACCGGGTCGGTTACTTGCCAGGATGTCTGGCTGCCATCTGTGTTCAGTTGCCGGTAAAAGCAGCTTTCGCGACCCGTATGGCAGGCAATGCCGCCGACCTGCTCTACCAGGTAACAGACAGTATCACCGTCGCAATCTAGCAATATGTCCCGGATCTGCTGTACATTGCCGGATTCCTCGCCCTTGCGCCAGATTTTCTGCCGTGATCGCGACCAGTATACGGCGCGGCCTTCGGCCAATGTCAGCGCCAGCGCTTCGCGGTTGATCCAGGCATGGGTAAGCAGGCGGAGGCTAAGGCTATCCTGTGTGACAACAGGAACCAGACCATCGTCGTTCCACTTGATCTGATCCAGCCAGGCTGTGTCGCTCATCTTAACAGTATGCTCTTTCACTGCGTAAAATACAAAAATCCGATCGCCACTGCGGCGGCAAAGACCAATACAAACAGGCGTCTCGCCGTTCGTCGTCGGCGCTTTTCCAGTCGCCGCTGCTGCGCAACAACGATTTGCAGTGTTTCATTGATAGCGGCAACCTTGTTCTGCTGGTTCAGACTGTTCAGCACCAGTTGTGGCAGATGCGGAAACTGCTCGGCCCAGTCAGGTACATGGTTCTTCAGCTCGCGCCACAGGAACGAAGGTTTCATGCGACGGCGATTCCAGCTCTCCAGAAACGGCAGCGCAGTCTGCCACAAATCCAGCTCCGGATACAACTGGCGGCCAAGGCCCTCAACATTGAGCAGCGTCTTCTGCAACAACACCAGTGAGGGCTGCACTTCCATGTTGAAGCGGCCTGCGGTGCGGAACAGCTGTACCAGCAGGTAACCAAAGGAAATATCCTTCAGTGGTTTTTCAAAAATGGGCTCACACACGGTGCGCATGGCTGCCTCAAACTCCACAACCTTGGTGGTTTTGGGTACCCAGCCGCACTCGACATGAAGCTCAGCGACCTTGCGGTAATTCCGTTTGAAGATCGCCAGCAGATTACGCGCCAGGTATTGCTGATCCTCGCGGCTCAGGGAGCCGATGATGGCGCAGTCGATGGCGATATAACGGGGATTCTGAGGATCGCTGGCATCCACAAAAATATTGCCCGGGTGCATGTCGGCGTGGAAAAAACTGTGCTCGAACACCTGGGTGAAAAAGATTTCCACGCCGGTTTCCGCCAGCTTGCGCAGGTCCACGTTTTGCGCCCGCAACTGTGTCACGTCCGACACCGGAATGCCGTTTATGCGCTCGGTAACCAGCATGCCGTCGCGACTGACATCCCAGTACACCTGTGGCACATACAGCAAGGCAGAGTGCTCAAAGTTGCGTCGCAACAAGGTGGTGTTGGCACCTTCGGCCATGAGGTTGAGTTCACCCAGGATGACGTGTTCATAGTCGTCAATCACTTCCCGCGGGCGCAGACGTCGTCCGTCTGGCAGATGGCGCTCGATCAGCCGGGCCAGCCACTTGAGTACCGCAATATCCTGGCGGATGACCTCGTGGATGCCGGGGCGCAATACCTTGATCACCACCTGTTCACCGGTGATCAGCGTGGCTTCATGTACCTGGGCAATCGAGGCAGATGCCAGTGCTTTGTCGTTGATATGACTGAAGTGCGCCTGCCAGGGGCTCTCCAGCTCGTTTTCGACGATGGTAGTGATGGCCGGTGACGTGAAGCCGGGTACACGATCCTGAAGGCTTTGCAGTTCGTCGGCCAATGCATGGGGCAGGAAATCGCGCCGCGTAGACAGCAGCTGGCCAAATTTGATGTAAATCGGGCCGAGTTCTTCCAGTGCCATGCGCAGGCGCTGTTCGGGAGGCAGGCGCCGTGCCTTGTGGCCGGTCCAGGGCAGGCCCATCAGGCCCATGGTCAGGCGTATCAGCCACGAGCGTGCGGTCAGCGGGCTGAGCGCATGCAACCGGTACTTGGCAGCCACGGTAATGATCTTGAGCAGACGGGGCAGATGCGTCACCGCTGGCGTCTCAGATCCGGTAGGTCAGTGTTTTCATGACCCCTGCCATGAGCTTCATGCCGGCCCGGACGGGGAAGGGCAGCTCGGCGCCACCGGCGGCCATGGCAGCCTCTCCATGCGTGCGCTCATCGACAATCATCTGGGTCAGTACCGCCCGGCTTTTCTGGTCATCGCCCGGCAGGCGGTCCAGGTGTTCTTCCAGGTGCTCGCAGACCTGTCGCTCGGTCTCACCCACAAATCCCAGGCTCCATTTGTCGCCAATCAGGCCGGCGGTGGCGCCCATGCCAAACGACATTGCATACCACACCGGATTAAGCAGGCTGGGGCGGCTGTCCAGCTCCTGCAGGCGGGTTTCACACCACGCCAGGTGGTCGACTTCTTCGCGGGCCGCGTGATCCATGCTGCTGCGCACATCGGGCAGCCGTGCGGTCAGTGCCTGGCCCTGATACAGGGCCTGGGCACAGACTTCGCCCGTGTGATTGATACGCATCAGTGCTGCTGCCTGCTGGCGCTCCTGGTCCGACAGATCAGCCTCTTGGACCGCCGCCGCAGGCGTGTGACGTGCAGCCGTACTGCTGCCGGGGATCAGTGTATGCAGAGCCTGATCCAGTTGCAGAATCAGTCGGTCGGCCAGGCTGAATGACAACGTGTCCGGTTTTTTGTCCATGGCTTGCATCATTACTCCACGTATCGTGTTGAAAGCGCGTCAGGCCGGGGTTGCCCGTTGCATCTCGCGGGTGATGGCCCGATGACCGATGTCCCGGCGGCACATCATGTTGTCCCAGCTGATCCGGTCAACCAGATCATAGGCCGCGTGTTGCGCCTCGGTGACCGTGTTACCCAGCGCCACGGCGCACAGCACCCGGCCTCCGTTGGTGACTACTTTACCATCTTTCAGCGTGGTACCGGCATGGAATACCTTGGCGTTGCTTTCGTCGCCGGTTGCGTCCGCCAGACCGTGGATGGCAACACCTTTGGCATAGGCTTCCGGGTAACCGCCGCTGGCCAGTACCACGCCGATACTGGCGCGCGGGTCCCACTTGGCATCGACCTCATGCAGACGCGCATCCAGAGCCGCTTCGCACAACGATGCGAGATCGGACTGCAGGCGCATCATCACCGGTTGCGCTTCCGGATCGCCAAAACGGCAATTGAATTCGATAACGTTGACCGTCCCTTGCGGGGAAATCATGACGCCAGCGTACAGAAAGCCGGTATAGGGGTTGCCCTCGGCGGCCATGCCGCGCACCGTTGGCATGATCACTTCGGCCATGATGCGGTCGTGTACATCGCGGGTGACCACCGGCGCCGGTGAGTAGGCGCCCATGCCACCGGTGTTCGGACCCCTGTCACCGTCGTCACGACGTTTGTGATCCTGCGAAGTGGCCAGCGGCAGCACATGTTCGCCGTCCACCATGACGATAAAACTGGCCTCTTCACCTTCCAGGAAGGTTTCGATGACCACCCGGCTGCCGGCATCGCCAAAGCTGTTGCCCGACAACATGTCGCGAATCGTGGTTTCGGCCTCTTCCAGGTTTTGTGCAATGATCACGCCTTTGCCGGCGGCCAGACCGTCAGCCTTGATCACAATAGGCGTACCCTGGGCTTCGACGTAAGCTATTGCTGCATCAGGGTCGGTGAAGTTCTGGTAGTTCGCGGTCGGAATCTGGTGACGGGCAAGGAAGTCCTTGGTGAACGCTTTTGAGCCTTCCAGTTGTGCAGCGCCCTGGCGAGGGCCATAACAGCGCAGCCCCTGTTCGGTGAAATAGTCGACTACCCCTGCCACCAGCGGTGCTTCGGGGCCGACGACCGTCAGGCCAACGCCGTTGCCTTTGGCAAATTCTGCCAGGGCCGGAAAGTCCAGTGGATCAATGGCGACATTCTCAACGCCGGGTTCGGTAGCGGTGCCGGCATTGCCTGGCGCGACAAACACCGTTTCCACGTCCGATGATTGCGCCAGCTTCCAGGCCAGCGCGTGTTCACGTCCGCCATTGCCAAGTACCAGAATATTCATAGCTTAAGCGTCCTGATTAATGTCTGAAGTGCCGGATGCCGGTGAACACCATGGCCATGCCGGCTTCGTCGGCAGCAGCGATAACCTCGGCGTCACGCATGGAGCCGCCGGGCTGAATCACAGCAGTGATGCCAGCCGCCGCTGCGGCGTCAATGCCGTCACGGAACGGGAAGAAGGCATCCGATGCCATCACCGAGCCGGCTACCGTCAGGTTTTCATCGGCGGCCTTGATGCCAGCGATCCTGGCGCTGTAAACGCGGCTCATCTGACCGGCCCCGACACCGATGGTCTGCTGGTTTTTGCAGTAAACGATGGCATTGGACTTGACGAACTGGGCAACCGTCCAGGCAAACATCAGGTCGCTCAGCTCCTGCTCGCTGGGCTGGCGTTTACTGACTACGGTCAGGTCGCTTTGGCTGATCTGGTGGATGTCGCGGTCCTGCACCAGCAGGCCGCCGTTGACGCGCTTGAAGTCCCATGCCGGCAGTGGTTGCGAAGCCCACTGGCCGCAGCTCAGGACACGAACATTGGGTTTGGCTTCCAGCACTGCCAGCGCCTCGTCGGCCACGGTCGGTGCAATGATCACTTCACTGAACTGCTGGTCGATAATGGCTTTTGCCGTCGCCGCATCCAGTTCGCGGTTGAATGCGATGATACCGCCAAACGCTGATGTCGGGTCGGTCTGGAATGCCAGTTGATAGGCCGCTTCGATGGTATCAGCCACGGCCACGCCGCAGGGGTTGGCGTGTTTGACAATAACGCAGGCCGGCGCGGTAAAACTTTTAACGCATTCCAGTGCGGCATCGGTGTCAGCGATATTGTTGTACGACAGTTCCTTGCCCTGCAGTTGCCCGGCGGTGCTGATGCTGGCTTCCTGCGGCTGTTTTTCAGCGTAGAAGGCGGCATTCTGATGCGGGTTTTCACCGTAGCGCAGGTCCTGCTTCTTCTCGAACTGGGCACTGAAGGTGCGGGGGAAATCACTGCCAGCGACAATGCGCCCCAGATAATTGGCAATGGCACCGTCATAGGCGGCAGTGTGTTCAAAGGTCTTGACGGCCAGGTCGAAGCGGGTGGTCTGGCTCAGGGCGCCGTTATTGAGTTTCATCTCGGCGATGATGCAGACATAGTCATCGGGATTGGTCACGACCGCAACCCAGGCGTTGTTCTTGGCCGCAGCCCGCAACATGGTGGGACCGCCAATGTCGATATTCTCGATGGCAGTGGGCAAATCACAATCGGGACGGGCAACGGTGGCTTCAAACGGGTAAAGGTTGACCACAACCAGGTCGATGGGCGGAATGTCATGTGCCTGCATCACCTCACCATCGATGTCGCGGCGCGCCAGAATGCCGCCGTGCACTTTCGGGTGCAGGGTCTTGACGCGGCCGTCCATCATTTCCGGGAACCCGGTGTAGTCGGCAATCTCAATGGCGGGTATGTTCTCGGCCTGCAGCAGGCGGAAGGTGCCGCCGGTGGAAAGGATTTCCACACCGGCCTGGTGCAGCGAGCGGGCGAAGTCGGCAATACCGGTTTTGTCCGAGACGCTGATCAGTGCGCGTCGGATAACAGCAGCTTTATCTGTAGACATAACGTAATCTTTACTTGGATGCAGAATGGGAAAAGGTGGGGTGGAGCATTTGGTTCATCATTCAGTCCGGCGATCCGTTTTGCCGGAAATTGAGCAATCCGTGCTGCTTCAATTTTTTGCGTAGAGTACCACGATTCAGCCCCAGCATGGTAGATGCCCGGCTCTGGTTGCCGTCCGTCTGCCTGAGCACAGCCTGTAGCAGCGGCGCTTCGACTTCGCTCAATACCAGCTCGTAGAGGTCGCTGATCAGGCCCTCATCATCGACGTCAGCAAAATAGTTCGCCATCGCCCGCTCTACCGATTCGCGCAGACTGCAACGGGAACTGTCGAGGCTGAAGGCAGCCTGTTCTGCAGGTTCAAGCAGGCTGGCGGATGGCAGGCCGATGGCCGGATCATCTTTTTTCATCGAGCAATTACCTGAAGTATCGGGTCATGGTGCTGGCGCCGCGAAAGCCGTCAGCAAATCCAGTTGCGAGCCGGCGTCGTCAAGCAGCATGAATTGTTGCTTCAGCGCGTCGCCATGCGGCAGAACCTTACTGTACCAGTCAATGTGTTTTCGGGCAAAGAGCGCGCCGCGAAAGTCACCGTAAAAGGCATGCAGTGCGCGAATGTGATCGATCATCAGATTGCTGATGTCCGCGACCGGTGGCGTGGTCAGGCTCGACCCGGTATCCAGGTACTGGCGAATCTGCTGAAAGATCCAGGGACTGCCCTGCGCGGCGCGTCCTATCATCAGCCCGTCCGCCCTGGTATGGTCGAGCACGTATCGGGCTTTCTGAGGGCTGTCGATGTCGCCATTGGCGATGACAGGAATACTGACATGTTGTTTGATTTCGGCAATGGTGTCGTATTCGGCGTCGCCCATGAAGCGGCACTCCCGGGTGCGGCCATGAACACTGAGCATGGCAATGCCGCAATCTTCGGCAATGCGGGCGATGTCCAGGCCATTGCGCCGGTCTCGACTCCAGCCGGTTCTGATCTTCAGGGTAACCGGAACGTTAACGGCGGCAATGACCGCACGCAGAATGCGCTCGACCAGATCAGGGTCCTTGAGCAGGGCTGAGCCGGCGGCTTTTTTCAGCACCTTTTTGGCCGGGCAGCCCATGTTGATGTCAATGACCTCGGCCCCCTGTTCGGCGTTCAGGCGGGCAGCATCGGCCATCATCTGTGGGTCGAAGCCGGCGATCTGTACAATGTCGGGGCCACAGCTTGTCGATCGTTTCAGACGCAGGCGGTTCTTTTCACTATCCCACAGCGCCGGGTTGGAGGTCACCATTTCTGCCACGGCGAAGGTTGCTCCCTGCTGCAGACAGATTTCCCGAAACGGCAGATCGCTGACACCGACCATGGGGGCCAGCACCAGCGGTTGTCGCAATGTATGGCGGCCGAGCGTAAAGCTATTCATAAAGGAATCGTACCCGATAATTCACCGCAGCTTCATCCGGTGTGGCGAACGCAAGCTGCGCTGTCATACTTTGTTGCGCGGCAAGCGCCTGCTGTGCGTTCGGGCTTTGCTGTGCGGGCGCGACCGGGTTTGCGGCTGCCAATGGCGGCTGAGCGGCATATTGATGCGGAAGGAAGCGTCGTCCGGCAACGGGCTGTCCCTCGATGTCAGAGAACACCAGCTCGATGGCCGGCAAAGGCTGTGCAAACCCGGCGGTGTTGGTGAAAGTAAGGGTCATCTGCGAGATGTCCTGATATTCCGGGTGCGGGCCGATCGACAATTGGTCGCTGACCAGAAGGTTGCTGTCCACCCGGTCGGGCAGCACGCAATTGGCGACCTCGCAGGCGCTCATCAGCCACGGACGCAGGGTCTCATGCCCGGTGATGCGGTCCAGGTGCCGGTAGCTGATCTGCGCCAGCAGGCCGGCGGCCAGCGCCAGGCTGGCAATACTGTAGCCGAAGACACGCCAGAGCGATCGCCGTCTGCGCGGAGGCGCCGCCAGGTCTGCTTCAACATCGGGTTGATCAGCGTCGATCAGCGTCCACATGTCAGCCCCCGGTTGTGAGGCGGGTGCCTTCTATCCTGACCCATTCATCCTGGATGACGGGTGGCTGCATGGTAAAAAACGGTTCATAGGACGCCATCAGCGCCTCGGTCTGATCGGCCAGCACACCTGAAAGAATCAGTTTGCCGCCCGGTCTGGTGAGACCGGCCAGCACCGGTGTCAGGTCGGCCAGCGGCCCTGACAGGATGTTGGCCACCACCACGTCTGCCGGTTCATGCGGCTCGCCGGGCAGGTGTACGGTCATCAGGTCGGCGGAAATGCCGTTCATATCCCGGTTGTTGCTGCTGGCTGTTACGGCCTGCGGGTCATTGTCCACTGCCACCACACGACCGGCACCCAGCAAAGCTGCCGCGATGGCCAGGATGCCGGAGCCACAACCGTAGTCAATCACACTTTTGTTGACCAGCTGCTGGCTGTCCAGCCATGCCAGACACAAGGCGGTCGTCGGATGCGTGCCCGAACCAAACGCCAGCCCCGGATCAAGCATAATATTGACGGCGTCGGGCTCGGGAGGCTCGCTCCAGCTGGGGCAGACCCAGAGGCGCTCACCAAAGCGCATCGGTTTAAAATCACTCATCCAGGCACGTTCCCAATCCTGATCAGCAATTTTTTCCGTCAGCAGATCGCTTTCCAGAAGCCGGCTGCCGGCGATAAGGGTGGCGATGACGGCATCGGGATCCGTGTTCTCCTCAAACAGCGCGCACAGCAGGGTCTGCTGCCACAACGGTGTGCTGTCCGGGTCGAGCTGAAAAACCGGTTCATCTTCGGCATCGAGCAGTGTCACCGACACTGCCCCGACAGACTGGAACAGCTGTTCCATCTGAGGGGCTTCCGCGTCGGTGATCCGCGCCTTTATCTGTAACCAGGGCATAGTTGTTTCCACATGACCGGAAGGTCAGCCATCAGGCCTTTTTGTGACCGCCGCTGAGCATGTTTTCCAGGTAGTGAATGTTGACACCACCCTTGCGGAAATTGGGATCGCGCAGGATATCCTTGTGCAACGGTGTATTGGTTCTGATGCCATCAATCAGCAACTCGTCAAGCGCGTTCTGCATGCGCACCAGGGCCTCGTCACGATCGACACCATAGCTGATCAGCTTGGCGATCAGCGAATCGTAATACGGTGGTACCGTGTAGCCACTGTATATGTGCGAGTCGACCCGTATGCCATTGCCGCCGGGGGCGTGGAACAGGTTGATCTTGCCCGGACAGGGCATGAACGAAGACGGATCTTCCGCGTTGATACGGCACTCGAAGGCATGCCCCTTGATCTTGATGTCTTCCTGTTTGATGGTCAGTGGCAGGCCGCTGGCAATCTTCAGTTGCTCCTTGACGATATCAATGCCGGTGACCATCTCGGTGACCGGGTGCTCCACCTGAACCCGGGTGTTCATCTCGATAAAGAAGAACTGCTCATCCTGGTACAGGAATTCCAGGGTGCCGGCGCCGCGGTATTTCATCAGTTTGCAGGCCTTGATGCAGGTTTCTGCGACCTGGGCACGGACATGATCGGGAATGCCGGGCGCCGGTGCTTCTTCGATGACTTTCTGGTGCCGCCGCTGCATGGAGCAGTCACGGTCGCCCAGGTAGATGGCACCGCCCATGCCATCGCCCAGAACCTGGATCTCCACGTGGCGCGGATTTTCCAGAAACTTTTCCAGATACACAACATCACTGCCAAAAGCCGCCTTGGCTTCGGACTGGGTGACGTAGATGGCTTTCAGCAACGCTGCTTCGCTGTGCACCACGCGCATACCGCGACCACCGCCACCGGCGGCGGCCTTGATGATGACCGGGTAACCGATGCGCTTGGCAATGGCCAGGGTGCGTTCGGCGTCATTGTCCAGTGGTCCATCGGAACCGGGCACTGTGGGTACACCCGCTTCAATCATGGCCTTGATGGCGGACACCTTGTCACCCATCAGGCGAATGGTCTCGGCACGTGGGCCAATAAAAACAAAACCGCTGCGCTCCACCTGCTCGGCAAAGTCGGCATTCTCTGACAGAAAACCGTAACCGGGGTGAATGGCAACCGCGTCAGTGACTTCGGTGGCACTGATGATGGCCGGCACATTGAGGTAACTTTTGGCGGCGCTGGCCGGGCCGATGCAAACTGACTCGTCGGCAAGACGAACATGCATCAGGTCGCGATCTGCGCTGGAGTGCACGGCGACGGTTTTGATGCCAAGCTCTTTGCAGGCACGCAGAATTCGAAGTGCAATCTCGCCGCGATTGGCTATCAGGACTTTCTCAAGCATTGGTGTTGACCTTTAGACGATGGTGACCAGTGCCTGGTCGAATTCAACGGGCTCGCCGTCCTGAACAAGAATAGCTTCCACGACGCCACTGTGATCGGATTCGATCTGGTTCATCATTTTCATGGCTTCCACAATACAGATGACATCGCCCACCTTTACATGCTGGCCGACTTCAACAAATGCCGGAGAGGAGGGTGACGGGGATCGGTAGAAAGTGCCAACCATGGGTGACTTCACCACGTTGCCACGCACTTTCTTGCTATCTTTACCGGCATCAGCGGCGGCGGGCACGGGGGCTGCTGCCGGAGCGGGTGCCGGGGCAGCTGGCGCAGGGGCGCTCTGATACTGAATCGGAGGCGGAGTGACCTTGCTGGCACGACTGATGCGGACCGCTTCCTCGCCTTCCTTGATCTCGATTTCCGCCACATCGGAGGACTCAAGCAGTTCTATGAGTTTTTTTACTTTTCTGATATCCATAATAGCGTCTCTTTACCTGGAATTGCGTCTGTAAGGTTTATGTTATTGGTGTTTTTATGGGGTCGTTCGTTGCAGCGCTGCCTGCAGGGCCAGGTCGTAGCTCTGCGAACCTAGACCGGTGATAGTGCCGACAGCAATATCGGAAAAATAGGAATGATGGCGAAAACTTTCTCGCTTGTAGACGTTGGACAAGTGCACTTCAATAAACGGGATGGCAACCGCCAGCAGCGCATCGCGCAGGGCGACACTGGTGTGGGTCAGGGCGGCCGGATTGATGATGATGAAGTTGATGCCTTCGCGGCGGGCGTCATGAATGCGGTCGATCAGCTCATATTCGGCATTACTCTGCAGGTGCATCAGATGGTGGCCGGCGTCCAGGCAGGTGCTGCTGAGACGGGCATTGATGTCATCCAGCGTTTCCTGGCCGTAAACGTCGGGTTCACGGGTGCCCAGCAGGTTAAGGTTGGGGCCGTGCAGCACTAGAATGGTCGCCATAGTTGTTTCCGTTCATCGGACTTTTTGCTTTGATGGCGGCATTTTCTCAGATTTTTCTCAGATTTTCACCTTCAAATTATGGTTTTTCTCTGATCTTTTCTGTTCTGCTGCGGTCGGCGCGATCCGCCGTCAGGGAGATATTTCCAGCAATCGCGATTGCGGGGGGTAGCAAAGACCGGCTTCGGCGCAGCCCTGGTAGCTGATTTGCAGTTGATAGTCCTGCGGGCGGACATCTGCGGGCAGCGCCAGCGCCGTCGTCAGGCTATCGTAGTAAACCTCAACATCGCCGAAAAACTCGTCGTGATGTTGGCTGCCAGGCGGCATGTCAGCTGCCAGTTCCCGGGTTTCGCCGTCATCCGCGACGAGGCGGAAACTGAACTTGTCCCGGTACAGGTAGTACTCGGGCGCCACCGTCCAGTGAATGGAAATGTCGTCTGCAGAATCCAGGCTGGTGTAGAACTGAAAAGCCTCATCGACGTCCAGAAAGGCCGGTCGACTGCTGTTGAACAGACCGCTGGGTTGCGCTGACACGGAGGCAGCCACCAGCAGCGCCACCAATAGCGCGCCGGATGGCCACACAATGCCACTGCTATGCCTGATAACGTTCAAACACCAAAGTCGCATTGGTACCACCGAAGCCGAAGCTGTTGGACATGATGCAGTCGAGTTTTACATCGTCCATGCGTTTTGTCGCTATGGTTAGACCGGCTGCTTCAGGCGCAAGTTCCGTGATATTGATGGAGGCACTGACAAAATTGTTTTCCATCATCAGCAGGCTGTAGATGGCCTCCTGTGCGCTGGTAGCACCGAGTGAGTGACCGGTCTGGGATTTGGTGGAGTTGATGATGGGGGACTTGTCGCCGAACACTTCCTTGATGGCGCGCAGCTCGCTGACATCGCCCACCGGCGTGCTGGTGCCGTGTGTGTTCAGGTAATCGATGGGCTTGTTGACAGTAGCCAGGGCCATCTTCATGCAGCGGATGGCGCCTTCGCCCGATGGCGCGACCATGTCATAACCGTCTGAGGTGGCGCCATAGCCGGTAATCTCGGCGTAGATTTTGGCGCCCCGGGCCAGTGCGTGATCCAGTGACTCGATCACCAGCACAGCGCCGCCGCCGGCAATCACAAAGCCGTCGCGTGAGACATCGAAGGGCCGTGAAGCTTTTGCCGGCTCGTCGTTGTGGGTTGTGGTGAGCGCGCCCATGGCGTCAAACAGGTTGGTCAGCGTCCAGTGCTCGGACTCGCCGCCACCTGCAAAGACCACATCCTGCTTGCCCAGCTGGATAAGCTCGACGGCGTTGCCGATACAGTGTGCACTGGTGGCACAGGCCGAGGAGATGGAATAGTTCACGCCTTTAATCTTGTAAGGTGTTGCCAGGCAGGCAGATACGGTGCTGCCCATGGTGCGAGGCACGCGATACGGTCCGATTTTGCGCAGACCTTTGGTGCGCAGGATATCAGCGGCTTCCACCTGGTCTTGTGAGGAGGAACCGCCGGCGCCCATGATGATGCCGGTGCGCTCGTTGGACACCTCACTGTCTTCCAGACCGGCATCCTTGATGGCCTGGTCCATGGCGATATAGCCATAGGCCGCAGCATCGCCCATAAAGCGCAGAACCTTGCGATCAATATGTTCTTCGAAATTGATATCAACCCGGCCGGAAATCAACGCACGCAGGCCCATTTCCTCGTATTCCGGATTATAGGTGATGCCGCTGCGGCCATCACGCAGTGCGTCAAGCACGGTCTGCTTGTCATTACCTATGCAGGAAACAATACCGATACCGGTGACAACAACGCGTTTCATAATTACCTCGTTAAAACCATTTGGTGCTGTATAGCAACTTTGTAAGTGAGTCAAAAGCCGGGTCAGTGAGTCAAAAGCCCGGTCAGGCAGTTAAAAACCGAGCCAGTGAATCAGAAGCTCGTTTCCGGGGTGAACAGTCCGACCTTAAGGCCCTTGGCGGTGTAGATGACCTTGCCGTCCACGGCAACTGTGCCATCAGCCACGCCCATGACCAGTTTACGCTCAATAATGCGGCTGAGTGAAATTTCGTAGGTGACCTTGTTGGCGTCGGGCAGGATTTCGCCACTGAATTTAACCTCGCCTGAGCCCAGTGCACGGCCTTTGCCCAGGTTGCCGCGCCAGCCCAGGTAAAAGCCGACCAGCTGCCACATGGCATCAAGGCCAAGGCATCCGGGCATCACCGGGTCTTCGGGGAAATGGCAGTCGAAAAACCAGAGATCCGGGCGGATGTCGAGCTCTGCAATGATCAGGCCCTTGCCGTGCTCGCCGCCGTGGTCATTGATCTCGACGATTCTGTCCATCATCAGCATGTTGCCGACGGGAAGCCGGGCGTTGCCAGGGCCGAACATGCGGCCGAAACCACAGTCGATCAGTTCGTCGCGCCCATAGGCGCTTTTAGGCGTAAATCCTGTGTTCATAAGCAGTTTTGGCACCAGATTGTCACAAAGCGTGCAATATTATCGCGAGCGGGCGAAATAATCGATACTATTTTACCGTGGCAGTGATTGCTGTCATGTGACAGACAGACGGTAACGACCCTTCTGGGTTAGACTTGCAACCGTGACTTTCGAAGGAAACGATATGATCATCCCGGTAATCCTGGCTGGAGGCGTTGGATCCCGCCTCTGGCCACTCTCGCGTCAACTTAACCCCAAACAGTTTATCGCATTTTCAGATTCTAACACCGCAGACGCTGACAGTCAGACGCTGTTTCAGGCCACGCTGTCGCGCCTGGCGGGCATTGACGGGCTGGCTGCACCCATCGTGATCTGCAACGAAGAGCACCGCTTTCTGGTCGCCGAGCAATTGCGCGTGCTGGACATCCGCAACGCCAGCATTCTGCTTGAGCCGGAAGGACGCAACACGGCGCCGGCGGTCACTCTGGCCAGTGTGCTGACGTCCAGGCATGCCGGACAGCAGGGCGTCGATAGCCTGTCTCTTATACACATCTGACGCTGCCGACGATCTACTCTGTGTAGA
>OLID01000284.1_pt1 | contig 26357 bp, 20 predicted proteins | sample 1609361 | NCBI WGS metagenome assembly OLID01 (sample SAMN05416778, study PRJEB24817) | seawater metagenome | isolation source: Sea water | place: Canada:Atlantic | collected 2013-07
ACGAGATTTCTGCCTGTCTCGTGGGCTCGGAGATGTGTATAAGAGACAGTTATGACAGAAATCAATCGAATCAGGATCACCCGCATGCTCCCCGCAAATACCCAGCTTCAGGTCCTTGCGCGTCTTCTGGCCGTTGGTCACCGCAAACTGCATCAGCTTGCCAACACCTGACTTGTCCAGACTCGCAAACGGGTTCTTGCTGTAGATCTCCTTCTGCTGGTAGACATCATAGAACATACCCATGTCATCTCGGCTCAGGCCCAGTGTGGTCTGGGTCAGATCGTTGGTGCCAAAGCTGAAAAACTCCGCATGCTCGGCAATTTCGTCAGCCGTAATGGCGGCACGTGGCACTTCCACCATGGTGCCCACCATGTACTTGATTTCCACCTTCTTCTTTTTCATGACTTCGGTCGCGACGCGATGCACGATGGCCAGCTGGTCGGCAAGTTCCGCCCTGAATCCCACCAGCGGAATCATGATTTCCGGATGCACTGTGACCGGGGTTTTGCCCGTCATCAGCTCGGCAACCGCTTCAAAGATTGCCTGCACCTGCATCTCCGTTATTTCCGGATACAGGATGCCCAGGCGGCAGCCGCGGCAGCCCAGCATCGGGTTTTCTTCGTGCAGGGCCTTGATGCGGTCGATCACAAACTCCAGTGGCAGGCCCAGTTTGTCAGCCAGCTGGCGACGCACGGCGTCATCCTGCGGCAGGAACTCGTGCAGGGGCGGATCCAGCAGGCGGATGGTGACCGGACGACCGGCCATGGCCTTGAACAGACCGACAAAATCCTTGCGCTGCATCGGAAGCAGTTTTTTCAGTGCTTCGCGGCGCTGCACACCATCAACGGCCAGAATCATCTGGCGCATATCGTCGATGCGGCTGCCTTCAAAGAACATGTGCTCTGTGCGGCACAGGCCGATACCTTCGGCGCCGTAGGCCACCGCGGTCTGTGCCATGGCGGGGGTGTCGGCGTTGGTGCGGATGCGCAGCTTGCGATACTTGTCTGACCATTCCATGACGGTGTTGAACAACTCGTAGGTGTAGCTTTCGCTGGCCTTCATCGAGCCTTCCAGCACGCGTTTGACTTCCGAGTCGGCGCTCTCGATCAGGCCCTGATAGACCGAACCGGTGGTGCCATTGATGGAGATGTAGTCGCCTTCCTTCAGCGTGATGCCGTTGGCGGTCAGGGTTTTGCGTTCGTAATTGATGGTGATGTCGCCGGCGCCGCAGATGCAGACCTTGCCCAGCTGACGGGCGACCAGTGCGGCGTGTGACGATACGCCGCCACGGGTGGTCAGGATGCCCTGTGAATGCAGCATGCCTTTCAGGTCGTCAGGCGAGGTTTCCGAGCGGCACAGAATGACCTTGTTGCCCTTGCGTGCTTCGATCTCGGCCTGCGCCGCGGTGAAGGCGATGCGACCGGTGGCAGCGCCCGGGCCAGCCGGCAGGCCTTTACAGATCAGCTTGGCGTCTTTCTGGGCTTTGGCGTCAAATACCGGCACCAGCAGGGAGTCTACCGATTCTGCCGGAATCTTCAGCAGAGCGGTCTTCTGGTCGATCAGTTTTTCCCTGTTCAGCTCTACCGCGATGCGGATGGCAGCCAGGCCGGTACGTTTACCGTTGCGGGTCTGCAGAATGAACAGGCGACCGTTCTCGATGGTGAATTCGAAGTCCTGCATGTCCTTGAAATGTTTTTCCAGACGGGCGCGGACTTTTTCCAGGTCGGTAAAATTCTTCGGCAGTTCCTTGGCCATGGCAGCAATGGGCTTGGGTGTGCGCACGCCGGCTACCACGTCTTCGCCCTGGGCATTGGTCAGGTATTCACCATAGAACACCTTCTCGCCAGTGGCCGGATCGCGGGTAAAGGCAACGCCGGTGCCGCTGTCGTCGCCGGCATTACCGAAGACCATGGCCTGAATATTGACGGCTGTGCCCCACTCGGCAGGGATGCCGTACTGGGAGCGGTAGAGAATGGCGCGATCATTTTTCCAGGAGCCGAATACCGCGCCGACAGCGCCCCACAGCTGTTCGTAGACATCCTGCGGGAAGCTCTTGCCGGTCTTGTCAGCGATCAGCAGCTTGTAGCGCTTGACCAGTTCCTGCAGCTCGTCGGCAGTCAGCTCGTTGTCCAGCTCCTTGCGCAATGATTTTTTCATGTCATCCAGCAGGGCATGGAAGGGGCATTCGGATTCGTCGTTCAGTGCCTGCACGCCCATTACCACATCGCCGTACATCTGGATGAAGCGACGGTAGCAATCCCAGGCGAAACGCGGGTTGCCGGAGATGCTGGCCAGGCCTTCCACGGTTTGGTCGTTCAGGCCCAGGTTGAGAATGGTGTCCATCATGCCAGGCATGGAGTCGCGGGCGCCGGAGCGAACCGACACCAGCAGCGGATTGTCGCGGCCGCCAAATTCGCGCTGCATCTGTGACTCAACGGCCTTGATGGCAGCTTCGACGTCCTTGGCCAGGGTCTTGGGATAGGTGCGGCCATGGGCGTAAAAATAGGTGCATACTTCGGTACTGATGGTGAAACCGGGCGGGACCGGCAGGCCGATGGCGGCCATCTCTGCCAGGTTGGCGCCCTTGCCGCCGAGCAGCTCGCGCATACTGGCGTTGCCGTCGGTTTGCTGGCCGAAGTTGTATACGTACCGCGTTTTCTGCGAGCTGCTTTTTGTTGTGCTGGTATCAGATATCTTATTCATGGTTCCCGGGTTCTTAAATCAGCAGAAGATGTCGATGTGCGCCTTCCTGGCAACTGAGAGGCAGTCTGGCGAGGGCCGCAAGGATAAAGCATGTATCCGCTAAAATCCAGCTTGGGGGGTGTTTTGGTCGGGGCATTATGTCTGTATTTGTCGGGAAGTCGCCGCCAATATGCAGCAACTGCACGGTAATGTAGTAATACTACAAAGGCTCGCCGCCCGGGCTGCCGTTGTCGGCACGATCGGTGTGGATAAAGCGGCCATTGCGCAGGAAATACAGAACCTGGTCGATAACTTCCTGTCTTTGCATAATAAAGGTATGGGTGTAAGGCACTTCGATAAAATCGTTCATGCCTTCGATTTTGGTGCTTTCCACGCTCACTTTGCCATCGTCCCTGTCCGGCAGCGCCAGCGAGAAGAGGGGGCTGATGGAGCGGGTGCCGGCGATGATGCCCAGTTCAAAGTCATGAGCGGACGGCAGGGTCTGGGGTACGCTGTTGCTGTCGGTGCCCAGTTGCAGGGCAGGTTCGCCGCTAAACAGCTCAAAGCCGGGGATATCGCCGAATACGTCAATGACTTCGCTGCCATGGTTGGGCGGCGCCAGCATGACGACCCGGCCAAGTTTGCTGATGGATTTACGTGCCAGGTAGTGGCGGACCAGAATGCCGCCCAGTGAGTGGGTGGTGAAGTGAATCTTGCGTACCAGGTGCTGTTCGCATTGCGCGATGCCCGACTCAATTGCGCCATCAACCAGCTCTTCAATACTGTGGTCGCGGGAGTCGTAGTGAATATTGGCCACTGAATAGCCATTTTCCAGCAGTTCGCGCTCCATCCGTTTCATGGAAAAATCGGTACGGCTGAGGCCATGTAGCAAAACTACGCACTCGGGACCGTCGGCCTGTGCTGGTGTTGACGCGCCGAGGCCGGCGGCCAGCAGTACGATCAGCAGCAGGCTGCTGAGGGCGGCAGATCGGTTCATGTTGGCGCGGGCTCCGGTCGACGCTCAGGCATTTTTGTCAGGTGCAGCGGCAGCCGATTGTTTGGCAGGCTGTTGTCCGGCGTTCGGGGCATCGCCGTTCTGCAGCGAGGCACCCAGCCGTCCCAGGCCTTCCAGAATGTTCATGGGCAGCGGAAAGACGATGGTGGAATTCTGCTCGCCGGCAATCTCTGTCAGCGTCTGCAGGTAACGCAGCTGGATAGACGCTGGTTGTGTGGACAGCTGTTGGGCGGCTTCCACCAGCTTCTGTGAGGCTTCAAACTCACCCTGGGCATGAATGACCTTGGCGCGCCGGGAACGCTCGGCCTCCGCCTGCTGGGCGATGGCGCGGATCATGCTCTCGTCGATATCCACATGCTTGATTTCCACATTGGAAACCTTGATGCCCCAGCTGTCGGTCATCTCGTCGAGAATGTCCTGTACGTCGCGGTTCAGCCGGTCACGCTCGGACAGCAGTTCATCGAGCTCATGCTGGCCCAGTACCGAGCGCAGGGTGGTCTGTGCCAGCTGGCTGGTGGCTTCCATGAAGTCTTCGACGTTGATGACGGCCTTTTGCGGGTCAACCACGCGAAAGTACAGCACGGCGTTGACCTTCACCGAGACGTTGTCCCTGGTGATCAGGTCCTGCGAGGGGATGTCCCAGACCGCTGTGCGCAGACTGGTTTTGACCATCTGCTGGATAAAGGGAATGACAATGATCAGGCCGGGGCCCTTGACCTTGTGAAATCGGCCCAGCATGAAGATCACGCCGCGCTCGTATTCCTTGAGGATGTTGAAGGTGCTGAATAGCAGGCCAATCGCGATGGCTGCCAGTACCAGGCTGAATACTTCCATGACAACTCCTTACTGTTCGTGGTCGACATGCAGAACCAGGCCGTCGATCTGGTGTATGCGCAATCTATCGCCTTTACGGACGGGCGATCTTGTCCTGGCCATCCAGGTTTCGCCGCTGACGTGGACATGGCCGCGCTCGTCAAAATCTTCCAGGGCCACAGCGGTCATTTGCATCATGGCGGGATCACCGGTCACCACGGCCTGTCGGTGTGCCTTCAGGGCAGCGCCCAGCACCAGCATCACCAGGCCACCGGTGGCCACTGCCACCGCGGCGATCAGCGGCAGTGATATTTGCCACGCTGCCGAGTCCGTGTCCATCAGCATCACTGAGCCTAGCACAAAGGCTGCCAGCCCGCCCAAACCGAAAACGCCAAAGCTGGGGGAAACCACCTCAAAGGCAATCAGGCCAATGCCAACCACCATCAGTGCAAGGCCGGCATAGCTGATCGGCAGCATTTGCAGGGCATAGGCGCCGACCAGCAGACAGATGATGCCGGTGATACCGGGCAGGCCCAGCCCCGGGCTGTAGAACTCAAGGATCAGGCCGTAGATGCCGATCATCAGCAGTATGTAGGCAATATTGGGGTTGGTGATGACATTCAGGAAGTCGTGGCGCCAGTCGGATTCGACCAGTGTGACGCTGGCTGCATCGGTGTTCAGGGTGAGCGCGCCGCTGGCGGTTTCGACAACCCGGCCATTGATGGCCTGCAGCAGTTCGTCCGCATCGCTGGCGATAAGGTCAATCACCTGTTGCGCGAGGGCGTCTGAGGCGGTCAGGTTGGCCGCGTTGGCCACGGTCTGTTGTGCCCACTCGGTATTGCGTCCGCGCAACTCCTGAAGGCCCTGCAGGTAGGCGATGGCGTCATTGACCGCCTTCTGTTCGGATGCGGAGGCCGACTCGCCTGAGCCACCTGTGCCGCCGAGACTGACGGGGGTGGAGGAGCCGATATTGGTGGCCGGGGCCATGGCTGCGATGTGGCTGGCCGCGGTAATATAGGTGCCGGCACTGGCCGCGCGAGCGCCTGAGGGTGCCACCCAGGTGGCTACCGGCACGGGTGATTCCAGGATGGCGCTGACAATGTTGCGCATTGAACTGTCCAGCCCGCCAGGCGTGTTCATGCGCAGCACCAGTAGCCCGACGTTATTCTCCGCGGCCCGGTCCAGCGTGCGCTGAATGTGGTCGGCAGAGGCCGGGCCCACGGCGCCGTCCAGATCGGTCAGCCAGACCTGCGGCTGGGTCTGTGCAGAGACGCTCTGCACCGTGCCCAGGGTCATCAGTAAAGTCAATAAAAACAGGGGTATGCATCGATCGGCAAACATGCGCATGAGTCGATCTCCGACGACTTTCCTAGTGAGGTGCATTATGCGATACATAAGCGCATAATACGCCCGCTAACTTAACAAGTCGAACTATGACAGCTGTGTATAACCGACACACTTTGTTGCAAAAATGGCATGGCAAACGTTGTACTAGTTCGAAAACTTGGTTTACGATCCATCGCAATGCTGAAAACATTGATGCAGATACAAGACAGTAAGGTGGTAGTTGTTGTCAGGGATAGTCTCTGTCAGCGTTCAGCCGCTAAACCCTGCGGGAGGAATTCCATTATGAAGAAAACCAGTATAGCTATGCTCGCTATGGCAGCTGCTGTAAGCTTTCAGGCTAACGCGGCTACCGGTGTTGACCCTCTGACTCAAGTACAGCCAGTGGACGCCGAGTGGTTCTACAACGGCTCCGAGCCGGACCACATCGTTGAAGTGCCAAGCTTTAACGTACCTGCAACCGGTGTTATCGACTACATCGACTCCGTGATTCCACTGGAATTCGGTGAAGAGAAGTGGGTAAAAGCGGTTCAGTTCATCCCAGGTGACAAGCGCGTTCTTCACCACCTGCTGAGCTACGTTGTTGCCGATACGCCTGATGCTGGCGAAGGCATGCTCGACGAAACGGTTAACGATCCGCGTCGTGAATTCCTGGAAGGCTACGCGCCTGGTAAGGAATATGCCACTGAGTTCCCCGAAAACACAGGTATCAAGGTACCTGAGGGTTCAGCTCTGCGTATGAGCATTCACTACACATCTTTCGGTCAGGAAACAACTGACAGCACCCGTGTAGGTCTGTGGTTCGCTGATGAAAACGAGACGCCTGAGCACGAGTATCACACTTACTCGGTAGCGACTCCGATGAATCAGATCCAGATTCCTGCTGGTGCGATGAACCATGAAGCAGCCGCTTCACACGTGTTCGAAGATGACATCCTGCTTTACGGTTTCCGTGCACACATGCACTACCGTGGCAAGGCAATGAGCGCGCGCGTTGTGTACCCGGACAATTCTTCCGAGGACATCATCAACGTGCCTGACTACAACTTTGCATGGCAGCCCACTTACCGTCTGGACGAGCCAATGGTTCTGCCGGCCGGTTCACGCGTAGTCGTGGAAGGTCTGTTTGACAACTCTCAGTACAACCTGGGCGTACCTGATCCAACTGTGGACGCCATGGGCGGCCTGCAGAGCTGGGAAGAAATGTTCATCGGTTACTTCTCCTACACAGACGTACCTGAGTGATATCAGGCTGTTTAGTAAGTAATTGATTGAGCAGCACAATATCAAAAGGGGCTGCTTCCCTGAGAAGCAGCCCCTTTTGTTTGCGCGCAATAAGTGAATTAAACTATCACAAGTTTGCGTCAGATTAAGAAATGCTCGCACGAATAAAGTATACTTGGCAGCCTGATCGTTTGTTGTAATTCAGGTTGTATTAATCTAGTTGCTGTAATCTGTAAGTCAGAACAAAAATATAACGCCGTGCGTCATTACCCATGTAAAGGTGACGTTCCGCAGAATTATCCAGAGAGAGTATGAGGGTTTGTTCATCATGAAGAAAATTAGCTGGTTGGCGCTTTTCACAGCAGCCGCATTCAGTATTAACGCACACGCTGCGCCGGAGCGCGTAGGCGACTTCACCCTGATTGACGATGCAGGCAAGGCGCATCAGTTGAGCAAATATGCGTTCAATAAGGCCGTGGTTATCGTTTCCCAGGCAGCCGGTTGCACCATGAACCAGGAAAACATTGCCCGCTACAAGCAGCTGCGCACCAACTGGGATCACCGTGGTGTCAGCTTCCTGATGCTGAACTCGTCAGTCGATGACGACCGTGCTGACATTCGTGCGGAAGAAGCAGTATGGAACTACGATTTCCCGATCATGGACGACGATGCACAGCTGGTCGCCAATGCACTGGGCGTTTCCAAGGCTGGCGAAGTGGTTGTGGTTGATCCGGTTCGCATGAACGTGCTGTACCGTGGTCCAATGCCCGCACAGTGGGCACGTGCGCCGCTGGGTCAGGTACTGGAAGCCATCGTGGCTGACGGTGCTGATTCACGTCAGATGGACACTGTTGTAGAAGAAGTGCCGGACGCTGAAGGTTGCGCACTGGAATTCCCGGTAGCCGAGCAGTACATGGCTGAAGCCCCTGACTACGAGACAGAAATTGCGCCAATCCTGATCGAGCGCTGTGTAGGCTGTCACGTTGAAGGTGGTATCGGGCCATTTGCCATGAACAGCCACATGATGATTCAGGGCTGGAGCCCGATGATTCGTGAGGTGATCATGACCAACCGCATGCCGCCGATGCAGGTTGACCCTGCGGTGAAGAGCTTCACCAACTCGGGCAATATCCCGACGGAAGAGCGTCAGAAGCTCATTCACTGGATCAATGCCGGTTCTCCGCGCGATTGATCAAAGTGTAAGTGATTGATTTAAAGGGCCGTTCCGCGAAAGTGGAGCGGCCTTTTTGCGTTTGGCTGACCAGGCCTTTGACTTGTAAACTGCTGGCTAAAGGGATAGGATAAAAAGACGCAAAAATAAAAAGGCTGCAGGATAAGCAGTATGCAAGCCACCATGACAGTAAGTCTAAAGAGAGTTCACATAAGCCATCATGTTGATTGGCTTTGAACCTGTGAGAGGTGCTTATGAAGACCAGAATGATCAAGACAACGTTAACGGCTGCAGTGGCCTTTGCCGCAGGCAGTCTTGCCCACGCGGGTGTTGATCCGCTAACGGAGATTCAGCCACCACAAAGCGAGTGGACGTATGACGGCAGCCAGCCTGACCATATCGTTGAAGTGCCTCCTTTTCAGGTACCTGCCACAGGCGTGATTGACTATATCAACTCAGTGATTCCGCTTGAGTTTGAAGATGAGCGCTGGGTCAAGGCCGTGCAGTTTATTCCCGGCGACAAGCGTGTGCTCCACCACCTGCTCTCCTACGTGGTGGCAGACAACCAGGATAACGAAGGCATGATTGACGAAGCGGTCAATGATCCGCGCCGCGAATTCCTGGAAGGTTATGCACCTGGCAAAGAGTACGCTACCGAGTTCCCTGAAAACACCGGTATCAAGGTGCCTGAGGGATCGGCTCTGCGTATGAGCATTCACTACACCTCGTTCGGTCAGGAAACAACGGACAGCACTCGTGTAGGCCTGTGGTTTGCCGACGAGGGTGAAGAGCCTGAACTGGAATATCACACCCACTCGGTATCGCCGGGCAACCGTACAGAAAACATTGTCATTCCGCCGGGCGCGATGAACCATGAAATGGCGGCAACACACGTGTTCGAAGAGGACATCCTGTTGCGTGGTTTCCGGGCGCACATGCACTATCGTGGCAAGGCCATGGCGGCGCGTGTGATCTATCCTGACAATACGCAGGAAGAGATCATCAATGTGCCTGACTACAACTTCGCCTGGCAGCCCACCTACCAGATGGAAGAGCCGATGGTGATTCCGGCCGGTTCGCGGGTAATCGTGGAAGGCCTGTTTGACAACTCTGAGTTCAACCCCGGTAACCCGGATCCGACTGTCCCTGCCATGGGTGGTCTGCAGAGCTGGGAAGAGATGTTTATCGGTTACTTCTCATACACAGACGTTCCCAAGTAATATCAGCAACTTAGTGCTTGAAAGAAAAAGGCGGTCCAGCAATGGGCCGCCTTTTTTTTGTCAATACCCGTGTAACACTTTATTGCAATTTCTCCTTGGCCCATATTGTGTTGCCCGGTTGACTGGTTTAGGATCGATCGTAATGCAAAGCGGTTTGTATGCAGAACATAATAAAAATGAATAACAGCATCGCGGCCCTGATGCGGCCGCGCCCTCACAGGTTGTGACAGGAGCCGTAATGATGAAAAAAACCACGTTGTCCGCAGCACTTGTGTTGACGGCCGTCTGGGGCTTGCAGGCCCAGGCAGGCGTTGACCCTCTGACCCAGATTCAACCCCCCGTCAGCGAATGGACCCATGATGGTTCAGCACCCGATCACATTGTTGAGGTGCCCCCGTTCGCAGTACCCGCCACCGGTGTTATCGACTACATCAATTCCGTGATTCCACTGGAATTTGGCGAAGAAAAGTGGGTGAAAGCCGTTCAGTTCATTCCCGGTGACAAGCGTGTTCTGCACCACCTGTTGTCCTATGTAGTGGAGAATGACCAGAATAACGATGGCACCATAGACGAGGCTGACAACGATCCCCGTCGCGAATTCCTTGAAGGCTATGCGCCGGGCAAGGAGTATGCAACCCAGTTTCCGGCCAATACCGGTATCAAGGTGCCAGTAAATTCGGCGCTGCGCATGAGCATACACTACACATCGTTTGGCCAGGAAACCATTGACAACACCAAGGTGGGACTGTGGTTCTACGACGAGGATGAAACCCCGGAGCTGGAGTTTCACACCTATTCGGTCTCCGCCAATGGCGCTGACCGGCTGGTTATTCCGCCCGGTGCAATGAATCACGAAATGGCTGCCAGCCACGTATTCGAAGACGATATCGTGCTGCACGGTTTCCGTGCTCACATGCATTATCGTGGCAAGGCCATGTCAGCCCGGGTAATCTATCCCGACAACACGGTCGAGGACATCATCAACGTGGCGGATTACAACTTCGCCTGGCAACCCACCTACCGCATGGAAGAGCCCATGGTTCTGCCGGCCGGTTCACGGGTCGTGGTGGAAGGTCTGTTCGACAACTCCGAGTACAACCCGGGCAACCCCGATCCGACGGTTCCCGCAGTCGGCGGACCGCAGAGCTGGGAAGAGATGTTTATCGGCTATTTTTCTTACACAGACCTGCCTGAATAAGGTAAGTTAGTAAGCTGATTCGATAAGCAGACCGACTAAAAAGGCTGCTTCCTGAGCGGAGCGGCCTTTTTTTATGGGCAATTTACAGTCATATTTCCATTTCCACTTACTGAGTACGGGTAAAAGACATGTCGATAGATGCTTTACTGCGACCTTTTTCAACACCAAAGCTGACCCTGAAGAACCGCCTGGTGATGGCGCCGATGACACGGCAATTCTCGCCGAACGGCGTGCCAGGCGCCAATGTTGCGGAATATTATCGTCGGCGTGCAGAGGGTGATGTCGGTCTGATCATCACTGAGGGTACAACCGTAGGTCACAAAGCCGCCTCCTTCGATGCGGCCATCCCGAATTTTTACACCGACGAAGCCCTTGCCGGCTGGGCAGACGTGGTCAAGGCCGTGCATGCCCAGGGCGGCAAGATCGCACCGCAGCTGTGGCATGTGGGCTGCGCGCGCAAGCCGGGCACGGGCCCGTTCCCTGACTATCCCAGCGCCACACCCTCGGGGTTTGCATTGCCCGGCAAGAAGGTGGGAGAGCCCCTGAGCACGGCAGAGATTGACGAGATCGTGAAAGCCTTTGGTGAGGCCGGCCGCAACGCCAAAAATCTGGGCTTTGATGCGCTGGAGATTCATGGTGCCCACGGCTACATGATTGATGACTTCCTGTGGGAAGGTCTGAATACCCGCGACGACAAATACGGTGGCTCGCGTGCCAGACGCAGCCAGTTTGCGGTAGAAATAGTGCAGGCCATTCGTCAGGAAGTGGGTGAGAATTTTCCGATCATCTTCCGCTTTTCACAATGGAAGCAGCAGGATTATGACGCACGCCTGGCCACCACGCCGGACGAACTGCTGGAAGTGCTGGCGCCAATTTCTGATGCCGGTGTGGATATTTTTCACTGCAGTCAGCGGCGTTTCTGGGAGCCCGAGTTTGAAGGTTCGACACTGAACCTGGCGGGCTGGACCCGCAAGCTGCTCGACAAACCGGTGATTACTGTGGGCAGTGTTAGTTTGAGCGAGGAGTTCATTACCACCTTTATGGGTGGCGAAGCCGGCAGTGCTGATATTGGTGAATTGCTGCAGCGTCTGGAGGCCGACGAGTTCGATCTGGTGGCTGTGGGGCGCGCTCTTATTGCCAATCCCGACTGGCTCAAACGGGTACAGCAGGGCGATGTGTCGGCCCTGAAAACCTACGATAAATCCTTGTTGGCTGCGCTCGCCTGAGAGCGCAACTGGCGACAGAAAAACAAAAACGGAGAACGATGATGTTTGATCGATTAGCCGGGTTTTTGGGTCTGAACGCCATTCCCCAGATTTTTTTTAGCGCCGCCGGTATTGCCATACTGTTTGTCTGTCTGGCGATTCCTTTTAACAGCGAGTTTGCCGCGTTCTTTGGCGAAGTAGGTACCTTTACCTTTCAGTACTTCGGCTGGTTCTATGTGCTCAGTGTCAGTGGTCTGCTGATCTTTTTGGTGTGGCTGGCGCTGAGTCGTTATGGTCATGTCAGGCTGGGGCCGGACGACGAAGGGCCGGAATATCCGACGGTGACCTGGTTTGCCATGCTGTTTGCCGCAGGTATCGGCACCATCCTGATGTTCTGGGGTGTGGCGGAACCGCTGTCGCACTTTGCCAATCCGCCCATCGAAGGGGTAGAGGCTGGCACCGTGGACGCAGCGAAAAACGCCATGAATATCGCGCTCTACCATTTTGGTTTGCATACCTGGACCATTTTCACCCTGCCTGCGCTGGCGATTGCCTATTTTACCTACCGGCAGGGCCTGCCGATGCGCATCAGCAGCATTTTTTATCCGGTGATGGGTGACAAAATATTTGGTCCCTTGGGTTGGGCGATTGATGTGATTGCCTTGTTAGGGACATTGTTTGGCGTGGCGGTGTCGGTGGGGCTGGGCACCCTGCAGTTGAACAGTGGCCTGAATGCCGTGCTGGGTGTGCCCATCAGCCAGCTGTCACAGCTGCTGATTGTGGTGGTGATTACCGCCGTGGCCACCGTGTCGGTGGCACTTGGTCTGGATCGCGGCATCAAGCGGTTGTCGGAATTCAACATCGTGCTGGCGCTGATTGTGATGCTGTTTGTCTGGCTGGCCGGGCCGACGCTGTTTATTACCTCGGGCATTGTGCAGAACTTTGGTAATTACCTGCAGAATCTGCCGTGGATGTCATTCTGGACCGAGGCCTACCAGGGCACCAGCTGGCAACAGAGCTGGACGGTGTTCTACTGGGCGTGGACGATTTCCTGGGCGCCGTATGTGGGGATCTTTATTGCCCGCATTTCCAAGGGCAGAACGATTCGCCAGTTTGTCGGTGGTGCGCTGGGTGCGCCTCTGCTGTTTACCGTGGTGTGGTTCTCGGTGTTTGGCCTGGCGGCCATGGACCTGGAATTGAATCAGGGCGTGGATCTGACTACGCAGGTGCAGGCCGATGTGTCAGTGGCACTGTTCGACTTTCTCAGCTACTTTCCGTTGTCCACGCTGATATCGGTGCTGAGTCTGGTGGTGATAGTGGTGTTCCTGACCACCTCGGCTGATTCGGCGGCGCTGGTGGTGGATGTGCTGTCGCGCAGCGACACCCAGCCCAGCCTGACCTGGCAGCGTATTTTCTGGACGCTGTTGCTGGGCCTGATCGCGGCGACATTGCTGTTGGGCGGTGGCCTGCCGGCACTGCAGAACGTTATCACCACCTTGGGTTTCCCGTTCTGTGTACTGCTGGTGTTCATGGCCTATTCGTTGCTGCGCTCGCTGCACGCCGATTACCTGGGCTACAGCCTGCAAGAATCGGCTGCCGGTAAAGTGCCGCACATGGATCCGATGGGATCAAAGCCCTCAGACAGCAAGGGCGCGAAATAACCAGACCTGATGGATGCGGGTATTGCGGGCAAAATCCTTGTCGATGCTGGCAGCAGTAAAGTCTTCGATGGCAAAGCGCTGCGCCAGCCCTTCATCCAGTTTGAACTTGCGCATATTGGTGGAGAAGATCAGCGTGCCCTGTGGGCGCAGGCGTTGCATGCATAGCTCGATCAACTCGCCATGGTCGCGCTGGATATCCAGTACATTGTCCGTGCTTTTGGAATTGGAGAACGTCGGCGGATCCAGAAAGATCAGATCAAAGTCATGTTTGCATTTCTGCAGGTAGCGCAGGCAATCCATCTCCACCAGTTCATTGGTGCGCAGGCTTAACTGGTTCAATTCCAGATTACGCTGTGCCCAGCTCAGGTAGGTGTTGGACAGATCGACGCTGACCGTGCGGCGGGCGCCACCCAGAGCAGCCTGCACGCTGACCGAGCCGGTGTAACAGAACAGGTTGAGTACGTCCTTGCCACTGGCATGCTGGTGCACGTAACGACGCATCGGGCGGTGGTCGAGAAACAGGCCGGTGTCCAGATAACGTTCCAGATTGACGATCAGCCGCGCGTCGCCTTCCTGCACCACGATGTCCTGGCCCTGCTCACGCGAGGGCTGATACTGCTGTTTGCCGCGCTGGCGTTCGCGTACCTTGATGCTGATAAACTGCGCCGGTAACTGCATGACGACCTGAACGGCAAGCAGGCTCTGGCGACGACGCAGTTCGGCGTCCACCTCGGTCACCGACGCGGGTGGTTTGTATTCCTGCATGTGGATATGCACCTGACCCTCGATGTCGGTGTACACGTCAATGGCAAATGCGTATTCAGGCATATCGGCATCGTACAGGCGGTAGCAACTGATGCCCTGCTGGCGGGCCCAGCGGCCGATGTTTTTCAGATTCTTGCGCAGACGGTTGGCCAGCATCTGACCACCATTGTCCAGTGCGTCTTCGGTCACCAACTGGCTACTACTGACCGCGGTTTTGCGGGTCTGGTAAACAGATGCGTCATCAACGTGGAACAAGAGCAGTTTGGCGGGCAGGGCGCCATTGAACAGCGCGTACTGCTTGTGGCTGTGAATGCCGATCAGCTTGCCCCATTCCGGCCGCGCGGTAAACACCGCGACTTCGGCGCCCATGGCTTCGCGGCGGATGACAGCGCCCAGCTCCTGATAAAGCGCCATGACCTCGGCATCGTCGCCCAGGCGTTCTGCGTAAGGCGGGTTGGTGATCAGCAACGTGGGTGGCTGGCCCAGTTTTACATCTTGCAACGACGCTGACGTGAATTCGATATGATCCCAGATGCCGGCGCGCTCGGCGTTGCGGCGGGCCATGCCCAGTGCGCGCAGGTCCTGGTCGCTGCCCAGTGCCTGGCCGGTCCAGTGCGCGGCATCCTGTTTGCGCAGTTCGGCTTCCTGACGCACGGCTGCGGCGGCGGCCTGGTCATGATGTGGCCAGGCGGATAGCTGGCCATCACGCAGCAGCCCGGGCGCGATATCCAGCGCCATCAGCACGGCTTCAATCAGCAGTGTGCCGGCACCACACATGGGGTCGAAAACGATGGCGTTGTCCTGCTGCATCAGCGTCGGCCAGCCAGCACGCATCAGCAGGGCCGCCGCGAGAGTCTCCTTCATGGGTGCTTCGCCCTGCTCCTGACGGTAACCCCGACGGTGCAGGCTGCCGTCAACCAGATCGATGCCGAGGATCACACGACCTTTCTTGATTACCGCATGGATGCGCAGGTCCGGGTCCTGTTTCGACACATCCGGCCGGTTCTGGCCGCTGCTGCGAAACTGATCCACTACTGCGTCCTTGATGCGCTGGGCGATAAACTGGGTATGATTGAGATTGTGCGTGGTGCCGGCGGCGCTGATGGCAAAACTGTCAGTGCTGCTCATGTGCTGGGTCCAGTCGATGCTGTCGGCAGCTGCATACAGTGCATCGGCGTCGGGCACCAGCTGCTGGTGCAGGATCAGGATGATGCGGTTGGCGATGCGCGAGAACATGATGGCGCGATAGGCTTCGGTCAGCGAGCCGCTGAAATTTACCCCGGCCACGGTTTCGCGGATGTCACGGGCGCCGCATTGGCGCAGCTCCTCTGCCAGCAGGGGTTCAAGACTTTTGGCGCAACTGGCGAAGAAAGAAAACGGGGTGTCTGACATGGGCTTAAGATCTGTCCGGAAGTTTGGGGCGCCATGATAATACGAATCGCGTCCGAATGCCCGCCGGGGCTGACAGCATCAGCCGGAAATCGCCGGCGAACCCTTATGGTGCAAGGCTTTAGCCGCGATTTCAAAAGCGTAAAAAATACTTTTCTTTTTGCTAAATTACTCTATTATGCGCGTTTTACGGGGGCGCTGTTACAGGCACTTTTGCAGGCACTTTTGCAGGTACTTTTGCAGGCGTGCCGGCAGACACCAATGCGGGCATATCTGCCGGCAGCCTGCTACCCCGGAACGGCCGGTTTCCTCTCTTTATCGTAGTCTCCGTGGAGGAGTTCCCTGATGAATAAAGTTGCTCGTCGCCTTGCTGTGTTGAGTGCCCGGATCGCTGCTCTGGTTTTCGCCGGCAGCGCCGCGAATGTGTTGGCGCAGGGGAGTGTCAATATTTACAACTGGTCGGACTATATTGCCGAGGACACCATCGGCAATTTCCAGGATCGTACCGGTATAGATGTCTCCTACGATGTCTACGATTCCAATGAAGTGCTGGAAACCCGCATGCTCGCCGGACGCAGCGGCTACGACCTGGTGGTACCCACGGCACGGCCGTTTGCCGATCGCCATATCCGCGCCGGTCTGTATCAGCCGCTGGATAAAAGCCTGTTGGGCAACTTCGACAATCTGGACCCGGTGATTCTGCAGTCGCTGGACGACATCGATCCGGGTAATCAGTATCTGTTGCCGTATATGTGGGGCACCACCGGCATCGGTTACAACGTCGACAAAGTGAAAGCGATTCTGGGTGATGACATGCCGCTGGACACCTGGCGACTGGTGTTTGATCCGGCTATTGTGTCGCGCCTGTCCTCCTGTGGTGTGTCACTGATGGACGACGTCACCGAGGTGTTTGTCGCCGCGCGCGCCTATCTGGGCGTACCCACCGATGACTACAGCAGTGCTGCCGCCCAGGAAGCTGCCGATGTCGTGGCTGCCGCGCGCCCGCATATCCGTTATTTCCACAGTTCGTCCTATATCAGTGACCTGGCCAACGGCGACCTGTGTGTAGCCCATGGTTACTCGGGCGACGTGTTGCAGGCGCGCGATCGCGCCAATGAAGCAGACAACGGCGTCAACATTGCCTATGCCGCGCCATCGGAAGGGGCGGTGGTATGGACAGACGTATTTGCCATCCCGGTTGATGCGCCCAATGTAGCCAACGCTCACGCCTTCCTGAATTATGTGATGGAGCCGGAGGTGATCGCCGACGTGAGCAACTATGTCGCCTATGCCAATGCCAACAGTGCCTCTGTGGCACTGGTAGACGAGGCAGTGCGCAATGACCCGGGCATCTACCCGCCGGCAGCGACACAGGAGCGTTTCATCGTGCTGAAAACACCGAGCGATGCGCAGATCCGCAGCATGAACCGATTGTGGACCCGGGTGAAAACCGGGCGCTGATCGCCGGTCAGCGGTTGTTGAAAACCAGATGAGAGGCTGATGGATGAGTAACGCTGTTGCCAATGCTGACCAGGAACCGCTGGTCAGAATACAGAACATCTCCAAGGTTTTCGGCAGCACCTATGCCGTGGACAATATCAGTCTGGATATTGAGGAGAAGGCATTCTTTTCGTTGCTGGGTTCTTCCGGTTGCGGCAAGACCACTCTGCTCAGAATGCTGGCCGGGTTTGAAACACCGACCGAGGGCCGCATTTATATTGATGGACAGGATGTGACGGATCTGCCGCCCTATGAGCGGCAGGTCAACATGATGTTCCAGAGTTATGCGCTGTTCCCGCATATGAGTGTGGCAGACAATATCGCCTATGGTCTGAAGCAGGATCGTATGGCCAGAGCCCAGCGCGACGAACGCGTCCGTGAGATGCTGGCGCTGGTGCAGATTGAAAAACTCGGGCACCGCAAACCCCATCAACTGTCCGGCGGGCAGCGTCAGCGTGTGGCGTTGGCGCGGGCGCTGGCCAAGCTGCCGAAAATCCTGCTGCTGGACGAGCCGCTGGGCGCACTGGATCGCAAATTGCGGGAACAGACCCAGTTTGAACTGGTGAACCTGCAGGAACGCCTGGGCATCACCTTTATCGTGGTGACGCATGATCAGGAAGAAGCCATGACCATGTCATCGCGTATTGCGCTGATGCGCGAGGGGCGCATTGAGCAGGTGGATTCGCCGCGGCGCATGTATGAGTTTCCGTTGAGCCGTTATGCGGCGAGCTTTATTGGCAACGTCAATCTGTTCGAGGGCATTGTCCATAGCCAGGACGGTGATCAGGTGCGGGTCGACAGCGAAGAAGCGGGCGGCCAGCTGTGTGTGCGTCATAGTCAGCCCATGACCGTGGGTATGCCGGTGACCGTGGCAGTGCGTCCGGAGAAAATCCGTATGGCGCAGGCCGGCGACGATCTGCCCAATCGGATGCAGGGCGTGATCCGCGAGATTGCCTACCTGGGCGATGAGTCGATTTACCATGTGGAACTGGCCTCCGGCAAACGCGTGAAATATACCCAGCCCAATGTGCAGGCGCTTGCCGAGCTGCCACTGACCTGGGGGCAGACCATCGCCCTGGGCTGGCACGCCGATCGCTGCGGGTTACTCGCCCAGTGATGGGGGCTAGCGCCGGTGCGGGCGCACTGACGGCTTTGCGCGCGCGCTGGCGCCGGATGGCACCGGGACGCTGGCTGGTCACGGGCATTCCCTGGCTATGGCTGGTGGTGTTCTTCTGCCTGCCGTTTCTGTTTATTCTCAAGATCAGTCTGTCCGAGCCGGCGCTGGCCCAGCCGCCCTATCTGGGCTGGATTCGCGAAACCGCCGATGGCCTGGTCAACATCGTGGTCAACTTCGGCAACTATCGCCTGCTCTGGGAAGACAGTCTGTACGCCAGTGCGTTGCTGGGTTCGCTCCAGGTAGCCTCGATCTCCACGGTGCTGTGCCTGCTGATCGGCTACCCCATGGCCTACGCCATTGCCCGCGCGCCGTCGCACCTGCGCATGCCGCTGCTGATGCTGGTGATTCTGCCGTTCTGGACCTCGTTCCTGATCCGGGTGTATGCCTGGATGGGTATTCTGAATACCAACGGCATCCTCAATAATTTCCTGCTCTGGCTAGGTGTCATTGATCAGCCTCTGGAAATCATGCACACATCGCTGGCAGTGTATATCGGCGTCACCTACGCCTACCTGCCATTCATGATACTGCCGCTGTATGCCACCTTGTCGCGGCTTGATCCGGTGTTGCTGGAGGCGGCCGCCGATCTGGGGGCCCGTCCGCTGCGTCAGTTCCTGACCATCACCTGGCCGCAGTCGGTGCCGGGTGTTATTGCCGGGGCCATGCTGGTGTTCATCCCGGTGATGGGTGAGTTTGTGATCCCGGACCTGCTGGGCGGGCCGGACAGCCTGATGCTGGGCAAACTGATGTGGACAGAGTTCTTCAACAACCGCGACTGGCCGGTGGCCTCCGCGCTGGCGGCGGTCCTGCTGGTGGTGCTGATCATTCCTTTTCTGTTGCTGCGCCACTATGAGTCGCGGGCGGAACTGATGGAGGATGCGACATGAGCACCATGAAGCTGCACAAACGCCGCCGGTTCCCGTGGCTGTGGACGGCGCTGGCCTTCGGTTATGTGTTCCTGTACGCGCCGATTCTCAGCCTGATTGTGTACTCGTTTAACGAAAGCCGTCTGGTGACCGTATGGGCTGGTTTCAGCACGCGCTGGTACGGCGAGCTGATGCAGAACGAGCAACTGCTGTCAGCGGCCTGGCTGAGCATCAAGGTGGCGGCCGTGGCAGCAACCATCGCGGTCATATTGGGTACGCTGGCAGCCATGACGCTGGTGCGTTTCCGGCGGCAGTGGGGTGCGCGATCCATGGGTATCATGGTGGCGGCGCCGCTGGTGATGCCGGAGATCATTCTGGGCCTGTCGCTATTGCTGCTGTTCATGTCCATGGCCGACCTGATCGGCTGGCCGGCCAGTCGCGGGCAGGGCACCATCATCATGGCGCACGTGACCTTCTGTATGGCCTACGTCACGGTAGTGGTGCAAAGCCGGCTGGCCTATATGGACGCTTCGCTGGAAGAGGCCGCCATGGACCTGGGGGCCCGGCCATTAAAAGTGTTTTTCACCATCACCCTGCCGGTGATTGCGCCCTCGCTGGTGGCCGGCTGGCTGCTGGCGTTCACGCTGTCCATGGACGATCTGGTGGTGGCCAGCTTTGTCTCAGGTCCCGGCGCTACCACCTTGCCGATGGTGGTCTATTCCAGTGTCAGGCTGGGGGTCAGTCCGCAGATCAATGCGCTGGCGACCATTATCATCGCTGTTGTGGTCGTTGCGGTATCGATTGCCGGCTACCTGATGTATCGTCAGGACAAACAACAGCGCAACAGGCAGTAAATCACCATGACCAACCCTACATTTTTGATGCGATTCGCCGGGCGGATCGCATGCTGAGCTATCGTCACGCCTACCACGCCGGCAACCATGCTGATGTGCTCAAACACCTGACCTTGCTGGCGATACTGCAGCAGCTACGCATCAAGGACAAACCCTTTGTCGGCATCGACAGCCACAGTGGCAACGGTTTTTATAACCTTGGCAGTGAACCGGCGAAAAAAACCGGCGAAGCCGCGCAGGGGTTTCTGCGTCTCTGGCAGCAGCGCGAGAAATTCCGGGGCACGGATCTGGTCGGCGATTACCTGAACCTGGTGGCCGGGTTTAACCCCGTCGATACCGGCGCTTCCATTGGCAACTATCCGGGCTCGCCCGCGATCATGCAATCGCAGCTGCGCGAGGATGATCAGCTGATCCTGATGGAGCTGCACAGCACCGAGATCGACCATCTGCGTGACAACTTCAAACGCGATTCACGGATCAGCATGCACCACCGCGACGGTTTTGAAGGGGCAGTTGCGTTGACGCCGCCGATGCCCCGGCGGGGCCTGTTGCTGATGGACCCGGCCTACGAAAACAAGGCAGACTATCAGCAGGCCATCAAAACCGTACAGGCCGTGCATCGGCGCTGGCCCACGGGTATCATAGCCCTGTGGTATCCGATGCTGGGGCAGTCGCGGGATCTCAGTGGTCTGGTGAAACAGAAGCTGGGCAATGTGGCTGACAGTGTCAGCATCGAGTTGACGGTTGCGCCGCAATCCGATGAGTTTGGCATGCACGGTTCCGGCATGCTGATCCTTAACCCTCCCTGGCAATTGGCTGAGCGAGTGAATGCCGCCCTGAAAAAAGTCGGACCGCTGTTACAGGTTTGAGGCAAGCAGATTATGAAAGCAGTCAATAACATCTTCAATGCAGGACACCTGGCGCTGATCACCCTGACGCTGCTGACGTCCGTCGCCGCCATGCCCGCAGTGGCGCAAGAGCCTTCAGCAGGGCAAGAGCCTTCAGCAGGACAAGAGCCTTCAGCGAATGAACAGCCTTCAGCGAATGAAGAGCCCTCAGCGGCGTTGGAGCCCTCAGCCAGGCTAGAGTACAGTGGCAACGAGCTCACCCCCGGCACCGTCCACGACGGCGAGCTGGCCGACTATCATCCGCAGATGAATGATGGCACCTATGCTGACTGTTTCCAGCTTCGGCCCCAGCCCGGCATGGAATATACCCTGACCCTGCGCTCCGACGATTTTGACAGCTTCCTGCTGGTTGGCGTGGGGACCTGCGATGATGTGCTGATCCAGTTCGAGAATGACGATTTTGAAGACGAGGGGCTGGACTCACAATTGGTGTTTGCCGCCGAATATGACCTGTACTCGGTGTATGTGAACACCTACGACCCGGGTACCACGGGCGACTACACCTTGTCGGTAGACGCCCGTCTCCTGCCTATGGCACCTGCCGTCGAGTGACGGTTCAGCTCTTGTCCCCGGAACCTATATCGTCTGATATCTGTTCCGCCTGGGGCGAGGGGTTGGCTTCGGTTTTTTCCGGCCCTATCCAGCGCACCTCATACAGATCATGACGCTGATCCTTGGCGTTGGTGACCGAGCCTTCGTGACGCACCTGCACCAGCTTGTCCAGATCCAGATCGGCGACCAGTGCCATCTCAGTGTTGGGCGTGCTTTCTGCCATGATGGCGTCGTGCGGGAAGGCAAAATCGGAGGGTGAATACACTGCCGACTGCGCGTACTGAATGTCCACGTTGTGTACCTGTGGCAGGTTGCCGACACTGCCGCCGATCGCCACATAACATTCGTTTTCAATGGCCCGGGCCTGGGCGCAGCGCTGCACGCGCAGGAAGCCGTTCTTGGTGTCAGTCCAGAACGGTACAAACAGAATGTCCATGCCGCCCTTGGCCAGCATGCGCGAAAGCTCCGGGAACTCCACGTCGTAGCAGATCAGAATGCCGATGCGACCAGCGTCGGTGTCAAATACCTGCAGGCTGTCACCGCCATCGATGACCCAGTCGCGACGCTCATGCGGGGTGATGTGCAGTTTGGCCTGCGAGTCCACAGTACCATCACGGCGACACAGGTAAGCCTTGTTGAGCAGCCTGTCACCTTCCATTACCGGAATGCTGCCGGCGATGATGTTGATGTTGTAGGTGATGGCAAACTCGGACAGCGCTTCAATGGAGCGGGTGGCGAAGGTCGACAGGAAGCGTATCGCTTCAAACTGGTTGGTGTGGTCGCCCAGGCCCATCAGTGGGGCGTTGAAAAACTCCGGGAACAACACAAAGTCAGCCTGGTAGTCAGCCATGGTATCGACAAAGTATTCCACCTGTGACAACCAGGCCTCAAACGAGCTGGTCAGGCGCATCTGCCACTGCAGTATGCCGACGCGCACCACGGCCTTGCGGCGCTGACTGAGGTCGCTGGTCTCCGGTTCGTACAGGATGTTGTTCCATTCCAGCAGGGTGGCATAACCCTGGGACTTTTCGTCCTGCGGATTGTAATCCTTGAGCAGACGCTTGACCTCAAAATCATTGGCCAGCTGGAAGCTGAGAATCGGGTCATGGGCGTCCTTGCGATCGACAGCGGCGATGTACTGCATCGGGGTCATTTCATCAGCGAACTTGTGATAGCTGGTGATGCGCCCGCCGGCCAGAATGGCGCGCAGGTTCATATCCCGGCACATGTCCTTGCGTGCGTCATACAGACGCCGGCCCAGGCGCAGGTCACGGTACTCGGGGTCAACAAACAGGTCCATGCCGTACATGGCATCGCCGTCAGGGTCGTGCTTGATCTGCTCGCGGCGGCCGATGAGATCTTCGTAGGTATGCTGCCGGCTGAAGCGGTCATAGTCACAGCGTATGGTCAGCGCGGCGGCCACCAGATTGCCATAGTCTTCAATGGCGATCTGGCCTTCGGGGAAATCCCTGATCAGCCGGCGTATAGACGCTTCCGGCCAGGCACCGCCCAGATCCGGATACACCGCTTCCATGAGCTTTGCCAGCTGCGGATAGTCGGCTTCGGTGAGATTGCGAAGTTTCAGGTGTACATCAGAAGGTGTATCGGCGGTCATAGAGATCAATCCGGTAAAAAAAGCGGCAGGGCGAGTGTCTAAAGTAGCAAAATGGCGGTGGTAAATCCATGACAGGCGCTCATATGGACTTGGCGCAGGTGTTGCGGTATCCTCAGAAGTCCTTCCCTCTGAGTGCGAGTCTCAGTAAGCCAGCGGTTCAGTATGCCTGTAGAAGGGGGGCTGCGGAGCTGCATAGCCGGTGTGGGTGGGGTTACGTCCTGGCGAATGCTGACAACAAGAAAACCACAAAAGCCCGAATATTGTTTTTGGCTTGATGAGGAGAGTGCAAGTGAATATGAAAAGTAAATTAATGGCAGGCGGCTTTGCCAAAAAGCCGCTGGCCGGCCTGATGTCCCTGGTAGCTGGGGTGGCGATGGGTACTCCCGCGCTGCTGTCTGCGCAGGGAGAGTCCATCGAGTGGATGACTCTGGGGTCGGACTACGCACACACCCGTTACTTGCCGGCGTCACAGATCAACGCTGACAATTTTGAATCCCTTGAAACAGCCTGGGTCTGGGACGGCGCCAGCTTCGGTGCCAGCAGTGGCCGGTCTACGCCCAGCTACATCGACGGCATGCTGTACACAGTTGCCGGCGACCGACGTCATGTTATTGCCCTGGATCCGGTTACCGGCGAGACCATCTGGTCCTACCGCGAGCCCCACACCTTCCGCCACGAATACTCCATGCGTAAAGACTACGGTAAAGGCGTAGGCTACGGCGAAGTTGATGGCAAAGGCGTTATCTACATCATCAGCCCGGGCTTCTTCCTGACCGCGCTGGACGCCAAGACCGGCGCCCCGCTGGAAGGTTTCGGTCACGAAATCGGCATTGAAGGCTTCCCGGAAACCGGCGTAGTCGATTTGCAGAAAATCCTGGCTGAGGCCAACGGCTACGAGTTTGACCCCTACTACGGTATTCCGCTGGAAGAAGGTTACATCACTGCCTCGTCACCACCCATCGTGGTTAACGGCACCGTCGTTGTTCCCAACTCCGCCGAACAGGGTTACAACCAGACCCGTATTGAAAATATCCCGGGTGATATTCTTGGTTTTGACAGCGCAACCGGCGAGCACAAGTGGACCTTCAACATCATTCCGGACAAAGGCGAGTTTGGCTGGGATACCTGGAAGGACGGTGATGGCAACCAGATTGAAGACCCACGCGCCTACACCGGCGAGATCTCTTCCTGGGCACCGGTAGCGGCCGATCCGGAACTGGACATGGTCTATATTCCGACCAATGCCGCCTCCATCGACTTCTATCGTGGTCACCTTCAGGGTGATAACCTGTACGGCACCAGCCTGATCGCTTTGAACGCGTCCACCGGTGAGCGTGAGTGGCACTTCCAGCTGGTACACAAGGATATCTGGAACTACGATACGCCGACAGCACCCGTGCTGCTGGATATTGAGCAGAACGGCCAGACCATTCCTGTGGTCGCCCAGGTCACCAAACAGGCCTTCACCTATGTGTTCAACCGCGAAACCGGTGAGCCCATCTGGCCAATCGAAGAGCGTGAAGTACCGGCAGGTCTGATCCCCGGCGAAGTGTTGTCTCCGACACAGCCGTTCCCGACCAAACCGGCCCCTTACGACATGCAGGGTCTGACCCACGATGATCTGATCGACTTCACACCGGAGCTGCGTGAGCAGGCGATTGAAGCCATTTCCGAGTTTGAGATCGGTCCGTTGTTCCATCCGCCGCTGCACCGTGACAACGAGCTGGGCAAAACTGCCTCGCTGTGGTGTCCGGGCGACATCGGTGGTGTGAACATTGACGGTCCTGCCGCTGGTGACCCCACCACGGGTACCCTGTTCGTGACCTCGCGCAAGGGTTGCACCAACCGCATCATGGCGCCGGCACAAGAGCGTGACACCATGCTCGAACTGCCTACGGGTACTACATTTGCCCAGTACGCCCCGCTGCGGTCTGCACTGGTGCGTGGCCCACAGGGTCTGCCCCTGTTCAAGCCACCCTTCAGCCGTATCACCGCGATCGACCTGAACACCGGTGATCACAAGTGGTGGATCCCTGTTGGTGAAACACCTGACCGCATCAAGAACCATCCGGCACTGGAAGGTATCGATGTGGGCAACACCGGCAGCGGCACGGTTGCACCAATGACCGTGACTGAGACCATGCTGATGTACGCCAGCGCGATGAGCGACGGCACGCCAGCCCTGTTTGCGGTCGATAAAGAGACCGGTGAGCAGATCGGCAAGGTGGCTGTGCCTGAGCAGAGCCGCTATGGCATGATGAACTACCAGCACGAAGGCAAGCAGTACGTGATGCTGCAAACCGGCGGCACGCTGACAGCACTGGCTCTGCCGGACTGATCGCTGCCCCGCCAGGGCCTTGATCCTTCAGGGCCCGGGACAATAGAACCCGCCGTACCAATAAGGTCCGGCGGGTTTTTTATGTCTGGTGCCGAACAGAGTTAAGGGGCTCTGTGGGACAGAGAGAGCTTCAATGGCGTCGGGTTTTAATGTTCAGGTATCGGAATTCTTGTTACAGTCGAAAATGAATGTTCAGCGATCGACCTGCCAATAATTTCAACGCAAGAGGTTGCCGCACCATGAACCATGATATCGACAAGGACGGAACCCGTCTGCCCATCAAGATAGACACCACCTCCAACGGTGAATACGCACCCATGCCGCTGTCAGCGGTGAACGTCAAAGCCAATGCCCTGGCGCATGACAATGCCACCACCAATGCCAAACGGCGCGGCTGGGACCGGCGCAAATTTTTGATTTCCAGTTGTGGGGCGGCCAGCACATTGTTGGCGTTTAACGCCGCCAATGCAGCCGTCGGCAAACGCGGCGGTTTTTACCAGATCAGTGACGACGCTGCTGTTGACATGCAACTGGCGCAGGCTCAGGTCGATGGCCGCGAATTCATTTTTGATGTGCAGGGCCACTATGTGAACCCCAACGGTGCCTGGCTGAATCTGGTGCCGGAAAACGCCAGGCCTTATTCCGGCATGGAAAAAGCCAGCTGCGAGCTGGCCGATATGCCTGGCGACCGCAGTTACCTGAACTGTTTGAGCGCCGATGAATTTATCAAGGATGTGTTTCTGGACAGCGATACGTCCATCATGGTGCTCAGTTTTGTGCCGTCGACCCAGGAGCGTGAGCCAGTTACCATTGCTGTCTCTTATACACATCTGACGCTGCCGACGATCTACTCTGTGTAG
>OLID01000286.1_pt1 | contig 26196 bp, 22 predicted proteins | sample 1609361 | NCBI WGS metagenome assembly OLID01 (sample SAMN05416778, study PRJEB24817) | seawater metagenome | isolation source: Sea water | place: Canada:Atlantic | collected 2013-07
TCCAATTTGTATATGCTCTTAATGTATAATTTCCAGAAATTAAATTTGTAGGAATTTTTATAGCGCCATTTCCTCTACCATCTATCAATTCTTGCTTTTGAGAAACAATTACTTTATTATCTGGACTTATTAATTCTAAGTTTAAATATTTGCTTGCCAAAAAATATCTATAATCAGAACCAAAAACATTGTAAGAACTATACCATAAGTCTTCATTGGTTGCATAACTATTTTTATCAGTGTGGAGATATAATTTCTGAATTGAATTATATGCATCGTTTTGCTTTAACTTTTTCCCTAAATCTTGAATAAAAGGATCATTAAAGATTTCTTTCTGTGTAAAAGTAACCTGCCCTTTACTATTAAAAAAAATGGATTCAAAAGCCTTTTCTTGCTCAAAAGAAGCAATTACTTCTTGTTCTACTGGTGTTCTTTTAACTATTGGGTTTTCTTTCCAAAATTCTTCGCTGTAACCAATCTCGTTTAGTTTATCCCAATCACTTGTATTTCTCTGAAATTGTTTTCCAAGTGTTTTTCTAGATTGATTTTTATAATACTCATAAAAGAACAAATTGGAAGTTGTTGAAATATGAGTTTGTTTAATACTGTCTTTATAATAGTCAAATTCTTGATTTACTTTTATATAATCAATTACTTGTTCTTGAAGTGTGTCCTTTTTAAAAGACATTTCGTAACTCAATTTATACTCTTTTTTAAACTCTCCTTTTGTATTAAATCCAATCAAATTTAAATCATCATTCTCAATTGTTCCTGTAACTTTAAATACATTATTAGTTTTTGTATCAATATATACTTCTCCTTCAAACACTGCAGCTTTATTTTTTTTAGGCTTAAAGTATAATACGGCAATTTTAGAATTTTTATTTTTTATTTCATCGATAACTTTGACAGTATAAAATGACTCGACATTATAACTTAAAGGAAAAATAAGGTCATCTGTGTTGGGTTGAATCGATTTTAGAATTTTAGAAAAAAGCGTGTAATTTCTATTATTGATTCCTTCTTTTTTTAACGCATATCTTCCTTCTAATACATCCCAATCTTTTATACCAATATTGTTATATTTAATGTCAAAAATTATTTCTGAAAACTCAGTATAGTTTTCATCATTTTTAGTTTTTTGACGGTAAAAACCTTTACTAAAACTATTGTTAAACGATGTTTTTTTTAGTTTATTAAATGCCTTATTTGCTAACGAATAAGCATATTTAGCTTCATTATTAAGCACAACTTCACCTAAGGTTCTAACCAAAGGAATTAACTCAATTATTAGTTTTTCTTTTTTTGAAACTACTATTTTTAATTCTTCAAAATTTAGATGAGTAAATGTTAATTCTAGTGGAAAAGAATTTGCTTTCACAATAAACTCTCCTAACTCATTTGCAAATGTTCCTTTAGTTGAGTTCGATACTTTTACACCACAAAACGGAATTGCTTTTCCAGATGTTTTATCAATTAATTTACCCAGAACATCAACCGAACTATTGGTTTGAGCAGCAACAATATAAACATTTAAAAACAAAAAAAAGATTAAAAAAAGTTTTAATGATATAATAAACTCTTCTTTAAATCCTTTAGTTTTCATGTTTATCTTTTTAGCAATTAAGCATTCTCTCCAGTGTAAGTTACAAAGTTTCTTGGAGTTTCGTAAAGTGTAATTGAGATGTCTAAAGATGGTTTAATTTTTGCTCTTAATTTATCATAAATAACAACAGAAATGTTTTCTGCAGTCGGATTTAAATTTTTGAATTCTGCTACTTCTACATTTAAGTTTTTATGATCAAAAGCTTCTTCAATTTCTGACTTTATCAATTTTCTTAAAATAGATAAATCCATCACAAAGCCTGTTTCTTTATCAATTTCTCCAGTTACAGAAACTGTTAAATCATAATTATGACCATGATAATGAGGATTGCTACATTTACCAAATACTTCAGCATTTTTTTCATCAGACCATTCTGGATTAAACAATCTGTGTGCAGCATTAAAATGCGCTTTTCTATGTGCAGTAATTCTAGGCATTTCTTAATTTTGAGTACGATTCTTTAAAAATAATTTTAAACCATTCTGTATAAATCTGTGGGTTATTTTCTATATCATCTTTTACTTCTTCTAATGTCATCCATTTAAAAGATTCAACCTCTTCTTTATTGATTATCGGATTTTCATTATAACGACCAACCATTACATGATCTAATTCGTGTTCTGTTAATCCGTTATCAAAAGGTGCTTTATAAATAAAAGAAAACACTTCTTCTAAATCACATGTAAAACCCATTTCTTCTTGTAAACGTCTTTTACCAGCTTCTAAAGAAGTTTCTCCATTTCGTTGATGTGAACAACAAGTGTTCGTCCAAAGCAAAGGCGAATGGTATTTATCTGAAGCTCTTTGTTGTAATAATAATTGTCCTTTTTCATTAAAGGTAAAAACCGAAAACGCTCTATGTAATAATGCCTTTTCATGTGCTTCCATTTTGGGCATTAATCCAATTTGGTTGTCGTTTTTATCAACTAAAATTACTTGTTCTTCAATCATAAAACAAATGTAGCAAAATCAATTATCTTTGCAATTATTAAATAAGTCATTTTAAAAATGAAGCTATCAAGATTATTTATTGTTTTACTATTGCTTACAACAGTAATTGGTTGTGATGCTAAAAAAGAAAAACAACTCATTTTACCTCAAACAAAACCAGCTAAAAAACTGATCAAAAAAGCAGAAAAAAGTTGGGATAGTTTACATAAAAATAATGTTGACGTATTTTTTACCGAATATGAAAAAACGAACAAGGAAACAAAAGTCATTATTAAAACTGATTACGGAAACATCAAATTACGTTTATACAACAATACGCCAATCCATAGGGCCAACTTTATTTTCTTAACTAAAATTAAATATTTTGATAAAACAGTTTTTTACAGAATTGCAAAAAATTTTGTAATTCAAGGCGGTAATTCTGATGGATACGATGCTATGAAACATCGTTACAAATATGGTAATTACTTAATGCAACCCGAATTTAGAACCAATAGAAAACATAAATACGGCGCTTTAGCGGCAGCAAGAGAATGGGAGAATAATCCTGATAAACTTTCTAGTCCGTTTGAATTTTACATTGTTCAAAGTAGAAAAGGAGCACATCATTTAAACAACGAACACACTGTTTTTGGTGAAGTAATTTCTGGCTGGGAAACCATGGATAAAATTGCACAATTAAAAACAGATGTTAAAGAATGGCCTCTGGTTGATGTAAATATGAAAGTTGAAATTATTCAATAATTAAAATGTATTGAGATTAAATTTTACTGTTTTTATTTGGTTCTTTTTATCTTTTGAAATTGTCCAAACTATATAAGCTTCATTATTTAAAATCTCTAACTGAGGAACTCCTGTGCTTCTACCTGCATTTATTTCTGAGATTGTAAAAGCTTTAGAAACTTCGCCAGAAACAGATACTTTTTTACATCTTAAATAGGTTTTCATTTCGTCAGATTCCATATAAGTAACCAACACTTCTTTTTCATTAATAAATGCAACATCTACTCTTCCGATAGCAGCAACATCATTTAACACAATTGGTTCTTTAAAATTTACTTTAGAATCTGTAGAAAAAGCCAATTTCACTTTCGGGTTTCCGTTTGCTGCAGTAAACCAAGAAACCGCAATTGTTTTGTTATTAGCAACCACTTTTGGTCCATTTACTGGACAGCCATTTATTTTCCAATTGTCTTTAAAAACTGCTTTAGGCTCGTTCCAAACACCATTAATCTGTTCTGAATAATAGATATCTCTAATTTCTGTATTACTTCTATCTCTATATACAATTAAAGGCCCATTTTCTGTTGCAGTAATTGAAGTTTGACAACAATCGCAAGTTCTTCCATCTAATTGCACTTCATTAAAAACTGTTCCATCTTTAGACACCTCTGCCGTTCTAATTGTCATAGCTTTATGATGACTTTCTTTCATTTCCATTACCGTATTTCTTCCATCTAGCCATGTAATAAAGAAACCTTCTGTTGTATTGGGAATAATACTAACAAAACCATGTTCTGCTTTCACTCCATCAGTATTCAATAGAAAGTTTTTCTTTACAATTTCACCATTCAGTTGTTGCAAATTCAAAACAACATCATATGTGTAAGTTCCAGCTGCAGATTTTTTTAGATGACTCATTAATAGCAAGTCTCCATTAGTTGCATTTGCAGGAAAATCTGCCCAATTTACAAACCAATCATTACCAGAAGTAATTTTTGTTGGTGCACTCCATGTATCGTTTTCTAATTGTGTATAAAACAGTGTTGCTTCCTTTCCTCTAATTGAATTGACCCAAGACAAAGACAGTTTTCCGTTTTGAGCAACTAAATTTGGTTCTGCATTATTGATTCCAAAATCAAACGGAATTTCAATTATTTTTATTTCTTTTTTTGAGCAAGAACCAAATAGGAAAATAATGGTTAAAACATATAGTAGTTTTTTCATTTTAAAATTCTTTTAATTGGGCAATCATTTCTTTACTGCTCCATTTAGTTGCGCCAATAATTTCTTTTACTTTCTTTCCTTTTTCATTAAAAATAAAAGTAGTTGGCATGGCGTAAATTCCGATATTAGATAATGATTCTGGCGATCTTAAAAATGTAAAATCATAATTAAATCTACCTTTAAACTCTTGTATTTGTTCTTTAGATTCATCAGAAACTAATATAAAAACATAGTTTTCTTTTGACAAAATTTCTTGTGCTTCTAATAAATCTGGCATTTCGTGTATACAAGGCGCACACCAAGTTGCCCAATAATTAACTAACACTTTCTTCCCTTTTAAATTAGAAACATCAAAGGGTGTTTCGTTTAAACCAACAAGGTTCTCCAGATTATTTAACATATTAGAAACCTTAGAGCTTTGAGAATCTTTACAGCTAAAAACAGTTATAAAAGTGATGATAAAGAGTACTTTTTTCATGCTACTAATTTAAAGACAAAAAATCGATTTATAAACTCTTTTAAGAGTTAAAATAACATTCGACTTTATAGGCGTCACGTTTAAAAAATCATAGAATAAAACGTATATTTGCACCTCAAAATTTGTAGATGAATTTTTTAAAAGAAATAGAACGTAGAAGAACATTTGGTATTATTTCGCATCCCGATGCAGGAAAAACAACTTTAACTGAAAAGTTATTATTGTTTGGTGGCGCAATTAAAGAAGCTGGGGCTGTGAAAAATAATAAAATCAAAAAAGGAGCTACTTCAGATTTTATGGAAATTGAACGTCAACGTGGAATTTCTGTTGCTACTTCTGTATTGGCTTTTATCTACAATGACAAAAAAATAAATATTCTTGACACACCAGGTCACAAAGATTTTGCTGAAGATACATTTAGAACATTAACTGCTGTAGATAGTGTTATTGTTGTAATTGATGTTGCAAAAGGTGTAGAACCTCAAACTGAAAAATTAGTTGAAGTTTGTAGAATGCGTAATATTCCAATGTTGGTTTTTATCAACAAATTGGATAGAGAAGGAAAAGATGCTTTTGACTTATTAGATGAAGTTGAACAAAAATTAGGATTGCGAGTAACTCCAATGAGTTTTCCAATCGGAATGGGTTACGACTTTAAAGGAATCTATAATATTTGGGAAAAGAAATTAAATCTTTTTTCAGGTGATAATAAAACAACTATTTCTGAAGGATTAGAATTTGATGATTTATCAAATCCTGAATTAGATAAAATTGTTGGAGAAACAGCAGCAGAAACTTTACGCGAAGAAATAGAACTGATTAGTGAGGTATATCCTGAGTTTAGTAAAGAAGAATATTTAGAAGGAAAATTACAACCCGTATTTTTTGGCTCGGCTTTAAATAATTTTGGAGTTAAAGAATTGTTAGATGCTTTTATTGAGATAGCACCTACTCCACAACCAAAAAAAGCTGAAGAGCGTTTGGTTGATTCTAAAGAAGAAAAATTAACTGGTTTTGTTTTTAAGATTCATGCAAATATGGATCCTAAACATAGAGATAGATTGGCTTTTGTAAAAATTGTTTCTGGAACTTTTAAAAGAAATGCACCATATCTACACGTTAGAAATGGTAAAAAAGTAAAATTCTCTAGTCCAAATGCTTTTTTCGCAGAAAAGAAAGAAATTGTAGATGAATCATTTCCTGGTGATATCGTGGGTTTACACGATACCGGAAACTTTAAAATTGGTGACACGCTAACAGAAGGAGAAATTTTAAATTTCAAAGGGATACCAAGTTTTTCCCCAGAACATTTCCGTTATGTAAATAATGCAGATCCGATGAAAGCAAAACAATTATTCAAAGGGTTGGATCAATTAATGGATGAAGGAGTTGCGCAATTATTTACGTTAGATATGAACGGGCGTAAAATTGTTGGAACCGTTGGCGCTTTACAATACGAAGTAATTCAATATCGTTTAGAACACGAGTACGGAGCAAAATGTTCTTATGAAAACTTACAAGTACACAAAGCTTGTTGGGTAGAAACTGAAGATGAAAAAAGCGAAGAATTCAAAGAGTTTAAACGTGTTAAGCAACGTTATTTAGCAAAAGACAAACAAGGACAGTTGGTGTTTTTAGCTGATTCTGCTTTTACTATTCAAATGACACAAAGTAAATATCCATCAGTAAAACTTCATTTTGTTAGTGAATTTAAATAGGCTAAATATGAAGAAGATTGTAATTCTATTTACTTTGATCTTTACTTTCAGCATTTTCGCACAAGAGAAAGAGAACATTACAAATTTAAAAGGAACAGAATTAAAAAATTCTATCAGATTAAATTTTATACCTGTTCAAATGCCTACAGATTTTGATCCAAATCTAAAATCTACTATGGGAATGATGGGATTACATTATAGAGTTCCAATTAGTAATTGGCTGTATGGTGGAATCGGAATGTATGCTGCAATCACAGGAGATCAAGGCGGTTTATTTACCTTAGGAGCTGAATTAGGTGTCCATAAAAAAATATATAACAACTTTTATTTTGATGCCAATTTTCATTTTGGTGGCGGAGGCGGATATCGATATTTGATTAATGATGGCGCTTATATAAATCCTAACATTGGAATTAACTACAAACAAGAAAAATACAATTTAGGAATTCAGTTTAGCCATGTAAATTTTTATACAGGAGAAATTAAAAGTAATTCAGTTTCATTTTTTGTTGAAATTCCAAGTACAATTAGATTCACAAAATATGAGAATGCCCAAGAAGAGTTTATTGCTTCAAATTTATCAGACACTGAATTCTGGAAAAAACCAGTTGTAAAAAATGTACAACAAGTACGTTTTGATTTCTTTAAGCCGTTAGGAAACTCTAGAAAAGACAATGCAAACAATCAAGAACCGATATCAGAGACTTTATATGTATTAGGTTTTGAATATCAAAAATACATTAGTGACAACACCTTTTTATATGCACATGTAGATGCAATTTATAAAGGTTTACGTGCTGGATTTATGGATTTATTTTTCGGAGTTGGTTATCATCCCTATCAAACAGAAAAAATAAATTTATTTACAAAAGTAGGAATTGGTGCTGCGGGAGGAAGAGTTGCTCCTGAAGGCGGATTGATGATATATCCAAGCGCAGGAATTGATGTAAAGCTTTCAGAAAAATTAGCGTTCAGTTCTCATGTTGGATATTTTAGAGCAATTACGGGAGATTTAGAGGCCTTAACTTACGGAGTTGGTTTAAAGTATTACGGATTTAATGGAGGAACAGAAAATTATAGATCTTTTAAAACACAAGGAATTAGAATTAGTTTTCAAAATCAAACGTACTTAGATGTTTTAAAAACGGATAGTCCAAATGTAGATTTACAATTGCTTGGAATGCAAATTAATTATGATATCAACAACACTTTTTATTTAATTGGTGAAGCAAGTTTTGCATATGATGGTAAATCTGGAGGCTATGCTCACGGAATGGCCGGTTTAGGAATTTACAGTCCATATTTTTTAAATAAAAAAGTAAGAGCACATTTAGAATTAATGGCTGGAGCTGCTGGTGGTGCTGGAGTTGACACTGGTGAAGGAGTCGTTGCTAGACCAACAATAGGATTGAGTTATAAACTAACAAATGCTGTATCTTTGCAGTCGTCAATCGGAAAATTAATAACCCCTTTTGGGGATTTAAAATCAACAAATATAAATATTGGGCTAAGTTTTGGCTTAGCCACTTTATCCGCAAGAAAATAATAGAAATACAAGAATAAATAATACAATTATGAATAACGGAATCTACGCTAAATTTAACACAAACAGAGGTGAAGTTTTAGTGAACTTAGAATTTGAAAAAACACCTGGAACTGTTGGTAACTTTGTTGCCTTAGCTGAAGGAAATTTAGAAAATGATGTACAACCACAAGGAACTCCATATTACGACGGATTATCTTTTCACAGAGTAATCTCTGATTTTATGGTTCAAGGGGGTTGCCCACAAGGAACTGGAACTGGAAATCCTGGTTATAAATTTGATGATGAATTTCATCCTGATTTAAAACACGATGCTCCTGGAAAATTAGCAATGGCGAATTCTGGACCAGCAACAAACGGATCTCAGTTTTACATTACACATGTTCCAACTCCTTGGTTAGACAACAAACACACCGTTTTTGGAAGTGTTGTAGAAGGTCAAGATATTATTGACATCATTTCACAAGGAGATGAATTAACATCTTTAGAAATTGTAAGAGTTGGTGATGCTGCTGAAAAATTTAATGCAGTTGAAGCTTTTAGAACTTTTGAAGGATCTAGAGCAAAACGTGAAGCTGAAGAATTAGCAAAACAAAAAGAATTATTAGATTCTGTTGCTGCTGGTTATGACGAAACTGCAAGTGGTTTACGTTATCAAGTTTTACAACAAGGAAATGGAAAACAACCAACAAAAGGGGCAACTGTTTCTGTACACTATAAAGGTCAATTATTAGACGGAACTGTTTTTGATTCTTCGTATAAACGTAAACAACCAATCGATTTTGCAATTGGCGTTGGTCAGGTAATTGCTGGCTGGGATGAAGGAATACAATTATTGAATGTAGGAACCAAAGCTCGTTTGGTAATTCCATCTCATTTAGCATACGGAGAAGCTGGAGCTGGTGGAGTAATTCCACCAAATGCAACATTGATTTTCGATGTAGAATTGATGGATGTAAAATAACAATTACAAATTCATACTTTGTAAAAGCGTTGCCTGGGCAACGCTTTTTTTATATCTTTAAGAATTAAATATTATTTGATATGAATTATAAAACACTCCTTTCAATTATTACTATTAGCTTCTTTTATAATTCGCTTTTTTCTCAAGAGCATCAAATGTTTACGAATGGTCGGTTAATTTTAGGAACCTATAAAGAGAGAACTGCATCTTTATCGAGTGCTGATATTGATGGAGATGGAGATCATGATATTCTTGTTGCAAATGGAAGACATTGGCCAGGACAAAATAGAATCTTTATCAATAATGGAAGAGGAATTTTTACTGTTGAAAAAAATCTTGGGTTAAATAAATCAACAACGTATGCAACTGAAATTGCTGATTTGGATAATGATGGAGATTTAGATATTGCTGTTGGTAATGATATGGCGCCAAATTATATATTTTTAAATGATGGAAAAGGAAACTTCACAAGGGGTACTACTTTCGGAGAAAATTATGCTCCCACTAGAAATTTAACTTTAGCAGATTTAGATAAAGATGGAGATGTTGATATATTAATTATCAATCGAGGAAAAACGAATCAAATATGTTTAAATAATGGAGATGGAACTTTTACAAAAACAATTAATTTTGGATCTCAGAAAGATTCAACAATTGATGTAGAAGTCGCTGACATGGATAATGACAATGATTTAGATTTAATTTTAGCCAATAGAGATTTGCAACAAAATTATGTGTATTTGAATAATGGAAATTTAGAATTTAAAGATAAAATTCCGTTTGGAACAGGCAACGACAATACACGCTCTTTAAATGTTGCAGACATCAATAAAGATGGAATTCTAGATATTATTACTGCAAATATTAGCGAACAGAATGTTATTTATTTTGGTAGTAAGAGAAAAGATTTTTCTACAGCTTTAGTTTTCGACACTAGTTTAATGAATAGTTACTCTTTATCAACTGCAGATATTGATTCTGATAATGATATTGATATTATTGTTGGAAATTATGGGAAACCAAATTTAATTTTCTATAATTCGAATAAAGGACAAAATTGGACAAGAAAACAGTTGTCAAAAGAGGGATTGAATACGTATGATATTATTACTTCAGATATTAATAATGATGGACTAATCGATATTATTGAAGGCAATTCAGATGGAATTAATCGATATTATCTTAATAGAATAAAAAAATAACAAACAAATCAACTTTCAATGAAAATCTTTTCTTCAAAATTAAAAGCACTAGTTTTTACTGTTCTTGTAATGCTTTCTTTTACAACAAAAGCTCAAAATAGCACGCTAAAATTAAAATACTTAGGAACAGCAGGTTGGGAAATATTTGACGGAAACGTTAGAGTTTTAATTGACCCATACATTTCAAGAGTTAAATTAGGAACAGGGCCAAGCATTAGCCCAAATGACAAAAGAAAAACCGTTAACAGAAATGATTATTTTGTCTCCGACACCAAAACTATTGATGAAGTTATCACTAAAAAAATAGATTTTATTTTAGTACATCATTCTCATTTTGATCATCTAGCAGATGTTCCTTATATCGCAAAAAAAACTGGAGCAAAAATTATTGGAACCGAAACAACTTGTAATATTTTAAGAGCATATGGAATTCCAAACAAACAATTATATCCTGTAAAAGGTGGTGAAGATTATCAGTTTGAAAATTTCTCTGTAAAAGTAATTCCGACGATACATTCTGCATTAAATAATAAAAATTACATCGACAACAGAGTTTACTCAACAGTTCCTAAAGCTCCTTTAAAAGTTTCAGAATTTGTAGAAGGTGGTTCGTTAATGTTTTTAGCAAGGTTTAAAAACAAAGATGTATTAACGATGGGTTCAATGAATTTTGTAGAAAGAGAATTAGTTGGACAAAAACCAGATATTTTAATAGCTGGAGTTAATAGGTCTCAATTAGGTCTTTATAAATACAACGAACGCTTATTAGCTGTAACAAATTACCCTAAAATATTGATTCCAACTCATTGGGATAATTTTAGATTACCATATGGTTTTTCTCAACAAAAAGGAGTTGATCAAAAATTAAAACCTTTTGTAGAGGATATGAAAAAGGTATCACCAGAAACAAAAGTAATCATTCCTAAACATCTAGGAACAATTACAATTTCTGATACCAAAGAGCAAATACTACAGAATGAACAAAAAGAAATTCTTGCTGGCTTAACAGGTAAAAATAGTATTAAAAAAAACAAACCGATTAACGATAGGTACAGCAAAAAAAACAGAACAATTGCTCGTAATTTCTTAGGTGATTGGATTCAAAAACTAAAATTAAATCTTGAAGAGCACTCTTATAAAATAGACATTACAAGAAAAGGTGAAACAAAAAATTATGAAGGCAAAAACATTTATACGGTAATTCCTTCTACAATCGAAAGTGATGAATATATAATTATTGGTGCGCATTTTGACTCGGTAAGAAACTCTCCTGGCGCTAACGATAACGCAACAGGTTGTGGGTTGGTTTATGGTGTTGCAAAACAAATTGCAAATTTAAAAAATAGAACGAAAAATGTATTGGTTGTTTATTTTGATCAAGAAGAATTAGGACTTGTTGGTAGCCAAGCTTTTACTAAATTCATCAAAGAGAAGAAATTGAACATACATTCTGTTCACACTGTTGATCAAATGGGTTGGGATAATGATAAAGACAGAAATATTGAAATTGAAATTCCTACACCTTTTTTAAAATCAATTTATCAAAAATACGCAAAGCAATTAGGCATTTCTGCTTTTGTAACACCCGAAGCTGGTTCAGATCATAGAGCCTTTAGAAGTGAAGGTTTTAATGCAGTTGGGATTACTGAAGAATACAGAAATAAAGACACAACACCACATTACCATAAAAATACAGATACGTATGAAACTATTAATTTTGAATATTTATCTTTTTCAACAAGTTTAGTCTACAATGTAATCAAAGAGCTAATCAGTAAATAAAAAATTATGATTAAAAAAGTATTTCTTACACCGTTTCAAAAATTCGTTAAAATTGAAAGCTTTAGTGGAATTTTATTAATGATTACAACACTTATTGCATTGATTTGGGCAAATTCTCCTTACGGAGAAAGTTATGTGTCTATTTGGCAATATAAAATTGGTTTTACTACGGATGCGTTTGAATTAAATAAACCGTTAATCTTATGGATTAATGATGGTTTTATGGCTGTTTTCTTTTTCCTAATCGGATTAGAAATAAAACGCGAATTATTAATAGGTGAATTAAACTCTGTAAAGAAAATTGCTTTTCCCCTTTTTGGTGCTTTAGGTGGAATGTTAGTTCCTGTTTTGTTTTTTATCTTTTTAAATCAAAATCCAGAAACCTTTAAAGGTTGGGGAATTCCGATGGCAACAGATATTGCTTTTTCGTTAGCAATTTTAAAATTATTAGGAAATAGAGTTCCGTTAAGTCTGAAAATATTTTTAACTGCATTTGCTATAGTAGATGATATTGGAGCTGTTTTGGTAATTGCCGTTTTTTATAGTGGAAGTTTAAATTTGATGATGCTTTTATCTGCAGTATTTTTATTAGCTGTTTTGTATTACCTTTCTTTTAAAGGTTTTTACTCTAAGTTTTTATTGGTTTCATTCGGAATAATCGTTTGGGTCTTATTTTTAAAATCTGGAATTCATCCAACTGTAGCAGGAATTTTATTAGCATTTTCTGTTCCGATTAGACAAAAAATAGACACCTCTACTTTTATAGATAATTTAGTAAGCATTACAGAGAGAATAAAACAATCTGCTGTTTTAGACAAGCCTATTTTATCTAAAGAACAAATTGAAGAGATTGACGACTTAGAAGATTGGACTAATAAATACCAATCTCCTTTACAACATTTAGAACATAAGTTACATGGATGGGTTGCCTATTTTATCATTCCGATTTTTGCATTAGCTAATGCAGGTGTTCTAATTTCTAGCGATGTAAAACTAGATACTGCTTTGATCCAAAATATTGTAATCTGTTTAGTTTTAGGAAATAGTATTGGTATTTCATCAATTGTGTTTATTGCTAAGAAACTAAAATTAGTAGAAATTCCTGAAGACATTAATAATCAACAAATTATTGGCGTTTCATTTTTAGCAGGAATCGGTTTTACTATGGCCATTTTCATTGCAAGTTTAGCTTTTGAAAACAGTCCGATGTACATAGATTCAGCTAAAGTTGGAATTTTAATTGGCTCATTAATTTCTGCTGTAATTGGATATTTAATTTTACGTTTTAACAAAAAAAAGAAATCTATAACAACTGATAATTAATTCGTTATTTATTTTTGAGTTTGTTTCTAAGTCCAATTTTAGGTAACTTTGATTCATAACACCAAACAATAATAACATGAAAAAAATTATCTTATCATTTCTCGTAGCCGTTTTTATTTCGGTAACTGCTTTTAGTCAAGATCAATACATATTTCCTTCAGGTAGTGGACCCAACAAGTTATTTATGAAAGAGATCATAAAACTTACAGGTAAAGTACGTCCGAAAATTTTATTCTTACCAACAGCATCTGGTGATAGTGAACGTAGTATTAAAAGGTGGAATGATTTAGTGGATGGTCTTTCTATTGAGTCTTCAGTACAAGGAGTATGGATTAGTTCTTATCGTCAAAAAAAATCTTTTGAAGAGATACTTTTAAGTGTTGATGCAATTGTTGTTGGTGGTGGTAACACATTAAATATGATGGCGATTTGGAAAGCGCAAGGAATTGATAAAGTACTTAAAAAAGCACTAAAAAAGGGAATCGTTTTAGCTGGTGGAAGTGCTGGTTCTTTATGTTGGTTTGATAATGGAACAACAGATTCTAGACCAAAAGAGTTAAGTGTTGTAGAAGGACTTGGGTTTTTGCCTTTTAGTCACAGTCCGCATTACGATGGAGAAAAATTTAGAAGACCATTGTATCAAAAAAATATAAAAAAGGGGATTTTTAAAGCTGGTTATGCTATGGATAATAATGCCGGGATTATTTTTAAAAATGGAAAACCTTTTAAAATTCTTTCTTTAGATAAAAAACACAACAACTACTATGTTTCTTTAAAAAACGGAAAAATTGTAGAGAAAAAACTGAAATCTATTATTCTTAAATAACATAAGTACTGGTGTTGTGTTTTTACTAATTTCTAAACTCTTTTTTAAGTGATTGTACAGATTAATAAAACTTGATATTATTACTATCTATTCTGATTTTAAAAGCAACATAATAATGTGAAATAATTATCTACACATTATTATGTTAAAAAATGTTAAAAATCATCAGTTTAAAGCATCATCGACGTTCTTTTTTGTAATATCGCAAAACACTTAACAATAAGAACCAAATAAGATGAAAAAATCACTATTACTATTAGGTCTTTCGTTAGTAGTACTTTCTTGTAATAAAGAAGCAACAAAAGAAGATGTTGTTAATTACGCAAGTACTATTACTGAAGCTGAATTAAAAGAACACTTATTCACATATGCTTCGGATGAATTCGAAGGACGTGACACTGGAAAACCAGGACAGAAAAAAGCTGTTGAATATTTAAAAAAGCATTACCAAGACTTAAACATTAGCCCAGTTATTGAAGGGAATTACTTTCAAAATGTACCTTTAAACATTGTAAAGAACCCAGAAGTAAGTATGATGGTTAATGGTAAATCTTATACTTATTTTGAAGATTATCTTTCTCCAGCTGCAGCATCAACAGGAAACATTTCTGCTTCTGATGTAGTTTATGCAGGTTACGGAATTGATGATGAAAAATATTCTAGTTACACAGGTTTAGATGTAAAAGGAAAAATCGTTGTTTTTAAGAACGGTGAACCTAAAGATAAAGTAGGTAACAATGTAATAACTGGAACTAAAAAAGCTTCAAAATGGTCTAATGGTCGTCAAGAATTGTCAGCTAAAAGAGATGCAGCTAAAGACAAAGGAGCAAAAGCAATTTTCTTTATGAATGATGCTTTATTTAAACGTTATGCTGCTTTCTTTAAAAATAGAAATAGCAACAACTTATCATTACCTACTAAAAAAGATGCTGATGTACCAATGTACAATTTCTTAATTAGTGAGAAAATGGGTAAAGCTTTAGTAAAGAATATTACTAAATCTACTAAATCGGCTACCGTTTCTGCAAAATTAGAAATGACTTACAAAAGTGTAACAGTACCTCAGCCTTCTGAGAACGTTGTAGCAATGATTAAAGGTTCTGAAAAACCAGATGAGTATATTATTATTTCTTCGCATTTAGATCATGTTGGTGTAAACGCAAAAGGAGAAATTTTTAATGGAGCAGATGATGATGGTTCTGGAACAGTTTCTTTATTAGAAATTGCTGAAGCATTTAAAACGGCTGCAGATAATGGTCATGGTCCAAAACGTTCAGTTATTTTCTTACACGTAACTGCTGAAGAAAAAGGATTATTAGGATCTAGATATTATACAGATTATGAGCCTTTAGTACCTTTAGCAAATACAGTTGCTAACTTAAATATTGATATGGTTGGTAGAATTGACCCAAAACGTGAAGGTGATAGAAACTATATCTATTTAATTGGTGCGGATAAATTAAGTACTGAGTTACATGAAATTTCTGAAGCAGTAAATAAAGAATTTATGAATGTTGAGTTAGATTATACATATAACGATGAAAGCGATCCAAATCGTTTCTACTACCGTTCTGACCACTATAACTTCGCAAAAAATAGCATTCCAATTATATTTTATTTTAATGGAACGCATGATGATTATCACAAAGCTTCAGATACACCAGATAAAATTAACTACGACTTGTTAGAGAACAGATCTCGTTTAGTTTTCCATACAGCTTGGGAGTTAGCAAATCGTGAAAATAGAATTATTGTAGATAAAGCTACAGAATAATAAAAGCTATTTTAAAATATTTAAAAGTCTTCCAAATTTGGAAGACTTTTTTTTTATGAACACTTATTTTCACGTTTAGAGTTTCTCATCAAAAGAGCAATTTGCTATAGAATCCTTATATTTATTCTTTATTGTTTTAGATTTTAAAACTTATAAGTGAAACCTAATAAGTAATTGCCTTTTTGGTTGTTGAATGTTAGCTCCATATGTTCTTTTTGATATTCTGTAGTGAATAGAAAGGAGCTTCCAATACCAATTATAGCACCTGCTAAAATATCTAATCCATCATGTTTATCAGCATCAATCCTACTATAGGCTGTAAGCCCAGCTAATGCATAAACAGGAATACTAAACTTAAAACCGTACCGTCTGTGAATAAATGAAGCGCTATGAAAAGTTGTAGATGTATGTCCAGAAGGAAAAGAATTATTATTACTCATATCTGGTCGTTCTTTATTTACACCAATTTTTAAAGCATAAGTAACTGCTTCGGTTAATAATAACCCTTTAGCAAATTGCCAGCTACCTTTCTTATCATCAATTATAAAAGTAGATGCCAAAGTAGCTACTGGAAGCGCAATTAGCAAAATATCACCTGTAGTTTTAATTGTATTATTTTGTGATGATAATTGAATATTACTTACTAAAAAAAGAAAAGAAAGAAAAAGTGTTTTGTGCAAATTTTTAGCTCTGTTCATTGAAAAAATCAATTTAGTTCAATTTATAAATCTACAAGATAGCAAAATTGAAAACTTTAGTTAACAATCCATACTCTTTTAAGACCACTTAAATAGCTAAAAAACAAAATCAACTCCTAATTCTATCAGCTTCTACAATTAAAGCAGCTTTTGCATTTGTAGCTTCCGCAGACAAATTTGTTCCTATTAAATTAGAACTTTCATAAGCGTCAAGAGACAAATTATATAACTCTTCTACTCCACTTGAGTAGTTAATATATTTATAAGTAGCATTTCTAATTGCGTAACCCGTTATTCCGCTCTTAGAAATTTCTGTGTACACGTAATCTCTAGAAGTTGCTAACGAATTGCTTAACAAAGGGTAAAAACTTGTACTGTTTTCATAAGAGCTAGTAGAAACTCCAGCAATAGTTGCAATAGTAGAAAATAAATCTGTTGTATGAACCAACGCTTCTTCTTGGTCATGTATTCTAGAAACATCTTTTCCTGAAACAACCATTGGTACATTTATACCACCCTGGTATAGTGTGTTTTTTGCTTTACTTCTACTATACGGAGATTGCGCAACTTGATTTGGAGAACCATTGTCACCAATAAAAATAATAACAGTATTCGCTTTTTCTTCTGCAGACATACTATTTAGCAACCTTCCTAATTCAGAATCCATTGCTTCTAATGCAGACATATAATATGGCGTTGGATTTGTGCTTATCGATGAAGCATCAGTTGGTAAACTCCCTTGAGAATGTAAATTAGTTGGCGCTAAATGAAAAGGTGTATGTGGTGCGTTAAATGCCAACCATAAAAACCAAGGTTTTGTTTGTTCCTCTACCCAATCAATTGCTAAATTTGTAAATTTTGTTGTTGTATATTCTGTAGAATTTGAAGTTTGCCCGTTTTCAGTTAAATTCCAATTTGTATAACTTTGAACTCCTCCAGTTAACAATCCGGCATAATAATCTACGCCCATTGTAATAGGATCTGCTGCAACTGTAGATAAATGCCATTTACCAATAATGGCACTTGCATATTTATTTCCGGTACTGTTATCAATAAACTTCTGAACTGAAGTTTCTGATGTATTAATTGTGTTACCAACTTCTAAAATTCCGGTATTGACACCATATTTTCCAGTTAAAATAGATGCTCTTGTTGGTGTACAAACAGCATACGACCAAAGATTTTTAAATGTAATTCCTGAATTCATTAAACCTTCAAGAACCGGCATGTTTGGTTTTATACTTCCTTCAGCATAATTGGGTGTCGCATCTAAACCCATATCATCTGCAATGACCAATAATATGTTTGGAGAACTATTAGTTGTTGGTGTTTCTTCGGTAACTTCTATAGAAGGTGAACTACAATTCATAAATATGATGCAAATACAAATACTAAAGAAACTCTTTTTAAAACTCATGCTTGAAATGTTTATTATTTATAAATATAACAGCTTACCTATGAATTACCCTACATTAAAATTAATTATATTTGTTTGTAACAAAATAACCCATTTAAGTGTCTAACTATTTAGTTAGTCATTCGTAAATTAAATTTCTATGAAACGCATTTTTTTATTACTCTCAATTGTATTATTAACTTCTTGTGGAGACTCTAAAAACAGCCCAGAATTTATGGCAGCTGTTTCTGGTAATTATTTGTTTAATTCTGATGAATCTATTGGGATTTCTTTTGAAGAAAATGAAATGCGTGTAAATTGGCGTGGAAAAGAAGACATCAAACCTTTAAAGGTTAATGATAGTACTTTTTATATTAAAGATATGAATGAAAAATTCATATTTGTAATGCTACCAAAAGTTCATATTAAACTAGCTAAAAAAAGAGAACATAAAGGAAGAACTTATTCTTTCAACAAAATGTTAGCAGGTAAAAAAACGCCAAGAGAATATTTACTAAATAAAGAGTACAATAAAGCTCTTGAAGGTTATTTAGCAATTCAACAAAAAGATTCTTTAGATAGAACGATTAGAGAAGGAACTTTTAATAGTTTAGGTTACAAAATGATGAACGACAAAAAAGTTGAAATTGCTATAGAAATTTTTAAAATAAACACAAAACTATATCCTAATAGTTCAAATACCTATGATAGCTTAGGTGATGGTTATTGGAAGCTAAAAGACACAGCAAATGCAGTTCTTAGCTATAAAGAAGCATTATCTATCAACCCTGAGAATAGAAAAGCAATTCGTTTTTTAAAGAATCATAAATTTGATTAATTTGGATCACTTAAAGTACCCAATTGGACAAGCTCATATTCCTGAAAACATCTCAGTAAAGGACATTGAAAAATGGATTTCTACTATTGAACAATTTCCTGCAAGATTAGAAAACTTAGTTCAAAATTTATCTGAAGAACAATTAAATACACCTTATAGAAATGGTGGTTGGTCGGTAAGACAAACCGTGCATCATTGTGGCGATAGTCATGTAAATAGTTACATCCGTTTTAAGTGGACGTTAACAGAAGACAAACCTGTAATCAAAGCATATTTCGAAGCAAGTTGGGCAGAATTGTTTGACACGAAAGATGCACCAATTGAATTGGCTTTAAACTTTATAAAAGCGTTGCACGCAAAATGGACGTATTTGTTAAAAGGATTATCTAAAGACGATTTAAATAAAGAATTTATTCACCCTGAAAGTGGCGATTCGGTTACTCTTAAAAAGAATATTGCCATTTATGCTTGGCATTGTAATCATCATTTTGCGCATATCGAAAATTTAATAAAACGTAAAAATTGGACATTATGAAACTTATCAAAAAAATAACATTACTTGTTTTTTTACTTGCAACTGTTACTATCAATTCTCAAGAATCCAAAGCGAAATCTGATTTAGAAATGATAACAGAAACGCTAATGAATTATATCGAAGGAACTGCAAATGGACAACCAGATAGATTAAAGAAAGCATTTCATCCAGCGTTTAATTTATATACAATTCAGAATGACAGCGTTAGAATTCGTTCAGGAAAAAAATATATTTCTAATGTAAAAGAAGGCAGAAAAGCCAATAGAGTTGGAAGAATAATTGCTATTGATTATGAAAATGATGCTGCAACTGCAAAAGCGGAAATACTAATGCCAGGTTGGAGAATTTACACTGATTATTTTTTGCTTTTAAAATATCAAGGAAGCTGGAAAATAGTTCAGAAATCTTATACATTTAGACCAATTCCGAAAAGTAAATAAGAAATTACTTCAATTAAAAGATTACTTCGTAAACTCGCATTGATAAGTTTCTCTTAAAAAGAATATTGCTATTTATGTATGGCATTATGAGTACATTGAAAATTTGACAACTTAAACAACTGTAAATAAAGCTTATATTTGTTTAAAAAACTAATTATGAAAAAAGTTTTACTAGTAGCAATTTGTTCTTTATCATTTACAATTGCTTCAGCTCAGGAGTTTGCAAAAAGAAGATTAATAGTTAAATATAAAACAACAACAAGTAACGCAAAAAATTCTGTTGACAAAATACTTTCCGAAAACCATTTTAAAGCATCTAAATCTTTATCAGCATTTAAAGGAACTCTTCAGAAATCAAAAAATAAAAATAGCACATTATTATTTACTTTTAAAGAAGGAGTTAACCTTTTAAAAGTTATTGATGAGTTAAAGAAAACTGGTGTTTTTGAATATGTTGAGCCTGATTTTATTGGTCATGGTGGTGGAAAAAAAGGAGTAAGTAATTTAGAGACATCTCCAAGCGATCAATATTTATCTAGACAATGGGGATTAGTGAATAATGGAACCTTTTCACTTTCTAATTCAACTTCAGATGCGGATGTAGATATGGATTTAGCTTGGGATATTACAACCGGAAACTCAAATATTATTTTAGCAGTTTTAGACTCAGGTATAAAAATGAATCATCCAGAATTTGCTGGAAGAATTTGGGTAAATCCAAATGAAACCAATAATAACAGTGATTCTGATGCAAATAATTATACAGATGATATTAATGGTTGGGATTTTGTGAACAATGACAACAACCCCACAGATGATCATGGTCATGGAACAAATGTAGCTGGAATTTCTGCTGCTACAGGGAATAATTCAATTGGATATGCTGGTGTAGATTGGAAATGTAAAATAATGCCTTTAAAAATTCTTGACAACAACAATTCTGGTTTTTACTCTTGGTGGATTGCTGCTATTAATTACGCCGTAAGCAATGGTGCTAAAGTTATTAATATGTCTGTTGGTGGAAGTGGTTTTTCTCAAGGAATGAAAGATGCTGTTGATAATGCACATGCAAACGGAGTTGTTATTACTGTTTCTATGATGAACTTTAATAATAACACATCTTACTATCCTGCTGCATATTCTAGTACAATTGCAGTTGGCTCTACAAACTCAGATGATAAAAGAACGAATCCATTTTTTTGGAATCCGACAAGTGGAAGTAATTATGGAAACCACATTGATGTAATAGCGCCTGGTAACTATATTTATGGGTTATCATATAATTCAGATACAAATTATAACTCTTATTGGGGAGGAACTTCACAAGCTGCTCCTTTAGTTGCAGGTATTTGCTCTCTTTTGTTAGATCAAAATCCAAATTTAACGGTTGAACAAATCAGAACTATTTTAAAAGAAAGTGCAGAAGATCAAGTTGGTAATCTATCTGAAGACACCGTTGGTTGGGATCAATATTATGGTTCTGGAAGAGTAAATGCTTTTAATGCTTTACAAAAAGTATTATCTGTTGATTCTTTTGATGTTTCAAAATTTTCGGTGTACCCAAATCCAACTTCAAATAATTTATTTATTTCTAATATACTAAATAACAGTTCATTTAAAGTTTTTGATACTTTAGGTAAAGAGGTTTTTAACGGAAAAATAATTGAAGGAAAAATACAATTATCTACCTTAAAGCCTGGGATTTACATTTTAAAAATTAAAAAAAATTCAGGAAATATTATTAAAAGAGTTATTAAAACATAAATGAAACAAGAAATCACTTTCGAAGACTTTTTAAAAGTTGATATAAGAATAGGAACTATTATTGAAGTAAATGATTTCCCGAAAGCTAGAAAACCTGCTTATCAATTAACAATAGATTTTGGAGAATTAGGAACTAAAAAATCAAGTGCACAAATCACCGATTTGTATACTAAAGAAGATTTGTTAAATCGTCAAGTTACAGCAATCGTTAATTTTAAACCGAGACAGATTGCGAATTTTAGTAGTGAATGCTTAGTATTAGGTGTGTATAATGAAAACGGAAACGTAGTGCTACTTCAAGCTTCTAAAAACATAAAAAACGGAGAACAAGTTTCTTAATTATCTGGATTATTTAGAATTACCAAAGCACCAATTACTCCAGGAATCCATCCACAAAGTGTTAAAAGAAATATAATTATAAAAGATCCACAACCCTTCCCGATTACTGCTAAAGGTGGAAAAATAATGGCTAATAAAACTCTTAAAAAACTCATAGTACAATTTAGTTGGTATATTAATTAGACGACGAATTTTAAATTATGTTACAATAAAAAAAGCTCCTATTAACTAGGAGCTTTTTTTATTCAAATATTTAGTAATTACATTTTATCTCCAAAGAAAATTGCATTCATTAACAACTTGTTTGTTCCGTACCAAAATGCTCTAAAATTGGTGTTGTCTGTAAAAACAATTACTCTACCTCTACCCATTCTTTGTACTTGAAAAGGAACAGTATTTGCCAACTCAGTTAAATTTTGCTTAGAAATATATCCAGCTAATAATGGATTACTTGTATACTGAATTGGGTTGTTATAATTTGTTTTATTTGGTTTAATAAAAATGGTTGTATTTCTAAACATTGGTAATTCATCATTTTTATAGCCAAAATTAATTGGATGCGATAAATCTAATTTTGTATTAAAAATTGCACCACCAATAACTTGTGCTCCAGAACGTAAACTTCTATTTTCAAAACTTACAGGATTTGTTGGTCTTTTAGCACTTTTATATTCTAAGTTGATAAACTTATTAGAAGACAACCAACGTACAGCACTTTTATATCCAATTAAAACACCACCATTTCTTACCCAAGTTTTTAAGTTGGTAGACATTGCTTTGTCTAAACGTCCGCTGGGTAAAATAATCGTTGAGTACTTACTTAAATCAACTCTAGAAGCATATTTTGTATCTAATTTTGTCAGCTTCATATTATAACGTGTATCAAATAAATGCCAGATTTCTCCTGCATCGTAACTAGAAACACCATCACCAACCATAATAGCAATTTTCTTATCACTTACATTGCTAAAATTGTTAGATCCTAAATCTACTCCTTTATTTAAACCAGTTCTTGTACCATAAAAATGTACAGAGCTCTTCATGGCAACTTTCTGTAAAAAGGCATATAAATCTGAAGCATTTAATTTTTGATTCTGTACAGGAATAAAAATCGTTCCATAATCAAAATCTTTCCCGCCGTTGTCAAATTTTTTCATGGCAACTTTAGCTCTAATCCCTTTCTTTAAAATTGTATTCAATGCTTTTGGTGTGTAATAATCGTTCCAAGGCATTAAATAACCATAATCACTTTTATAAGAGATAGTTCCTGCAGGCATTTTTAAATTGGTTACTTCATTACCAATTCTGTTGGTTGCAATATTTTCTTCGTAATCTAAATTAAAGGCTAATGGAAATGTCCAAGCAGAAATGTCGTAAAACAAACTATCTGTAAACTTTGTTGTTTTTTGGAACATTGCTTTTACCAAACGGCTGTTCTTTTGATTCATCGGAATCACAAAACTACTTCCTTTTTTATAGGTTTTTCCTTTTGAAGTAAAACTTGTTTTTACTTCGTTAAATTTAATATTGTGCCTTTTTAAAATCTCTGCTAAATGATACGTTCTTGCTGCATCTTTTTCATCTCCAAAAACAATTCCTTTAGTTTTAGCAGCTTCTTTCTTTGCATTTTTAAAGAAACTCTGTTGGTACTTTTTAATTTTAACACGCATTTTACGTGCAGCTTCTAAAGTAGAAAGTGCTGCTGTAAATTGATTACGAACTGTAAACGGAAAAGTTAAAACTCCGTTTGTAGTTTCTTGTGCATGACCACGAGAACTTGCTTGCTCAAATAAAATTCCGATTGAACCATTTACATCTGGAAACGTAGAACCTTTACCGTAGTAAAAATCGTCAAAACTTTCTTCTGAATAATAAGTTGAACCTATTTTATCTAATGCTTTTGCGTGATAGGTTGCAATTTCTTTGGTTAAATCTTGATTTAATTGAGGTGTTAATGGGTTTGTTCTAGACGGAATTCCCGGTTGAAAAAAGAATGAAGAATTCGATCCCATTTCGTGATGATCCGTTAAAATATTTGGCATCCATTTATGAAAAGAGGCAATTCTTGCTCTCGATTCTGGTAATTGAACTGGCAACCAATCTCTATTCATATCAAACCAATAATGATTTGTTCTTCCGCCAGGCCAAACTTCTCTGTATTCTCTGTCGTTTGGGTCTGGATTTACATTAATCGCTTTATTGGTATTTGCCCAATATGCAAAACGTTGCAATCCGTCTGGATTAAAAGAAGGGTCAAATAAAATAACCGTATTGTTTAATAAATCGTCAATTTCACTTCCTTGTGCAGCTGCTAAATAATACGCTGCAGCCAAACCAGCATTTGCTCCACTTGGTTCGTTACCATGAATTGAAAATCCTTGATACACAACAATAGGATCGTTAGAAACATCTAAAGAAGCATTCTCTGTAGCAGAAATATGACGTTTTCTAATGTTTTCTAAATTCTGATGATTCTTTGGTGAAGTAATGGTTAACAACAATAAAGGTCTTCCTTCAAAAGTAGTTCCTCTGCTTTCAATAGAAATTCTATCAGAAGCTTTTGCCAACGCTTTCATGTATTCGGCAAGCTTATCATGTGTAACATGCCACTCTCCTACTTCATGCCCAATAACAGATTTTGGCGTTGGTATATTTTTGTTATACGTAACATCTTTTGGTAAATAGTACGATAAATCTACTTGTTGTGCCGAAACTGAATAGGCAAGCAACAAAAAAAGAAAGGTGATTTTTTTCATTAGTTAGGTGTTTGTTAGTTTTCTGCCTACAAGGTATAAAAAACAAAAAGGTTGTGTTAATTGTTGACAATCTATTTAACGTTTGTTTAACAGAATTAAAATAACAAAAGAGCAGGTTTTATTTTTTTTAACTAAATTTACTACGCTAAGAAAATGAAAAAGTACTTTTTAAAAACAATTGCCTTTTAAATCTTAACGAAAACATTTTTTTGCAATAAAAACAATCTCCGGATAAAATGAACAAAAGTTCCTGTTATCCGGAAACATAGACCTATTAACGAGAACTTTGTTCTCCATATAACTAGTTATATGCAAGCCCACGGCATATCTAAACGAGAGCTAAATACTTTTCTTGATTACTAAAACTTTTAGCTATTTCACCATTTATTATATCTATTTCTGATTTAAGATATTTCCAATTTATAGCTTTAAATTTGAGGTGTACATCATTTATAATTAATAGATAAATTAAAAAATGAATAAAATAGAGTATATAGAAAATGAGATTTCTGAATTAAGAAATGAATTGAAAAATCATAAACTTTATGAAAATTTACGTAACGTTAATGATGTAAAAATTTTTATGGAAAATCACATATTTGCAGTATGGGATTTTATGTCTCTTTTAAAGAATCTTCAAATAAACCTCACTAAAGTTCAAACACCCTGGACACCACCAAAAAACCCAAAACTATCAAGATTTATAAATGAAATTGTTCACGGAGAGGAAAGTGACATTAATGAATTGGGAGAACCAAAGAGTCATTTTGAGATGTATTTAGATGCAATGTTCCAAGTAAATGGAAATACGAATGAAATCAATGATTTTATTAAGCTTATTGAATTAGGAAATTCAGTTGACTATTGTTTTAGTCAAGTTAATGTCGATAATAGAGTAGCTGATTTTGTTAAATTCACATTTTCGATTATTGAAACAAATAAGCCACACCTCGTAGCTTCTGCATTTACGTTTGGGCGAGAAGACGTTATTCCAGACATGTTTATCGAAATTCTTAAAAATTCAGATTCTGAAAACAAATTATACAGCAAAATAAATTACTATCTCGAACGACATATTGAACTTGACGGAGATGAACACGGTCCTCTATCTCTTGAAATGATTTCTGAATTATGTAAAGATGATGAGCAAAAATGGAATGAAACATTAACTGTAGCGAAACAATCATTAGAAAAACGAATTGAACTTTGGAATGCTATATCTGATTTAATACAGAATAAAAAGCCTGCATATAACACCGTGTATAATTCTGTCTCTTATACACATCTCCGAGCCCACGAGACAGGCAGAAATCTCG
>OLID01000289.1_pt1 | contig 26030 bp, 25 predicted proteins | sample 1609361 | NCBI WGS metagenome assembly OLID01 (sample SAMN05416778, study PRJEB24817) | seawater metagenome | isolation source: Sea water | place: Canada:Atlantic | collected 2013-07
CTCGTGGGCTCGGAGATGTGTATAAGAGACAGGCGTCAGACACGCCAGCCGGCGCTGGCCTCTGGCAACGCCTGTTCGGCAGCATCGACCCCGCTCCCACAGCGGATCAAGAGCCTTCAGCCGATAAAGAGCCCTCAGCGCATAAAGAGCCTTCAGCGCATAAAGAGCCCCCATCGTCCAACCACACCGAAGTCCTCTCTGGCGAACTCATGGACCGGGATGACACACCGACCGCCAGCCAGCACAAGGTCAGGCTTGAGACTGAACAGGAAACCGACGAAGAAGCCCGTTTTGATGAAGACCGCAATGCACTCAACGCATCGGCTGCGGTTCACAAAATCACCGGGCGGGCCACTGACCTGCAGGACAGCGCCCTGCACCAACAGCATGCCAGGCTCGATCCCGATGACAGCGAAGACATCGAAGGCGAACTGATACGTGATGGCTCTGGCCTGGCAGAACCGGCATTCTCCTTTATCGCCGGACATGTCGAACCATTGCTGCTCAGAATCCTGGAATCGATCCACATCACCGGCGAATCTGTGAAACTCGCCGATTCCATTCGACGCCACATTCTCAAGGGGCTTAACTGGTACGATTTTGTTGCGGTGCTGGAAGAGATTCTGCAAATCCTGCGCAGCGCCGCCGATGATCAGCGTCTGGAGTTCCAGGATTTTCTGGCGGAAGTGAACGAGAGCCTGGCGCAGGTGCAGGCCTTCGTCGACACGTCCCGCAAGCATGCCGATCAAAGTGCCGCCAACGACGCCGCCATGGACGCCAGGATGCGTGAACAGATAGACGGCATCAGCAATGCTGTCGCAGATGCCGATGCCGATCTGGATACCCTGAAAACAAGTGTGCAGTCACAAATCGGGGCCATCATCAGTTCACTGGACAGTTTCAAGTCCCAGCGTCAGCAGCAGGATGACGGCATGACCCAGGAGATGCGTCAATTGATTGAGCGCATCAGTGCACTGGAGACGGAGTCCAGAGAATTGCGCCTGCACCTGACCCAGCAGCAGGAAAAGGCGCAAACTGATACCCTGACCGACCTGCCCAACCGGGACGCTTACAATCAGCGATTGCGCAGCGTACTTGATGAATGGCGGGATGGCGCCAGTCACGAACGTCGGGATGATGACCGGGCACTGTGTCTGGCCGTCGCAGACGTCGACAACTTCAAGCACATCAATGATGCCTATGGCCATCTGGCCGGGGACAAGGTTTTAAAAATTATCAGCAAGGAACTGGTGTCGCGATTGCGTGACAGTGATTTTGTAGCCCGTTACGGCGGCGAAGAATTTGTTATTATCATGCCCGGAACACGGCCTGCTGACGCCGAACACGCGCTGAACAAGGTACGTGAAGCGATAGCCGGTATCCCCTTTCATTTCAAAGAGCGGCAACTGAAAATCACGGTGTCGTTTGGCGTCACGGAAGCCCTGCACGATGATGGTCCGGAATCGCTGTTTGAGCGGGCCGACAAGGCCCTCTACAGAGCCAAGGCGGATGGCCGGAATCGGGTGGTCAGGCACCGGCCCGGCGACTAGAGCGTCGACACAAACTTTATTGCGGCGGCAGACGTCACAGGAAGCTCACGCAGCAGAAAACAACAGCAGGGATCTACCACATGGGTTTGAGCGATATCGGCGAACAGCTCCGCCAATTGCTGTCATCGGCAGGGCACTCGCTGAACACGACTGATCCGGGCGCCGCTCTCCTGCGCCGCGTCAACGTTTTCCTGATGGTGTTCGATGACCGCCTGTATCACCTTGAAAGCGGACGCTGGACAGAACTGGGCGCGCCGGCTGTGAAGGAAACCCCGGCTGGGCAGGATACCTCCGCTGTGCATAAAGACAGCCCCGCCCGTCTGGCCACCGCTGCTGCCAGTCTGCTGGGCGACCCCGGGTCGCGTAAAGACCGGAAGAACCTGCCACACAACGTTCTGCTGCTTTTGCCCCCTGCCGAATTCCTGGCCACCCCCGTTGAGTTGCCCGGTGTGGCAAGCAAAGCCGTTCGCCCGGCGCTGCAACTGCAGGCGGACAGCCTGCTACCGGGCTATGATGACGCACTGAGCCTGGCAGTCAACGTGGAAGAAAAGCCTGACCCTGCCGCCGGCGCTGAGCCCCTCACGGCATTCTGGCTGCCAACGATGACGCTGAATGCACTGCACGAAGCCTTTGCCGACCACGCCCTGTTTCTGGCCGCAGTCATGCCAAGACCAGCATTGCTGGCCGGACAATGGGATGCCGCCCTGATTGATGACCGTGACAGTCAGTATCAGGCGCTTTTATCCTGTCGCCACGGTATTGTCCGGCAGTGTCTGCAAACCAGCCTGACAGATCTTGACGTTCAGGTCTTCAACGAACAGTGGCAGGCGGAGACAGCAGCCATGACAGCCTCCGCGTCCGAGGCTGTGACACTGCGCAGCGCCGACGATTACCTGCACGCCGTACGTCAGCAAACGGGGGGCGCTCACCATCTGACGACCGCGTACGCTGCCGCCATGAGGGCCTATGCCATGGTCCCCGCCGCTGCCCTGGCGGCCCGGCATCAGTTCGACAAAGGCAAGCGCCTGTGGCTGGCAGCAGCAGTGCTTGCCGCCGTCACGGCGGTGGCTGCATTACCGTTTCTGGTGCAGAGCGTTCAGCTACGCAGTCTGGACAATACACTGGCCGAGCAGCAACAGCTGGCGGCGCCGGCACGTGACGATCAGCTGGCCGTGCGTGATTTCGAATCACACTGGGGTGTACTGACGGAATTCCCTGATCAGGATGTCCCTGCCATGCTGTTGGCGTTGCAGGCAGAGGTAAACCCGGGTGTGCTGACATCGCTGGAGCTGGATGAGGGGTATATCAGTATTGAAGGCGAGAGCGACGACCCTCAGGGTCTGTTGCAGCAACTTGAAATGAACCCCATGTTCACCGAGGTAGATTTTGCCAGGGCGACCAGCAACAACCGCTACTACATAGATCTGCGACTGACCACGGTCAATTTTCCGGCCTACCAGGAATGGTACTTCCCGGAGGACGACTGATGCCTGCAGGATTGCGATCGTTGACCGCACGCGAAAAAAATATTTTGCGCCTGGCACTGGTGCTGGCGCTGCTTATCGCACTGTCCAATGGCATCCCGGTGATCCGTGACGCGTATCAGGCGCGTGCGGAGCGTATTGAGCGCCTGCGCCTGGATATCGCCCGCGAGCAACGTCTGTTGGAAGACACGACATTATGGCAGCAGCGTCGGCAAGACATAGACCAGCAATTGCAGTCACTGGACGCACGACTTTTTACCGGCAATGACAGTACACCGGGTGCCAGACTGACAGTGCCCGTGCTGGCGGCCAATATTCAGAGACGGGTCCGACAGATTGCACAGGAAACAGGTGTCACTATTACTCAAAGCAGTCTTGCCGAATCACGCGAAACCGATGACTGGTTGCTGGTCGAGCAAACGCTGTCCTTTAATCTGGACAACCAGAACAACACCCTGGCCTTTCTGGCGCAGCTGGATGAGTCGCGACCCTGGCTGGCAGTGAGCTATTTCAGTATGCGTCGAACCCGCAACATGTACAGCGGTGAAATTACTGTCGTGGGTTTCAGTCGCGACACAACAGCTACCCCGGCAGGAGACTGACCCATGGCAAATGTCATCAGCCTGCCCATATTTACCCAGCTCCTGGAGCCCGCCGGCATTGCCCCTGCGCAGGATTTTGCCAGCAGCCGCGAACTGGTCTGTGACAGGCTGCCGGACAGCCAGCAGCGTGCGCGTATCCGCTTTGTGCTGAACAATGCCGACCCGGCCGACAGTCATGATCCTGTGCGATTCCGGCCGGCCAACGCCGATGAAGTCAGACGTCTGATTAAATACTGGCGCGCCGAATTGTCCCCTACCATCGACGCCGCCAGCACGGATGATCTGTTCGTATCCGGTTTTGAGGATGATGAAGAGCTCAAGGACCTGGCTTCCGAGGCGCCGATCATCCGACTGGTCAACCACCTGTTTGCCAGGGCGCTGGATCTGAACGCCAGTGATATACATTTTGAACCCAATGAAGAGCATCTGGATGTGCGCTGCCGTGTGGACGGCATCATGCATCGTATTGAAAGACTCCCGGTACGTATCACCACGGCAGTGGCATCGCGGCTGAAACTGATGGCGCGCATGGATATCGGTGAAAAGCGATTACCGCAGGACGGTCGCATCGATTTCCGGACCGGTGGCAAGCAGCTGGACATGCGGGTCTCTACACTCCCCGGCGTACACGGTGAATCTATTGTGCTGCGTATACTTGATCGCGGCGATACCGCTGTCAGCCTGCAGCAGCTGGGGATGCCGGACAATATTCTGGGCACCTATCAAAACCTGATCAATCAGCCGCACGGCATGATCCTGATCACCGGCCCCACCGGTAGCGGCAAAACCACCACCCTGTACGCCACGCTGGAAAAGATCAACAGCCAGAAAACCAAGATCATTACCGTGGAAGACCCGGTGGAATATCAACTGGAGGGCATCACCCAGATCCAGGCCAATGCAGCCATCGGCCTGACGTTTGCCGCGGGCCTGCGCTCCATTGTGCGTCAGGACCCTGACGTCATCATGGTCGGCGAAATCCGTGACCATGAAACCGCCGAGATCGCCATCGAATCGGCACTGACCGGCCACCTGGTGTTCTCCACGCTGCATACCAACGATGCCGCCGGTGCCATCACCCGCCTGCAGGACATGGGCGTGGAGGGTTACCTGATCAGCTCAAGCCTGCTGTGCGTACAGGCCCAGCGTCTGGTACGACGCATATGCACCGATTGCGGTGAACCGCATACCATCACCCCCGATGAAGAGCAGGTGTTGCAGATCCGGGCCGAAGACTATCCTCACGTGCGTCGCGGCAAGGGCTGCGAACGCTGCGGTGAAACCGGCTATCGCGGACGCATCGGCCTGTATGAACTGCTGGTGATGTCTGATGCGATTCGACACGAAATAGCTATCGGCGCGGATGCCAATGTCATCCGCACCCAGGCCATCCGTGAAGGCATGAAAACGCTGCGCGAAGATGCGCTGGAAAAACTCGCCGCCGGTATGACCACGCCCGAAGAAGTAGTCCGCGTTACCCGCGCCGGAGCGGCCTCATGAGCGCCCATCAGTTCAACTACCAGGCCTATGATGCGGCCGGCAAGATACAAAGTGGTCACATTGCCGCGGACTCGGAGCGCGAGGCCGTCAAGCTGCTGACGGGCCGCAAGCTTGTGCCCGTAAAAATCAGCCGCGCCAGTCGCAGTGAAAAACGTGTACGTACCGGCAAAAAAATCCGTCAAAGCGATCTGCTGGATTTTACCACCGGGCTTCGCACCCTGGTCGATGCCCGGGTACCGCTGGACAAGGCGCTGCGGTTGCTGGAAGGCATCACTGAATCCAGCGCCATGCGCGAACTGGTGGTGACCATGCGCCGTGATGTAAAAGAAGGCAGAAGCCTTGCCGAGGCCATGGAAGCCCGCCCCGATGTGTTCACCCGCATGTATGTCAACATTGTGCGTGCCGGTGAAGAAGGCGGGATTCTGCATCAGCTGTTGCCGGATCTGGCGGATTTTCTGGAAACCAGCGCAAAGAATCGCCAGGCCATCGTCTCTGCCATGGTTTACCCGATTGTGTTATTGGTCACCGGCGTAATTTCGGTGTTCCTGCTGCTGGTGTTTGTCATCCCGCAGTTTGCCGTCATGTTCCAGGACGCCGGGACCGATGTGCCGGCATCAGCCGCTTTCCTGCTGGCCTTGAGCGACGGCGTTAAACAGTACGGTTATCTGATTGTATTGCTGATTGTGGCGCTGGTGTTCTGGTGGCGCTGGCAGGACCGGGATGCGGCCAGCAAATTGCGCAAAGACGCCTTTCTGTTACGCATGCCATTACTGGGGCATTTACTGTTGTACCGGGATTGCGCGGTGTTCGCCCGCACCCTGGGCGCGCTGCTGGGCGCCGGCATCCCGCTGATCCGGGCCCTGCGGGTGGCACGGGAAGTGGTCAGTAATACCGAACTGGTCCGCCTGCTGGCCCGTGTCGAAGAAGATGTGCGGGGTGGCGCGGGTCTGGGCATCTCTCTGGAGAAAGCCGGTGTGTTCCCGACGTTGCTGCACCAGCTGGTCGCGGTCGGCGAAGAGTCCGGTCGCACGGGCAGTATTCTGCTGAAGACGGCGGAGACTTTCGATCAGAACGTAAAAAATCAAATGGCGAGTCTGGTGGCTGCATTACAGCCCGGGCTGATTCTGTTGCTGGGTATAGCCGTCGGTGGTATCACCATTACCATGCTGTCGGCAGTGTTCAGCATGAACGCAGTACAATTTTAATGACAGGCAAGTATCGTTGTCGGAACAAGGGCAACAGTTACCGGGAGTACCGAACGTGAAAGGAAACATCAGGCCCATCGCCTTGCTCGGCTTCGCCGTTGCGCTTTCTTCCTGCGCATCCATGCAGTCCGGTACGGGCAGCCAGAATGGCACATCGGCGCCGGTCACGCCGCCGGCGTCGGCCACTGCCAGCCGGGACGCGACGCAGTCGTCAGACGAGATGTCGGCACGACAGATGGCCGAGGCAACCGACAACGCTGAGCGCCAGCAATTGATCAGTGAGATCAATCGCGATGGCCGCCGCCCGGGGGGAGACGGCTACCGTGAAGCGGTACCTGAGCCGAGTCAGCCGCCCGAGCAGGATGTCGTGGCGCTGAACTACGAGCAGGCTGACCTGCGCGATGTACTGACAGAACTTGCTGACGCGCTCGACATCACCATGATCATTGATCCCACCATTGCCGATCTGGTCAGTATACGCACCGCCCCCAACCGGCCGCTGTCTTATGAAGACATCTGGCCCCTGGTGCGACTGTTGACGCGTCGCAATGGCGTGCTCCTGGAGCGCGAAGGGGATGTTTATTACGCGCGGAAAGGCGAATCCAATTTGCCGGTAGAAATCGTGACGCCGGACAACCTGCAGAGTGGTACCGCCAGCCAGGTCATGCAGATTACGCCGCTGACCTACATTTCCGTGGAATCGGCGCTGGAAATACTGACGCCACTGGTGGAGCCCGACGGCACGGTGGTGCGCATCTCCAACAGCAATACACTGGCAGTGAATGCCAGTCGCGCACAACTGTCGCGGGTCAATGAACTGCTCGACCTCATCGATGACGACCCCTTCCTGAATCAGGGTATACAACTGTACCCGCTAAGCAATGCCAGCGCCGCTGATGTGGCCCAGGAGCTGGAAGATATCCTGCTGTTGATCGAAGGCGGGTCACCGGCGTTCCAGGTACAGGCTCTGGAGCGCATCAATTCGCTGCTGGTGACTGCGCCGGCCACACGCGGCTTTGACGAAATCAGCCGCTGGATTCGCATTCTGGACGCCGACCGTCAGGAGCAGGAAGAACAGCTGTTCCAGTACCGCGTGAAAAATCTGAACGCCACCGAACTGGCGACCACACTGACAGAAGTGTTTCGCCTCGAAGACGAAGGCGATGAAATTCGGACCCGCATCGGCCAGGACCAGGATGCCGGGGAGCGTACGCCAACCATGGCGTTGAATGAGCAGGGCGAAGCGGTTTTGCGCAATCCGCCCAGCGGCCCGGTTTCCAGCTTTGTGGTGTCTGCCAACCTGCGGGTAACCATTGTTGCGGATGAGGCCACCAACACCCTGCTGATTCGCAGTAATCCGCGTGACTACCGGCAGTTGCTCTCCATCATCAATCAACTGGATTCGGCGCCACTCCAGGTCATGTTGAACGCGGCCATTGCACAGGTGGTGCTGACCGACGACACGGCCTTCGGCGTGGACTGGTCACGGGTGCTGGAAACGGCCACTGGCTCGACACGCATCAGCACCGGCTTTTTGCCCACCGGCGCTAATGGGGCTTCCGGGCTGGGCGGGCTGTTGTTCAATCGTGCGTTTCTGGATGGCGCCGCGCAGGTGGACGCAACGCTGGAGGCAATCGCTGTCAATAACGATGTACGCTTGCTGGCGCGCCCCTCGCTGACCGTGGTCAACAATATGGAAGGCCAGATTCGCATAGGTGCCGAAGTGCCGGTCAAGCTGGGCGAGACCCAGAACTCCTTTGGCTCCACCGAAAACATCCAGTATCGTGACACCGGTATTGAGCTTAATATTACACCACGCATCAACGGCGAGGGAGTCGTCAATCTGGTTATCCGGCAGTCCCTGTCGTCGGTGTCGGAGGCTTCGGGGGTCAGCGGTAATCCGATTTTCGAGAATCAGGAAATCGAAACCACTGTGGTCGTCCGCGACGGCGAAAATGTTGTGCTGGGCGGTCTTATTCAGGACAACAATGACCTTCTCAATACCGGTGTCCCGATCCTCAATCAGGTGCCCGGACTGGGAAGGCTGTTCAGCTATCAGCGCGACAACAACGAGCGGCGCGAGCTGTTTATCGTCATCCGGCCAGAGATCATTAATGTGAACGAGCAAAGTGACGCCGGCTACCGCGAGATTCTGAACCGGTTTGAGCTGGCCGCGGAAATGCTCTCGGAAGTGAATTATTAATGAGGAAGCAGATATGAAGTCATGTAAAGCCATCGTCCCCGCCGCTGCCAAGGCACGCGGTTTTACCATTATTGAACTGCTGATCGTCATGGCCATTCTGGGTATGCTGGCCGTGATGGTTGCACCCAATCTGTTTAATCAGGCCGACAGCGCCCGCCGCGATGCGGTGCTGTCACAGATCTCGTCACTGGGCAGTGCGCTGGATGCCTATCGTCTGGATATTGGCCAATACCCGGATTCGCTGGAGGGCCTGGTGCGTGACACCAGCAACCGCTCAACGTGGAACGGCCCCTATATTCGTGGTGATCTGCCGGTGGACCCCTGGGGCAATGAATATCAGTACGAGTCCGACGGCCGCGATTATACGCTGATGTCCTATGGCGCCGATGGCCGCGATGGTGGCGAGGGCAATGACGCCGATATCAGTATTTGACAGGTCAGTCCCTTTCAGCCCGACGGCTTTGCGGCCGGCGCCGGCGCAACAGGGCTTCACGCTGCTTGAACTGCTGCTGGTGCTGGGCATACTGGGCATGGCCGCGATGCTGCTGGGGCCGGGGCTGGCGACCCTGGATTCGCCCGGTTTTAATGCACAGACCCGGGAGGCAACCGGGCTGCTCAACTACGCCCGACGCATGGCAGTGGTGAACGGAACACCGGCCACGATTGAATTTCTGGGCAACGCTGACAATGCCGACAACGCACGCACTGGCAACAGTGTGCGTGACCCCGGTCAGTCATCGCCCGATGTTGTGGGGCGTTGGCTGGGAGACAACATCACCCTCACTTATCGTGACAGTGCCGGGCAGGATATTCCCGCCGATCGCGGCATTCACGTGACATTCTACCCGGAAGGCGGCAGCACGGGTGGTGAGCTGATCATGCAACAGGACAATCGCCAACTCACTATCAGCGTCGACCCCTTCTCGGGCCGGGTGCAGGTGCTGAATGAAGAATAGACATGGCGCCAAAACAACCCCCCGAGCAAGCAGTGGCTTTACGTTGCTGGAAGTGATGGTGGCATTGACCATCACCAGCCTGGTGCTGGGCGGCCTGTTCAGTCTGGCTGCCGGTAGCAAACAGCTGGCGGTCCGCACCCAGAGCACATTGCAGGAAACCATGGCTGCCCGGGCGCAGATCAACATGGCGCTGCTCGACAATGACTACCGTGACCTGGAACCGGTCATCGACAACGATCGTTATCAGCGTGAGGGTGTGGACATTTTGCCCGACGTGCTGCGGCGTACCGCGCCGATGAATGACCTGTTGCAGTCCTATCAGATTGTCGACAGCGAGACCGACGAAGTCATCGAAGGTGTGCGCTGGGTACGTATGGAACTGCCGCAATGATCCGCGCTCAGATCCCAGCTCAGATCCCCGCTCTGTTACCGCCAGCATCCGGACGTTCCCGCGGCTTTACCCTGCTCGAGATCATGATCGCGCTGTCACTGACCGCCATGTTACTGACCATGCTCACCGCTGGCATGTACGGCGTGATCCGTGACTGGGACAACAATGCCCAGGGTCTGGAAGAAACCCTGGATGAGGCGGTTGCCATTCTGCAACTGGAACGCGCGCTGCAAGGGGCATTTCCGCACAGCTACCGGGACGCCGACACCCTCGCCCGGCATGTGTTTTTTGCCGGCGAATCGACAGCACTGAGCTGGGTGTCCACGGTGTCACCGCAACGCGACGCCGGCCTCACTGCGTGGCGTCTGTATGACGAGCCAGGTGCCGGTATCTATCTGCAACTGGCCCCGGCGCTGAGTGACAATCCGCAGCAGCGGCTGGAGGTGGCCGAACCGCGACTGTTGCTGACGGATTACACACTGGAATTCAACTATCTGTTTGAAGATCTGGAATTTGCGCGCCGCTGGCGCGACAGCTGGGACGGCGCCGAACTGATGGCACTGCCCATGGCCGTGCACATCAAGCTGCGACCCACACGCGGCAGCGGCCTGACCGAAGAGCTGGATGTGGTGGCCCCGATACGGACCGTCGAGCATCGCAACCTGACGCCGAATACAGGGATGCTGCAATGATGGGTCGACAGCACGGCGCAGTCATGATCATGGTGCTGTGGACCGCTGTGGTGATGACCATCCTGGTCACCGTGCTGGCGGCCAATATCCGTCTGTCTGCGACCACGGCTTTCCATAGCAAGGCGGGCAATGAAGATTATGCCGCGGTCATGGCGACCATACACAGGGCAGAGATGGAATTGATGATGGAGCAAATGCCGGTGCCGGCCGGTCAGGAGCTGGCCCTCAACGAAGAGGGTGAATTCCGCATCCCGGCCTATCGCTTTAATGGCCAGCCGCTGACACTCAACTATGCCGCTGATGACAACATGGTCGTGCGAATATACGGCCACGCCGGCAAGATCAACCTCAACCGGCTGGACCGCGACCGCATGCGGCTGATCATCGAGAAGCGGCTGGGCGAGGGCTTCGATCCCCGAGAGGTCCAGGCGTTGCTGGCGGCCTGGGAAGACTGGACCGATCTCAACTCCCTGCTGACGCCGGGGGGCGCCGAAGACGACTACTACCAGTCACTGCAGCCGCCCTACACGGCGCGCAATGTGCCAGAAATGGACACGGTGGAAGAGCTGCGTCTGATTCGCGGTTTTGATGAATTGTTTGCCGATGTGAATCTTGAGGCGGCATTTACCATTTACGGCACAGCCTCGACAGTCAACCCCAATCAGGCCAGTCGCGAGGCTTTATTGCTGCTGCCGGGGCTGGATGAAGAGCTGGTTGAAGAAATCATTGCCCACCGTGAGCAGACCGATTTTCGGGCGATACGCGAAGTGGGTGAAATCGTGCCGCTGGAAGGCATGGTGGAGCTGTCGCCGTGGCTGGGTTTTAATACCTCCAGCTTCTATTCGGTCTACGCCTATCCGGCGCGCGAAAACAATGCTGATCAAGACGCCGAAACGAACGCCGGGCCATCGCCGGACAGCATGCCTGCGGACCCGGTGCAGCAGGCATACATGCAGGTAATGGAGGTACGTTCATTCAACAATCGCGCGCGTATCTATCAGGTCAACCCCTACGCCCGTTTGCCGGATACTGCGCCCGCGCGCGTCGACCGGTGATGGCGACAGCATTTTTCGGGGTATCACTCGCGCTGCATACTCCACGATGACCGCATCACCAGCGTGCCCCAGCCCTTGCCCGGGTTGATATTGATCTCCTTGCTCAGGCGGGTGTCGTACCACAACAGCCCGCTTTCGTCGGCAACACCACTCAGCACATGGAACTTGCCAACACGCAGGGCCATGGCCTGCACCTGTACCTGCACGGTAATGCGTTCGCCTTTTTTAAAGGGCCCATGTTCCACGTCCGGGCGGTCAATGGCCAGGTACGAAGACATGACTTCTTCCAGGTCTTTCATCAGCGCAAAACCAAAGTAGCAGATCACGTTGTCATTCAGTATCTCGGCCTGCAACTCCATGACAAAATCCTGCAGCGGATCGATGGTGTCAATCAGCTCGCCGTCGACATTGCGCACCAGGGTCTGCAGGATGCGACAATCCTTTACGGCTTCCGGTTTTTCCTGTTGGTGACTGTTGGCCTGCTCTTCACCTTTGGTATAGACGCGGCGGCTGTTGCTGTAATCCTCATAGTGCGCCACCACTTCGGCGCTCTTGCCGATCTCGCGTATCTTGCCATTTTCCAGCCAGATCGCGGTGTCACACAGTTCCTGCACGTGATACATGGAGTGGCTGCAGAACACCATGGTTTTGTTCTGTGCACGGAATTCGTTCATACGTTGCACACATTTTTTCTGGAATGCGATGTCACCCACTGACAGCGCTTCGTCAATGACCAGAACATCCGGACGTACCATGGTGGCGATAGAAAAAGCCAGTCGTACATACATGCCCGACGAATAGGTTTTCACGGGCCGGTCGATAAAATCATGCAGCTCGGAAAACTCGATGATGTCGTTTTCCATCGCATCAATATCGTCATCCGGCACACCCAGCAGGCTGGCATTCAGATGGATATTGCGCCGGCCACTGAACTCGGGATGAAAGCCCGCGCCCAGTTCCAGCAACGCCGCCACCTGGCCACGGATGTCGATGGTGCCGCCACTGGGTTCCAGTGTGCCCACCAGCAGTTTCATCAACGTCGACTTGCCGGCGCCGTTATCACCGACAATGCCCAGACTCTTGCCTTCCGGTACATTAAACGAAATGTCCTGCAGCACATGGAACATGCGGTGCCGGGGCGTACGCAGCAACAACTCCACCAGCCGGTCCTGGGGCCGGTCGTAAATGCGGAAATCCTTGTGAACGTTCTCCACTGAAATACTATGCATTACAACACATCCCCGAACGCGTGCTTGATACGCATGAACAGCCAGCCGCCGAGCAGAAAGCTGAGCACGGCAGCCAGCACCATGACCTGGAAGTGCGGCATGGAGAAATCACCCAGCAGGATGATCTCGCGATAGAACTGCACAAAACTGTGCATGGGGTTGAGCATCATCAGCGGTCGCAGGTCTTCGGGCAGCAGCGACAGCGGATAAATGATGGGGGTCAGGAAAAACCAGGCCGTCAGCATCAGCGTGACCATCTGTTGAATATCGCGCAGAAATACACAAAACGCTGAAAGAATGGCCACCAGGCCCATGGTGAACAGAAACTGCAGCCCCAGCGCCACCGGCAGCCACAGCCACATCAGATCAAAATACCCTTGAGTAGTCAGGTACAGCAGGAACACAAAAAATGCGATGCCGTGCACCAGATAGGGCACCAGCGTGCCCACCATGGGAATCAGCTGTACCGGGAACATGACCTTGGTAATCAGGGGCGCTTTTTCCAGCAACAGGCCACTGGCCCGCCCCATGGCATCGGCAAAGGCAAACCAGGGCAGGTACCCGATCATCAGGAAGACCACAAACGGTACATCACCAAAACTCTCCGGAATCGGCGCACGGAACACCACGCTGAAGACGAAGGAATAAATGATGATGTTGACGATGGGCGTGACAAACAGCCACAGGAAACCACCGAGCGATCCGGCGAACTGGCCGCTGAATTCCTGGCGGACAAACTGGTGGAACAGCCGGAAGTGACGAACCGGCGACAGCACCCACTGACGCATTAAGCTGAAAAACATATAATCCCTGGCAATTCCGGGCGCGGGAGACAACCCGCCCGGTGAGATCGCGAATTTAATCACAAATAGCGACTCAATCGCCAGAAAACGCTAAAAAAAACCGCTGAAACCGCCTACAATTCGCGACATGAATCCAGAACACGTCCTTGTACCCTACCAATGCGCCGATTTGCCCTCCGGTCCCTGGCTGATATTTGCACCTCATGCAGACGACGAAACCTTTGGAATGGGGGGCGCCCTGCGGCTGGCCGCAGACCAGGGCATCAGCACCCATGTGATTGTGCTGACCGATGGCGCGCTGGGCGGTGACGCGGAGGATCCGGCCGCCATTGCTACGCTGGTGAAGACGCGACAGCAGGAACTCACGGCTGCCTGCGAGCTGCTGGGCGTGGCGCAGGCGGACACCTGGGATCAGCCCGATCGTGGCCTGGCGCTGGCGCCGGTGCTGATCGAGCGCATAGCGGCTGCCATTGCCGACACGGGCGCCGGCACGGTGTTTTTTCCTGGCATGCTGGAGCTGCACCCTGATCACCGGATGACCGCACAACTGGTGTGGCAGGCGGCGCAGCAACTGCAGCGTCGTGCCTGGCGTGGTCCGCCGCCGCAGTTCTGGTCTTACGAGATCAGCGTGCAGAGCCCGGTCAACTGTCTGCTGGACATTACCTCGGTGCTTGCGGTCAAGAAACAGGCGATGGCGGTGTATATCAGCCAGAACGCACAGAACAATTATCCCGAATTGATCATGGCCCTGAACAAGGCCCGCACCTTCTCCCTGCCTGCCACGGTCAGTCACGCCGAAGCGTTCTACCGGTTCAGCGACACGGAGTTGCGCGGCACACTTCACAACGCGGCCGAGGCGGCATTGGGGCGTTACTTTGCGGTGCCGGAAACTAAACGTTAAGATGATGCGTCTAAGGTATCAACAGGCACACCAGGCAACCCCGGGCTAAACCATGAAAACGACTGCCAGCAGACCCATTGTTCGCCGCGCGAAAGCTGTTTGCGCCGTCTCTGCGTTGTGCGTCTGGGCATTGTGCGTGCCGGGACTTGTGCAGGCGCAGAGCGATGCCAGCCTGTCGCTGTTTGAACCTGTTGAGCAGGACGCTGACAATAGCCAGAATCAGGCTTTCGGTCCCAGCAACCCAGCTGTTTCTGCCGGCACCGGACCCCAGTTCGCGCTGGTAGGTACCTCCCGCTTCGGCAATCGTTACCGAGTCAGCGTACGCGACCGCAATGGCGAGGTCATTACCGTCGATGCCGGTGACGGTGGCAGCGCGGCCATCCCCGGTTATCCCGGTTTCGCGGTCACCCAGGTGGCGTCGCGGCACGTGCTTTTACAACACCCCGTCAGCACACCCTGCTTCGATTTCAGTGACCAGGGCGTCACCTGCCAGGGCGATAACACGGCCCGCCTGGCGCTGGCCACGGCTGAACCGGTGGCGCCACCGCCAGAACCCGAGCGCCGCCGTGACCGTGCTGAGGATCGTAACGCCCGCGACGCCGATGCCAGTGAACAGAATGCTGAAGCCCCTCCGGAGAACCCCTTTGCCGCAGCCCTGCGCGCCGCCCGCGAACGCGGTGAACCCGACGCCGCTGCCAGCCGTGCCGAGGAACAGCGCTTCCGGCCCCGACGCATTGACCCGGCCGATGTCCCCGAAGGTTATCGTCTGATCCGTACTCCGTTCGGAGATCGGGTGGTCCCTCTTTAAATGTCCGTACAGCTCACGGTATCGCTGGTAGTTTACGGGGTTGACGAGACGGTGCTCAGCGATACCCTGACATCGCTGCGCCAGGCGATCTCGATCGCGCAGGATGACGGTGTGCTTGGCGGGGTCAATATCAGCGTGGTAGACAATGCGAATCATGCCGAGACGCTGGAACGCCTGCTGCGCCGTTGCATGCAGGACGCCAGCGAGGCCATCCAGGTTGATGTGATCTCCGGTCATGGCAACATCGGTTTTGGCCAGGCACATAACCTGGTCATACACCGCTGCGACAGCGAGTATCACCTGATTCTGAATCCGGATGTCATTATGGATGGCAAGGCGCTCAGCACAGGCATCCGTTATCTGCAGGACACACCCGCGGCTGTGGCTGCGTCGCCCGCTATTGTTAATGGCCAGGGTGAGCCCGAATCGGGCTGCAAGCGCTACCCCAGTGTGCTGGACTTTCTGCTGCGAGGTTTTGCGCCCGCCTGGCTGCGTCGGCGGTTCCGGCAGCGCCTGCACCATTACGAGATGCGTGATCTGCCCGATGACCGGATCCATGACGATGTGCCCATCATCAGTGGTTGCTTTATGCTGTTCCGGCATGACGCGCTGCGCCAACTGGGCGGTTTCGATCCGCGCTATTTTCTCTATTTTGAAGACTTTGATCTGTCCATCCGCGCTCGTGCTGTTGGCCGGTTAAGCTATCTTCCGCAAATGCATATTGCCCACCTGGGTGGCAACAGCGCCAAAAAAGGCCTGCGCCATATCCTCATGTTTGGTCGCTCGGCCTTTCGCTTTTTCTCCAGTCACGGTTGGCGCTGGATATGAGCGCGGTGCTGCTCACCGGTGCCACTGGGTTTGTCGGCCGGCATCTGGAGCAACAGCTGCAGCGCGACCCGTCCGTGCAGGTGGTGGCATTGACCCGGCCGCAGCACGATCTGCTGCAACCGGCGACGCTCAGCGGGCTGTTCCAGAGCCAGAGCCGGGACACCGGTCAGGCCATCGACACCGTTTACCACCTGGCGGCCTATGCCCACGTCAACCAGGCGCAAATAAAGACCCTGTACGCCACCAATGTTGACGGCACCGCCAATCTGCTGAAGGCAGCCATCGCCGCCGGGGTCAGGCGCTTTGTGTACGTCAGCAGTATTCTGGCCGATCCGGACTTTGATCAGCCGCGGACCGCCTATGGCGATGCCAAACAGCGAGCCGAGGCTCTGTTGCAGGCAGCTCACGCCGCCGGCGACATCGAGGTGGTGATCCTGCGGCCGGTCAATGTCTATGGCGTCGGCATGAAAGGCAATCTGATGACCCTGTTGCGGCTGCTGCAAAAAGGGCTGATGCCGCCATTGCCACGTTTTAGCCAACGTCTCTCCCTGATTGGTGTGCAGGATCTTTGTCAGGCGGTGATGCTGGCTTCACACTGTGCCGTCGGTGGCAGCGCGCCGGTGTATGCACTGAGCGATGGCCAGCGCTATGACATCAAGGCGATCGAGCAGGCCATGCGTGCCGAGCTGGGCAAACCCCAGCCCGCCTGGGCCACACCAAAAGCCGTGTTTTACGGGGGTGCGTTGCTGCTGGAAGTGCTGGGACGCCTGCTGCCCATCAATAACTCGCCCGGACTGCGCAGCTACCACGCCCTGGCCCGTAACCATAGCGTGGACAGCGCGGCAAGTCAGCGTGATCTGGGCTATAATCCGCAACTGACTTTTTACCAGGTACTGCCTGCCATCGTTGCAGCACTGGACGACACAAAAAATCCACAGTAAAGGAATGACGGGGCCAATGGAGCACACAGCAGCGCAGCAATCATCAGCACAGCAAAAGGCCGGCAAAACCACCAAAGGTATCATTCTCGCGGGCGGCACCGGTACACGCCTGCATCCGATGACCATTTCGGTCAGCAAGCAGCTGATGCCGGTCTACGACAAGCCGATGATCTACTATCCGCTGAGCACACTGATGCAGGCCGGCATCCGCGATATTCTGATCATCACCACACCTGCTGATCTGCCGCTGTACCGTCAGCTGCTGGGCGACGGCAGCAAATGGGGCATCAATCTGCAGTATGCCGAGCAGCCCAGCCCCGACGGACTGGCGCAGGCTTTTCTGATCGGCGAGGATTTTATTGGCAACGACAGAGTCTGTCTGATCCTGGGCGACAATATTTTTTATGGCAATTCGCTGGAAGAAAAACTGCAAAATGCCATGCAGCAGGAAAGCGGCGCCACGGTATTTGCCTACTACGTCAACGATCCTGAACGCTACGGCGTGGTCGCGCTCGACGAAAACAATACCGCCATCGACCTGGAGGAAAAACCGGTCAAGCCCAAATCCAATTACGCCGTCACCGGGCTTTACCTGTATGACAATGACGTCATCGACATTGCCAAGTCCATCAAGCCGTCGCCGCGTGGCGAGCTGGAAATCACCGACGTCAACAAGACCTATCTGGCACGTGGTACGTTGCAGGTAGAGCTGTTCAGTCGTGGCACGGCCTGGCTGGATACCGGCACCGTGCAGTCCTTGCTGGACGCCGCCAACTTCATCCGTGTGCTGGAAGAACGGCAGGGTCTGAAAATCGCCTGCCCGGAAGAGATCGCCTATGCCAATGGTTATATCAACGCTGACCAGCTGCGTGCGCTGGCGGCGCCGCTGGCAAAAAATGGCTATGGTCAGTATCTGCTGCGCCTGATCAGGGATTGAGAATGTCAGCGTACAGGGTGTCGGGCGACAGGTCGGCATTATTGGGCCAGCAAATGGCACCAAATTGATCAACGGTAACTTGCTGGAAAAGTACCGGGTCACGCAACGGTTCAAACATTGGACCGTGCAATCGTGGCTCGACGTCAACCAGGCCGCAGACACCATTGTCAAACGTCAGTTCAAGAGTGAAGTCCGGGAAGGCAGTTGCTTTGACGACTTTGTGCATAAACTACTCCAGCGGCGGGCAATTGGCCAGCGATAACCTTGTCAGTGTCAATCGCGACCTTGGCGGCGAAGTCGCCATAATATATATGAAAATGCGGTGGATTGTGATCATCATAATACATTCTGATGGTAATGCCGTAAAATACACAAATGGTTGGCATCAGCAAACTCCTTTTGCTGGTTGTCTACTGACTTATAGATGAGTTCCGGAGTTTTTGCCTGATATGAAAATCACCCCCACCGCCATCGCTGATGTATTGCTGCTAGAGCCCACTGTGCACGGCGATCATCGTGGCTTTTTTATGGAGACCTTTCGTCAGTCGCTGTTTGATGAGCATGTGCCCGGCATCCGGTTTGTGCAGGACAATCACAGCAAATCCGCACAGGGAATTCTGCGTGGCCTGCATTACCAGCTGTCGCAGCCACAGGGCAAGCTGGTGCGTGTGGTGGCCGGCGAGATTTACGATGTGGCGGTGGACATGCGTCAGGATTCACCCACGTTCGGGCAGAGCGTCGGAGCACTTTTGTCAGCAGACAATCGCCATCAACTTTGGGTGCCGCCGGGTTTCGCGCACGGGTTTTATGTGACCAGCGACAGCGCCGAGATGGTGTACAAATGCTCCGACTATTATGCGCCGGGCGATGAATACAGTCTGTTATGGAATGATCCCGCATTAAAGATCGACTGGCCGCTGGTTGCTGGCGCGCCCGAACCCGTGTTGTCTGACAAGGACCGTCATGGTCTGTTGTTGCGTGATGCGCCCGTGTTTATCAAGAGCCAATCACATGAATAAAAAGATCGTCATACTGGGCGCCAACGGCCAACTGGGCCGCACCCTGCAACAGCACTTCAATGCCCTCGATCAGGACGTGGTTGCGCTGGGCCGTCAGGACCTTGATATCGCTGATGAAACCGCGTTGCGCACAACCCTGGGTGACCTGGCGCCGGATATCATTATCAATGCCGCCGCCTACACCGCCGTAGACCAGGCGGAAACCGATGATCTGGACGCGCGCGCCGCCAATGCCGCCGGCCCCAAACATCTGGCGCGCTGGGTCAAGGAGCAGAACAGCTGGCTGCTGCACATCTCCACCGATTTTGTGTTCAGTGGCCGCAGCCACCGGCCTTATACACCCGACGATCAGACCGACCCACTGAGCATCTACGGCCGCACCAAACTGGAGGGCGAGCTGCATGTGCGTTACCTGGCACGCGACAACAGTCTGGTATTAAGAACCTCGTGGGTGTACTCCCCCTATGGCAGCAATTTCCTGAAAACCATGCTGCGCCTGATGGCAGAAAAGGATAGCCTGAATGTGGTTGATGATCAGATTGGCACGCCGACATCGACGCTGGGACTGGCGCGTTGTATTGCCGCCGCCATCGACAGGCGCCCGGTTGGCATTCTGCACTGGACTGATGCTGGCGTGGCCAGCTGGTATGATTTTGCGGTGGCCATCCAGGATGAAGCAATACGTCAGGGGCTATTGGAGCACGCCATACCGATAAAGCCGATTCCGACCAGCGCTTACCCCACACCCGCCCGGCGCCCGTCCTTCAGTGTACTGGACAAGGCCGATACGATTGCCGCGCTGGATTGTCATCCGCAACACTGGCAACGTGAACTGGCTCACGTCATGCAGCAATTTAAACGTTAATTGAATAATTCGCGTTGCCGACAATAAAACTGTAACAACGCGGGTCTTGTCATTTTCGCCCGCCGAGTTTTTGCCGGCTGTTCCTGGAGTGACTGTATGTCCATTGTTGCCCGTTGTGCCCTGATCCTGGGTCTGTTTTGTGTCGCCGCTGGCGTGAGAGCCACCACCGTGGCACAGCTCTCCTTTGATGAGGTGGTTGCCACGGCCGAGTTTGTGTTTGAAGGTCGCGTAGTGGCCGTTGAAGCACGCGAGACCGGCCCACGCAGTATCCACACCTTCGTTGAGTTTCAGATACTCGACGTACTCAAGGGTGACTACACCGATGCCACCATAGAGCTGAGCTATCTCGGTGGCCGGGTCGGTAATCGTCAGCTCGAAGTCAGTGAGATGCAACTGCCGGAGCCCGGCGAAACCGGTGTCTACTTTGTTGAATCACTACAGGCCCTGCAACTGCATCCGCTGGTGGGCTGGTCGCAGGGGCATTACCTGATCGAGCAGGACAGCAATGGTCGCGCGCATGTCCAAAGCGCCGGGCACCAGCCCATCCGTGCCGTCAGCATTGCGCCATTTGCAGCAGCACAAACCCTCAATGACGACGGTATCGCCAGCGGCGTGCAAATCCAGGCCATCCGTGACGAAGAATCTGCCATGAGTGCGGCGGGATTCAAGGCACTGGTGCGCGACCGGGTCAGGGAGCTGACGCCATGATGCGATTACAAAAGGGCCTGCTGCTTTCGCTGTTTCTGTGCTGCACGGGATTCACCGGCGCCGCGCAGGCGTTTGATATCAGCGCCAATGCCAACAAGTGGCCCGGCGGGCAGGCGCTGATATTCACCGGCATACCGGGCACCTCGCGCAGTGGCATTCCCTGGTCGCTGGCCCTGCAGCGTGCCGCCGGTGAATGGAACGACAAAACCCGTTTCAATTTTGACATCAGCCCGCTGTACCGCGATCCATGCGCCGGCACCGGGCCCGGGAGTTTTCCGGAACTGCTCAACGGTATCGATTTCCGCAACAATGTGTGTGGCAATGCGTTTAATGCATCCACCTTGGCGGTCACGGTATTTTTCACTGAGTTCAATATTCTGGGTACGGCCGATATCGTCGAGGCCGACATCGTTTTTAATGACAACCTTAACTTTGATGTTTACGACGGACCGCAACGGCCGGGCAGCAACACCGCGCGTGAATATGACTTCCAGCGTATCGCCCTGCATGAACTGGGACATGTGCTGGGTCTGGGCCATGATGACAATCAGCCGGGGATCATGAATTCCACCATCGGCAATCTGTCGCGCCTGCAGAGCGACGACATCAACGGTGCCAACGCGCTGTACGCCGGTATCGACAACTGTGATTACCGACCGGCCCGTTTTGGCTGGGTGTTTGGCAGTCTGCAGAGCGGCGACTGCCGTATCCAGCAACTGCTCAGTGGTGGTTCCGACGACAGTTTCGTGGACGTCTATACGCTGGATCTGACGGAAGAACTGTATGTGACGGTAGACCTGGTGACCGACGGTCAGCTGGACAGTGTGCTGTTTGTCGGCAATGCCAGCCTCGGCGCCCTGCGGGTCGACGAGGACAGCGCCGGCAGTTGCAATCCACGCCTGAGTACGACGCTGCCCGCAGGCCGGCACACGATACTGGTCAACACCTACAGCAACAATATTGACCCGCCCTGTGGCACCACCAACACCGGCAACTATCGTATGTCAGTGGTGCTGCAAAGTGGTGACCTGCTGTCCCTGAGTGGCCAGCAGAGTTTTCAGGGTGGTACTGCCAATGCGCGGTTCTTTGGCGGGGTGACCGTCAACGGTGGTCAAAGCTTCACCAACCGGGCTTCGTCGCTCCAGCCGTTTGATGTGCGTGGCCGTATCGAGATCGATCCACAGCACCAGGGGCAGCCTGGCTTTCTGGCAGTGGCGCTGATCACGCCGCAGGGTGAAATACTGGTCAAGAACACCCGCGGCGAGCTGGTGGCTTACCAGCCTGACGTGCAACTGGTGCCGGTCAGCCAGCGCAAAGTGCTGGCGGCGGTGGAAGAGCTGGATGTGCTGACGCAGTTCCGCGCGGCCGAAAATGGTATCAGCGAAATCGATGTGGACTTCTACATTGGCTACGGCGTTGACAGCAATCCGGGTGAACTGTACTTCAACGGGCAGCCCATTAACGTGCTCGTTGAATAACGGCTACACCCGCTAGTCTTCGTCCGGCGCTTCCAGACTGACGCTGATATCAACCAGATCGTCAGCGGTCAGGGTGCCGGAGTCACGGCGCAGGTACAGGCCCATCTTGATGTGTTCATAACGGATGGCCTGCAGATCGCGTTCGGCCAGGAACTCATCGCGCACTGCGTCCAGCACATCAACACTGGTGACCGTGCCCAACTCAAACCCACGCTGGCGGGCACGGCTGGCGATGCGTCGCGCTTCCAGCAGTTTTTCCGCCGCAGCAATCTGTTGTTCGGTTGACTGTAAACGCAGGTAGGCCAGCCGCGTCCGCTCACTGACGTCCAGGTGCAGCTGTCGCAGTTCGTTGCGGGCAATGCTTTCCTGGCTGAGGGCTTCGCTGACCGCGGCGCGACTGCTGCCACCGGCGAACAGTGGAATGGTGACGTCAATGGCAAGATACCCGGTATCGGTACGACCATTGAGCAGCTCGTTGTCAAAGCCGAGGTTGGACTGCTGTTGTTGCGCAACCAGACTGACTCTGGGCATATAGGCGCCACGTCGCTCAGACACCCGGCGTTCGGCCGCTTTGACAGCGTATTCACGCGCAAGAATCATGTGGTTCTCTTCGCGGGCCCGCGCGACCCACACGCCCAGTGACCCGTCGACCTGCGGCAACTGCGCATCGTCACCCAGCGTATACAGATCGCCCACGCCGAGACCGGAGACCGAACGCAGTGCCTCGCGGGCCAGAGTCGCTTCGGTGGCCAGGTTCAGGCGCTCGGCCTCTACAGCGGCCAGGCGCGCCTGGGCGTCATACAGGTCGGTGATCTGCACCATCTGCAGCCCATGCATGCGTTCAATCTGTTGCAGCTGGGTTTGCGTGGCTTCCAGTTCGCTGTCGATCGAGCGCAGCGCGTCTTCAGCCTGCAGTACCTCAAAATACAGTTCCGCCACTTCGGTTAGCAGTGCTGATAATTCAGCGAAGTACTCGGCCTCGTACTGTTCCTCTTCCATGGATGTCGAACGACGACGGGCGAAGGCCTGCCAGTCAAACAGCACCTGGCGCAGTTGCAGCGCGTAGCGTTCACCGCGGTACTGACGGACGCGATTGAGCGACTCCTGTCGGTTCTCGGAGACATTGGCACTGGCACTGACCTGCGGCAGCAGCTGTCCGGTTGCCTGCCTTTTACGGGCGGTGCCGATGTCGCGACGTGCTTCGGCAATCTGAATGCGAGGGCTGTATTCCATCGCCGAGATGAAAAAATCTTCCAGGGTGCGGCCGGATCCACTTTCCGCCATCGCCGCCTCCGCAGCAGCTTCGGCGGCCAAGGCCTCCTCTGTCAGTGCGACAGACTGGGTCGACGGCCCTTCGTTCTCTGCTGCAAACAGGGAAGTGGGTATGGCGGCCAGCATAAGAACCGGCGGCAGCATAAGGCCGGCCAGCAGACGGCCCGGTGAACGGGAGAGCAGGCGGAATGGATACAGCTCGGTCATACGCATCAGTCTTCCCGGAAACTACGCGCCAGCGCATTGGTGATGGGTTTCATCAGGTATTGCAGGAAGGTGCGCGACCCGGTGGCGATAAACACTTCTGCGGGCATGCCTGGCACCAGCGCCAGATCACCCAGGTTGGCACGGCCTTCCGGTGTCACTTCAACCCGTGCGGTGTAATACGACGCACCTGTGTTCTCGTCAGTAAAGGCATCCGCTGACACATTAATCACGGTGCCAAAAATATTGGGTACCGAGCTGCTGAATGCGGAGAAGCGGATGGTGGCATCCTGACCCACGGCGACACGATCAATATCAATCGGTGACACCCGCGCCTCGATGATCAGCTCGTCGGATTGCGGCACAATGTCGGCAATACGGCTGCCCGGGCCAATGACCCCGCCTTCGGTGTGCACCTGCAGCCCATTCACGACGCCAGCCACGGGTGCTTTTACCACCGTACGGCTGACAATGTCGCGCAGGGCATTGCGGCGTTCGGACACGTCGCGGATATTGGTTTGTACTTCGCTCAGCTGGTTGGCCACTTCATTCTGGAACTCACGCTCCTGCTGAATGATCTGCAGGCGGGTCTCGCCGATCTCCATTTCCGTGGACGAAATATTGGCCGTCAGCTCGGCGGCTTCGCCGCGCAGTGTAGAGGCGGCGCGCTCCAGTTCACGCAGGCGGTTCTTGTCGGAGAAACCTTCTTCCAGCAGGGCACGCACGTCGTTCAGCTCCTGGGCAAACGACTCGGCCAATTCTTCCTTGCTGTCGCGCATTGCCCGCATGCCCTGCAGACGCGACTGCAGTTGCTCGATACGTTGCTGCAGCACATCGACGCTGCCTTCCAGCTGGCTCTTGCGGGTGCGGAAGATCTGTTCCTGAGACGCCATTTCGACCAGTGCATCGCTCTCCAGCGCCGCCAGCTCGAGCGGGAATTTCACTTCGTCCATGCCTTCACGTTCGGCGATCAACCGGGCTTCCAGCGCCCGCAAGGCGACAAACTGCGCGTTGGCCATCTCCAGTTGCGCCAGCGACTGCGTATTGTCCAGCACCAGCAGCGGTTCACCGGCGGCGACCAGGTCACCACTGCTGACCAGAATCTCCTGCACAATACCGCCTTCCAGATGCTGCACCACCTGCCGGTTGGAGCGCACGATCACCGTGCCCGGCGCGTTGGCAGCCCCGTCGATGGGCGCAACGGCAGCCCACACACCAAAAACACCAAACACCAGGAAAAAAATCAGCAGGCCAATACGCTTTGGCGATTCCATACTGGTTTCCACTTCCGGGGCTGGCCTGTTCTGTACGCTGTTCTCTGCCACAATCAATGTCCGTTCTGTCAGTCGAATAAGTTAATAGTGCGTGTCTGTTCAGGCGCGCGCGGCCGCGCTTTGTCCGGTCAGGCTGGCCAGCACTTCATCTTTGGGGCCGTAGCTCAGTGCCTGACCGTCTTTCATCACCAGCAGTTTATCCATGCCCTGCAAGACCATGGTGCGGTGAGTAATGACAATAATGGTGCTGCCCTGTTCCTTGACCCGTTGCAGGGCCGATACCAGTTCACGTTCGCCGGCATCGTCGAGATTCGAATTGGGTTCGTCCAGCACCAGCAATCGGGGGTTGCCATACACCGCACGGGCCAGGCCGATGCGTTGCCGCTGTCCACCCGACAGCGTGCCACCGGCGCCGCCGATCACAGTGTCGTAACCTTCCGGCAGGCGCAGAATCATTTCATGCACGCCGGCCATTCTGGCGGCCGCCACAATCTGCTCGGCATCGGGCTCGCCAAAGCGGCAGATATTGTCGGAGATGCTGCCGTCAAACAGTTCGATATCCTGGGGCAGGTAACCCACATAAGGGCCCAGGTCGCCACGATCCCAGGCGGCGATGTCAGCCCCATCCAGGCGAACCTTGCCGGCCAGCGTCGGCCAGATGCCCAGAATGGCGCGGGCCAGTGAGGACTTGCCTGAAGCGCTTGGGCCAACGATACCTAGCGCTTCCCCTGCCGGCAGCTCTAGCGACACACCCTTGACCACCGCGTTACGTGTGCCCGGTGGCGCCACCATGACCTGCTCCAGTTGCAGGTTGCCCTGCGGCGCCGGCAGACTCATGTGTTCTTTGCCGGCAGGTATAACTTCGAGCAGTTGGCCCAGGCGTTCGTACTGCGCCCGTGCCACCGAAAAACCCTTCCAGGTGCCGACCAGAAGATCAATCGGCGCCAGTGCCCGGCCCAGCAGCAACGAACCGGCAATCATCATGCCCGGTGAGATTTCCTGCTGCAGCGCCAGCAGCGCACCCAGGCCCAGAATCAGGGACTGGACAGTAATACGGAAGGTTTTGGAAATACTGGTCCTGTCTCTTATACACATCTCCGAGCCCACGAGACAGGCAGAAATCTC
>OLID01000290.1_pt1 | contig 26026 bp, 28 predicted proteins | sample 1609361 | NCBI WGS metagenome assembly OLID01 (sample SAMN05416778, study PRJEB24817) | seawater metagenome | isolation source: Sea water | place: Canada:Atlantic | collected 2013-07
TCTACACAGAGTAGATCGTCGGCAGCGTCAGATGTGTATAAGAGACAGGGCATTGCTTGCCGGCTGCACCCGCAAATTCTCGGTCAGCGTCAATGAACAGGTTCTTTACGATCCCAGGCCCGGCCACGTTGTGGCGGTAAGCGACCCGGGCCTGCAAAGCTGTATCAATGTCGCGCTGCGCGATGGCAATCTGGCGGGTGCCGATAACGTGCAGACTCTCGCCTGCCCGACGCTGGAGATCGAGACCCTGGCTGGCATTGAGCAGCTGGAAAACCTGCGCTACCTGGACCTGGCCGGCAACCAGCTGGAGCATCTGGACGTGCTGCGGCGCCTGCGTCGACTGAGTTCGGTCAACGCGCCGGACAATAACCTCAATGACATTTCCGGCCTGTTGGCCGTGCCATCACTGACCAGTGCCGTGCTGACCGGTAACCCGGACATCCCCTGCCGGCAGCTGGATGCCCTGGCCGAACGGCTGGCGCAGAATCTGCTCAGACCGGCGCAGTGTGCGGACTGACACGCACCGCCGGGCCGGGCACACCACTGTGAAAACGAAACTCGTCATCTACTGATTCAATCAGCTGTTTTTCCACAGTCAGGAAGTGTTGAACGCGCGAGTGTATATCTTCGTCGCTGTATTGTGCAGCCAGCGTGAGATAGTCTTTGTAGTGACGGGCTTCCGAGCGCAACAGACTGACATAGAATTTGCCCAGCCGTGCATCAAGCAGCGGCGCCAGACGGGCAAACCGTTCGCAGGAGCGGGCCTCAACGATGGCGCCGACAATCAGACTGTCTGTCAGCGCCTGTTCGCGTTTGTCGGTGCGCATATGGTCGCGCAATCCCGCCGCGTAACGTGACGGGCCAATGCGCTGATAGGTGATGCCGCGCTCAGCCATCAAACCCACTACCTGTTCAAAATGCAGTAATTCCTCGCGCGCAAGCTGCGACATCTTGGTCAGCAGGTCGGTGTGGGCGACATGGCGATACATCAGGCCCATGGCATTGGAAGCAGCCTTCTTTTCACAATTGGCATGATCAATCAGCAGCAGCGCCTGATTCTGCAGGGCCCAGTCGAGCCATGCCGCCGGTGTCGGGCAGAGCAGAAAGGCATCCAGTTCGCGGAGTAGCGTGTCAGGGCTGTTGTTGCGCTCAGGGCTGTTTATGCGCTCAGGGCTGTTTATGCGCTCAGGGCTGCTCATCATCGTCCTCGGTGTCATTTTCCAGTGCTCGTTCCAGGCGCTCGGCATCCTGTTGTTTGGTGGCGCGCGCACCCAGTTTCTTCAGGCGTTCGGTGCGGCTGATCAGATTGCCCTTGCCGCTTTGCAACTTGTTCATGGCCGCCTCATAGCTGCGCTGACCTGCGTCCAGTTTGCGCCCCAGATCATCCATATCGGCGACAAAACCGACAAATTTGTCATACAGCGCACCCGCGCGGCGGGCAATATCCTGCGCATTGCGGCTTTGTTGTTCGTAGCGCCAGATATTGCTGATGGTTCTCAAGGTCGCCAGCAAGGTTGACGGACCTACCAGGACAATATTGCGCTCGAAGGCAATATTAAAAAGCTGCGGCTCATGTTGCAGCGCCAGGGAAAAAGCCGGTTCGATCGGGACAAACAACAGCACAAAATCCAGCGAATTGACCTGAGGCAAATTCTGGTACTGCTTGTCACTGAGCTGACGGATATGGGTTTTGAGTGACAACACATGCTGTCGCAGTTGCTCTGTCCGTTCTTCGCCGCCCTCCATCGAACAGTAACGCTCGTACGCCGTCAGCGATACTTTGGCGTCAACGATGACCTGCCGGTTGTCGGGCAGATACACCAGCACATCCGGCTGGCTGCGCCGCAGATTGCCAGCGGCCGTGTGGTCCCCAGGCGCCGCATCCAGACTGCGCTGGGTTTCATACTGCTGCCCCTCAACCAGTCCGGAGGCTTCCAGTATTGAACTGAGAATGAATTCACCCCAGGCGCCCTGGGTTTTGCTGTCTCCTTTTAATGCCCGCGTCAGATTCAGTGCATCTTCACTGATGCGCGCATTGAGAACCTGCAGGTTCTTGATTTCCTTTTCCAGCGAGAAGCGCTCCCGAGCCTCCCGGTTGTAGGTGTCGTCCACCTTCTTTTCGAACCGACTGATTTTTTCCTGCAACGGCGTCAGGATATCGCCCAGGCCCTGACGACTGGTTTCGGTGAAACGGCGGGTTTTCTCGTCAAGTACATCGCTGGCCAGCACGCGGAACTGGGCGCGCATCTCTTCCCGGGCCTGTGTCAGTACCAGCAGCTTTTCCTGAGCCCGGGATTGTTCCTGCTGCAGCAGTGTCTGCAGCTCCACAATGCGGTCCCGATAGCGCATGCGCATTGCCAGCGCTGACACCAGCACCGCCAGCAACGCAGCAGCACCGGCCATGCCGAGGGCAAAAACCAGCGACACTGATTCTGTCATGGACACCGTCAGATAAGGTTATCGTTAATGGTGCGAATCAACAGATCCTGCTCGTACGGCGCGGGCTGGCCGGACGCCGGCACCGCACGGACAATAATGGCACCATCGGTTTCGGAAACCGTGACGTCAAAATTCATCACCTCTTCGTCATCTCCGCCACCAAACAGGCGCCCAAAGAACCCGGGTTCTTCCTCATCTTCAGTGCCTGAGAAAGCCACCTGGAATCGCAATGCGTCCCGATCAGCGTCCAGCACCTCGATATTGGCGTTGTTGATGGCCTGATTCAGCTGGCTCCAGGCCCGCTCCAGATCCAGTCGCAGCTCAAGACGCGTGTCACCGGCGCCTTCGGAGATCACCCGGGCCTTGCCCTGTGCTTCGATACTGCCTGCCAGCATGGAGACTGATGAAGCCCGGTACAAATCGGTACGATCGGCCAGGTACAGCGAGATGGAGGCGAGAATGGTGTTTTCTCTTTCCTGGCTGTCTGATTCTTCCGGGAATGTCGCCGGTTCATCTGGCGCGCTTTCACCGGTATCGCTGACGTGACGAACATAAATTTCCGAGTTGCCGGCATGCAGGCCCGGCTCCACGCGCACCTGATACTTGTGACGCACATCTGTGTCAGCCTGCGGCAGCCAGACTGTCTCCAGCACGCCACGTTCGGCATTTTCCCGGCTTAACGCCACCTCTTCGGTAGACCAGTAGTCGCGCAGTCGTGGCCATACCTGGCCGCTGGTGGCACCAATCACAATCCAGGCGCGCTCGCCGAAGCGCTGTACCACCACCCCTTCGCGCACCCGCGAATCAATGGGTTTGGGCGCCGGCGGCACGATGTAGAGCGCGCGGTCGCCCGGCGCTTCTTCAGGAATGTAATACAGCTCATCAATGGTATAGCTGTCCAGCTCGGCAGGAATCTGCATGGGCGGCGTGATTTCTGCACGCAGGTACTCTCCCTGGCGATCGCGCAACCAGCCATCCTCGCCACCGACGCCCAGCCACGAGCAGGCGCCCAGGCTGGTAGCCAGCACCAGCAGGGCCAGAGTTCGTGACACTTGAGGTATCTGTTTTCGGGTACTCACTGACAACATGGTGTTAAACCTGTGACGAATTAATCAAGTCCGGCGTGCCGGATCGCTTCACGGACCGGAATTCGATACGCGTTATTCAGGGGCACCAGTGGCAGACGAATGCCATTCTGGATATAGCCCAGCTCATACAGCGCCCATTTCACCGGCACCGGGTTGGATTCCAGAAACAGCGCATTGTGCAGACCCGCCAGCCTGGCATTAAGCAGACTGGCTTTTTCGCTGTCTCCGGCCAGCGCCAGACGACACATTTCATGCATCTGGGCAGGTGCCACGTTGGCCGTCACGGAGATATTGCCTTTGGCGCCCATCAGTATCAGGTCCATGGCAGTGGCATCATCACCACTGTAAATGGCAATACGTTCAGCGCACAAACTGATAACGTGCCTGCCACGATCCAGGTCGCCGGTTGCTTCCTTGATGCCGACAATATTGGGCAGATCGGCCAGCCGGTCCACCGTTTCCGGCAACAGATCGCAGCCGGTACGTGACGGCACATTGTAGAGAATCTGTGGAATGTCGACACTTTCAGCAATGGTCTTGAAATGCTGGTAAAGACCTTCCTGGCTGGGTTTGTTGTAATACGGTGTCACCAGCAGGCAGGCATCTGCGCCATGGTCCTTGGCGGCCTGGGTATAATAGATGGCTTCACTGGTCGAATTGGAACCGGTGCCGGCAATCACTGGGATACGACCATTGATGGTTTTCACACAGCGCGCGATGACAGCGGTATGTTCATCCATGTCCAGGGTCGGGGATTCACCGGTGGTGCCTACCACAACCACGGCGTCAGTACCGCTTTCAACGTGCCATTCCAGCAGGCGGTCGAATGCCGGGTAATCAATATCGCCATTGGGCAACATGGGTGTAACGATGGCAACTATACTGCCCTGAATCATGCAAACCTCGATTTGAAACGACTATTTTTAATTTGAAACAACAAAAAGCACGTGTGCCCGCCGCCTCAGGCTGCAGACTCTACCACAGGGCGCCGCCGGGGAAAAATGCCGGCCACGGACAAGCCCGGTCGATCAGGGCGACGGACCACCCACATCCTGGTGTGTTGGCCAGGCATTGATGATGGCCTTGATCAGTGTCGCCAGCGGTATCGCAAAAAATACCCCCGCCAGACCCCACAGACCGCCAAACACCAGCACCGCAGCAATGATCGCCACCGGATGCAAATTCACCGTTTCCGAAAAAATGATCGGCACCAGCACATTGGCATCCAGCAGCTGGATCACCGTATACAGGGCCATGATGGTGACAAACTCGCTGCCCATGCCCCATTGCACGTAGGATACAGCGGCCACCGGCACCGCCACCACGGCCACGCCGATAAACGGGATGATCACCGACAGGCCCACCAGAATAGACAACAGCAGAGAGTAATTCATTCCCATCAACATGAAAGCAATATAGCTGACAAAACCAAGGATCACGATTTCCAGCGCCTTGCCGCGCACATAGTTGGCAACCTGCAGGTCCATTTCCTGCCATATCTTGCGCATAAGGGGCCGGTGCCGGGGCAGCAGGCCGGCAACCCAGTTGACCAGCACAACCTTGTCTTTCATCATGAAAAACACCAGCACTGGCACCAGGATGATAAAGATCAGCCAGGAGAAAATATTGGGGATGCTGGAAATCGAGTAAGACACCACATACTGGCCGAACAGAGCCAGTTCGCCGCGCAGGCCGCGGATAAATTCCTGGATCTGGACTTCAGTCAGCAGGTTGGGATAGCTTTCCGGCAGCAACAGCAGCAGCGACTGCCCCTCGCTGATCAGCCGCGGCAATTCGTTAACCAGCAGCGCCGCCTGCCGCCAGGCCTGCGGCAACAGCAGCAATAGCACTGCCGTGAAGGCACTGATGAACAGGGTATAGACGATGACAACGGCCAGCAGGTAGCTCAACCCCAATCGCTGTAGCGTACCCACCAGGCCCTGGAGCAGATAGGCCAGAATCAGCGCGGCGATCAGGGGCGCAATAATGGAGCCAATGGTTAACAGCACGATCAGCGCCGTTAACAGGATCAGGGTAAAGATGACCGCCTCTTCATCGTGGAAATAGCGGTTCAAAAAGCCCTTGAAAAAATTGCGCATGGTCAACTCAGCCTTTCTGTATCCAGTAACTGTAGGTATCGGCGTGTTTTTCAAAAGCCAGTATCTTATGCCGACTTTGCTGCACAAAGGCGTAGAAGTCACGCTCGGAGCCAGGGTCGGTGGCGACAACCTTCAATATCTGTGCGGGTGCCAGCGCATTCAGCGCCAACTTCGCTTTTAATAAAGGCATCGGGCATTGCAGCCCGGTGACGTCCAGTTCCTGATCAGCTTGAGTTTCCATAACCGCGCATTTTATCAAGCAAAGGGAAGCGCTGCATAGCACTGTCTTGCAGGCGCTGGCGACAAACGCCGTGAACGCAGGTCGTGGAATTATTTGTGTTATTATCGGTCTACTGAACACATTGTCGTCTTTACCCGCAAGCGGTTTATTATGCGTAAAATTCGCCATATTACCTCTGTAGCAGCCAGCCTCATGCTGCTCAGCGCCCCGGCGCCAGGCCTGGCACAGTCGCAGCTGCCGACGCTGGGCGACCGCATATCCGGTATTTATTCACTGGAGGAAGAATACCGGATGGGGCGTGAGTTTCTGCGCTCGGTGCGCCGCAGCGCACCGACCATCACCGACCCCCTGCTCAACGACTATCTGGTCAATTTTACCCACAACCTGGCGGTACACAGCGACCTGCAGGACTACCGGCTGGCGTTTGTCATCATCGACAGTCCGGCGCTCAACGCGTTTGCTGCGCCCGGTGGCATCATTGGCGTCAATGGTGGCCTGTTCCTCAATGCCCACACCGAGGGTGAGTTTGCCTCGGTTATTGCCCATGAGCTGGCTCACGTCAGTCAGCGGCATTTTGCCCGCAGCGTCGAAGACGCGCAGCGCCGACGCATACCCGAGCTGGCAACACTGCTGGCCAGCGTGGTGCTGATGGGCACCGGCAGCAGCGCCGGCCCGGCCGCCGTGATGGCTGCGCAGGGTCGCTCCATTGAAAACCAGCTGCGCTTTTCACGACAGAACGAAGCAGAAGCTGACCGTCTGGGCTTGCGCACGCTGTACAGCGCCGGCTACGATCCGGATGACATGGCGAGCCTGTTTGAACGCCTGGTGGCCATGACACGCTTCTCCTCGCGTCCGCCGGAGTTCCTGCTCAGTCACCCGGTTACTGAATCGCGGGTATCGGATGCCCGCAGCCGTGCCAACCAGTACCCCGAACGCGCAGCGCCCCCTGACCTTGAGTATCAGTTGATGCGCGCGCGGGTGCAGGTTCATTACGAACCCAACAAATCCAATGCCATCAAGGATTTCAGCCAGCGTCTGCAGGACAACATCGACAGCAACAATACCGATGGATTGCGTTATGGCCTGGCCATGGCCTATTTTGAAGACAAGCAGCACGATCGGGCACTGGAACTGATCGAGCAGCTGCTGGCGAAAGAGCCAAATCGCATCACCTATGTTGCCAGCAAGGCTGAAATTCTGGTCGACAGCGGGGATCCGCAAACTGCCCTGCCGTTTATCGAGCACCACTTGCGCATCAATCCTGCCAACCATCCGCTGACCATGGCCAAGGCCAGCGCACTGATCGGCATTCGCGACTATGCTGCGGCTGTCAGTGTTCTGGAAGCCCATGCGCAACGCCGCCCCGATGATCACAACCTGTGGTACATGATTGCCGAGACGCAGGGTCAGGCGGGTGACATCAGCAAAGTGCACCAGGCCCGGGCCGAATACTTCATTCTGGTGGGAGACTTCCGCAGCGCTCGCGAACAGCTGCGTTACGCTTTGCGCATCGAGAATGATCGCGAAGAAAACATCCCGCTGATATCACGCCTGCGACAACGCATCAGTGATGTAGAGACGCTGCAGCGCGAACAGCAAAGCTGATTTTCCGATTTTCCGGTTCAGGCTGACGCTCAGGCTTTGCCCTTGACGGTCAGCTGCCGTTCGCGCGAAAAGTCCAGCATGCGCTGCAGCGGCACCATGGCCTTGGCGGCCAACTCTTTGTCTACCTGAATCCGGTTGCTGCGATCGCGCAGTGACAGGTACATGGCCTGCAGGGAATTCATACCCATCCATGGACAACTGGCGCAGCTGCGGCAACTGGCATCATTGCCGGCAGTCGGTGCCACGATCAGCGTCTTGTCCGGCGCCTGTTGCTGCATTTTATAAAAAATGCCCTGATCGGTCGCGACTATAAAGGTCTTGTCCGGCAGTTCCACGGCGGCCCTGATCAGTTGACTGGTCGACCCGATAACATCAGCGATGGCCAGCACCGACGACGGCGACTCCGGGTGCGCGAGTACTTTCGCATCCGGATACAGGGTTTTCATGTCCATCAGGCCTTTGGCCTTGAACTCTTCATGCACGATACAGGCGGCATCCCACAACAGCATGTCGGCGCCGGTTTTTTGCTGTATGTAGTGACCCAGGTGGCGATCGGGTGCCCACAGGATTTTTTTGCCCTGATCTTTCAGGTGCTCTACTACGTCCAGTGCAATGCTTGAGGTCACGACCCAGTCCGCCCTCGCTTTCACGGCGGCCGAGGTATTGGCATAGACCACCACTTCCCGATCCGGATGCTGATCGCAGAAAGCAGCAAACTGGTCAATCGGGCAGGCAATGTCCAGCGAACAGGTGGCCTCTGTGGTCGGCATCAGGACAGTTTTGTCGGGACTGAGAATGGATGCAGTTTCGCCCATGAAACGCACACCGGCAACAACCAGCACATCAGCATCGCAGTCACGACCAAAGCGCGCCATTTCCAGCGAGTCAGCCACAATACCGCCGGTTTCCTCGGCCAGCGCCTGCAACTCCGGGTCCGTGTAGTAATGCGCCACCAGCGTTGCGTTGCGCTCCTTCAGCAGTGCTTTGATGGCTTCGCGGCAGCGCTGATTTTCCGCCTGATCGGATTCAGGTTTGTGTGGCACCGCGGCGAGGTATTCACGCACCAGCAAGGTGTCGGCGGCCAGTCGGTTATCCTGTGCAGATGATTGCGTCATAGTGCTGTCTTTCGGCTGTCAAAAAGAATGCGGATGATAGCATAGCTACGTGGCGTCTGAGTAAAGCAGAGGTTCCGGTAAAGATGACCGTTTGATCAGAGATTTTCTTCGGAATCGACATTGGCCAGAGAGAGTGCCGGCGAATGTGACAGGAATTGCGCGGGTGATCCGGATAATGGTGGGGCGTGATGGATTCGAACCATCGACCAATTGGTTAAAAGCCAACTGCTCTACCGCTGAGCTAACGCCCCCGAGGGGAAATCTTTCCGGGACCGTCGCCCTGCAAAAGAGAGTGCGCATCATACTACGCAACAGAAAAAACTCAAGTATTTTTGTCAAAAAACCGCAATTTCAGCCAGCAAAGGCTGTGTCGAGGTAGGATGTGGGATCGTCAATTCCCGCCTCTGCAAAGCCCTTTCTACGCAAGCGGCAGCTGTCACAACGGCCACAGGCACGCCCTTTGGCATCGGCCTGGTAACAGGATACGGTCAGGCCATAATTGACGCCCAGTTCGTGCCCCATGGCGATAATCTGCGCCTTGCTCAAATTTATCAATGGCGTTTTGATGCGGATTGGTCGCCCTTCAACGCCGGTTCGGGTGGCCAGGTTGGCCATATGCTCAAATGCAGCGATGAACTCGGGTCGGCAATCGGGATAGCCGGAATAATCCAGCGCATTGACCCCAATGAAGATGGCATCGGCCTGCAGCACTTCCGCCCAGGCCAGTGCATAGGACAGGAATACGGTGTTACGTGCCGGCACGTAGGTGACCGGGATCTGATCTGCCATCACACCGGATTCGGGCATGGCCACGGAGGCATCGGTTAATGCTGAACCTCCCAGCTGCCCGATACCCAAAGGGATAACCTGGTGCTGGTGAACGGAAAACGCCGTCGCCAGTCGCATGGCTGCATCCAGCTCGCTACTGGCACGTTGCCCGTAGTTAAAGCTCAGGGCATAACAATCGTAACCTTCGGCACGGGCGATGGCCAGACAGGTGGCTGAATCCAGGCCACCGGAAACCAGTATGACCGCTTTTTTGGCGTTCCCGTGATGTCCGGGGCCCGGGTTTGACTGTGTCACAACGCTACCTTGCCTGAAATTCTAAAACCATAAGCATACAACGTCAGGGTCGTCGCGTCAGTGCCCCGGCGCATCGCCCCAGATTATTTTATGCAGCTGCACCTGCATCCGCACCGGTATTCGGTCCGCCAATACCCAGGCGGCGAGATCCCGGTAGGCGATCTGCTCAAAAGCCGGAGACACCAGGATTTCCCGCACCCGACTGACCAGATCGTACTGGTCCATCTTGGCCTTGCTCCATTCGTAGTCGCGACGGTCACAGATGACAAATTTCACTTCGTCCGTGGACTTTAGATGACCGATATTACTTTCGAGATTCCGGTCGCACTCACCTGATCCGGGTGTTTTCAGGTCCATGACCACGGTCACCCGCGGATCGACGTCCGCGATATCCATGGCGCCGCTGGTCTCCAGTGACACCTTCAGGCCCTTATCGCAGAGCTCACGCAGCAAGGTCAGGCAATCGGGTTGCGCCAGCGGCTCACCGCCGGTGACGGTAATATACCGTGCGCCGGTTTCGCGAACCTGCGCCAGAATGTCCGTGATGGGCATCATCTTGCCGTCATGGAAAGCATATTCGGTATCGCAGTAGCCGCAACGCAGCGGACAGCCGGTCAGGCGCACAAAGGTTGTGGGCAAACCAACGGTGCTGCTTTCGCCTTGCAGCGAAAAAAAGATTTCGTTAATGCGCAAGCTGGGGGGTTTGTTCATGAACTTGTCGTTGCGGATCCCTTTAGTTCAGGGATCTCATGTAGATATCGGCCAGGTTGGCCGCGGAGGTATTGGGGAATCGTGCTCGCACATCCTGCAACAGTTGTCGCGCACGCGCGTTATCGCCCAAGCGGTGATAAACGGTGCCCAGCGAGTACATGGCATCTTCGATCTTGCGACCATCGGGGTATTGCTGAAGAATCGTTTCGAAAGCAGCACGCGCTTCTTCGAACATAGACAGATTCACGTAGGCCTGGCCTTGCCAGTAATAGGCATTGGTCACGAAACGCCCATCGGGATATTGCGCCAGATACTGGTCGAATTCCTGCACGGAACGCTGATAGGCTTCCTCCTGCAGTAACGAGTCCAGTGCCAGCTCATAGAGTTGTTGCTCGGTCAGCATGCCCGTGGCAGCAGATGGCGGCGCGGTACCGTTGCTGATACCTGTCTGGGCTGCCGCAATCGGTGACGTATTCACCGCTGAACTGCCTGCGGTAGATGCGGTGGATGCTGCTGTCGAGGATGCGGACGTGGCCGCCTGGTTAGACGCAGAACCTGTATTGCTGCTGCCTGGGTTGCTGCTGCCTGGGTTGCTACCGCCAGCGACAGTGCCACTGCCAGCGCCAATTGCGACACCGGCAGTGCGCGCTGCTTCCATATCCTGATACAACGCACTGATGCGCGCATCCAGATCCGTATAGCGATCCAGCGAATCCTGTTGCAAGCGTCTTATTTCGTAGCTCTGCTCTTCCACCATACCGCGCAACGTCTGCATCTCGCTGCGGATATCCTGCACCTGATTCAGTAACAGATTCAGTGCCTCATTATTGGAAGAACCGGCCTGCGCAAAAGCAGCCGTGCTGAACACGACTGCCGTTACACTACCTGCGACGATTGCCAGGATTCGTTTCATGGCTTAATCAGCCTGCAGGCCGGATTTCAACACGACGGTTTTGACGATAGGCATCTTCAGTCTGACCGCGAACCGCTGGCTGCTCTTCACCGTAGCTCACTGTTTCCAGCTGGCTGCGTGATGCGCCGTTGACGATCAGGAAGTCACGGATGCTGTTGGCACGACGCTCGCCCAGTGCCAGGTTGTACTCACGGGTGCCACGCTCATCAGCATGACCTTCCAGGCGTACACGACGGTTCGGGTTTGACGCCAGATTACGTGCGTGAACGATCAGCGTCTCACGATCCGAGGGCTGGAATTCAGCCACATCGAAATCGAAATAGAACACTGTTGTGTTCAGCGCAGCCTGCTCTTCACGCTCGCGCTCCATACGTTCACGTTCCAGACGCTGTTGCTCGGCTCGGGCTGCAGCGGCGGCCGCGTCAGCTGCGGCAGTATCGTTGGTCTCCATCGGCATTTCTTCTGTGTCGCTGGTTGAGCTACACGCTGCCAGACCGGCAATTGTCAGTGCCAGTGCCGCAGTTCTAAACATATTATTAATTTGCATACCCACTATTAGCGTCCTCCAATAGACAAGCTATTTACATTAAATTCTTCGATGCCCGGTACTACAATTTTTTACCGCCAGTACTGCAAAAATCTTTACCAACAATACCTTAATTCAAATACGGAGACCATGAAGGCTCCCGTACATCGCCCTGCGGGGATGGTAAACGGAACTTCACACGCCCGTCAATGGAAACAGCGTCAAGCACGCCGCGGCCATTAAAGGTTGTGCCGTACATAATCATACTGCCGTTTGGAGCCACGCTGGGAGATTCATCAAGTGCTGTGTCGGTAAGCGTGATCACCCGGCCGGTTTCCATATTCAATATGGCAATACTGTAGGTATTGTCCTGACGGGTCGCGCGACGGACGTGGACCATATTTACCCCATCGGGCAAAAACTGGGCCTTGGCACAATAAAAACAGTCGAAGGTCAGGCGTTCCGGAAAACCGCCGCTCAAATCAGCCTGGTAAATTTGTGGCTGACCGGTTCGATCTGACGTAAACAATACATTCTGGCTGTCCAGTGTCCACGCCGGTTCGGTTTCCGCACGCGGATGGTCGGTAATCTGCATCAGCTGATCGGTAGCCAGATCCAGCACATAAACATCCGGACTGCCGTCCTTGGACAGCACCATCGCCAACTTGCTGCCGTCCGGTGACCACACCGGCGAGCTGTTGATGCCCGGGAAATTGGTTACCTGTCGGCGCTGTCCCGTGGCCAGATCCTGGATATAAATACGCGGCAGGTCAGTTTCAAATGACACGTAGGCAATCTGGCTGCCGTCGGGCGACCAGGCCGGTGACATGATCGGTTCACGCGACTCCAGCAACACCTGCGCCCGACGACCGTCGTAATCGGCGTAGTGCAGACGATAGGTCGTGTCGCCGATGGCGCCTTCGGCAGACACATACATGATCTTGGTGGCGAATGCGCCACGACGCCCGGTGATCTCCTGATACACCACGTCACTGATCTCATGGGCAATATCCCGCAGCTGACTGACGCTGCCGGTCAACACTTCACCCAGCACCTTGCGCTCGCGGTTGATGTCAAAGAATTCCCACTGCACCTGCACCATCTGGCCACCCGGTACGCGGCTGATTTTGCCGACCACCAGATACTGCTGCGCCAGAATGCGCCAGTCGCGATAATGTACTTCGCGCTCTTCCCTGGGCATGCTCAGCATATTGGCGCGTGACAAGGCACGGAATTCACCGACCTGCTCCAGGTTATTGCCGATGATCTGCGCGATGTCCTCATCCAGCATGCCGTCGCCTTCCCAGGCAAACGGCACAACGGCGACAGGAATGGGGTTATCAACCCCACGGGTAATCTCAATGTTCAACTCCGCAGCATGAATAGTTGCGGAGAAAAACCATGTCAGTACCAGTACCAGCAGGCTATGTCGTTTCAATTTAATAAATCCTCCGGTCTGAATGTTAACAACAGTGAACGAAAACTCCGTTCAAACATTCGCGGCGGCATGCCCTGCAGCTCGGTAAATCTGCCTACAGCGCGCACTGCATTTTCCGCAGCGCGATCAAAGGCGGCATCACCGCTCGACCTGACTATTTCCACATCCACCACATCTCCCGTGGGAACCAAACGGATCCTCAGCACGGCTGTCATATCGTTTCTGGCACTGGGCGGGCGTGACCAGTTGCGCTGCACCAGGTCGTGAATCACCGCCGTATAGGCCATCGTCATTTCCGCTTCGGTTTCAGCGGCTTCACCCGCAGCGGCGGCGGCAGCAGCATCTGCCTGTGCCTGTCGCTGACGCTCGGCTTCCTGCAGGCGCTGTTGCTCCAGCCTCTCCTGCTCCAGCCGACGCGCCTCTTCCTGACGGCGCTGTTCTTCTCTTAACTGCTCTGCGCGCGCCTGCTCTTCGCGCTCCTGACGCTCACGCTCCTGTCTCAGTTGCGCCTGACGGGCCTGCTCCTGTTGCTGCTGTTCCTGCCGCAACTGCTCCTGTCTTTCCCGCTCCTGTTGTTCGCGTTGCTGCTGTTCGCGCTGCTGTCGGGCCTGTTCCTGCTGTTCCCGCTCACGCTGCTGCTGCAGGTTCTGCTGCTGCACCCGCTCATTACGCGCCTGGGGATTTTCCGAGACCAGCAGCGCTTTCACGGCCGGGGGTCTTACTACATCCAGCACTTCCGATTCTGCCTGCTGAAACAGCAGCAGCGCCCCCAGCACCGCACCGTGCAACAGTACGGCGAGAAATACTGATATTGGATAACCGTTAAACGCTGTCACTACACTTATTCCAGTGGCTTGGTTACCAGGTTCGGGCTCTCGACTCCGGCGACACGCAAGGCCTCCATCAAACCAATAAAGGGGCCGTAACTGGCGCTGGCATCGCCTTCGACAAATATCTCAATGGTCGGATTGACTTCGACTATCGAGGCCACCTGCTGACCAATCGTCGCCAGTGTCACCGGCGTCTGTTCATCCTGTTCGGTGACACCCAGGCTGATAAAAAATTCATTGTCTGCAGTCAGCTCAATAACCAGCGTCTCGGCATTTTCATCCATGTCCATGGGCTCGGAATCCACCTGCGGCAGATCAACCCGCAAGCCTTGCGTCAACAATGGCGCGGTCACCATAAAAACAATCAGCAACACCAGCATGACGTCAATGTAGGGCACCACATTGATGTCTGACATGGGTTTGCGTCGTTTTCTGACTATTTCCATCGCGTTCTCTACCGTAACAGGACAGGGCTGATGACTGGTTTATTTCTGTACGCTGGCCACCTGACGATGCAGGATGCCGGCAAACTCTTCGGTAAAGGTAATATAATTCTGTGCAATCACATCGACACGGTTCGAATATCGGTTGTACGCGACTACCGCGGGAATCGCCGCAAACAGACCCATCGCTGTAGCAATCAGTGCCTCAGCGATACCCGGCGCGACAACCTGCAGCGTCGCCTGGTTCTGCTCCGCCAGGCCAATGAAGGAGTTCATGATGCCGATGACGGTACCGAACAGGCCGATATAAGGCGTGACCGACCCGACAGTAGCCAGGAAGGGCAGGTTTTTTTCCAGCTTCTCTTCTTCGCGCGAGTACGCCACGCGCATGGCACGCTGAGCGCCGGCCATCACGCCTTCGGCGCTGACGCCACCCTGCTGACGCAGACGCATGAATTCCTTGAAACCGGCGCGGAAGATGTTTTCCATGCCGCCGGTGGGCTGATTTTCTTTCTGCTGGCTGCTGCCTTCACGGTACAACTGGCTCAGGTCCATGCCCGACCAGAAGCGCTTTTCAAAGCCCCACATGCCCTGCTCGGCATTGCTGAGCACCAGCCAGCGCTGAATAATCATGACCCAGGATACCACCGACGCCACCAGCAGGATCAACATGACCAATTGCACAGGCAATGTTGCTTCCAGTATCAGTGACCAGACACTTATCGAGCTTTCCACCAGGCACTCCCTTATCTGATAAGTCTGAGCTTGCCAAAGACAGCTGTTAACAATAGACAGCTGTTATAAACAGACAGCGTTTAAAACAGGCGGCATTATAAGTCAAATTAACAACTTATAATACAGGGGTGCGTGGCTAAAGGCTGATAAAATATGGCCGAATTATGAACTGTTGCCGGTTTTGTGAACTGGTGCCGGCAAGCCCAGCTGCAGGTAGGCGTGTGGCGTCACCATGCGTCCACGGGCGGTGCGCATCATGTAGCCCTGCTGGATAAGATAGGGCTCGAGTACATCTTCGATGGTATCGCGCTCTTCACTGATGGCCGCCGCGAGGCTGTCGACGCCGACCGGACCGCCACCAAACTTCTCTATCATGGTCAGCAACAGGCGCCTGTCCATGTGATCGAAGCCGTTGTTATCAATACTGAGCATGTCCAGCGCCAGGCCAGCAATCTCGCTGCTGATCTGCCCGGCGTGCTTCACTTCACTGAAGTCACGCACCCGGCGCAGCAAACGGTTGGCTATCCGGGGGGTACCGCGCGAGCGACGGGCGATTTCAAAGGCCCCGGATTCGTCTATCTGACAGCCCAGTATGCGCGCAGAGCGCGCTACAATCTCGGTCAACTGGGGATGGGTATAGAATTCCAGACGCTGGATGATGCCAAAGCGATCGCGCAGTGGTGATGTCAGCAGGCCCGCCCGCGTGGTGGCACCCACCAGGGTGAAGGGCGGCAATTCAAGCTTGATGGACCGCGCGGCGGGCCCCTCACCGATCATGATGTCAAGCTGGTAGTCTTCCATCGCCGGATAGAGAATTTCTTCGATTGCCGGGCTCAGACGGTGAATTTCGTCAATAAAGAGGACATCTCCCTCTTCCAGGTTGGTCAGCAGTGCGGCCAGATCGCCGGCTTTTTCCAGCACCGGTCCGGAGGTGGTTTTGATCGCCACATCCAGTTCATTGGCGATAATATTGGCCAGCGTGGTTTTGCCCAGGCCCGGCGGCCCGAAAATCAGCGTGTGGTCCAGCGGCTCGCGGCGGTTGCGGGCAGCACTGATAAAGATGTCCATCTGGGTTTTGACATCATCCTGTCCGATGTAATCGGCCAACACCAACGGACGTATAGCCCTGTCCACGGATTGTTCCTGTGGTCCCAGGGCCGGTGAAATCAGCCTGTTGTTGTCAGTTGTCATACCATGCCCTTGAGCGCCAGCCGGATAATCTCCTCGCTACGCTCGAGTGTCGGATTGTCCTTCAGTGTGCGCACAATCATCCGCGCGGCCTCTGCCGGTTTGTAACCCAGCGCAATAAGCGCAGTCTCGGCATCCTCACTGACAGCGCTGGCACCGCTTGCCTGTTGCGGCGCACCCGCCCGATCACCGGGAACGGTCGGCGACTGCCAGTCCTTGAGCCGGTCACGCATTTCCAGCAACAGCCGTTCTGCCGTTTTTTTGCCAATCCCGGGAATGCGTGTCAACGCCGTATCATCATCCTGGCGCACCAGACGCACGAATTCATCGGCGGTGACGCCGGACAGAATCGCCAACGCCACCTTCGGACCCACACCACTGACTTTGATCAGGGCACGAAACAGCGCACGCTCCTGCTGCTCATAAAAACCAAACAGCAGATGTGCATCTTCGCGCACCACCAGATGCGTATGCAGCAGGACGCCCTGCCCGGTCGCAGGCAACTGATAAAATGTGCTCATTGGCGCCTGCAATTCATAGCCGACACCATTGACATCCAGCAACAGGTCCGGTGCCTTTTTCTCCAGCACAATGCCCTTTAAACGACCTATCACTCGACTGTCTCCCTTTTCGGAATCGCTGCAGGCTAACGATGAAAACGCCCGCGACTGAAGTTGCGGGCAGAGGCCACCTTGATCAGACTCTGCCGGGTATTAGCATGACATACCGCGATGGCCAGCGCATCTGCCGCATCGGCCTGCAACCTGCCCTGCAGCCCCAGCAACACCTTCACCATGTGCTGAACCTGCACCTTGTCTGCAGCGCCCGAGCCGGTAACTGATTGCTTGACGGTGCGCGGGGTATATTCAGCCACAGGCAGATCCAGATGCAGGCAGGCAACCATGGCACTGCCCCGGGCCTGACCCAGTTTCAGTGCCGAAGACACGCTTTTGCCCAGAAACACTTCTTCGATGGCGCACTCTTGTGGCGAGTATTGTTCAATGACTTCACAAATACCGCGAAAGATTTCTTTCAGCCGCTGCGGGTGTTCACCCAAGGCTGGTCTGATACAGCCACTGGACACATATTTCAGGCGGTTGCCGACCGATTCAATAATACCGAAACCGGTGGCCCGCGACCCGGGATCAATGCCCAGAATAAGTGTCATGTTCTGCCTCGTCTGTGCAGGCCACCTCAGGCAGAAGGCGTAGCTGGCTGTTCCCGCAGGCGAATGTTCAACTCACGCAGCTGCTTGGCAGAGACCGGGCCTGGCGCATCGGTGAGCGGACAGGCGGCGGACTGGGTTTTCGGGAAAGCAATGACTTCACGAATCGAGGTGGCGCCGGTCATCAGCATGATCAGTCGATCCAGACCAAAGGCCAGCCCCCCGTGGGGCGGGCAACCCGACGACAGTGCCGCGAGCAGGAAGCCGAATTTCTCCTGCGCCTCTTCTTCACCAATGCCCAGCAGGTCAAATACCGCGCTTTGCATTTGTGGCTGGTTGATACGGATCGAACCACCACCCAGCTCGGTGCCATTCAACACCATGTCATAGGCACGTGACAGCGCCTGGTCCGGGTTGTCGCGCAGCTCGTCCGGCGTGCACGACGGGGCCGTAAACGGATGGTGAAGGGAGTTCAGGTTGCCTTCCTTGTCGCGCTCGAACATCGGGAAGTCAACCACCCACAGGGGCGCCCAACCGTCACGAACCTTGCCCAGATCGGCAGCCACTTTCAAACGCAGCGCGCCAATGGCTTCATTGACGATATTGGCCTTGTCGGCACCAAAGAAAATGATGTCACCGGTGGCCGCCTGCAGACGCTCCAGCACCTGCTTCACCACCGCCTCTGGCATGAACTTGATGATGGGTGACTGCAAGCCTTCCAGGCCCGCATCAATATCATTGACCTTGATCCAGGCCAGTCCCTTGGCGCCATAAATGCCCACAAATTTGGTGTAGTCATCAATATGCTTGCGGCTTAGCGACGCACCTTCCGGTACGCGCAGGGCGACTACCCGGCTGCCCGGGTCTTTGGCCGGACCGGCAAAAACCTTGAAGTCCACCTCGGCCATCAGGTCAGCGATGTCGGTAAATTCCAGATCAATTCGCAGATCCGGCTTGTCCGAACCGAAGCGGCGCATGGCTTCGCCCCAGGTCATGCGCGGAAACTCGCCCAGATCAACATCCAGATGGCGCCTGAATGTCTGCCGGATCATTTCCTCTGTGGTCGCCATGATCTGTTCCTCGTTCATGAACGAGGTTTCGATGTCGATCTGGGTAAATTCCGGCTGCCGGTCGGCGCGCAGGTCTTCGTCGCGGAAACATTTGGCGATCTGGTAGTAACGATCCATGCCAGCCACCATCAGGATCTGTTTGAACAGCTGCGGCGATTGCGGCAATGCAAAAAACTCGCCCGGATGGGTACGACTGGGCACCAGGTAGTCGCGGGCACCCTCGGGCGTGGCACGGGTCAGAATCGGGGTCTCGATATCCAGAAAACCATGCTCATCGAGGTAGTTGCGGATGGTGTTGGTGACCTTGGAACGGAAGCGCAGCCGGTCAATCATCTCCGGACGACGCAGGTCTATGTAGCGGTGACGCAGGCGCACATCTTCGCTGACCGAGGCGTGCTCATCCAACTGGAATGGCGGTGTTTTGGCAATGCTGAGCACTTCAAGTTCGTGCGCCAGCACCTCGATACCACCACTGGGCAGCTCCTTGTTAACGGTGCCATCCGGGCGCGCCCGCACCAGACCGGTGACGCGCACCACAAACTCGTTGCGCAGGGTTTCGGCCAGCGCAAACGTTTCAGCGCGATCAGGGTCGAACACGACCTGGCACAGACCGTCACGATCCCTGAGATCCACAAAAATGACGCCACCATGATCACGGCGACGATGGACCCAGCCACACAGACTGACCGTTTCGTCAATCCGGGCTTCATTTAATTCTCCGCAATAATGGCTGCGCATACTAACGTTCCTGCAAGGTTGTTCTGGAGGTGGATTCTGACGCGAACGATCAGGCGGCGGTTCCCGATGCCGGAGCACTGCCCTTGCCCGCTGCTTCGCTGCCTGATGATTTGCTGTCTGTTGACGAGCTACCGGCTGCGCTGCTGTCCTGGGTACCGTGACGCTTGTTACCGGTTTTGAAATCGGTCTCATACCAGCCGCCGCCTTTCAAACGAAAGCTGGGCGCTGACAACTGTTTGGTCAGCCCTGCCTGATGACAGGCCGGACAAACGGTTAGGGGCGCATCACTGAATTTCTGGATAGCTTCCAGCCGGTGGCCACACTCCTTGCATTGATACTCATAAATCGGCATAAAAATAAGTCTCTCTATCCGGGTCGTCGTCCCGAGGCGTGACGGTGGTTTGAATCACACCGGCCGGCGGGACCGCAGACAAATCAATTACAAAGAAAGCAGTTTCGCTCAAAAGCCGCTGATTATACCCTATATTTCCGACGATCATCACCTGTCTTGCGGTATTAGACGCACCAATATTGCACCATCAGGCAGCACCGCCAAAAACTTTTTGCGCAACCACTGGTGACAGAGCCTTTCAGCACTTGCGGCAGACCCTGCAATCCTTTATAAATAACGGCTCGTGCGGTCATTTCCGCCTGCGACGTTGCGACTCACCGTGACGCGTCATTAAACCATTCACCTCACTACACACGAGAATCAGCATGGCAGCTACCAAACCAGCAGCAAAAGCACCCGCCAAAAAGACCACGGCCATTACCGAGAAATACACCAAAACGGCGATCCTGGCAGAAATTGCACAAAACACTGACCTGAGCAAAAAGCAGGTTGATGCAGTACTGAATGAACTGGGCGACCTGATCGAACGGCACATCAAAAAGCGCGGCGTCGGTGAGTTCACCCTCCCCGGCCTGCTCAAGATCAAGGCTGTCAAACGCCCGCCGCAACCTGCGCGCAAAGGTGTGCCCAACCCGTTCAAGCCGGGTGAAACCATGGACATCCCGAAGAAACCAGCCAGCACCCGCGTCAAGGTTCTGCCGTTGAAAAAACTGAAAGAATTCGCTCAGTAACACTCAACCAGACGCAACAACGGGTCAGCATCGCCGGCGGGGCAACGATCTCCGCCGGGCTGCTGACCTTTCTTTCTACACCCGGAAACCCACAGCAGGACCTGCATGCGCACCAGTCAATACCTTATCGCCACACTCAGAGAAACCCCGGCTGACGCCGAAGTCATCAGTCATCAATTGATGTTGCGCGCCGGCCTGATTCGCAAGCTGGCCAGTGGCATGTACACCTGGCTGCCGGCCGGGTTGCGGGTACTGCAAAAGGTGACCGCCATTGTCCGTGAGGAGATGAACCGCGCCGGCGCCATGGAGGTGTCCATGCCCGTGGTGCAGTCAGCCGAGTTGTGGCAGGAATCCGGGCGCTGGGATCAGATGGGACCGGAACTGCTGCGCTTTGTTGACCGGCACAACCGTGACTTCTGCCTGGGGCCCACCCATGAGGAAGTCATCACCGACCTGATCCGCAACGAGTTCAACAGCTACAAACAGCTGCCGGCCAACTTCTATCAGATACAGATGAAGTTCCGCGATGAGCGCCGTCCGCGGTTTGGCATCATGCGCGCGCGCGAGTTCCTGATGAAGGACGCTTACTCCTTTCATGTCGACGAGGCCTCGCTGCAACAAACCTACGACCTCATGTTCCGGACGTATTGCAATATCTTCGAACGGCTGGGACTGGATTACCGGCCGGTGTTGGCTGACACCGGCAATATCGGCGGCAGCACTTCGCATGAGTTCCATGTTCTGGCCGAGTCGGGGGAAGACGATATTGTGTTCAGCTCCACCGGTGAATACGCAGCCAACATAGAACTGGCCGATGGCATTATTCCCGACCAGGCCTCCGGCACATCGGCGCCCGGCAGTGATGCAGCTGTCAAGGTAGAGACCGGCGACGCCCACACCATTGAGGCAGTTGCGGAGCGGCTGCAGATTACCGCCTCGCAACTGGTCAAAACCCTGATTGTCAAATCCGCCGATGACAGCAATCAGCACGGACTGGTTGCGCTGCTGATCCGCGGCGACCAGGAAGTCAACGAAGTCAAACTGGCAAAACTGGCCGGCGTCGCCGTGCCGGTCACCTTCGCCAGCGACGAACAGATTCAGGCGGCCGTGGGTTGCCAGCCCGGCTGTCTGGGCCCGCTACGGCTGCCCTTCCCGGCCATCGCTGACCGCAGCGTTGAGCACATGACGGATTTTGTCTGCGGTGCCAACAGCAACGGCTACCACCTCACCGGGGCCAATTGGGGCAAGGAGTGTCATTTCGACGCCGTGGCCGATTTCCGCAAAGTCAGGGAAGGTGACCTCAGCCCCGATGGCAAAGGCACTCTGGCTATCAAGCGCGGTATTGAAGTTGGTCACATCTTCCAGCTGGGCACCAAATACAGCAAGGCGATGAACGCAGCGGTGCTGGATGAAAACGGCAAATCCGTGCTGATGACCATGGGTTGCTATGGCATCGGTGTCAGCCGTATTGTGGCGGCCGCCATTGAGCAGAATCAAGATGACAATGGCATCATCTGGCCCGACGCCATTGCGCCTTTCCAGATCGCCATCATCCCGCTGAACGCACACAAATCCCAGCAGGTGGTGGAGGTCAGCGATCAGTTACTGAAAACCCTGGAAGCAGCCGGTTATGAAGTATTACTGGATGACCGGGACAAAAAGACCAGTCCCGGCGTCAAATTTGCCGACATGGAACTGATGGGCATCCCGCACCGTCTGGTCGTGTCGGAACGCGGACTGGAGAACAATCAGCTGGAGTACAAGTCGCGCCGCGCCGCCGAGCCCGAAATGGTGGCACTTGACGCTATCCTGGCTTTCCTGGGTGACCGCCTGCCAGGCTGATTGGGTCGTGGCAGCAACCGGATGACAGGAGTGATATGCAGCTAAGGTCATTACAGGAACTGAAAACCAGAACCGTCAGCTTTCTGTGGGGCGACCGACCTGCCGAAAACCGTTGGCAGCGCGCCGGCATCCGGGCGCTGCAAATCGGCTATGCGGTGATCCGGGACCTGGCCCAGGGCAATCTCAGCCTGCGCGCCATGAGCCTTGTCTACTATACCGTCATTGCTTTTGTGCCGTTGCTGGCACTGGCCTTTGCTGTATTGAAAGGCCTGGGTGTACACAACGAACTGGAACCGGCATTGCTTGGACTGCTGCAGCCGTTCATGGGCGAATACAGCATTGAGATTGCCCAGAACGTCGTCGGCTTTGTCGACAATGTCCGCGTTGACGTTCTGAGTGTTGTCAGTCTTGGCGTATTACTGTACACCGTGCTGACCATGATGCAGCGCATTGAGCTGTCCTTCAACTACATCTGGTCGGTGGCGCAGGCGCGCAGCATCGGCAGCCGGATCAGTGAGTACCTGTTTGCCATCATCGTGGCGCCGCTACTGATCCTGATTTCGGTAGGCCTCGCCTCATACGTCAACACGGTGTTTTTTGTCCGGTTACTGGAGAGCCTGCCCACTGGGGGCTTCCTGCTGCAGCTGATCGGCCAGATCACGCCTTTCCTGTTTATGTCCCTGGCGTTTGCTCTGGCTTTCATTTTTATCCCCAATACCCGCGTCCAGTTTCGCTCGGCGTTTATTGGCGGCATTGTCACCACCATCGCCTGGAAACTGATGGGCTGGGTATTCCAGAACTTCATTACCGAATACTCAGCCAACGCCGTCATCTACGCGGCATTCTTCGCCGTGATCCTGTTGATGCTGGTCATCTACCTGGGCTGGCTGATGCTGCTGATCGGCTCATCCGTGGCGTTTTACCACCAGCACCCGTCCAAGACCTATGCCGGGCGCGAGCCGCCCAAACTGAGCCTGCGGCTAAAAGAGGAAGTTGATCTCACCATTGCCTACCTGATCGTCAAACGCTTTCAGCAGGGTGTCGAACCGTGGTCAGCGGATGAGTTGCAGGCCTACACCCGAATGAGTCCGGCCATGATAGAATCCGCCGTGCAGATACTGATGGCGATCGGATTCATTCGCGCCACCGACGAAAGCCCGCCCTGCTACCTGCCGGTGTCTACCGTTGACAACTGCCGACTGCACGAACTTCGACACAAGGTTCGCAACTACGCCAAGGATCATCCAGACAGTCGCTCATGCTGCGCCGAACAAATGCAGATTCGCGCCATACTGGATGACGCCGAAAAAACCTGGCGACAATCATGTGGCGATACCACACTAAAAGATCTGATCAAGAGCGAAGACCATGAATAACGTTGTCATCTATCACAACCCGCGATGCTCCAAGTCGCGCCAAACGCTGGCCTTGCTGCAGGAACGCGGGATCGTACCAGAGCAGGTCCTGTATCTGGAGACACCGCCTGCACCGGCGGAAATTAGACGTCTGCTCAAGCGTCTCAATATGTCGGCCCGGGAACTGCTGCGCAAAGGCGAAGCGGAATTCACTGCACTGAACCTGAGCGACAGCGCCCTGAGCGAAAACCAGCTGATTGACGCAATGAGCGAACACCCGCGTTTGATCGAGCGCCCTATCGTGGTAGTGGGAGACAGGGCGGTGATCGGGCGGCCGCCGGAAAGAGTGCTGGAGCTGATATCGTGAGCCGCCCCCTGCCCTACCTGTTGGTACTGTATTACAGCCGACATGGCGCCACGGCCGAAATGGCGACCCTGATAGCCCGCGGTGCAGAACAGGCCGGCGAGATTGAAGCGCGATTGCGAACCGTGCCGCCGGTGTCGCCCGACAATATCGCCAGCATCCCCGCCGTCCCTGACCACGGCGCGGTGTATTGTAACGAGGACGATCTTCGCCACTGCGCGGCGCTGGCCATGGGCAGTCCGACCCGCTTTGGCAATATGGCGGCGCCCATGAAATACTTTCTGGATGGCACAGGGGCCCTGTGGGCCAGCGGTGCCCTGGTCAACAAGCCCGCAGCGCTGTTTACCTCCAGCTCCAGCCTGCATGGTGGGCAGGAATCAACTCTGCTCAGCATGAGTCTGCCGCTGCTCCACCACGGCATGCTGATTTGTGGCCTGCCCTACAGCGAGGCGGCGCTGATGCGCACCCAGACCGGCGGCACACCCTACGGTGCCAGCCATATGGCCGGCAAGGACAGTGACCTGCCCCTTAGCGACGACGAAAAATCATTGTGCCTGGCACTGGGCAAGCGCCTGGGTTACCTGGCACTCAAACTCGCTCCCTGACCACCCATTCTTTCCAAAAACGAGCCAAACCCTATGACCAGCATCTGGGAACCAGACACAAACACGAGCAGCCCTGCCGTACCAGCGGTTGTCACACAGTCACGTAAAGCAGTACTGGTATTTTACTTTGGCATGCTGGGCCTGTTTACCGCCGATGCCATCCTGACATTGTTCCGCGGTGCACCGTTGGGCGTCGCCATTTTCCTGTGGCTGTTTCGCCTGTTGCCGCTACTGATTTTTCTGCCAGGTCTGCGTAAAAACACCTTGCGTACCTACGCCTGGCTCAGCTTCGTGGTGCTGATGTACTTTACTCACGCGGTGGTGACAGCCTTTGTGCCGGGCGAGCTGTTCTATGGCCTGGTTTACAGTGTGCTGTGCGTGGGCCTGTTTTGCGCCCTGCTGATGTACATCCGGATGGCCAAAAAGCATCTGGGGATGACCCTGTAACACTTATCCAGTCATCAGCGACTTGAGCAGCGGGATGGTCACCTTGCGCTGGGTTTCCAGGGAATGACGGTCCAGGTCGTGCAGCACGGCGATCAGGGCCGTCATACTGCGCTCGCTGCGATGAACCAGATAACTGGCAACTTCATCATTCAGATCGAAACCGAGATGCGCGGCCCGCATCTTCAGCGCGGCAACCTTGTTGTCATCGCTCAGCGGTTGAAGCTGGAAGACGGCGGCCGATTGCAGCCGGGAATGCAGATCCTGCAAGCGGAACGGTGTGTATTGGGGGCTGCTGCGCGCCGCTACCAGCAGCGGAGTCTGCCGGGCTGCCATGCGATTGTAAAGATGAAACAGGGCCTCTTCCCATTCCGGGATACCCGCCACCTCATCCACATTGTCGAGGCACAGCGCAGATACCTGCTCCAGACCGCAGAGAACGTCGGGCGACAACTCCCGCCACGCAGAAAGAGTCAGGTAAAACACCGGTTGACCGAGCGCATCAAGCTCGTGGCACACTGCCTGCAGCAGATGTGAACAACCTGCCCCGCTGTTGCCCCAGAGCCAGACAAATTCCTTTAGCAGCGTACCCCCGGTTTCAACGCTGCCATGTTCTGCCCATTGCCGGACACAATGCCGCAGGTGGGCTACCACCGCCTGGTTGGCTGAGTCATAAAAATTGTCAAACGTCGCCTCGTCATCCAGCCTGAGACGCAGCGCCAACTGCCTGGGTTGTTTGATCCGGGTCACTGCCTGGTCCAGCGATAGTGCAGTAAATCCGAGGTCACCGCGCCAACCTCAAAGTTGAGCGGCTGCAGGTCCCGCCCCAGGCTGATGAATTCAGTCAGATGCTGACGCTGTCTCTTATACACATCTGACGCTGCCGACGATCTACTCTGTGTAGAT
>OLID01000291.1_pt1 | contig 25837 bp, 29 predicted proteins | sample 1609361 | NCBI WGS metagenome assembly OLID01 (sample SAMN05416778, study PRJEB24817) | seawater metagenome | isolation source: Sea water | place: Canada:Atlantic | collected 2013-07
GAGATTTCTGCCTGTCTCGTGGGCTCGGAGATGTGTATAAGAGACAGATGCCAAAGAGAGCAAAATCGTACTTCGATGGATCGATTGGGTCAAATTCTTGAAGATTGATCATTAATTCTTCCAAAGCCTTCCAATCGTCTTGTTTTCTATCAATTAAGCCTAAATCTCGCGCGTTTCTTGAGGTGTGAACATCGAGTGGAACATACAGTTCAGAAGTTGGTATGGACTTCCAAATCCCAAAATCAACGCCGTTTTTATCTTCTCTAACCATCCAGCGTAAAAACATATTAAGTCTTTTGGATGCTGAGTTTTTTGCAGGATTTGACAAGTGTTTTTCACTTCGCTTTTCATGATCAATTGATAGAAATTGATTCCTGAAGTTTAGTATTCGACCTTTTACACCAGTAATTTCCGGGTGAATGGAAAATGATTTTTCTAAACCACCTGTTTCGTAGATATTTCTGAGGCTGCGAAAGAAAAAGTCCAAATCTACACCGTTAAACGTTCTATGAACGAAATCAAGGTGTTTAGTTGATGTGTAGTTTACAATAAAATTGTGGGGTTCATGTCCCATAATATCTAGTAAACGTTCACCACTTTTTATAATCATTGTTCTATTTCCCCATGCGATGGTAGAAATGAGAAATGCGCTAATTTCAATGTCTTCTTTTTTTGAGAAGCGATGAGGAATTTGAATAGGGTCAGAATCGATGAAATCCTTCGTGTTATATTGTGTAGTCTTGAAATCGAGATATTCTTTGAGTTCCGTTTTGCTCAATATCATTTAATTTCTAATTATTTCTGCAGGTTGAGAAAGCACTTCAACACCACTTTTTTCAACAATTAATGTCGCAGGAGCAGTTTCTTCTGCGCCAATTACATTCATTCTGAGTGTATACACGAATTCGCCATTTGTAAATTGGTACTGATGATTTCCACCACTTCCTTGATATTCAAATGTGCCTTCGTTATTGATTAAATCGGGCTTATCGCTAATTGAAGAATTCAGCGGCCAAACAGCATAGCGGTATTTATCGTCTTTTAACGCGTCGATGCGAATCATGTACTTATCAGTTTTTAACACAAGTAGTGGTGCTTCAAAATCCTTTAAACTTTCATGTATTACACTTTTGTCGTAGGCAATGATTGCGTTTAAGCTTGCTTGTTCAGCTTTCGACTGTGCATTTATGCGACTAATTTTGTAATCAGATTCGTTCATCCAAACTTCTCCGTTGTTCAACATAAAACCTCTCCAACCAACTTTTTTCCAGTCTTTATTTGGGTCAGAATTTACTATTAGCGCTGTAATGCTGTCATCAAATAATTCGTCGTATCGCGTTATGAATTCAATTTCGTTTTTAATATCGGGCAACGGGTATTCACGCTCAATAGGAAACGACATGAATGGGATTATTTTTTGGAAATCTCTTGCTTTTATTGCAGCGATAAAGTTTGAAATTTTGGCTTTTTCTTCAACTTTTAATTCTTGAGAATTGACATTTACAGACAAAAATGTAAATGCGAGTAGGTAGATTAATTTCATAATTCGAAGTATTGAATTCTAAAACTAAAGAAAATTAATTGAATAATCAATTAGTTTGTAATCAAGCCATCAGACATTACCAATCGTCTATCGGTCATTTTTGCAAGTTCTTCGTTGTGGGTGACAATTACGAAAGTTTGATTGAATTCATTTCTCAAGTTAAAAAACAATTCATGCAATTCTGTTGAATTTTGACTATCCAAATTTCCTGAAGGCTCGTCGGCAAAAACTACTTTTGGTTTATTGATGAGTGAGCGTGCTACAGCAACACGTTGCTGCTCTCCACCTGAAAGTTCACTTGGTTTATGCGTTGCACGATCTTCTAAGCCTAAAATCTCCAATAAGCGCATTGCATCTTTTTTCGCATCTGTTTGAGACAAACCTTTAATCAAAGCGGGAATGATAATGTTTTCAATGGCTGTGAACTCTGGTAATAACTGGTGAAATTGAAAAATAAAACCAATGTGTTGGTTTCGAAACGCACTCAATTGTTTTGAAGAAAGTGTAAATGGATTAATGTCGTCTATAAAAACGTCGCCACTGTCCGGAGTGTCTAAGGTTCCCAAGATTTGAAGTAGAGTAGTCTTACCTGCTCCAGAAGAGCCTACAATAGAAACAACTTCTCCAGTGGTAATTTCCAGATCAATTCCTTTCAGAATTTGCAGATCTCCGTATGATTTCGTTATTCCTTTTGTGCGCAGCATTTATTTGTTCAATTTCAAAGAATGACCCATTTTATCTCTTTTTGTTTTGAGATATAATTCATTGTGCTCGTTGCTTTCAATTTCAAGAGAAACATTGTCCACTATTTCCAATCCATAACCGATCAAACCAGTTCTTTTTTGAGGGTTATTCGACATCAAACGAATTTTTGTCACACCTAAATCGCGAATGATTTGTGCGCCAATTCCATAATCGCGTTCATCTCCTTTAAATCCAAGCTTAATATTTGCTTCCAATGTATCGTAACCTTCTTCTTGCAATTTGTAGGCTTTTAGCTTGTTGGTTAAACCGATTCCACGACCTTCTTGGTTCATGTAAACAATTACACCTTTACCAGCTTTTTCAATCATTTCCATGGCTTTTTCCAATTGCGGACCACAGTCACAACGACAAGAACCAAAAATATCTCCTGTCATACAAGAAGAGTGAACACGAACCAAAACTTCTTCGTTTTCTTCCCATGTTCCTTTTGCAAGTGCAAGGTGTTCCTTTTCAGTGTTCGTTTCTTTGTATAAGTGCAAATCAAAATTTCCAATGGTTGTAGGAAGCTTAACGTCAATCACTTTTTCAATTAACGATTCAGTTTTGATTCTGTATTCAATCAAATCCGCAATAGAAATCAATTTTAAATCAAATTTCTTAGAGATTTCAATCAATTGTGGAAGACGTGCCATTGAACCGTCTTCGTTTAAGATCTCTACTAAAATTCCCGCAGGTTCGAAACCACCAAGTCGCGCTAAATCAATTGCAGCTTCTGTGTGTCCCGTTCTTCTCAAAACTCCTCCTTTTTTTGCTACAAGAGGGAAGATGTGACCTGGACGGCCTAAATCTTCTGGTTTTGTGTTTTTGTTGACCAAAGAAGCAATTGTTTTAGATCTATCGTGAACAGAAATACCTGTGGTACAACCGTCGCCAATCAAATCCACAGAAACTGTAAAAGCTGTTTGGTGCAAAACGGTATTGTTGGTCACCATCATCTGTAAATCCAATTCTCTCGCTCGTTCTTCTGTGACTGGTGCGCAAACAAGACCTCTTCCGTGTGTTACCATGAAGTTAATCATGTCTGGAGTCACCATTTCGGCAGCGGCAATAAAATCACCCTCATTCTCACGATCCTCATCATCCACAACGATAATAACTTTACCGTTTTTTATATCTTCTATTGCTTCTTCAATAGTATTGAGTGTAAACTCCATTGCCATCTAAATTTTACACAAAATTACTTGAAATTAATCAGTAATTGGGTATTAAACACTTAAAAACTGCCAAGAAACGGTAAAATAGAAAGTAGAATAGAGTTGATGAAGTAATTAGTAGGAATTAATGTGTCTTTGATTAATTCAATAATTTATATGATAATCGATTATTTCTTTAGTTACAACTGAAGAATCAATAAAGTTGTAAGTATCTTCTTTAATCAACCCAATGTTTTTTGTGTAATAGCGTTTATTTATCATAGGCATGTTTGGTGGACCTCCAGAGTACCAAAATTGATCAATAACAATTGTCGGATAATAGTCAGTGCCATTAATTGTGATTGTTGTGTCTTTTGCACTAACTCTTCTACTATGCTTAATCGCTCCCCAATTTTTTATAATCCAAGATTGCCATACAGGAAGCGTTTCAGATAATATCGTAGCTAAAGGATAAGATCCACCATAGGAGATGGAGCCTGTATGTTCTTCATAGCCCCAAATAGGGACACCGTTGTAAATGGGAACATAAAAGGTGTCCGATGTATGTTGACCAGCTTCTGTGTAAAAATCTAATTGATATTCAGGCGCAGTTTCTATTATGGTTGTATCGTTATTGGCATTAACATACTTCCAGTATGAACCTGGATATACAGGGAAATAGCTCAATGGTTCGATGGTCGCGTAAGGTTTATTAGTCGGAGAAACTTTATCCTTTTTGCAAGAAAACACGATGGAAAAACTAAAAACCATCACGTAAAATAGAATATGTATTTTTTTTATGTTCACTTGTTAAAAACAATTTGATGCATTTCTAAAGAACAATATACGAATAAAGGAAGTACAATTTGTTAAACGCGAATTTTCGTATAAATGATATATTTATTGCTCATTTGAGAAAAAGTGAATTTTTTGCATGTTTACTTGTTTCGATTATCTGCATCAAAACTTACCATCCATTGTATTCCGAATTGGTCGGTAAACATTCCGAAATAAGAATCCCAAAAAGTTTTATTCATTGGCATGGTTATTTTTCCTCCTTTGGAAAGTTGGTCAAAAAGTCTATCCGCTTCGTCCTTGCTGTCAGTGTTAATGGATACTGAAAAATTGTTGCCTTGTGTGAAATTAGCACTCCATTCTCCACCAGTATCACTACCCATTAGCACCGTGTTTCCTATTGGAAAGGATACGTGCATTACCTTTTCTTTGTCAGATTCCGAAATTGGGTGTTGTGGATTTTCTGGCATGTCCCTAAACTTTCCCATATGAGCAAAGTCTCCACCAAAGACAGATTTATAAAAGTTAAATGCCTCTTCACAGTTTCCGTTAAATGTTAAATACGTGTTTATTGTCGTCATAATTTGTTTGTCTGAGTTTAGAGTAAAGTTATTGTTTTTTTTTAGTTGTTGTTTTGAAGTGTAACGGTTTGCCACTAGGAAAGGTAGGGCTTTTTCTTGGGTATGGTTTTTAGCCCAATCTTTTTTAGTGGCTGTTAGTAGCACTTTCATTTTTTGCAGCACTTCAATTAATCTTCGATTCTCACCTCTGGGACTTTTGGTATATCTTCCATTTTTAATCTATACACTATATGTACTTAATCTATAGATAATTATTCTTGAATTCTTTCGGGCTTTCAATTAGCTTTCTTTTAGTTCTTAATTACCCTTTTAGTTTGTTTAACACCATTTGCCTCGATTGAAATAAGATAGATACCATTTTCATAGGCACCTAGGTCTATTGAAATTTTCGATTCGAAGCCTGAAATCTTCTGCATCAATTTACCTTCTGCCGAATAAACTTCAATATCCATTTTTTTTGATTCAATGTTATTAATTATCAACAGGTTTGAAGTTGGATTTGGATAAATAAGGAAATCAGACTGAATGTTGTCAGCTTCATAAATTCCCGCTAATTGGCAGTCCACTAATGCTAGTTCAGTGGAGTTTTGATTTGTCACTTTGAGATAAACACGTTCATTTAATTCTTGTAGTTTATTTGTGCTTTTTGAACCAATTGTAATTGGAATTTCGCACTCCAAGTTGAAGTCAAAGTCATAAATAAAAACCTTTTGTATTATTTCGGGTTGAAAATTTCCGCCTTCATTCGCAAGAATCATTATTTTTCTGTTTGGCTTGTCTATCGCAATTTTATTGAAGCTCGTTTGATATCGAATTGTTGCTAATGGATAGTCTATAGTTGGTGAATTGCCTATTGCTGAATTCACTGGTGTCAAGTAAGTGTCAGTCCAATCAAAGCGCCATTTAACAATGTTAGTTCCGTTGGTTGTTCCTTGAGAAAAAATAAAAAGTGAGTCATTGTTCCAATGGGTTACACTTAATGTAGACTCAAAGTTTGTAGCAGTTGTAGCATAGAGTGTATTTTGTACGATGTGACTCATAGAATTAGTGTAGCGACGAGCAAAATTCATTTCATCAGAAAATTGATAATACAGGATTTGATCATTTATTTTATGAAAACTGCTACTCCAAGCCCAGAAAACTAGCATGGAATCAGATGGTGCAATCAGGGAAAGCTGCATTGACGGATTAAGAGAGTAAGTAGCATAATTAAAATAAGCACCGTTGTTAATAGAGCGATCACTAAAGAAGAAGTAAATCGAAGTGTCGCTGTAATTTAGTTGACCACCACCTTGAGTATATATTGTATCAATTAAATTACCTGTGAACTGGTGAGTTGTAAGATTGAGCTTCGTAAATTGATAAATGAGAGTGTCGTTTTGTGACCAGTTAATGGAATTGGTTAAATCATTGGTCATAGTAATTACGCACTCATCAGTTCCTGTGAATTGAGAGACTGAACGAAAGAGGACTGTTCCATTTGTCCCCTGAAAAGCTATTGAATCTTCCCATACCACATTACCAACTAAGTCATAATGTTTGAGATGAGTTTTATCATTTACCAATTTAGCAGTAATGAAATCACCGCCAGGTAAATCGTAAATGGATGCGTCTTTTGAGATAGTATAATGCGATTGACTGAATGAATTGTTTCCAATTAGAACAATGAGTAGTAGAAGATTTTTCATAATGTAGGGTTTAAAACAAATTTAAATTAAAATGCGGCAAGATTAACAACGTTTAAGTAGCTGATTACTACAGATTAGTCATTTACCGTTCAAAGCCGATAAACTTATTGCAAGCCCAAAAGAAAATGTACCTAAAGACCTCCTTTAACTGTCTATTCGTTTTCAGTTATAGCATTACACTGTGGTATGTGCTGCTTTTATTGCTACAACGTTCGGCGCTAAAATACGTAAAAACGGTTAGGTTGGCTGGTTTATGTGTTTTAGTGAGTGTTATGGTTCTTTAATTTTTAAATCCAAATATTGCTTTTGATCTGCACAAGTCGTATTAGAGATACCATCTGATGAAATCCATGTTAATGCACATATTGTTGCAAATTGCCCTTCATTATCATATAAAACATGCCATTTTGCTCTTGATTGTCCTGAATCATCAATAAAATAGAAGACTTTAGCTTTTATCCGAATTTCGTTGTCGTCGTACATATTCCATAAGCCAATTTTCAAGCTGTCTGAATTATATTGATTAACTTCTTGATAACTTTCTATTTGGGCTAAACTTGGGAAAATATATTTATTTACTACTTTTTTAAGTTCGGAATTTCCAATATAAGTTGTGAAATTTGTATCCCTTATTCCGATTATTTTAATTTCTAGTTCAAAGCAACAAATACAACCTTCCCATATATCAGAAACATTCTGCACATGAATAAATAGTGAGTCGGAATTCTTGTTACAGCTAACTTCAGGTTCAAGAGCACAGTTTCGCACAATCCCAATGCGCAAGAATAAGGTGTCATTTATTAACTCCTGATTTATTAGCCTATTTTTAAACATAAATTCAGGCGTGGAGTTTTTGTCACACGTTGACATTTCAACACCTACAACTTCTTGTGCAAATGTAATTTTTGCAACAATGATAAATAGTATGATAGTTGTTATTCTCATTTTATGAACCATAACGTTTAGTATAAGAGCAGTAGCGGGGATAAAGTACTTACCTTTTGGATTACAATATACTAATTAAAAAGCAAAATGGTTTGAGTTCAAACACAAACCGCTATTGCTTTTATACCTTGTTACCTGCTTTTTTTTATCCAAATTTTACACTTGTCATAGTCAGTGAACCACCTAAAGGATTATCATTAAAGATTGTGGTATTGTCCTTTTCGTCTTTTAATCCTAAGGTGTACAATAAAGGAAGATAATGCTCAGGCGTTGGAATGGCAAGGTTAAAAGCTTCGCCTTGCTTCTTAAAGTCAATTAAATTTTGGTGATTTCCCTCCAAAATCCATTTTTTCATTTTGCTATCAGCTTCTATTGCCCAATCATAGCCGAAGTTTTCATTAATTTTGCTAAAATCAACTTTTCTTAAATTATGAACCATATTACCGCTACCAACTATAAGCACTCCTTTTTCTCTTAGTGATTTCAGTTGTTGAGCCAACTCGTAGTGTTGCTGTGGCGTCATTTTATAATCCAAACTAAGTTGAATAACAGGTACATCTGCTTTTGGAAATAAATGCTTAACTACAGTCCAAGCTCCATGGTCTAATCCCCATTTATCATCTAAGTGAACGGTTCCTGCTGGATTAATGAATTCTGATATTTCTTTAGCCAGTTTTGGGTGTCCAGGCGCGGGGTATTGTACTTCGTAAAGTTCTTTAGGGAATCCACCAAAATCATGAATTGTTCTTGGATTTTGCATGGCTGTAACAAAAGTTCCATTTGTTTCCCAATGGGCAGAAACCACAATAATAGCATTGGGCTTTTCCAATTGCTGTCCTTGTTTTTTAAACGCTCTAACAAATTCATTGTCTTCGATTCCATTCATAGGCGAGCCATGCCCTAGAAAAAGGACAGGCATTCGCTTAGAAGAATCAAAAGAATCTGTTATGTTTTCTAATTTATTTAATGCTGACATCATAGGAATACTTAATGTTGTTAGTCCGGCTATCTTTAAAAACTCTTTACGTTGCATGTTAAACGTATATTTTGGTCAAAAATTCTGTAGAAGTTGTTGGTTTTCTACCTAACAACTTCTCTAATGAATTATCTGACATTTCTAATTCGCCATTAGCTTGTGCTACCGAAAACGCGGTAAATAATCCAATGTATTCATCTGGAACACCATACGTTTTTAGTGTAGCCTGATATTCTTCAGGTGAAGGCGATTGATAGGTAATATCTTTACCACTTATTTGGGCAATTGTTTCTGCTACCTCATAGTATGAAATTGCTTGATTATTTACTAATGGATACGCCTTGTTTTCGTGCCCCTCAGAAGTCAATACTACCGCTGCTGCTTCTGCCAATTCTTGTCTTAATACTAAGCTAGACTTTCCATTTTCCGCAGGTTGCATAATAACGCCTGTTTCCAAAACTTGCTCTCCAATAAACATAGGTAGCATGTCTAAATATGTGGCGTTCTGTAAAAATGTATAAGCTATACCACTTTCTTTTATCCAGTTTTCGGTTTTTAAATGTGAATCTTGTAAGAATGCAATAGCAGAATTATCTCTTTCCTGATTTCTCATGAATGATGTGTAAACAATATGTTTAACTCCAGCTGATTTGGCTGCTCTAACCACATTTTCATGTTGTGCTTCACGGTTTTCTATCTCGCTGCTAGAAACAAATAACAGTTTATCTACGCCTTCAAAGGCTTTTACTAAAGAGTCATAGTTGGTGTAATCTCCTGTTTTTACGGTTATTCCATCTTCTTTATAGCTGATTGCCTTTTCCTCGCTTCTAGAAAGTACCGAAATATCAGAAGTGCTTACACCTTTTTCTCTTAATTGCTGAACGGCATGTTTACCAAATTCGCCTGTTGCTCCTGTTACTAATATCATGTTTTAAAATTTTTAATCGTTAATAATGATACAAAAGTATTACATTTGCTATATAAAGTATAGTTGGTTGTTAATTTATATTGATATACTTTTGTATAGTAAAAATTTAAACTGCATGATAATGAATGGTTTACAAAATATTTCTGAGATAAAAAAATGCCCTGTACAATACGTATTGGCGATTAATGATACTTTGAACGTGATAAGTGGTAAATGGAAGTTGCCTATACTTGCTTCAATCCTTTATGGTAATTATAGGTACAAAGACATACAGACCAATATCGATAAAATTACACCTAGAATGTTGTCTAAGGAGTTAAAAGAATTAGAACTAAATGGCGTTATAACAAGAAACGTTTATGATTCAACGCCAGTTCGTATTGAATACAAAATGACCGAATCAGGTAAAAATATTCTTACAGTCCTTGATGTAATGGTTGATTGGGGTGTTTCTCATAGAAAATCTACACTCAAACATTCTGATTAAAAGTGTTTTTTCGGCAAATTGCAGGTAACGGTTTGCAGCTACACTTTCGAGCCGCTAGCACAAGATAATAATAAAAAGGCTTGAAATGTAGGTGCTGTTAGTAACATTTCTATTTATACATGATATTATCAAATCCAAGACTGTCATAATTTTTAAAGTCAACTTTCTTTGCCCATTCTTGTTGGATGTTGATTTTCGGATTTTTGAGTTGTGACCTATTTAATGAATCTGCCTTAAGGATAATTAAACTACAGTTGTCTACCTTATAAAAAAAATCTAAAGCTTTATAATATGGTTCATTGAGAGTATCTTTTAATATGGAATTGTCACTTATATAAGTTCTTTGATTGTCAGTAGACCATCTCACAACTTTTAAATAAATGCCGCAATCAAGCTTTATAACTTTTTCACTTTTATCTCCCAAAGTACAGCTGCTGATTGCAATCCCTAAAATCAATATTAATATTATTCTCACAGGCTTGGATTTCATTGTTACTAACGTTCTCGCGCTTGGCGAAGAAGCCGATTTTTAAAATTAGTTTTATTTGCGATCCAAGATCTTAAGTTTTTCAATTTATCGTTTGTCGGAACCAAGATTTCGGCTTTTTTGCTAAGCGTGTGTTATATGCAGTATTAATTCCGCATTTCTATTCCAAAAAGGTTTTGCAAGACCATAGTTTTTTCTGGATTAGTTATTGGTTTATCTAACCAATAAGCATCAAGTACATATCCTTTATGAGGCATAATATTCGGATAAACTTCAATACATTCTTGTCCTTCAATTGGACCTCCATTTGGTACATATCCAACATAAGAATTTCTTACAAAAAATTTATATTCAAAGTTGGATAACCTTTGAATTACAAAATTTGAGTCTTTGCTTTCTAAATACAAATCTGCATGTTTCAATATTTTGACCATTTCACCAACACCTTTTACGTGAACTGAAATCCATTTATTTCTAGGTAGAAATTTGTCTTTATCCAAATTGTCAAACTTATAGCTAAAATCAACATTACCACGCATTTCCTCTGTTATATACAAAGTGTCAATTTTGTTTTTTGATTTTGTTATTGATTTCTTTTTCTCAGAACAAGATGCGAGAATTATTAATATTAGAATGATTTGAATACGATACACTTTACTATGGTTTTTAGGGTGTGGGTTATTGCATATAACGTTAAGTATATGCCCAGTAGGCGATAGAAAGATACAAACTTTCCAAATAACCACTTAGCCAAAACGCTGTATTTTGTTTTTAATTTTCACGTAAAAGCCAAATCAGCGATTTGGCGCTCATGCAGATTCTCACCTACTGTTGTATTCGCTGAACTTTGCCTATTGGGTATATATGATGTTATGGGTGTGTTTTAAGAACTTGTTGTTTTAAACTGATTTTTATTTTGTATTAACGATATATGTAGTTTTTATTTCGCCTCCTCTATACCAAGAACCAGTCACATCTATTTTTTCAGATTTGATTACCACTTTCCAAATCATTAGGTCACCATCCTCACGGCGACTTTCTGCCATAATTACAATTAAATCCTTTTCTTGCTTTATGATTTTGTATTCAGCTTCTGGAAAGTTGTTGTTTCTACTAAAACCAGTCGATAAGTGAGATTCATCAATATAAATCTTCCCCTTTATTTTACTGAGGTTATCGACTTTAACAATCCTGCCTTCACTGTAATTGTATTCTATGAATTCAGTTGTGTATTGCTTTTTACTCAGTCCTAGCTTGGTTGCTTTATTTCGTTTTTCATCAAATTCAAGTGATATTTTTCCAAATCCAATAGAACCAGACATGTTGTTTTGACCTTTTCCCGTCCCACATGCACATTTTTTTGAATTTTCAAGTATTGAAACCTGAATAGGAAAGGTATCTGTTGCTACTAGAGTATTATTATAATAAAAAGATATTTGTGCTGGTAAAAATTCGGGCTGCCAACAGTTGTTTTTGTCCAGATTTTTTTGAATTCGATTACTATTAAGGTCGAAAATTGTATCCAACCTATTATTTGTTGTGTCGAAGGCCAAAAGATAAATCGAGTCAATTGGACACTCGTTTATTAGTTGTTCAGTTTCCAAAGATGCTTCTTGATGCCAACCTTGGTCTTTATCAAATATACACTTAACAATTATAGAAGGGATCACTGTTTTATAGCAGGTATCACTATAAAAAGTATTAGTCACCTGTGTAAAGGAGATACTAATAAAACTAAAACAAATTAACAGTGTGCTTAGTGTTTTCATAGTTTACTATTTATTACCCATAACGTTTTGTGCCTAGGCGATCGGCCGACTCTTTAAATAAATCGTTGTTCCGAAGTTAAGGTTATTTTCTTTCAAATTTATCTTTGTTTCGAAGCAAGATTTGAAGGCTGGCGCTTGAGGCACTGTTATATACCTATTTTTCACCTTTTGTAATAATTCCTGTGAATTCAGATTCGATCATACCTGCATACCAAGTTCCTCTATTTTTAATGTCTTTTCCTTTGAAAAGTTTCATGTAACCTTTGGATCTTTCTAATTCTTCTGTGGTACTTATTCCGTTCGTAATTTTCTCAATATACACCGGCTGAGCGTAGGTAACGTTCGCAATGTCTTTGTAAATCTGAATTTCTTTTTTGTCTTTCGTGTTAGTTTCCTGAAACCAAACTTCAAATGTTCGATTGTGTATTTCTCCATACCCAGGAAAGTAACTACAATCTTTACCACGACCGAATAAGTCCGCGAATCTATTGGTTTTGTAGTAAACTGTTTCTGTTTGGCCATTAAGAAGAGGTTCAATTCTTTCAGATTCAAAACAGATTCCTACAGTATCATTTTCAGAAAACCACTTTGGGTATTTCTTAACATACTCATCGTATTCTGGATCGTGTTCTTTCTTTTTGTCAGAAGTTGTTACAGTAAATGATATATTATCAATTTCAGGTTTGGATTCGGGTATTTTATTGTTTGAATTGTTAGCAGCATAAATTACTGCTCCAACAACGATAAGTATTAAAAGGATTATTACAAAAGTCATGGTATACTATGGTTTATGGTATATAACGGTCTTGTATATGAAACGTAGCGGATTTTAAGCACTAAATTTTCGGAAAGCAAGATACTTAATTAAATGCAAAAACGGTTCAAGTTAGCACCTAAACCGCTATTTTTTATATACGTTGTTACCCACTGGCTTTTTTCCGTTCAGCTTGGTTTTCAGCGTTGGCAAAGACATACTCTTTTGTAATTTTTGGCGTAGCGTTGGCTCGTGCGAATTGCAAATGTGTATGGCTTTTAGCGTTGGCTTTTTAGCAACAACTTTCTTTCTGTTGTATTGAAGGACATTTTACTGAACCAAAACTGCAATAGACACAACAATCGCCTTCGTTTGGTCGTAATACTTTTTTACAATTCTCACATTCGTAAAAGAATTGACAGGATTCTGTTGGCATTTCTTCTACTTTTTTATGTCCACAATTTGGACAAGTAATTTCTGATTTTAATTGAACTTCCATTAGTTTTCTTTTTTGTCGGTTACTTTATAACCTGTTGAGTTAATTACTTTCTCGATTTCCGTTACGTTGGTTTTGGTTTTGTCAAACTCAATGATTGCATTTCCATTTTCGTAGGACGCTTTTGAGTTTACAATTCCGTTGAGTTTATTAACTTCGTGATTTACGTGTTCTTCGCAACTCGCGCAAGTCATTCCGCTGATTTTAAATTCAGTGGTTTTAATGTCCGATTTGTCAACTACAATTATTTGTTTTTCTGTGTTTGGGTAAAAAATTCCTGAATAATATGGGAAAGCCAACATCACAATTGCAAATACAGTTACAATTCCTAAAAATTTCTTTGATTGAATAAATTTTGGTTTTTCGTCCGTCTCACAATCACAGTCTATTTCTTTTTGAGGTTTAAGTTTTTGATACCAAGCAAAGCCAAGAACAAAAATTGTCAGTCCGATTAAATAAGGTCTAAAAGGTTCTATCCAAGAAAATGTTGAAGCAATTCCGCTTGTTCCTGCGATTAGAGCCAAAACTGGTGTAATACAACATAATGAAGCTGTAATTGCAGTTAACAAACCTGCACCAATTAATTTGTTTTCGCTTTTCATATCGTTTCTAAAATTTTGTTTTTGTCAAGTATCTCAAAGAATGGATTTAGTAATTTTTCGTATTCAGCAGTTAGTGAGTAAAAAATGGTTTGGGCTTCTCTATCGGTTTCTAAAAGATTTCTGTCTTTCATTTTTCTCAAATGTTGAGAAATAGCAGAAATATTCATTCCAAGAATATCGCTCAAATCACAAACACAAAGTCTTTTTTCCTCAAAGAGTAGGTAAAGAATTTTCAGCCGAACGCTATTTCCGACTAATGAAAGTCCATTTGCCAAATAGTCGAACGATTCGTTTAATTCAGAAACTGTGTCTTTGCAACGATTTATTTGTTCAATATCGGCTTGTTGTCTTATGCAAGAATTATTTTCCATATCTCAAAGTTACAATTATTTCATATTTAAGCAAATACTTAAATACATATTTCTCAAGCGTTGGGAAAATTTTAGCTCTTTTGGTTTTTTAGCGTTGGATTTGTGTGTCGGAAAAAACCGAAAGTGCTAAAATGTGCGGTGAGTTTTCAGCTTGTGGGTAACGACCCGGCTAAGAAACGTAGGGGAGTTTGAAACACTGCCTTTTCAGTTTACCACTTAGCCAAGCCAAATATTTTTATAATTATCTTTCTTTTTCATTATCAAAATTTTGGTTTGGCGGTTTTCAATCGAAGTTCTGAACTTGTAATTTACCACAAAAACCCCTATGTTTTTTAGCCAATGTTGTGTGTTGTACCTTCCTATAATCCTTAGTTACAAACTTTCATATTGTTCTTTTGTAATGTATTTATTCCTCTTTTTCAATGAGATAACATTTAGGTTGTTGATGTCATAGTATTTGAGCTTAGTAGATTAAAAGGTTGCCGATATTCCTGCATAAAGCATTCTCCCGATGGACGGAATAATTCCGGGTCCGGGGTATTCATCGGTTCTACGAGTAAAGTATGATTTGTCTGTTAAATTATTTACTCCAAATTTAATAGCGTAATTTTTATACTTATAAGTAGTGCTCAAATCTAAAACTGTGTAAGCAGGAATGTATCCTGCAACAGGGTCTTCGCTAGTTTTTACATTGGAGGCATCTCCATAAGCATCTCCAACTGAATTTACCTGAAATGTTGTAGAAAAACGTTTACTGCTGAAAATTAAACCTACACGGTTTATGGTTTGTGCTGCCGCTTCCACTCTTTTTCCTTTAAATTCTCCGCTTGTGTATTTTGCGTCAATGTAAGCGAATGAATTAAAAATACTCAGACCATATTTAGATGTTGTGTTCATCAGTTTTAAAAAATTCAACTCTACATAACTTTCAATACCTGTGTGAACGCTATTGGCAATGTTTGTTCTTAGTGAATATTGGTCACCTGTTGTTGGGTCTGTTTTAAGTACTACACCAATTCTATTGTTGTAAGCCATATAAAAACCACCGATGTCAAAATTTAAATAATTTTTTATAGTGCCTCTGTAACCTAAATCGGAGTTGAAACCATTGGCATCTTTCATATTAGGGTCAATTTTAGAGGTAACGCCAAATGGTGTTAACTGACTGTAATCAATGGGGCGGTAAGCTTGAGTAAAATTGCCGTAAATGCTCGTGTTGTTGGTTGGTTTAAATTCCAGTCCGATGCCCGCTAAAGGAATGTAGCGGTTGCGGCTTTTGTCAGCCGATAGTTTTATTCCCTCTTTAGTTTTATATCCTTTTGCAGTAGTGTTTAGGTACTCGAATCTAAAACCGGGAGTAATAGTAAGTTTATCTCCAACTCTAAAGATATTTTCTACAAATGGAGCAATATTGGTTGTGGTGAAATCTAAATTATATTCCCAGTCGCCTGTAATGGATAAATCAAAATCACTGTTTGTAGTTCCTTCGCCACCGCCTAATCGTTTGAACCAGGCGTAACTGTACCTTAGCCCACCAGCTATGGTAGATTTTTGATTGCCTAATTTATAATTATGAGCAATCCTTAATTCGGTAGTAGAGTTGTTTATATTTTGTTTACCTACTTCACGTGACACAAAAGCATTGGTTGTAGGGTCAATGTCATCAGTTGCACTTGCTCCGCCATCTTCATTGCGCCAAACAACATTACGATCGCTAAATAAGTACGTTGATTTCAAACCTATTGTTGTGTTTTCTGATGGTCTAAAATTTAAGTAAGCGGCAACAATGTTCCAAGGGCTGTTTACCCAATTTCTTGTTCGGGTAGATGTTTTTGGATTAGCATAAAACAGACTATCTGTTAATCCGCCCGGCATTTTTACCCGATTGCGGAGTAAGGAATATTCAACTCCAATATCTAATTTTTTGGAGGGTTTGTATTGTACTTTTCCAAAGCCTGAGAGTTGCCATTGTTGGGAGTTAGGGCGGTAACCTTGCATATACCTGTATTGTAGAAAACCATAGTAGCTAATTTTTTTATATGTTCCTCCTACTGAATTAAATGAGTTAAACATTCCAAAGCTTCCGATGGTTTGTGAAGATGTGAATTCAAAAGGTTTGTTAGCAGGGGCATCTTTGATAACATAATTGACTAATCCTCCAAACTGAGAACCAAATTGTAAGGAGGCTGCACCTCTTACCATTTCAATACGGCTTACTGCTTCCATAGGTGGGAGAAAATAGGCTTCGTTATAACCATAGATGTCGGCACTTATATTGTATCCATTTTGCCGAGTATTCATTTCTACGCTTTGTGTAGGATTTAGTCCTCTTGTGGCAATACCGTTTGCCGTAAATCCACTACTTTCAGTTTCTACAATATTTAGTCCGGGTATTCTTCCGAGAATTTGCCTTGTGTTGTTTATTGCTTTATTTGCATCTAAACTATCAATAATAATTACTTCGGTCTTTTTACCTGCATATATAATTCCATCCTTTTCTTCGGGTAAATGTCCAACACCATTTACTGTTTTGTATGCTGTAATAGTAACTTCTTTTAACGTTAATGTTTTTGTGCTGTCTGCTTGGGTAGTTTGAGAGAAAGCTGCTGTGTAACTTATGACAGTTACCGTTATAGTTGTAAGTAATTTTTTCATATCTGCTTTAGTTAAATTTAAATTCAAGGGCAAATCTATTATTTAGAATGATTCTAAACAATACCCTAAATGAGGTATTTTGAACTTAAATTTGAAAACAGATGCTAGCAGAAAACAAAATAACCGATGAAGGGTAGGCTTTCTTTTCTTGCCAGTACACTAATGTTAGAAAGAGTGTTGTTTCTGTTTGCTGTGAATCTGTTGCGGTATTACACACAACGTTCAAGGCTACGCTTTTTCGCCGCCTTCTAACAAATATAACTTTTTTAGGCGTAAAGTGTAGCCGGTGTTATAAAGTCGCATAGCAGCGTAGCACCAACGCAAATGCGTAGCTCAAAAATTGCGCTTAAAATTGTTTTTCTTCTCCGAACTTTAAGAAGAATAGGGGAGTTTCCTTGCCGAATTACCTTCATAAACACCACGAACACTTATCTCCATTTTGAGCGTGGTTGTCCAATTTTAAGCACAGCAATTTTTGAGCTACGCATTGTTTCGAAGCCATTTTGTACACAGTTTGTCACACAATGGTTTTCAGAAAGTGCAAGTCAAGCAGAGTTTTTTGGGTTTTGATTTTCCTTTTAGACAACTTTTGAAGTCATACAAGTCCTGGGAGCAAAAGTTTTTTAAAAACCCCGAACAAAAAAGGAAGCTGCTATGTGGTTTATAACGTTTTGCGGCTATACTATCGCCGCACGTCTTAAAATGTTTTGTTGTTGTAAGTTACGAATAGTTGAGTGAAAGTAAATAGTGTTTGGAGAATGATCTGTGTGGTGGAGTATAGCTGCTGTTATACACTTCTTACTAATGTCAGTAAATAAACATTGCTCTATTTTCATTGTCTTTATTGTTGTTGTTCCACGATTCATGACAGCGCATCAAGTTATTATCAGAATCCAACCATTCGACCAATTTTTTTCTTTCTTTTCTACTAACCCTACCTTTTTCGGATGTAAGTAAATTGATCTTTTTCTTTGGACTACTAGAATTCCATTCTTTAGAGTACGGGATGAAAATTTTGTCAAATGAGTTACCATTTTTCTTTGCTTCTAAATGAGCCTGACCATGCTCACTACGGCCCCAGCTCCAAGTACTTCCTCCATATATATGAAGACTAAATGGTAATTTATCATTCGGAGAATCAATCCTTTCAAATTCTTCTCGAATTCGAATCTTTTTTCCATTTACATTGATTGTGTGATTTAACTCAACACTTAATCCTGTTTTGCCAGAAGCAATTATTTTCTCCCTATCCTCATGGCTATCAAATTCCTGTATTTGAATCCAAGATCGTTTAGGTAAAGAGTTAAATTTATTGAGAAGGATTTTTACATCATCATTCGATAGGAAGGGTAATGCTCTTCTAATCTGACCTTCGAAATCTAATCCCTTTAAAAATGATGCGATAATTGAGCAAGAAATTGGATTTCCTTTATGATCTATTGTCGTAGTGATTTTTCGCTTATCTGTTTTACGAAAGAGTGAATGAATGTACTCGGAACTATAACAGATATCGTATCCTCCTATTGATTCGTGAAAACGTGGCATTGATTTGCCAGGAATCATTGTTGGTGCGATAATTATTCTATCTCTCATCTGCAGAGCTTATTCTTGCGATTAAGGTTCTACGATAAATGTGCGTTTTCCATCAGGCGAATGGCTTACCTCGTAATCACTACGCAATATCGTTTTATATCCTTCCCCACCAACCCCATGTGGTAATTTCTTTAGGTCGAATCCGCCCAGTTCTTCAAATATTTCTACCACTACTTTATCATCTTTCCTCCCATACATCACTTTACAACATCCGCTTCCGTGATCGTGGACATTTTCTAATATGTTTAAAATTAAATTGAATAATGGTTGGATGGAAGTCTCCGAATCGACTAATTCTCGTTCAAGTAATTCAAGAACTGTTTCAGCGTAATTTGATGCGCTATGCTTTTCCCATTTCATATTTTCTAGTACGCAATGGCAATGTTCTTTATAGTACACTTCTCTAACTCCTTCGTACATGTGTTTTACAGTGAATGGTAATTGTGTATAACGGTTAGTATATGAAAAGTAGGCGATTAAGAAGCACAAAACTTTCGGTTAAGCACGAACTTTGAAACGAGCCACAAGCTTTGATTTTATTACTGTTTCGCCTATTTTTTATATACATTGTTAGGTGCAGGTGTTCTTTCATTCCGTATGTTTCTATTTAATCTTTAGCCAAATAAATCAGTCTGAAAATTATTTTGTTTAACCGATTTTTCTTTATCTACTTCAATATTATTTATGATTTCTTCTAAACTTTTTTGAGTCAAAATTGTAACAGATTTTCCGTCATTGATTAACTCTCGGTTTAAATCAAACATTGGATTATTTGCATCAAGCTTTTGGTCATACATAACGGCTCTTGGAATATTATAATCTTTTGCAAATCCCATTGCTAATCTTGCTCCACTATCCAATTTTTGTCCAAACAACTTCCATCTTTCAGCGGTATCTTGAGCATAACTTGCAGCCAAAATTATAGTGTCACAAAATAATGCTTGTAATCTGTCACGGTCTTTATATCGACTACTTAAATCCATTGCTGATTTATGCTCGTCAAAATATTCAGACACCAAAAGTCCGCCTTCTTCAACTATCTCGAATGCTAAACTCTTATTTTTTGCTGGCATTATTTTATAAAGTGGACTTGGCAAAATAGCAACTGTTTTTCCGCCAATAAGTGCTTGTTTATGAGCAATACTATCACAGCCAAATGCTAAACCACTAACGATTGTTATCCCTTTCTTGACAATTTCTGAAACGATTTTTTGTTCACGACTTTCAATTGTTTCATCTGGATTAAGTAGTCCAATTACCGTTACGTTATTATTTTCAAATTCAATTAAACTTAAATCTCCTTTGTAAAAAAGAAATATTGGTCTTTCGCTTTCCTTTACATTTCCTCTATATTTTGGAAAGTTTTTATCTCCGATTGCTACAAGACCATCACAACTTTCTTCAAATATCTCGATTTGATTTATTATTTGATTTTTATTGAATTCGAAATCATCAAAAGTTATTAATTCGTCTTGTTTTGAGTTGCTATTTATTAATGAAACAATTTTCTCGACACTTTCATTACCTTTTAAATTTTTAACTATCCAAGCCCTACCAATTCCTTTGTAGGTTTTTGTCGTTAGTATATTAATTGCGTTGTCTGTGTACTTCATTTTAATTTTATTTTAGTGATTAAAAACAGTTTTTCCTATTGCATAGAATGAAACTGAATTTGCACCTTTACTTAACAATGCTTGAATTGCATCTTCATCAATATTTACAGTCCTTGTGTAAATGTCGTCAATTAGCAAAATATCTTTGCCAATAACATTGTTTGAAATATTACAAGTAGCATTTGTTATTCCAATATACGGATTTGAGCCATCATTATGATATCCGTCTATTGATTGACGAAGGTGTGTTGTTTTTGTATTTGTATGTCGTTGGATAAAATTGGTTCCATCAATAAAACTATTACCTAACGCAATTACTGCATTTCTAACAGCCGCCTTGAAAAGTAACTGATTTGGGTTGTAAGTATTGTCAGCCTTTGCTCTCGGGACAACACATATTGTTAATGGATTTTTGCGAATATGATTTTGCACTTCTGGAAGGTCTATAAGTAATACTCTATATAGCTGCTCTTGCGATTGTCGTATCCAATCGTCTGACCAATTATGGTGAGGGTCATTTTTTAACTTATACAAATAATTTGGATTATTTGGTAAGTTCACACCACCGAAATCTGTGTGATAAAATCCTTGGGTTTCTTGTGTTAAATATTGATTTGTCTCAATTGTAAATGGCGTCATAATTTAAAAACTTATAATATTATCAATGGAAATTCCTGCGTGAATAGCATCTTCAATTTCAGGTTTTTCATTTTCAAAAACAATAACAGTTTGAGCCGATAGGCTCAAACTTGATATTGCTTTTTTGTATTTATTTATTCGTTGTCCATTGTCCGAAATGGTTTTAAAAAATAGGTTGCTAAACTTATCAGTTAAATTATGGTAGTTTAATGTCATCAATGCTCTGTCTTCACGGCAATTTGTAACCAATACCGTTTTATTTGTTTTGGAATATTTTAATAGAACGTCCAAAACAGATTTATTCAGTTTTGTTTCAGATAAATGTTCTTTGTAATTTTCCTCTTTCTGTTGAATTATTTTTTCATATTCCGTCTCTGTCAAATTTGGAACTGCATTTTTTAGTGAAGCACGATTAAATCTTTCGTTTGGGTTGAATTCAATTTCTTTTTCCAATTTAATGAACGATTGTATCGCATTTTTATACGATAAGAAGTTTGCAAAATCTGTTTCCACCAATGTTCCGTCCATATCAAAGAATAGAATGTCATTTTCTTTTATGTTCAGTAGTGGTTTGTTCATCTGCGGTTTTTTTTCACTTGCACCTAACGGACCACGGCTAGGCGTTCGGCCATCTTAAAAATAAACATTCTTATCGAAGATAAGACGTTTTTCTGTAAACGATTGTTGTTTCGAAGAAAGATCCGAGCTGACGCTTAGGCGCTGTTATGCTCATATTATTTCCACCGTGCGACATGATAAATCAATTTCAAAGCTTGGCTTTCCAAACCCTGTTAAGCCAACTATTTTTCCTACAAACAATTCTCCCTCCAACCGATAATCAAAAGCAGTAATTTCCACATCTTTATAATCCTCAATTTTTAATGTTTGTGGGTTGAGGTGTGCTAACTCCTTAAAAATAATAGTTCTTTCAATATAATCTTCAATTTCTTCATCATATTCAGACACATTCATTTCAACTTTTGGGAATGGTTCAAGCTGAATTGACAAATTTTTTAATGGCAAATCATGAAATGTAATCATCTCAAGACCTATAAAGTCAATTTTCATTGCGGTATTTCTTTAGTTGTGTCATCATTTTCGGCAAAATCATGAAAAACAATCTGGTTGAGCTTATGCACGATCTTTTCAATTCCTTCTACCATATATTTTTAATGCAACGAAAACAGACATCGTCGATATAAACCAGATTATTATCCATTTTGGTGAGTGGTCACACATAATACAATAAAATTCAGACAACCATTTGAACGTTAAGAAAAAAGTTCCGACTAAACAAAGAGTCAATACTGCTACTGAAATATTTTTAATTATTCCTTTTTTCATATACTATTGCGGTCTTCAGTCATTGAGCATAACGCCAAGGCTATGCGCCGCTGCGATTTATTAAAGTTAATTTTATTTCGGAGAAATAAACGTGCGAGTTAGAATGATTTATCATTCGAAGCGAGATTTAAGCAGTGGAGTATAGGTGATGTTATAAACCTAATTCACTTAAGTCACCTTCGATTGTGTAGTCACCCAAGTTTCCAGTTATTGAAGGGTATTTCCTAACATCTACCTGGATGTATTCACTATCGTAGAAAACCTTTTGATATTTTTTTGCTGTAATATCTTTAATGTTTACGCCATCTAACTCGTTAAAGTTCTCAACATTTTCTAATAGTTTTCCAGAAATGGAAGAGTTTGATATAAATCGCGTTCTTGGGTTGTTCAAGTCCGATTGATAAAAGTTGGTAACAAGTACATTAACGGTATCTCCAGTATCTTCAGATCGTACAACAATAAGGTTGTAAAAGTCGATTTCATGTTCTCTGGTTAGGTTTCCTGATGAGCCTAAAATTTCAACATAATCGCCATCTTTTAATATTGTATCATTGATATTGAATTTGGAAATGTCAACCATAAATTTATCTAAATCCTTTTGTCCACTATTACAGCTATAAAGTAAGCCAAAAGCTAAAAGACCAATTATAAAAAGTTTTATCATAATTTATTAATTTATCATTGTTTATAGCTTGCGTTAATTACAATGTTTTTCAACTTGGACAACCTTTTCATCTTTAAATTTTATGTAAAGGCTTCCATAGTCTATCCCACTTCGGCATGGTCCTAAGTCATAGTAAAATAAATCAGCTGAACTGTTTTGACCATTATTAGGCTTACCTAATAATGTTTCTATTTCCCTCTGCGTTTTTCCACGTAACTCTTGGTTGTTAATTAAGTCGTCAGCCATGTCCCATCTTATGAATGATTCTTTTCCATCCCAATTCTTCCATTTGTTCGAATCAAAAGATTTACCACTACAACTTGTCATAATAATCAGCAAAATAATTATGGAAATTGTTTTTGTCATTTGGGAGAAGTTGAGAACATTTTTATGGTTTATAACGGACGGCGCTAAAATACGTAAAAACGGTTAGGTTGGCTGGTTTATGTGTTTTAGGGCGTGTTAGGGCATTTCTTTATATCTTTCTATTGACCTTATTATTTTTGAAGGAGTGCTTTCAAGATAGGTTAAATCAATAACTATTTCATCTTTCAATAAGGGTTTGATTATTAGTTTGAAATATGTAAATCTTCCCCGACCTTCCTGTAATTCGAAGGTCTGAATTTCTTTCCAACTAAACTTCGGTAATCCGTTATAGGATATCCCATATTTATCAAATTCTAATATAACAGTTTCATCTCTTTTGTATTTGTTATTCATGTAAAGTAAAATTACAATTGTCAAAAACCCAATGGATATCAGATAATAACTTTCCATATTTACATTTTTCTGAAATAAGAATTGAGAAAAACCTCCTGCTATTGGAATTAGGGAGAATAGAATAAACAAATAATATTGTTTTCTTTTGTCTTGATTTTTTATTACAGTTCGTTCAGGAAGGTTTTTTTTACTCCAAATATTCCAATATACTTTTTGTTCAGTTTTTATTATTGTTGTTCGAAATTCAGAATACTTTAATAAAAGGTATCTCTCTTCATTTAGTCTAGTTTCTTTTTCATCAATGGAGAAATTTGAACAGCTATTCGAGAAGTTTGCATATTCGTTGGTTATAGAACAAATAATTCCAATTTTACTTGGCTCACGAAAAACACAATTTTCGCACCATTTTATGTATTCTTCGCGTGTCATTTTATATGCCCTAACGTTAAGACTAAAAATAAGTAAAAAACGGTAAGGTGGGTTGGTTTTATTATTTTTAGTTAGTGTTGTGCACCGCGCTTTTTTAATTTTTTTTCAGCCTTTTTCGGAATGGTTTTCAGTTCAACGGTCAGTACTTTTTTTGTCTTTTAAGCAACAATTTTCTGAATATGGTTTTCTGTCCGACGGCCGAACCGATTGTCATAGGGCCAACTCGGATAAATCCCACGATCTGTTTTAGCCAACCAATTTCGAAGGAAGTAATTGATGTCCTAGGGCCAAAATCCATAGAAAAGTTTTCAGCAACAGTTTTCAGTCCCGCCGAATACTGGGCTAGTTTTCATTTACATAAAGACAAAAAAAGGGTTTTACTAACCATTCGATTTTCCACAACACACTTTAAACAAAAGGCAAAAAAAATGATTTTCAGAAGCGGGCAGAGTGGTGCACAACGATACAGCTAAAATAAGTAAAAAACGGTTAGGTGGGTTGGTTTTATTTATTTTTAGCTATTGTTGTGCTCCGTGCCATATTTCATTTTACAAATTTGGGTTTTCAGTCAAACCGTTGTGTGTGTCAAGTCAAATTGGCAAACTGCGAGTGAGAGTGGTTGTCCAACCGAATGTAATTTTGAAGTCCAATTGTCCGTACACACATTTCTACGCATCAAGGTTACGTCCGCCCGAGTGTCAACTTCACACTATAAAAAGAGTGATTTTATAAACACAATTTTTCAAGTCAAACCGAGGTTGGGGCGGGCGTAATTTTCAGTCCAATGGTTTATATTCCAATTTTAACCCAAATTTTTAAGATGGTTCTCGAGAGTGGGGGCATGGAGTACAACGGTTAGTATATGAAAAGTAGGCGATTTCGAAGCACGGTACTTTCGGCTGAACACAATCTTTGATACGAGCCATAAGCCCTGATTTTACTGCCATTTCGCCTATTTTTTATATACATTGTTATGTGCATACCCTTTTTCTTTCGTTTACATTAGTGTTGTCAAATAATAAACCAGTCCAAAAATTGCACTGAAGCCAATCCAAGTTATCATTCCGACTTTAAAGCGATACATTGCAACAAATGAAATTACTGTCCACCCTAATGTAATGTAATCAAGTCCTGTAAGTGAAAGTTCTTTTGGAAATATAACTGCCTTGCCCAAATAAATTGTCAGGTTTAGAACTACTCCGACAACTGCAGCCGTTACAAGCGAAAGTATTTCTTTCACTTTTTTATTTTCTTGTGTCCGTTCAATAATTGGTGCACCTACAAATATGAACAGGAAACAAGGAAGGAATGTATAAAATGTTGTCGTTACAAGACCGAGTGTTCCCATTGCAAGTGAACTACCGAAGTGGTTATGTCCTGCCATAAAACCAACAAAAACAAGCACCATAATTAATGGACCGGGTGTTGTTTCGCCAAGTGCAAGTCCGTCTATCATTTGTAGATTAGTCAGCCAGTTAAATTTTTCTACGCTCACTTGTGCCACATAAGGCAAAACAGCATAAGCACCACCAAAGGTTACAAAAGCCGCTTGTGTAAAGAAAACGGATAGCTTTTTCCAAAACTCAAAGTCAGCCGTGAGAAAATAAAAGACTATGATAGGTATTGTCCATAATATTGCACCTGTTAATATTTGCTTCCAAAAACGTATTGGGTTAAAACCAACATTTTCAGTAACCGTATTTTTGTTGATGTAATATTCGCTTTCATCAATTTCCTTTTTGTTTGCAGAATTACTGTTTGCTTTAAAGAATGTTGGAAAAAATTGCCGACACAAGGCTGCCAGTATAATTGCACCAAGTATGATCCTGTCTCTTATACACATATGACGCTGCCGACGAT